>Ga0209510_1000219_pt1 | contig 84733 bp, 72 predicted proteins | sample BiotimSIPDNA_FD_185749 | JGI IMG/M metagenome (GOLD analysis project Ga0209510, IMG submission 185749) | Anaerobic biogas reactor microbial communites from Washington, USA - Biogas_R1 time_0 SIP DNA (SPAdes) (version 2) | ecosystem: Engineered > Bioreactor > Anaerobic > Unclassified | place...
CTTGTGATGTGCGGCATTCAATTCGGAATTAAAAAAGGAGGTTTATTTTGAAAAACGACATCCGTTTCACCAGGATCGTTTCCCTTGCGCCATCGATAACCGAAACGCTCTTTTCACTCGGGCTTGGTGACCGTATTGTCGGGAAAACAGAACAATGCGATTGGCCGAGTGAATGTTCTAAAATCCAGACAGTTGGTAGTTTCGGTGCTGTCGCGGTTGATGACATACTAAGCTTGAACCCTGATTTGGTTTTAGGGACAACGTTGCATCAGCGGCTCATCGAAGAGATAAGATGCAAAAAGATTTCTGCTCAAATGATCCCGCCAAAACCAGTCTATGAAGCACCAGAGGTTATCAGGCTAATTGGAAACTTAACCGGAGCGATTCATGCAAGCAATGTTTTGGCAAACAAAGTTTCAGATGAAATCAACACCGTTAAAAACAGTGTAGCTTCTTTTCGATCGATATCTGTTTGCTATCTTTGCAATACTGCCTGTCCGTTCTGGTACTCGTGCCCCATTGCTGCATGTGTAGAATTTTTGAATTGCAGACTCGCCGGACGCAAACGATCGGAGCAGCTTGATATTGTTGATTCAATTATCGCTGACAAGCCCCAGCGTATCATTATCCCGCAATGTGGAAAATGCAAAGATACTTGTATCGATCCCTTGTGTAAGGGTAGCAGTACTCTTCAAACATATATCAAAACCAACGATGTCCCGGTGGTAACGCTGACATCCAAGTTAATTGCCCGACCAGGACCGCGAGCCGCACAGGCATTACATGACCTTGGCAAAACTATCTTCGATAGCTTTTAACAAAGGAGATTTACAATGCAACCTTCTGAACATATCTCCCGTTTTTTTTGTTCCTGGAGCGGTGGCAAAGATTCGTGTCTCTCATTGTACCGTGCTATTAAGGCCGGATACTCCTGCGCATCGCTTCTTACCATGATCGATGAAACCGGCAAACATTCCCGATCTCATGGTCTCTTTCCGGAGGCGCTCAAATCGCAGGCCGACGCAATGGAAATCCCTTTACGTATAGCGGCTGCATCGTGGGGAAACTACGAGAAGCAATTCAAGGAGCAGGCTGCTTTCTTTAGAAGCCTAAATGTCCTTCATGGTGTTTTTGGCGACATTGATCTCGAACCGCATCGTGAATGGGTTGTGCGAGTGTGCCGCGAGTCGGGAGTAACAGCACATCTGCCTCTATGGAAAGGTGTTCGTCGGACACTGGTTCAGGAATTCATAGATACCGGATTCAAGGCGCTCATTGTGGTGGTGAATACAAAAAAGATGCCGGAGAAATTCCTGGGTCGTTTGATTGATACTGAACTCGTCAATGAACTTGAATCGATCGGCGTTGATGCCTGTGGCGAAAACGGAGAGTTTCATACATTTGTATTTGATGGTCCACTCTTTAAGAAGAAGCTGGATGTCGTAAAGGAAGCTGCCATCTACAAGGATGAATACGTTTTTCTTCCCATAACGGTAGTAATTGATAAAAAGGAGGAATCTGTATGAAAGGATATCTGCAAGTTTATACCGGCAATGGCAAAGGTAAGACTACTGCCGCAATCGGACTGGCGATACGTGCGGCGGGAGCGGGACTACCCGTATTGTTCGCTCAATTTGTTAAAGGTATGAAGTACAGTGAAATCGCTGCTCTGGAACGCTACAAAGACCTTATTACCATCAGGCAATATGGCAGAGGTTGTTTTATCGAACGCGAAGCTGCCAATGAAGATATCGTGGAAGCTGGCAAAGGAATCGAAGATGTTGAAAAAGCTCTGAGTGATGGCAAGTATAGTCTTGTAATTCTTGATGAAGCAAACATCGCGATACATTGCAAACTGTTTAGTGTGGAGAAGTTGCTTCAGGTAATTAACAATAAAAACCAGAATTGTGAAGTTGTGGTGACTGGACGTTACGCTCCACAGGAACTCCTTGATGCCGCCGATCTGGTCACAGAAATGAAAGAGATCAAACATTATTATGCAAAAGGCGTTGAAGCGCGAGTGGGAATCGAACGGTGAAATGGTCAATTCAATGTTATCATGGTTTTAGAAGCGTTATTTATTTACTCTCTCCCTTTTAACCAGACAGCCAACACTTGTAACCTTATACTTCTTCATTGATCTTCCATCGAGCGAAAACATATCGACCACGTCCGGATTAGCCGGTTGTTTCCATGTAAGAAGAATTATTCTGCTGCTTTTTATCGCAGAAACTGGCTCTTTGTTCTGAATCTGCCATCCTTTTTTAACATGATTCTGCTTCCCTTTGTATTGTGAAAAAAGCCATGGAAGAAGTTCCGGTTCACTGTAAGCAGCTCCCCAGATATAATGACCGCCTCCTTCATACTCCGTATATTTTGGTGGTTTACCGATTTTTTCAAGAGCATCAACAATTATACGGGAATAATTTACATCGTTTATGTCATCTTCACTTCCGTGGAATATCCACAGGGCAGTATTTACCATTAATTGCGCCTTGGCTGTATCAGCAATTCCACAAATCGGAATTGCAGCAGCAAAAAGATCTGGTGCACGGGCAATAATATCAAATGTCCCTTCTCCACCAAGTGAATAGCCGGTTACATATACCCGGTCCGGGTCTATCTGAAGAGAATCACTGTGCAATAATGTGTCTATAAGAGACAGCACCTGCGCTGTTGACTTTGTAGGTTCTGCAGGTGTGTAGACACCAGGATATTGCGGAAAAGATGACCACGGAGAACTTTCGGTACATTGTGGTACCAGTATATAGCATGGATTATTGGCACTGTTGGTTGAATCAATAAATATAGAAGGAAAATGCCTTAATTGAATGTCGTTATCGTCTCCCCATTCTCCGGCGCCATGCAGAAAAAGCAGTAATGGATATTTTTTATCCTCCTGGATATTTTCCGGAATAAAAAAACGATAAGGAAGCTTGAAATCGGCTCCTTTATCAAAGATATGTTTTTCAAATTCACTGCTTTGGGAATTTGTCTGGAAGACTGAAATAAGGATTATTATAAAAAAGGGTAAGATTTTGCATTTCATGGTATGTTCCTTTGGATATGGGGATTCATGGAAGATTTTATTTATTTATTATTACACTATTAACTTTTCGTTGATTTTGCCCCCTAAATCCCCCGATGGGGGACTTTAGGATCTCATAACGTCACAGTAGATCTTAACCCCAATCTTAGTCCTCTTACAAATAACACGTCCCTACGGCACTTCTTAGTCCACTTCCGGTCCTAAGTCTCTCGATGTACATCGGGAGATTTAGGGGGTGGGAGCGTTTCTATGTTTAACTTCACTTGTCTATCTTTACCTAATTCCTAAATACGTTACTTCCTTCGATTCAATGTGTTACAAATATTAACCTTACGGCTATGGGATTTAGGGGTTAGACACCTGAGTAGTAGCATAATTCTGACAATTTCAGATATTTCTAACAATATAAAACGGTGGAGATATACATCAGTGAAGAATTCTACTGTTTTTGAACTCAGTTCTCAGGTCTTTTCCCGTCAAGCCGGTCCGCATCATCCGGGAACAATACTGCGAGGCTATGATTCCTTTGATCGTAATTGCGGCTGAAATAGCGACAATCCCCGGATCGCCTTGAGGGAGACATGCTATAAACCACGAAATCATTGACTTACCATCCAGAATAGATCATATTCAATCGTTTAGTTACCACCGATTGCGAGTCGCTACCAAAGCAGATGCAATATGCTCAACGTACGTTTTTAGGGTTGAAAGGCAGGGGAGATGCAGCCGGAAAATGCGTGAACGGACGAAAAGCGAAATCTTATCTATATGGGGACTAAGGGTGAATAATTTTTCATCAGAAAAGAAAAATTCAACATTTTATTACAAGTCATGCTATATTTTAGATACAATCATGCTACAGTGATAAAACCCCCTCATGGTAATAACTGGTAGATAACAAAGGAGCCATTATGATTACTTTTCTAAAAAATTACCGGAGTGTGTCAGTGAGCCTTATGGCAATTACCATAATCCTCTGTAATTCATTCATATCTCATGGAAAAACAGCGGTGCCAGTCTTTCTGCTTTCGGGTCAGTCGAATATGGCGGGTTACTCTGGAGGGACTAACGAACTTTCTAATGACCAAAGAAGTGATGTTGACAATGTTAAAATATATATGGATGGTGATGGTGATAATTCAAAAAAGAATAAGTGGCTGACACTCGGATTCGGTTTTGGAGCCATGTCATTTTTTATCGGTCCGGAACTTTCTATGGGAAGGACCTTGTCTGATTCAATGCCTGGGACCAAGATTGCTTTTATTAAGCATTCAGTCGGAGGAACATACCTTGCAAAATCAGAACATTGGTTACCGCCAAGCTCAAATAATGGTAATGGCGGGGGACTATATAAAGCAATGATGAGTACAATTGACAGGGCAATGAAATCATTCAATAGCGCATTCGACACAACCCAATACACCCCAAAATGGGCCGGTTTTGTCTGGTTTCAGGGTGAATTTGACGCTTACGAAATAGGTTACTCAAACGCCTACAAACAAAATCTCACCAATCTTATTAATGATATTCGAGCGGTAACTGAGGTAGAGGATCTCCCGGTTATTATTCCTATGATCGATGTGCAAAATCAATGGACCTATAATTCAATTGTCCGTGCTGCCGATGACTCTGTAAGCCAGAAAATGGACAACGTTAATACCGTGGAGACCAAAGGATTGCCTACCGATGGGACACACTACAAGGCTGTCGGGTACATCACAATCGGTCAGCGGATTGCACAGAGCTGGCTCGCAATGGATTTCATCTATGAAGATCCAGTGCATGTCCTTAATCCTTATAATCAAAAGGTCAATAGAGTGGATTATCAGACACTATCAAAATACAGAGTAAATGCATTCGACCTTTCAGGACGTATGATCAGCTCTTCCGGAAGCAAAAACATCCAGAACATTTTAACACAAACACGTGTTCCTTCGGGTGTTGTAATTCTCAATTTCAAGCAAGCAGACAACGACCATAATTCTAATAAAATGAAGAACCAGAGGGTTGTAAACCTGAATAATCATTGATATTTATACTGGAATTTAGGTTCTTTAAGGGAGGAAGCAATTTTATGGACAATTGCTTCCTTTTTTGTTTCTTCTTCATGCATTCCGCCCCGCCTTTTTAATGTGTTCTAAATCTGTATCCAACAGAAAGAGAAACAGGGGATAGAATATGAATAATTGGCTTTGTATATCCAGGGTTTATTCCGATTGACAAATTTTGAAAAAGCGGTGTTCTTCTGCCTATCAGTGAAAAACCTGTATGAATCGCTAAATCAGTACTTTTATAATTTGCATTTTTACTAATTTCTTTATGCTTCCATTCGTCTTCAACATGATAATAACCCTTTTGAATGAAATTACCTCGATGATGATAAATTGAAAAAGAAAAAAAAGGTTCAATAATTTTGAATAATTTAGAAATACGTACTTTCAATTGGTATGAAAGAATCGAATTTAAACGTGTTCTATAGTAAACATCTGTATCCAAATCCGCGTCATAAACTGAGTATTCATCTCCTTTTATTAGTACAGGTGGTTTGGATTTATTAACACCCAGGAAATGAAACCCTGGCGAAATTGCAATGTAGGTAATGCCTAATAACGGGATAGAAAAATCATAAATGTAATTTATGCCAATATTCACTTTATTTTCCCAATCAAAAAATCCATAATAACCTCCATCAATTTGAATTTGATGTCTGCCAATTAATCGAAGTATCATAAATAAATTGATATCAGCTACGCTTGGAACATTAATAATAATGTATTCGCTGCAAAAAGCATTCAAACCGCCATTAATACCAAGAAGTATTCTGAATGAAGAATCAGAAGGAACAGGGCAAAAAAAGTCACTTGTTTGGCCCAGATATGTTCTGTCATTTTTTGGAATAGGATATCCTGTCTGTTCAGCAAATAGCGGCGTGCTTATTAAAAGCGTAACCAGGAAAATTTTAAATAAACATTTCTGCATTCTTTTTTAGCCTTTTCTATTCTTTCTGTTTTCGGCGTGGCGGTTTTACTTTCTTTCTGTTTTCTGGCGCAAATCAGTTTCGCAACTCATAGAATTCTATACGCAGCGCCCTGATATCTCAGTAATCACAGATTTTTTCAAATATTTTTTTGTCTGAGATTTCTTACCAGGGTCTTTGCCGTTTCATCGTCTCCAGGTTTATAAAGAAAGAGAGAAACACTATTGTTGACTAATCCATTGAAGTAATCTTCTTTGTATGATGATTTATCAGGTTTACCATTCTCTCCCTATAAGCCAGACCAGTCCTATATCAAACTGAAAAGATCGGATTTTTTTTTCCTTTTCCTCCTTATAAGTACTATACATCCTTTCAAATGTTTCTATTCTCTTTCCGAAATTTAAAAATGTATTGAAAACTGGCCGGAAATGTTTAAAACCGGCCATAATTTTCATCCCGATTGCCGCGCGATATATCACTTCAACAGAATAGCCATGAAGCGACTCATAGCTGTTTTCACCTGTTTTTCTCACCAAACTATATTTCGAATAATAATTTCCTAACTTTGCTCCAAAACAGAATAAACCATTGATATCGGGAACTTTTATCGCATAAAAGGCATTTACCCATAAATGAGGGCCGTCTTCTTGGTAAAACAAAGCAGTTATCGATTTGTCATTACGATCTGTTCCTCCCGAAAAAAAACCAAAAGTACCACCGGCCAAAAACCTTTCCAGAAAAAAGTAATTGACAGAAATGTCAAATTCCCGGATAACGATTTTATATTTATCCAATAATTTGGGAGAGTAACAGTTCTCAAAAGCAGTTTCAACTAGAACCCCCTTTGCAGAACACATTGCGGCAAGAAACAAAATTATCAGGGCTTTTTTCATTTTTTCACCTCATTTTTTTATAAGGGTAAAGTATCCAGGACTTTTCGGGCAGATTCTAAAAAATAAAATAGTATAAGAAAAGCAAGGAATGTTGATTTCTGTAGTTGGAAAGATGTTTTACAAGGGAAAAATGCTCAATTGACCACAAATTACCCTCTTGATAACGATTTTTCGGCGGAAACAGTGGTAATGAGGAATAAACGGCAGCTTTCGCACTGAAGAGTGTTTAGTTGGAAATAAAAACAAACTACACTTTTTCAGGGATGCTAACTATAAGAAGTATGTTGGAAAATACGGAAACCTCCAACTCCAAAGAAAACTTCTGGAGAGAACACCCAATTACCCCCGCCGCTACCCCAGAATACCGAAAAACTACTTCCCATACTCCCGCACCCTTTCTTTATCAAAAAGCAAGGCTTCCCGTTACACCCTGAAGAGGAGATATTAAGGTAAAACTGCTCCTTTTTGAATTTACCCGTTAGTTGCAAATGCTAGAAGAGCTGTTTTGGAAGATTCATGAAGTTTTTCCATAAAAAAGGTCTCCCAAAGAGTCCAGGACAGGTATATTCTTAAAAAAAAGAGCACTTGAAGCATCAGAAAAGTAGTTCTTACAATAAAAAAACCTTGCTAAATGACTAAAGAAGCTTAACAACAGGGCATTTGCCCCGTCCAATTTCCCCTTGGTCCAGACAAATACCCTGTTGTCAACGTCGTGGCAGCAATTTTTGAAGATAAATGATTCCATACAAAGCTTATAGGCCGACTTGAACAACTTTTTTGAGCGTATAGAGTTCTGAAAATGGAACTTTTTTAAAGCTTTGGCTAAAACAAACGATAAAAAATCGAAAAAGAAGGACTTTTACACTCAATGGGGGACATCTATTGTGGTCTGTGGCAACACTCAGGTCGCCTTGATCTGGACAAAGGAGATGCATGACCATGTATCTCCTTTTTATCTCACGTATCGGACTGCTTAGATGCTTTTTTTCACACTAAAAGCTTCACTCAATGCCTCTCCAGGAAGCCTCTGCCAGAAGATTCTGCTTTTCCCGGGATGCTTCCCGGTTATGCATACTCTCCGGATGCGCACTGGTAAGCTCTATGAGCCGTTCCCATGACTGAAGTGCCACTTTGAGGTTTTCTGAAGTAGGATCATTTCTGAATATGGCAGTCAGACTTCTGGATCGGTATAACTGTACTTCCCGTCCTAATATCCTTTTATCCAGAAACTCCGATGGGTATGATTCTGCATTGAAAAGATTGTCCAGAGTGTTTGAATATTCTTTTCTGCCGAAAAAATATCTGGCTTTGTGAAAATAGTACTCTCCATCGGCTACTTCTTTGGATGACAGAAGATCTCCCAGCTCATCACCACTTCTGCCCAGAGCTCTGAGCTTATACATGAATACCTCTTTTGAGTCAGCCAGATCAGGTGGCAGATTTTCGATGAGCTTGAGCATATCCTCGTAGTTACGGGAAGCCCACTCTTTGCGCAGGCTGTTCATCAGGTCCGCCTGATCACTGCTGATCTCCGGTGCATAAAACTGAGATGGTGCAGTACCCACCTTATTCACATCTTTTCTCTGAAATCTGGTTTTGTTCAGAGATGGACCCGGTGGAAGCAGCGAGGCCGATTTATGAGAGTCAAGCCAGTCTTTAAAAGGTCCTGAAGGGATCATAGGACTGACTTTATTGATAAATGATGTAGGGAGACCGCCTTTTTCATTTATACTGGAGCTGCTTATCAGAATGATTGCAGCAAGCAGTGCTACAACCAGGCCACTAGCATAGAGAAGTGCAGTATGAGTCAGAATCGTAGGGCGGGGGAGCACAAAAGGTTCGTTGTGCTTTCGCTGATTAACATATAACTGGATGGCGCTTTCGGGAGTAAGTGTGGTTTGCTTACTATGCATTTTTTCCAGTTGTTTTCTGACACTGAGCGCATCAGTTGGCCTTTTTTCTTTATCATAAGAGAGACATTGCTCGATCAGTTCAATAAATGGCTGAGGAAGTGATCTGTGCGCTTTTTTCAGATTGACATGGATGTTTTCCCGACGAAGCTTCATCACCTCTTCCGGGTTTGTGCCAGGAAAAACCTTTGAACCTGATGCCAGCTCATACAGAAGACATCCAACAGAGAAAATGTCCGACCGTTCATCGGGATTGGTATTGCCAAGCAAAAGCTCAGGTGGGCTATACTGAGGCGAGCCCACTTTGGATGGAAACTTACCCTGTTTTGCATCATCTAAAGGGGTAGAAAGCCCGAAGTCCATTATCTTTAATGTTCCTGAGAGAGACAGTATTATGTTTGAGGGCTTAAGGTCCAGATGAAGCAGACCCTTATGCTCGGTCTTTTCCAGTTGAAATTTGCAGGTGTGCAGATACTCCAGTGCCTTGCAGATCATTATTCCGGTTGCAGTGCATAAACCAAGAGGAAGGGGCCCGAATTGAGAAACCATCTCATTAAGGGTATAGCCACTTATCTTTTCCATTTCGATGAAAGGGAGTTTTTGCCACTGCCCCAGGCTATGAACTATGGCTATATTGGGGTGATTCAGTTGTACTCCAATACTGAATTCCTTTATAAAATGCTCATAACTTGCCCGGGTATTTGTTGGCTTAAGCAGCTTGACCGCTCTTTGTATGCCTAATTGTTTGTTACAGATCTCATATAGAACTGCAGTTCCACCCTCACCTAATATTCCAGTTATGATCCCTGAACCGATAGGTGTTGGTTGTTTTCCATCTGGTAGAATTGGTGGTTTGGGGCCAGATGACTTTTCCTGAAGACCGGAGGTTTCAATTTCCGCAGTTTGCATATAATCTCTTTCCCGTTGGGACTGCCTGTTGGTTGTTTCCTGCAATATGCGTGCCGTGATACGGCCCAGGGTGCGTTTCAGAAAATGACCCGGAGCAGTTTCCATAAATACCTCTATAATAAGATAGCTGTAATCGGGATAACAAACACAAAGTTTCGTCTATCCAGTTATAATACGTTAATTAAATCGGATTGTCGAGAAAACAGATCCTTCCCTGATGCAGACATTACTTTAATGTTTAGTGATTAAAATATAAATTCGAGATTAAAAAAGTAACAGTGTTAAGCTTCCCTTTAAAATATCAGCCTCAAGCCGATCTAAAAAACTTATTTTCTATTAAATGTCTGTCCGAAAACTCCTTTTTTCTGCGACTTGCTGTTAAAAACGGACTTATCCGAAGCCTCTGTGTATTGCTATTTATTACAGCAGCTTCGACTTTCTATAAGCGCGCGAACCCATTGCCTGGTTTTGCGCCTCGAAGAAAGGACAGTTTCCAGAGAGATATTACATAATTTACACCATTTTCTGAAAAAAGGGATAACTACTTATGAACAATAAAGTTCGGGTTCGTTTTGCCCCTTCACCTACCGGCTATCTTCATGTGGGTGGAGCCAGAAGCGCTCTTTTTAATTATCTTTTTGCACGTCGGTATAACGGAAAATTTATTCTTAGAATAGAGGACACTGACCGGAGTCGCTTTGTACAGGATGCTCTTCAGGAGATCTTCGACAGCCTGAAATGGCTTGGACTCGAATGGGATGAAGGACCGCAGACCGGGGGTGACCACGGACCCTACATTCAGTCACAACGCACTGAAATATACCAGAATCACGCAAAAATTCTTCTGGAAAGCGGACATGCATACCGCTGTTTCTGCACCCCTGAGAGGCTGGCTCAATTACGCGCTGAACAGGAAAAAACAAAGCAATCTGTGGGTTATGACCGGTGTTGCAGAGAACTCACTGAAGAACAAATACAAAAAAATCTGGCAGACGGCATCCCCTATGTTATACGTTTCAAAGTGCCGCATGGAAGGACAATTGTTTTTGAGGATAAGATCAGGGGAGTGATCCAGTACAGCAGTGATATTCTGGATGATCTGGTTCTGATTAAATCCGATGGCTTTCCAACCTACCACATGGCTTCTGTAGTCGATGATCACCTTATGGAGATCACTCATGTGCTTCGTGGTGATGAATGGATCGCCTCCACTCCCAGGCATGTACTTATCTATGAAGCATTTGGATGGACACCACCGGTTTTCGCTCATCTGCCGGTAATCCTCTCTCCGGATGGTGGAAAACTCTCCAAGCGTAAAGGGGCAGCTTCGGTGATGGATTACAAACGTGCCGGTTTCCTTCCTGAAGCTCTCTTTAATTTCCTGGCATTACTGGGATGGGCGCCTGGAGATTCACGCGAAAAAATGTCTGTAGATGAACTGATTCAAAGCTTTGCTCTGGAACAGGTTTCTCCAAAGGCCTCTGTTTTTGATGAAAAGAAACTGGAGTGGATGAACGGGCTTTATCTTGCAGAACGTCCCTCGGAATCGTTGGTTCCTGAGATTATTCCAATTTTTAAGGAGAAAAACTGGATAGATCCCCAAACCACCAATAATGATCCTTATCTGCTGCGGATTATCGATCTGATGAAAGTCCGATCAAAAAGAGTAACCGATATGGCTGAGAGCTGCATCTACTTTTTTAAAGATCCCATAACTTATGAAGAAAAAGCTCTTAAGAAACACTTTACTTCTAATGCCATAGAAATCCTTACCACAATCCAGAACGCTCTGAACGGTCTGGAAAATTTTACAACTCAGGAGATCGAGAAGAAATTTCATGAGATTTCTGAAAGTTCAAACATCTCTGCCGGAAAACTGATTCATCCTACACGCCTGGCAGTAAGCGGGGTAAGCTTTGGGCCCGGTCTCTTTGAGTTGCTGGAGGTTTTAGGCAAAGAAACCGTTATCAGACGCATAATAACCGCTGCCAATTTTATCAGAGGGAATATGGGAAATGATTAAACACATAGTTATGTGGAAGTTGGTTGATTATTACGAGGGAAAAAACAAAAGCGATATAGCTGAAACTATCAGAGATAATCTCGAGGCACTCAAAGATGTGATACCTCAATTAAAGGAGGTTGAAGTAGGAATCAATTTCAACAGTTCAGATGCAGCTTTTGATCTTTGCCTCTATTCGGTATTTGATTCCAGAGAGGATCTTGAGATCTACCAGAACCATCCTCAACATCTGAAAATCGCGGAATATATTGCTAAAGTAAGAACACAGAGAGTCGTTTGCGACTATGAATTTAATGGTGATAATTAATAACTCATAATGAAAAGTTTATTCTGTATCCTGAAACGTAATACAAATTTTAATAAATGTAAATGGAGTTTTTATGGAGAATTCCTCTGCAGAAAACGGATCTGATAAAAACAAGAAAGAAACGGAAGAGGGAACTGTTCCAGTTGCTAACTTCATCCGGGACATAATCCGGGAGGATTTAAAGAAGGGCAAATGGCAAAAAGTGGTCACCCGGTTTCCGCCTGAACCCAACGGTTATTTACATATTGGACATGCCAAAGCTATATGTATCGATTTTGGAATGGCTGCTGAGCATGGGGGCGAGTGTCATCTGCGGTTTGATGATACCAATCCAGCAAAAGAGGAACAGGAATATATCAGAGCCATACAAGAGGACATAAAGTGGCTTGGCTTTGACTGGGGAGATCATCTATACTATGCATCGGGTTATTTTGAACAGATGTATCAGTGGGCAATCGAGCTTATTAAGGCCGGTAAAGCTTATGTGGATGATCTGACTGCTGACCAGATCCGGGAGTATCGCGGTACGCTGACCCAACCAGGAAAAGAAAGCCCCTATCGCAACCGTTCTGTAGAGGAGAATCTTGACCTTTTTCAGAGAATGAAAGACGGAGAGTTTGAGGATGGCTCCAGGGTACTCAGAGCGAAAATTGACATGTCGAATCCCAATATGAATTTGCGGGATCCGGTTATGTACAGGATCCTCAAGGTCGCTCACCACCGAACCGGTAATGCCTGGAAAATCTATCCCATGTACGACTGGGCTCATGGCCTGGAGGATTCAATCGAGGGCGTGACTCATTCTCTGTGCTCGCTTGAGTTTGAAGATCATCGTCCGCTTTATGATTGGTTTTTAGATCAGCTTGGAATTCATCACCCGCAGCAGATAGAGTTTGCACGTCTTAACATTACCTATACAGTTATGAGCAAACGTAAATTGCTCGAGCTGGTCAGAAACAAATATGTCAATGGATGGGATGATCCCAGAATGCCCACTCTGTCCGGGCTGCGCAGGAAAGGCTATACTCCTGAAGCGATAAGAAATTTCTGTGAACGTATCGGAGTGGCTAAACGTGATAGTATCGTTGATCTTGCACTTCTGGAACATTGTCTGAGAGAAGACCTCAACAAAAAGGCCAAAAGGGTCATGGCTGTGCTTAACCCGGTCAAAGTAATCATTGACAATTACCCCGAAGGGCAGACCGAAGAACTGGAAGCTGTGAATAATCCGGAAGATCCGTCCATGGGTACCCGTAAAGTGCTTTTCTCCAGGGAACTGTATATTGAAAGAGATGATTTTATGGAGGAGCCTCCCAAAAAATTCTATCGTCTGGCTCCCGGACGTGAAGTGCGGCTCAGATATGCTTATTTTATCACTTGTGTGAGTGTGGTCAAAGATCCGGTCACCTCAGAGATAACCGAACTGCACTGTACGTACGATCCTGCCACCCGTGGCGGTGCATCACCCGATGGCCGTTCTCCCAAAGCCACGATTCACTGGGTGTCGGTAAACCATTGTGTTGAAGGAGAAACAAGAGTTTACAATCAGCTTTTCAGTAAAGAGGATCCCGATGATGCTCCTGATGGGAATTATCTTTCAAACATCAATAAAGATTCTCTGAAAGTGATCAATAATTGTAAATTTGAACTCTCGTTGAAAGATGTAAATGCAGGTGAGCGTTTTCAGTTTGAGAGAATTGGCTACTTCTGTGTAGATCCGGACACTCAAGCCGGAAAACCGGTGTTTAACCGCACCGTGTCACTTAAAGATGAATGGGCCAGAATAAGTAAAAGGGCTGGATGAGTTCTGGTCCTGTACTAAGGTAGGACAGACAGATACTAAGGTTTAGAGGAAAAAAATCCTTATCTCTGAAAACCTTAGCATCTGTCTAAATCTAATATTATATCCTTTTCTCAAAAACCTTAGTATTTGTCTAAACCTTTGTAGCGCAGAAGAATAGGACCAATGACCATAACTGTTTGTCAATACAGCGTGATATGGTCGGAAATTACCCGGTTTCTGTCGAATTGAAGACGGATGATATATTTTCCTTTTGCTACTCTGGCACCTCGCTTGTCGCGGCAATCCCAGACCACTGAGTACCTCCCCCTGGGTAGAAACTCATTTCCCAACATACGGATTTGCACTCCATTGAGATTATAGATCTCTAACTTGATTGGAAAGGCGACTGGGAGGCTGAAATCAATTCTGACCTTCTGTCCCGCTATATTTCGTACCTGTGGAAAGAGGAATGGTTTTGGATCCAGGAAACGGGAATCTCTGGTTGACACCTCTGGTAAATCAAATACCTGGCTTGGGGCTTCACCAGTCCAGTTTGTCTGATTACCGAAATAGCTGTTTGCCATTTGGTATTTCTTGACATATCCTTCCAGCTCCTGCAGAGAGCCCTGGATAAACTTTATCATTTCCAGATCATAATTCCCAACTCCTGCATTAGAAAGCCAGTAAAGAGCACGGGCATCGGTGTAGCTGGGATTTGCTGTATCAAAATGGTCTGTGGGAGTATCGGATAATCCCATGAGCTTTGCACATAGTCGATCTACTGCCAGCGGATCGGTTCCGGCCACCGCACAGTATTGCATTACACTGGTACCGTTCCCAGGCCCTTCTCCCTCCATTCCTTCCCAGGCATCAAGAACACAGAATGAAGGTGAGCCTGAAAGAAAAATGGTATTTCCAAGCTGAAACAAATTGTACGCGAGGCATTTGTTTTCACCTTCGTTGGTACCCAGAAACCACCCATTTTCGCCATGCATTAACTGTTTATTACTGGTACCACCAAAGTAGCTTTTAGTACCAGTTGGCGCCCCCATAAGAATGTTCTTACATACCCCGGTTATCACCTGGCAATTATGGGTTTTGGGTCTGGTGACAGAGATCACATAGTATTGCGGATCTACGAAAGGAGAGAATATCTGGATGGTTCTTGTGGATGTAAAATCGGGTTTCCAGATTGTACGATCCACTTTGGGGATATCTGAGTCATCCAGATCTATCAGGATAACATCATTAAATTCATTTACCAGGTTATTATAGCCGAACTGTGAGTAACTCCTTTCCAGCCCTGGACCGGCAGCAGACTCTCCGATAATTATAGGATCAGAGGTCATGGAGCGAAGAAACTCTAAAAGCGCTCTGACTGCTTCAACAGGGGTACCGATCAGGGCTTTGCCGCCCGAGACCAGATTGGGTTTTATAAAGATCTTTTTGCCTTTAATACCCTCTTTTATTGTCTCTCTCCATGGCTCAAGCACATTGAGGATCAGCTCCTTGTGGTCACCGTTTTGAGAAGAACCTGCAAATGAGACATGACTTTTCCTCTTTTCAGCAGAAACTGCCGCAAACGCGCTTCGGCTGATACCGGCTCCTGCCATAATCGCTGCAGCACCGGTTCCGGAAATTTTTAAAAATGATCGCCTATCTATGCTCATAATACTCCTGTAACTCTTAATTGAGGTAATTGTATTGGATATTTACGAAAAACTAGCAGGTGCTATGAAAAAGCCTATGAAGTAGCTGTGTTTTAAAAGAGGAGTATCAGATAAATTTCATACTCCTGGGGTTGTTTGTTTTATCCAATAACCTTCTATTTTGGTGTATTTCTACCCGGAAAATGTTCAGTCAAAAAAAATAGGGGAGAAAGAGATGGGAGTGGGGAAATTCTTTTGTTGCCATAGGCCAGCTCCTTTAATTAAATTATAGCACTTCATTGAAAATAGGGGGTTGTAGCTCAGCTGGGAGAGCATCAGGCTGGCAGTCTGAGGGTCAGGGGTTCGATCCCCCTCAACTCCATTTGATTAGTAAAGGCCGAAAGAGATTTCGGTCTTTTTTTTCGCTGCTAATATTTCACACATTTCACGCTGATCATACTAAATCACAGTCCAGACTTGGGAAGGGTGAAATAAAACACCGCACCCTTGTCTACCTCTGACTGTGCCCAGATTTCCCCACCATGTTTGATTATAATCCTTTTCACTATCGAAAGTCCGATACCGGTTCCTAGAAACTCACTTTCAGAATGAAGCCGCTTGAATGGTTCAAAGAGTCTGGATTGATTGGCCATATCAAAACCGCTTCCATTGTCTTTAATAAAGAAAACCTGAGCTTCTTTTCCTTTTTTAGACCCAAAATAGATCTGCGAAACCTCTTTTCTGGAACTGAATTTCCAGGCATTTCCCAGAAGATTGGTCAGGACGATTCTGATAAGATCCGGATCAGCTATGGCTCTCAGTTCTTCTTCGATTCTTACTTCTGCTTTGCGGTTTGGTTCCCTTGTCCGGAAATCATCGATAATCGAATGGGCGATTTGGCTCAGGTTCACCTCATGAGGACTTATTTCCTGGCTGGCAACTTTGGAAAGACTAAGCATGTCCTCAATCAATCTGCTCATCTTTTCTGTGCTGGAGCTGATCCTTGCAAGTAACATTTGAGCTTCTTCATCAAGTTCTGCCTTGTGATCCTCCATTAAAATATCACTGAAACCCCTTATGGCCCGCAATGGCGCCTTAAGGTCATGGGCTGCGGAATAGGAGAATGATTCAAGCTCCTTGTTTGAATAAGCCAGCTCGCTGGAAACGCGCTGGTAGTGTTTTCTGGCCTGGATCAGTTTATTTATTATGATAGTGAACAGCAACAGCACAAAAAATCCGGTTATCCGGTTAATAGCCGATATTATATGGATGTTTTCAAAAGATATATTGGTCGAGCTGAATAATTGTCCTATTACCAATGCCACTGCTGATAGTGAAAGAATGGCATAGGTCGCTGCCTGGTTTTCTGTGGGATAAACAATAAGCAGTGGCAGTATATAAAATAACCAGTGAGTATAGATCAGTTGGGTAAAGATATCTGTGAGCAGAACAACCACAAAAGTACACACCGAAATAATGATCAGCACTATCTGATTCGGTATTCTGATCTTCATTTTCTCAATTCGGGTTAGCTGCTTGCTTTTTAGGGAACATCAGATCGCCTTGGATACCAGTATAATACCAGTATAAAACAAGCAATTACTTGCCCAAAAAAGAGAGGAACAAATTCCTTGAGAGCCGGAATCCGGCTGTCTTAATAGAAATACAATCGGCTAATCACAACGAAGAAAGGCTATGGTAGTGTCAGTTGACTCAGCTCACTAATTTTCTTCGACTCCAGATATAGCGTATCAGGACAGATATCCTCTTTGTTTGGCCATACAACCGCACCATCACAGACTTTCACCTTATTGAAATAAGTGTACCATCTGAGCCCACTGAATATTTCAAATTGAAGCAAAGATGAACAATCATAGATTCCCTTCTCTCCATTGGAAAATGACAGAAGCAATCTATAGCCTTCAAGTGACAATACATCTGTAACTCTGGGATTCATAGTCTCCTGCCTTGTTTTCTGGTGTCTGTGTTTACTGCCGTATTTCCTTTTCAGGGCAGTAAATGGTCTTCTGTTCATGATGATTCACGGATATCAACACTAGTTATAAGTAACTTCTTCGCACTCCTTCCTCCATTCACTGTCACCCAACTGAGATAAATAAAACAGTGCATCATTTAATGATTTGAGATCACATTTGAGAAACCGGATGTTTTCCGGAATAGTTCTGGAAACCGTATTTTCAATACTTCTAATAAGAGAGGATATTTCGCTTTCGCAAGGAAGATCACTATCGTACTGCAATTTGTGTTTGCATAGTTTCTTTCTGTTAGCCTCCAGTTTATTAATCTCTTTTACAATTTTATTTCTCTCTCTGATCAACACACTCAGTGCATATTCCAGCTTCATTTAAATACCTCCAGGAAATAGGACCGTAAAAGTAACATAACGCTCTCTACTGAGATTAAACTTTTCTGTTTACTTTATATGTATCGCAAATACATAATATCATATTTTATTGGATTTACCACAGTGTTGCCTGTTTTTGTCAATACTTTATTGAAAATGCCGGGTTTGGCAGTGTGCTGGTAATTTGAGTATAGCAGAAAACTGGTAAAAATGTCTTGAGGTATAAGCCCAAATTTCCATTAGGCAGCAACTGGTTTTGTACTCGCCAGAGTGGAGCTTGCCCCAATTTGTTTCCCACCTTTTTGTAGAGTTGTTTATTCTCATTGAAAAGACTTCTCCTCGAAGATTCGTCGAAGTGACAAATAACGAGGGCTTGTCAAAGTTTCGGAGAGCGTGGACTCTTTGAAGTTACTGTCGATGAGGGGGCGGAGCAATCAACAGGTTTGCCAGGCAGGGCTCAAATTAAGTCCCTGTCTAATAGACAATTTAGTGTAAAGCAGGTTGAATTGAATTTTTCAGGGGTATTAAAAAAAGGCTTCTGATACCAGAAGCCTTTTTCTTGTAAATATTGAATTTTCCGGAATAGAATCAGTCTTCAATGGCAAAAGCCAAAGTTTTTTCTGAAACTTTTCCTACATTGTCCATTGCGCGAATTCGCACCGTGTATTTACCTTTTTTGTCGAACCGAACCGGTTTTTCGTACTTTTCCTCACGCTTGCCATCGATTGTGTACCAGATACCTGCGACACCGGAAGCGTTGTCTGTTGCCTGCAGGAACAAGGTTGTGGATTTCTGGAAACGTGTGATAGAGGTGTCACCTGAAGCCGTTAGTCTGGGGCTGCTGAATGTTTCTGTAAGAACCGGAGGTGTATTATCAACCATCACCGGTATCATCTGAATCTCTTCCTCATTGTTTACCTTATCGACACCACGGAATTTGAGGATATAGGAACCTTCTGTGGGGATAGGGAAAGGCTCTACATAGTTGTTGGGTTTATCACCCTGAAAAGAATACTGAATAGTCTTAATACCGGAGAGGTCATCCTGAGAAGAGAGTGTGATCCTGGTCTGAGGTGTAATGCAAACAATGTAATTGTTTTTAAACATCGGCCCATTGAAGGAATAGCTGCTCTGAGGAGCTTTCGAATCAAGGGTAACCGAAAGATTTGTTACCGGGCTGGTATTGCCCAGCTTATCAGTGGCTCTTACCGCGATAAGGTGCTTTCCTGGATTTGCGGAGACCGGCACAGGACTTTTATAAGGGATGAAGGTGGAGTTATTGATACTGTATTCGATAGAACCTACTTCAGTGCGTGCATCTTTGGCATCAACCTTCACCAATGTTCTGGGAGAGATAATAAGCTGCCCCTTTTTAAACTCAAAAAGATCACCTTCGAAAGAAACGTTGGCAACAGGAGAGACATTGTCTATCACGAATGAAAAGGCTTTGGGTGCTTCCTGGTTACCTACATTATCAACTGAGTAGAAGGAGATCTGATATTCACCATCCTGAAAGTTTCTGAGACTGATGGCTGTTTTGTAAAGAGTGAATTTCTCTTCCTTTTGCATGCGGAAGTAAGTTTCTTTCACCCCGGAAAGCGAGTCATGACTGGCTAGGGATAAATTCTGCATTTTGCTAAGGATTACCTTGCCATCCTTTGAGGTGTATGAATTGGCAACATTTATCCGGGTTACTGGGGCAGAAAGGTCTATTGCAAAATTGACGGTCTGGGGAACACTTACGTTTCCTACATTATCCACTGCATAGAATGAGATGTTATAAACCATTTCTGCAGTAAAAGAAAGAGCGTTTTTATACGGCTGATAAGGTGCACCATTTATGGAGGCATATATCTGATCCAGGCCAGACATCTTATCCTGAGCACTTAATTCCAGTGTCAAACCTTTGCCGTAGAATGTGTTGGAGCCGGTTACGTGTTTAGGGATATCCTGGAACTTCACCTCGGTTTTGGGAGCATCCCCATCAGAGTAGAAACGCAATGCGTGTTTTTCTCCAGTAACCATATTATACCAGCGAAGGGCTTGTTTTCCGGTGACATCCAGACGGATCCCTTTATCTCCCAGATTGCTTCCATCCAGGCGGGTTCCCGAATCGGTTCTCACAGAATCGATCTCATCGGAGAGCAGATAGGATTTTGCAGTGCTGTCGGCTGATTCTGCTATTCTGACCCAGAATGGTTTTCCCAGAGGCCAGTAAAGCTTCTTGGAAGTTTTATCTACATATACTTTCTGAGGATGGTCTAAAACTGTGGCCTTTTTTACAGGTTCCTTAGCTGAAGAATGCACGATCAGGGCACTCGTTATCAGTAGGAAAATGTGTGCATGTCTACTCATGATACCTCCTGTCTGCACAAAATTACTGAAGTGGTTAAAATTCGATATTCTAAAGGGTTGTAAGATTCAAGCGTCTAAATCCCGAAAAAGAGAACTATTGTGTAGAAAAATAGCCGCTTTGATGAAAAATGATTAATATCCAGCTCCTCAATTACCAGATACCGACCTGACCAATATAAGGAATTGATCCGATGTCTGAGGCAAAAGAGATATTTTATTTATACTTTAACGCATAAATAAAAAGAAACTTGGCACGTATATGGTATAAATTAATTTCTTAAACCCTATAATGGCTTAAAAATCGTAATTTAAATTGAATTTAATGATTTAGAGTATTTCAGGGATTTTAAATCTGCTTTACTTTTCACTCAGTATTTTCACTCTTTGAGAAAGCTATCGATGAATCCTTTTGTCTTTGTATTTCTGGATGGTTTCGGCCTGGGTGATCCAGCACCTTCTAATCCACTTTTCACCAGTGGAATCACCGTTATTGAAGAAATCGCAGGGAAAAAACTGATAAAAGGGATCGATGTGTCCAGGCCAGAGGTCCTTATTAAGGGGATCGATGCTACTTTAGGGGTAGATGGGTTGCCACAGAGCGCCACCGGACAGACTGCTTTGTTTACCGGAAAAAATGCTCCCGAAACCCTGGGATTCCATCTTCCGGCTTTTCCAGATAAGAAACTGATTGAGCTGATAAGAATGCATAATATATTGAAAAAACTGGATAATGCCGGCTACCGCCCAACTTTTGCCAATGCATATACCGATAGCTACTTTGAGCGGGCAAAGCTTAGAAGAAATATGCACAGTGTGACTACTCACTGTATGCTCAGTGCTGGTCTAAGGCTGCGAAAAGAAAAAGATCTAATGGAAAACAATGCTGTCTACTGGGATATAGTCCGGGAACACTTACATATTAACTACAATCCTCAGGTAACGCCTATTGATCCTTTCTGTGCTGGTGAACACCTGGCTCATATTTCCAGATCTCATGAGTTTGTGCTCTTTGAGTGCTTTGCTACAGATCTGACAGGGCATAGCTGTGACAATCACAAAGCAGAAAAGATACTGGCAACACTGGATTCTTTTTTCAGCGGAATCCTGAAAGCGAAAACCTGCTCAACAAATCTTCTTATATGCAGTGATCATGGAAATATCGAGGACCTCAGAGTAAAAACCCACACTACAAATCTGGTGCCTCTAATTGTTATTGGCCCTGATGCTCACCATTTCTATTCTGTTGAGCGAATAGATCAGGTAACTCCTCAAATACTTACTCTTTTTGGGCTTTAAAGTTTTTTACTCTCCAAATTATTTCTGGCAAAGGATTTGCAAGAAAATATATGATCAGAAAATCAGCTTCGCCTGATCCTGATTTCTCTATTCTATAAATACGCCACACAAGCAGAAACCTAAAAATTATCGCTTCGTGCGAGGTTATTAAATATCACCTTATTAGAAAGGAGCAAAGATGAATGAGTTTAACTCAACACAACTGAAGCCTCAGCTCCGGATGTATGTTCCAATGCCAGGATCATACTATGGAGAAGAACAAATCTCGGTTACTATCTCTCTGGGCAAAAAACGTAATCGAAAGGAGAGAGGGTTACCGGACTGGAAATTAAAAGATGAGTCTTCAGATGATGACTGCCCTTTTGAAATGACCTGATTCCCACTTTTTAGCTTCTCCTTAAATCGCCCAGTATTTTTCTCACTTATTTCTGAAATTCTCTGTAGCAATTAAGCCAGGATATTGACAGCGAGGGTCTGATCAGGTCTGGCTTTTTTTGCTTTTGGAGCAACTATCTCAGCAATTTAGGGTAGTTACGAAACCCCAAACCAGAAAACACCAAATCACAAATCTTAAATCCTAAACAAATTCCAAATCACAGTAACAAAATTCGAAACATGGGACAGCCCGCCTATGCGAAGACGCTTTGGCGGGTTTCGATTCTTTTGTGTAAAAGACACGTCCATAGGCCATGGGATCTATGACATATTAAAAATTTGAAATTCGAAATACGAAACAGGTTAGAGACATCCATTTCTGCTCTTTTCTTGTTTGGAATTTGAATAATTGGTAATTGGGATTTGTTTAGGATTTGGAATTTGCGATTTGGAATTTGTGATTAGATAGTTGAGCAGCTAATTTGGGAAGAGAAAAAAAATCCCCGGAAATCTATATGATTTCCGGGGATACATCAGTTATTCTGAAGAAATGTTCAGATTTTTATTTGCTGACCATCTCGTCATTGCTCTCTTCCTGAGTATTATAATCCATGGAAGCGAGCTGTTTTAACATCTTGAACTTGGCAATAATGTTTTTCTGAGCATTGCTGATGAGCGTTTTGGATGCTTCAGGATTTGCTCTCTGCAGTATTTTGTAACGGTTTTCGTTATAGACGTAGTCAGAGAGAGCAATCGTTGGATCCTTGCTGTCGAGCTGCAGCGGGTTCTGTCCCTGTAAAGCCAGTTCAGGATTGTATCTGTAGAGAGGCCAGTGACCAGAATCCACTGCCAGTTTCTGCTCATTGTAGCCCTGAATCATATTGATTCCGTGTGCAATGCAGTGGCTGTATGCCAGAACCAGCGATGGTCCATCGTAGGCTTCAGCCTCTTTCAGTGCTTTCACCAACTGATTCTGGTTTGCACCCAGAGAGACTTTGGCAACGTAGATATAACCATAGCTCATGGCAATCATACCCATGTCTTTCTTGCCGATAGGCTTTCCACCTGCGGCGAATTTGGCAACTGCACCCATCGGAGTTGACTTGGATGACTGACCTCCGGTATTAGAGTAAACCTCTGTATCCAGAACCAGAATGTTTATGTTTTTGCCGGAAGCAAGGACATGGTCAAGACCACCATAACCGATATCGTAAGCCCATCCATCACCACCTACAGCCCAGACCGATTTCTTTACCAGATAATCAATTACGCTCAGAAGCTCTTTGGCAGTAGCAGAAGAGACTTTAGCCAGTTCCTCTTTGGCTTTTGCAACCTTGACCCGCTGCATCTCAATCAGTTCCTGAGTGGACTGATCTGCAGAAAGAATCATACCGAGCAGGTTTTTCAGTTCTGTGCTGCAGCTTCCATCAGCAATGATCTGCTGTGTAAGCTCCTTTGCATATTCATTGAACTTGTCAACACTCAGACGCATTCCCAGTGCAACTTCTGCATTGTCTTCGAAAAGAGAGTTGTTCCAGGTAGGCCCTCTTCCATCATCCCGCTTTGTATAGGGAGTTGTGGGAAGGTTTCCGCCATAGATGGATGAACAACCGGTAGCGTTGGCGATGTAGAGCCTGTCACCGAAAAGCTGAGACAGCAGTTTAACATAAGCAGTTTCTCCACATCCTGCACAGGCACCGCTGAACTCAAAGAGTGGACGGATAAACTGGCTTCCCTTGACCGATTTGCTGTCATAATATTTTGGATCGGTGTCAGGAATGGAGAGGAAATAGTCCCAGTTTTTGGCTTCCGATTCCCGCAGAGGAGTCTGAGGCTGCATCACTATGGCATTGCCTTTGCCTTTGGTGGGGCAGTTCTGTACACATGCTCCACATCCGGTGCAGTCTTCAGGTGCAACCTGCAGCGTGTATTTCAAACCGGCAAGTTCCTTGCCTTTGGCATCGGTAGACTTGAAAGTGGCTGGAGCGTTTTCCAGATATTTGGCATCGTAAGCTTTCGGTCTGATAGCCGCATGAGGACAAACCAGTGAGCAGCGATGACACTGGATACAGGTTTTTTCGTTCCATACCGGTATTTCCACTGCGATATTGCGTTTTTCGTACTGGGTAGTGCCTGTAGGCCATACACCATCACAGGGAATTTTGGAAACTGGAAGCTCGTCACCTTCCTGTTTGATGATTTTAGCAGTAACTTCTTTTACAAAGTCAGGAGCGTCATCCGAAACGGCTTTCAATTCTTCTACCGGATTTGTGGGAGCTGCAGGGAGAGTAACCTGCTGAATCCCTTCAAGGGCCTTATCGATGGAGGCGATGTTCATGTTAACAATTGCCTCACCCTTTTTGCCGTAAGTCTTTTTGATGGCTTTTTTAATGGCTTCGATGGCCACCTTGTCATCGATTACCTTGCTGATCTTGAAGAAAGCAGTCTGCATTATGGTATTGATACGTGCACCCAGGCCAATCTCCTGTGCGATACCAATAGCATCGATTACAAAGAATTTCGCTTTTTTATCGATAAGCTGTTTCTGGAAACGGCCCGGAAGCTTGTCCCAGATAGTGTCTTTATCATAAGGTGCTTCAAGAAGGAACATCCCGCCTTCTTTCAGATTATGAAGCATGTTGTATTTCTCCACGAAAGAGAAGTTGTGACATGCGATGAAATCTGCAGAAGTGATCAGGTAAGGTTTGCGGATAAAGTTCTTTCCGAAACGCAGATGGGAAGTGGTGATTGTACCTGCTTTTCTGGAATCGTAGTAGAAAAATCCCTGAGTGTAGTTATCGGTATTCTCGGAAATGATTTTTATGCTGTTTTTATTGGCTCCAACTGTACCATCAGAACCCAGACCATAGAAAAGAGCGCTGATGCAGTGATCGGCATCGATGAAGAAGCTTTTGTCAAAATCAAGAGAACTGCCGGTGACATCATCGTTGATACCGATTACGAAATGATTCTTAGGCTCAGCCTTGCCAAGCTCATTGTAGATACCCATTACCATGGCAGGAGTAAACTCTGCAGAACCAAGGCCGTAACGACCACCGATAATAACCGGAGCTGAAGAGAATTTGGAGCTGCCTTTCTGCATTGCTTCACCGATAGCGGTGCATACATCCTGATAGAGCGGCTCACCCATGGAACCGGGTTCTTTGGTTCTATCAAGAACTGCAATTTTCTTGACAGAGGCTGGAATGGCAGCAAGAAGGGCATTCATGTCAAAAGGTCTGAACAGATGAACCTTCACCACACCCACTTTCTCACCCTTTCCAAGGAGATAATCCACAGTCTCATGGACAGTGTCACAGCTTGAGCCCATGGTGATTATCACTTTTTCGGCATCGGGTGCACCGACATACTCAAAAAGGTGATACTGGCGACCAGTGAGTTTTGCAAACTGATCCATGTATTTCTGTACAATTGCAGGACAGGCCTGGTAGAACTTATTAACTGTCTCGCGTCCCTGGAAATAAACATCAGGGTTCTGGGCTGTACCTCTGAGAGTCGGATGATCCGGGCTCATTGCGCGTGCACGGTGTGCTGCAACCAGCTCGTCATTGATCATAGTCCGCATGTCATCGAATGTAAGCTCTTCAATTTTCTGGAGTTCATGAGAGGTACGGAAACCATCAAAGAAATGAACGAAAGGAACCCGGGCTTCCAGTGTGGCAGCATGAGCGATAAGAGCAAAATCCATAGCTTCCTGAACGCTGGAAGATGCAAAAAGGGCAAAACCAGTCTGCCTTACAGCCATCACATCACTGTGATCACCAAAAATGGACAAGCCCTGGCAGGCTAATGCACGGGCGGTTACGTGAAAAACCGTAGGCAACAGTTCACCGGCAATTTTGTACATATTGGGGATCATCAGAAGAAGACCCTGGGAAGCAGTGAAAGTAGTGGTCAATGATCCGGCACTCAGTGCACCGTGAACAGCACCCACCGCACCGCCTTCGGATTGAAGTTCTGAAACCAGGGGTATGGTACCCCAAATATTTTTCTGGCCGGCAGCACTTTTTTCATCTGATATCTCTCCCATGGGTGAGGAGGGAGTAATAGGGTATATTGCAATTACTTCATTAACTGCATGGGCCACGTGAGCACAGGCGGAATTTCCGTCGTGAGGTACTTTTGTTCTGGACATATAAGCTCCTCTAATATAAAAGTGAGTGCAAAAAATCGGTGTTTTGAAAAGACTAACAATATAAATCTCTAACAGACATCATTCAATAACTGAATTAAATTTGCAGGCTCAGAGGCCGTCCCACCGGTCTCATCATTACAAAAAATAGTCAGCAATTAAAAGATTTCTGTGTTTGAATTCGGTTTGATCTTGCCTTTATTTAGCTGTTGGCAATACTATTGGTTTTCGTGTCTGCAACAGCATTTACGGATGTGCAGTTTTCCTCTTTTTTTCCATTCTTGTTTTCCAGATAAATGCACAGAAGAACAAGGAGTCCGCCTGCTATTGCTGCAAATAATGTGAGAATTTCGTTACTTCCAAAAGCAGAAGGCATTTTGTTAGAAAGGTAAATAATTTCTCCGCCAACCTGGGCAGTTCCCTTAAAAGGCCAGATAGCTGCGATTGATCCTAAAACCAGGCCCAGTAAAAAACTGGTGGTTACATCATACCATCTCTTCAGTGCAAAATTGATCAAGCGTGTACAGGCCAGAATTCCAAACAGACACCCGAAGGAAAACGCTCCCAGAGTCAAAATGTCAAGCTGAGTGATCGCTTTGAGAATTGAAAAATAAACCCCCATCAATAAAAGAAGGAAAGAACCACTGATTCCAGGAAGAATCATGGCAGATATACCTACAACCCCTGCCAATGCTATGAAGGCAAGTCGTGCCGGCGAATGGTCAAACTTTTCTTTCTCCACTGGTGCAGCATCGGGGGCTTTTTGCTGTTCTATTTCATATTTTACCTGCGCACGGTGAATCTTCTGTTTATCTGTTCCTGCAGAAGAGATGACGATTAATCCTGCAGTGGCTATAATTATTGCCAATATGGAAAAGAAAGAATGCTTCTTAATCAGTTTGAATGGAACCCATGCAGATATAATCACCAGACCACAGAAAAAACCATAGGTGGGATCATGGAAATGTTCCAGAAGGTAGGTCATTAACTTTGCCAGTGCACCAATAGAGATGAGTGCGCCGATCAGAATGGTAGCCAGAAAGAAGGCATCGATTCTTTGTAACTCGTCAGTAAAGTTTTTCCAGCTTTTTTTGTTAAATTTCAACAAGCCCAGGATTGCCTTTACAGTTTCGAATGAGATATTGTTGATGGCACCAATCAGCCTTTCATAGATTCCAAGCACCAGAGCCAGTGTACCACCTGAAACTCCAGGGATTATATTGGCTACTCCGATTACCATTCCTCTTAGAATGTTGATGAAGTTCATTAATACTTTCTCTTTTCTTAAGTGTGAATGTTTGTAAATCAGTAAGTCTTTTTAAAGGAAATTACTGAAATAGCGCTGTATGCCTGATCATTAAAACAATTTCACCGTTTTTCAATTGATCACACACTGTCTACTCCGATATTTCTTTTTTATTTCGATATTCGATATTCTCTCTTGTCCCTGAATCCAAAAAACAGCACCAGTTTTTTATTGACTCTCTTCCCACCCGTGTTCACCGATCAGAGGGACAAAAACCACATCACCCATAGTTTTACAATCGAGACCATTTTCGGTTCTGTCATAGATTTCCAGTTTCTGATTCTTTTTATCTCCGGTAGGAATGATCATCCGTCCACCTATAGACAGTTGATCAGAAAGGGTTTTGGGCACAACCGGAGCTCCTGCGGTAACGATTATTTTGTCGAAAGGTGCATTCTGCAGCCATCCGCAAGTCCCATCACCGACTTTAAATACAATGTTGGCATAGCCCATCTCCCGGAGCCTTTTTCTGGCGGCTTCTCCCAGTTCGCGATTTCTCTCTATAGTATAGACTCTTCTGGAGAATTGAGCCAGGATTGCGGTTTGAAATCCGGAGCCGGTACCTATCTCCAGGATTTTTTCATCTTTTTTTAACTGCAGCAACTGAGTCATCAGTCCCACTATAGAGGGCTGGGAGATAGTCTGTCCAAAACCAATGGGCAGCGCATTGTCATCATAAGCCTGCATATACATTGCACCATCAACAAACAGATGCCTCTGTACTTTGCGAAATGCATCCAGCACCTGTTCATCGGTGACGCCCTTCTGGCGTAATTTCTTTATCAACCTTTCACAGCCAACTTTGGGATTGAGAAATTCAGTTTTCATCAGAGTAAATCTTTTTCAGGTAGTATTTTGATCTCAGCCAACCTTGGAAAGAACAGACAATGGTTTTCTGAGTTAGGAAATTATCCTGGTGTTTGTCGCCTGCATTTGCTCCAGACACTTATTACGGCTTTAACCCACCTTAAAGTATCCTTTAAATGAGAAATGTGACTCGGGCCGTTTAAATATAATGTCTGCACAGGTGTGAAACCGATCTGAAAACCCAGTCTGGCAGCCTTGATTATTACTTCCGATTCCATCTCGAACCGCTGATATTCGATTTTGAGCCTTTTGAGAAGTTCAGAGGAATAGATCCTATACCCGCATTGGCTGTCCAGAATTGGTACACCGGTAAAAACAGAGAGAATGAATGAGGTGATTCTGTTGGAACAGATCCTGGCCAAAGGCATTACTCCGATTTTCATGGAGCGACATCCGATGCTCATTCCCAGGTGCGGATTTTTCTGAACCGAATCCAGAAATTTTGCCAGATCTTCGGGCGCATGCTGGCCATCGGCATCCATTGTGATGATCCAGTTGGCCTTTTTCTGATCGATGAGGAATTTAAATCCGGTATCTAACGCAGCTCCTTTTCCTCTGTTCACTAGATGCTTGAGGCATACGGTTTTATAATCAGTGCAGACCTGCTCCGTTTCATCACCGGAAGCATCATCTACAACACAGATCTGTTCTGGAGGGACAAGCGTTAACAGTCTGGGAAGAAATTCTTTGAGTAGCTCTGCGGATCTGTAGGATGGAATAAGGACAAAAGTGTCTTCAGGCCAATTTGGCATTAGCGATCAACCTTTCCTCGATGATTTGAGAGAATTCTTCTATGGATTTTCCATCACTACTCAAAGGTTCCCCTACCACTATATCCAATTTAGTGAATGGTTTAGGAATCATGAAACGATCCCAGGTATTGAGATACCATGCCCTTGAAGGCAGTGCAGAGATAGTGATTACTGGAGCCTTACTTATTATTGCCAGTTGAGAGACTCCGGGTTTTACCTTCTCCCGAGGTCCCTTTGGGCCATCTGGAGTGATCACAACGCTTTTTTGCGAATTGAGAATTCTTAAACACTGCCTGAGAGCAGAAAAACCTCCTTTGCTGGAGGAGCCAAAAACCACATTATTTTTCCAGAGTTTTACCAAATCTCCGGCTCTTTTTCCATCTCTGCTAAGGGATGCGACCGCAGTTAAATCATTGCCACGTAAAAGATAAGCCATCGGTAACAGGTTTGAATGCCAGAAACAGAAGATTCTGGCAGTGCCATTATCCGCAAGAGGGTTACAGAATTCTGAAGTTTGAAACCGGACATGCCATGTTTTTCCAAGAAGGGAACCTATGACCCAGATAACCAGACTTACTTTATCGGGTAGATTTTTAGAATCGGTTGCCATCGAAGTTTTTCTCCAGGGCTGCCATCTTAAGATTATTCACTACTTATCAGTGATTGAAAATGGCTAATTGGATGCATATTCAGCAAGAAAAGAAATAGCCGATGGATCGGTTGAGAAGACTGTGGGCAAGGAACCGCGTATGGAAGCACTAAACCCCTGATCACAACAGGCATCAGTACCCCCCTAAATCCCATAGCCGTAAGGCTAATATTTGTAACACATTGAATCGAAGGGAGTAACGAATTCCCGCCCCCTAATCCCCCAAAGGAGGACTTAAGAGCGTCCAAAGCAACATTTTATAAAACCTTAGGGTCAAGTTCACAGTTGCATTATGCGATCTTAAAGTCCCCCGATGTACATCGGGGGATTTAGGGGGCAGAAGACAAAGGGGGTAGAAGACAAGAATGATGGCTTTACAAGGATTGGCGAGCTGCTCTTAACCCCCGATGTATTTTAAGCATACTTGATTACAGTCTGTCATACTTCCTTAAGAACCATTTCAAGAACAAAATGAAACTGTTTGATTCCCATTGCCATCTTCAGGATCCACGTATCAGCGAGGATCTTCATTCGGTCATGAACCGGGCTTCTATGGCAGGTGTCAGTGCAATGCTTTGTTGTGGAACCTCTGAGCAGGACTGGGATAAGGTGATTGAGATCTCACAGAAGTATGAATCGGTTATACCGACTTTTGGAATTCATCCCTGGTTTATAGCTACCCGTACAGAGAGATGGCTCGATAAGCTGGAGTGGGTTCTGAAGTCTTTTCCAGAGGCTGCGGTGGGGGAGATCGGGCTTGATTATACTGTTAAAGAAGGCAATGAAAAGGAGCAATTGAGCGTATTTATCGATCAATTACGGTTAGCCGCAAAACTGGATCGTCCGGTTTCTATTCATTGCCGTAAGGCCTGGGGAGAACTAACCGATCTTTTGGAGAAGGAGAAGGGAGTAAGACAGGGTGGGGCGATACATTCCTATTCCGGAGCACCTCAATTGGTTCGCCGGCTCCAGAACTATGGACTCTCCATCTCATTTTCCGGTTCACTGACTATGGAGGGCAATCGCAAAGGGAAGGCTTCTCTGGAACAAGTGGATCATGAGCGACTTTTAATCGAAACAGACAGTCCGGATCTTTTGCCTTGGGGCTTTACCGGAAACAACGAACCGGCCAATATTATTTCTATTGTAAAAGCGATCTCATCGGTTCTGGGTTGCAGCGATGAGATGGTTTCGGAAATCACCTTTAACAATGGCATGAAAGTTTTCAAGAGATAAGAAATGGAAAAAAGGTTTACCCGTACAGAACTGCTTTTAGGTAAAGAGGCGTTAAACCGACTGGCTGCTTCAACGGTTGCCATAGCCGGGCTGGGAGGTGTGGGAGGTTATGCCGCGGAAGCGCTTGTGCGCTGCGGAGTAGGTTATGTCCGTCTGATCGATTTTGATCAGATAAAGTACAGTAACTTTAATCGTCAAATACTTGCTCTGGAAGATTCACTTGGGAAGAGAAAAGTGGATGTAGCCGAGATGAGGCTCAAGCAGATCAACCCGGATTGTATCATCGATAAGAGACCTTTTTTCATCGATCAATCAAATGCTGCAGAACTTATAGATGGAGTGGATGTGGTAATCGATGCAATTGACAGTGTCTCCTCCAAGGTTTCTCTTCTTGTGCAGGCGGTAACTGATGGGAAACTGGTAGTCAGCTCGATGGGTGCCGCAGCCAGAATGGATCCTTTGCAGGTACGAACCGGGGATATTTCCGAGTCAAGAATCTGTCCGCTGGCCAGAATTATCCGTAAAAGACTTCACAGGAGAAATGTTTACACCGGAATACGATGTGTGTATTCGGTTGAAGCTGTGGATACTGCAAAAGTTTCTGAAATGGATGATGAAGAAAGTTTTCAAAGAGGAAGGGCCCGTCCATCATTGGGAAGTATCTCCTATATGCCGGCAGTATTCGGACTGGTAGCCGCACATGAGGCTATAAGACTTTTGGTTGATAGAACCGGTGAAGGCAGAGAAGCGGTTACGAATCTTGCAGCAGGTTCTTTTTAATGATATCTTCAAAGTCCTGAGCCGGTACCGGAGGGCTGAAGATATAGCCCTGAATTCGCTCGCATCCATGATCCAGAAGATATTCAGCCTGTTCTGGTGTTTCCACACCTTCTGCAATCACCTTGAGTTTAAGAGAGTGGGCCAGTGCGATAACAGCCACCACGATTGCACCATCGCTTGAATCCCCATTTATATCAGAGACAAACGACTGGTCTATTTTCAGGGTGTCTATGGGAAATTTTTTAAGATAACTTAAAGATGAATAACCGGTCCCAAAATCATCGATAGCAATGTGGATCCCCATTGATTTGAGTTCGTGCAGGGTTTTGAGGGTAAGCTCAGGGTTTTTCATACCCAGAGTTTCGGTTATTTCGAGCTCAAGAAGTTCTGGGGGAAGTTGGGTGTCCCGCAGTGATCTGTAGACAGTGGACACCAGGTCCTGTTGCTGGAACTGTCTTGAGGAAAGATTAACGGAAATCATGAATCTGGTCCCCAACTGATCATACCAGTATTTTGCCTGCTGACAGGCAGTTCTGAGCACCCATTCACCCAAGGGAAGGATGAGTCCTGTTTCTTCGGCAATTGGGATGAACTGGGCTGGCGAGATCATTCCCAGTTCCGGATGTTGCCATCGGACCAGAGCTTCTGCCCCGATAATCTTCTGGGTCCTCAGATCGATTTGAGGTTGGTAATAAACCAGAAATTGATTTTTTTGGAGTGCTTTTCTCAGGTTATGCTCTAAAGTGAGTTGTTCGAAAGCTTTGGCATTCATTGTGGGCATGTAATGCTGATAATTATTGATACCCAATTCTTTGGCCCTGTTCATTGCGGCTTCTGCGTTTTTCAGTAATACCTCAATCTCTTCTCCATCAGTGGGAAAAATGCTTATCCCGATGCTCACAGTCACATACAGTTCATGGTCATAGAATTGAAAAGGCAGAGAACAGACTGCCAGTAGCCGCTTTGCCACCCGTGCTGCATCCTGAGGCTGAGCAATCTCCTCTAACAGGATGGCAAATTCATCATCACCCAGTCTGAACACCCCATCTACATCTCTTAAGCATGATTTTAAACGATTTGCAATGGTTTGAAGAAGTGAATCGCCTGCAGAAAAACCCAGTGTATCGTTGATTAATTTGAACCGGTTCAGATCCATCAGCAGTATAGCCATATTCTGTTTGTTACGTTTGGCATGATTGACCATAAAGGCCAGCCGGTCGTGAAGCAGAATGCGGTTGGGTAGATTGGTCAGCATGTCATAGTAGGCATTGTTATGAACCTGCTGGCTGTAATTAATTGATTTGGTTAAATCGGTAAAAAGGCCCACATAAAGACAGATATCATCTTTTTCATCATAGATGGGGACTATGGAGAGCTGCTGAAGGTAAATTTCACCATTTTTTCTGCGGTTCCAGATCTCTCCCTGCCATTTTCCCAGATTATTGATCGATTCAAACATCTTCTGGTAAAATGATGCATCATGCCGGTTGGATTTCAGTATTGATGGTTTTTTTCCGAGAATAGATTCCTGGTCATAGCCGGTTATGGCGGTAAAACCAGGATTTACTTTAAGGATGGTCTGATCACTGTCGGTCAGCAGAATTCCTTCAGTGGTATTATAGAAGAATGCATTAGCGAAATCCTTTACATTATCTATAGGAAGCAAATTAGTTTTAATGCATGGAGAATTTCCTGACGATCGCTTCTTTCCGGTATTTTTTTTTCTTTTTTGCTTGCGATTTGTTTGCATACATTTTTACAGATACAGTACTTTTCCATTTTGAATACTCTGAATTATACCATGTAGGGGTAGTTGATTCAACCTCAAAAACCGTTACAAATCCAGCCTGAATCTGACATTTGTCGATAATGTGCAAATAAATTTCAAATCCTAAGCAACAAATCTTAAACAAATTCCAATATTCAAACATTCAAAATCTAAACAAGGAAAGAGAGGAGTGGAAATCTCTGTCCTTTTTCGGATTTCGAATTTCGAATTTTCCTCTCTTACTCCTTTTTAGTATTAGGGATTTAAGATTTGTGATTTGGTGCTTTGACTAATATGGTTGTACTCTTTTTCTTAAAAAAGCTATATTGGGAGACTCGCAGTATCGACTGGTAGAGGTGACAACCTGAATATATTTTCTCCTTTTTATTTAAAAATTGTTTCCAATAAAGGATTTCACTGTGGCGGATTTCAATTTGGCATCTGTTGAAGAACTGGAGGGTGGTACCAGCTCTCCGGACACGATCAATCAAGGTATTCATTCCTACAGAACTCATACCTGTAACGAACTAAGGGAAAAAAATATCGGAAGCAGGGTACGCTTAAGCGGCTGGGTACATAACCGCCGTGATCATGGAGGAGTTCTCTTTATCGATTTGAGGGATAATTATGGAATAACTCAGGTGGTTATCTATCCTGAGCAGCAGTTTCAGAAAGTACTGGCTCATATTCCTAAAGAAACAGTGGTACGTTTTGATGGTGTGGTTACTCAAAGATCTGCTGAAAATATTAATCCCAAACTGCCGACAGGATCAATAGAACTGGTAGCGGATGATTATGAGGTTCTGGGCTCGTGTGATGCCACGCCGTTCAGTGTTTTTCCCGAGGATCCTATCCCTGAAGAGATGCGTCTGGAGTATCGGTATCTGGACCTCAGGAGAAGTAAAGTACATCAGAATATAATCTTGCGGTCAAAAGTGATTGCTCATCTGCGCCAGGTGATGACCGGGTTAGGGTTTAACGAGTTTCAGACCCCTATTCTTACCAGTTCATCTCCTGAGGGTGCAAGAGATTTTCTGGTTCCTTCCAGACTTCATCCTGGCAAGTTTTATGCACTTCCCCAGGCTCCGCAGCAGTTTAAACAGTTGCTAATGGTGGCTGGTTTTGATCGTTATTTTCAGATAGCTCCCTGTTTTCGTGATGAAGATGCCAGGGCAGACCGCAGCCCGGGAGAGTTTTATCAATTAGATATAGAGATGTCCTTTGTTACCCAGGAGGATGTTTTCAGAGTCGTTGAAGAGGTTCTTCATAGTGTTTTTACCACTTTCAGTTCACGGGAAACCGACAAACCCCCTTTCAAAAGAATTCCTTATCGGGAAGCGATGCTTAATTATGGCACCGATAAACCGGATCTACGCAATCCGCTCATAATCGAAGATGTTTCTTCACTTTTTGATGGTTCCGGTTTTAAGGTATTTGCTTCTACTGTTGCCCAGGGGGGAGTGGTTCGGGCGATAGTAGTTAAAAACGGGGCATCTCAACCCAGGGCATTCTTCGACCGCATGGTTCAATTTGCTCAGTCGGTTGGTTCACAGGGGCTGGCATATCTTACCTGGAACAATACTGAGGTAAAAGGACCCATAGCCAAGTTTCTGGATAAGCCGAGAATGGATGCTCTTGCCGCAGAGCTGAAAATTGCTTCTGGAGATGTTGCTTTCTTTATCTGCAATGATGAGAAGAAGGCAAACAGGATCGCTGGTGAGATCCGTACACATCTGGCAGAAGAGCTCAATCTTATAGAGAAAGATGTATTCCGGTTCTGCTGGATTACCGATTTTCCCATGTATGAGCTTAATGAAGAAACCGGGAAGATTGAGTTCTCTCACAACCCGTTTTCCATGCCTCAGGGGGAAATGGATGCTCTTCTGAACAAGGATCCGCTGCAGATTCTGGCATATCAATACGATATTGTTTGTAATGGAATCGAACTTTCCAGCGGTGCTATCAGAAATCATCGACCAGAGATTATGTACAAGGCATTCGAGTTGGCTGGCTACACTAAAGAGGAAGTTGACAGTAAATTTGCGGGCATGATAAATGCTTTTAAATATGGTGCTCCACCTCATGGAGGAATCGCTCCGGGAGTAGATCGAATGATCATGCTTCTTGCCGATGAGCCAAATATCCGGGAAGTGATTGCTTTCCCTATGAATCAGAAAGCACAGGATCTGATGATGAAAGCCCCATGTCCGGTTACCGAAAGGCAATTAAAAGAGCTGCATCTGAAAATCACGAAGTTCAGTTGAGGGTGGCTATGAGGCCGGTATTGACATGCAGATTCTTCCGGACCGCTGTCTTATTGGTCATTTTATGCCTTGTAGGGAGTAAATCAGTAGCGGCCATGCTGTTTATCCCCATGGATAACAGCCAGACCGATCATCTCAAGGCCTATGGCATTGTTTACAAGATGCTTCAGGCAGGCATGCGGGTTTCCTGGCTGCTTAATTACCGTGGCGGCTCGTTTGTCCTGGATGATTCTCCGGATTTTGAATTGAAATCCAGAGTCGCAGGGGTGAAAATTACCAAGATCAGTGCAGATGACTGGGTTTCCATCCAATCCACCATCAAGGACAACAATATGGAGAAAGTCTTTCTTGAAAAGGCTCCCAAGATTGCTGTCTACACCCCTCCCGGCAAGCTTCCCTGGGATGATGCCGTGACCCTGGCCTTAACCTATGCAGACATTCCATACGACAAGATCTACGACAAGGATGTGGTGGGAGGTAAGCTATCTAAATACGACTGGCTGCATCTGCACCACGAGGATTTTACCGGTCAATACAGCAAATTCTATAAAGGGTTTTCTCAAAGCCAGTGGTATCAGCGTCAGAAGATGGAGCTCGAGCAGTTGGCCCGCACTCTGGGTTTCTCCAAAGTTACTGACTGCAAAAAGGCAGTAGCACTGGCAATACGTCAATATGTGGAGAGAGGCGGGTTTCTCTTTGCAATGTGCAGTGCAACAAACACTCTGGAAATCGCTCTGGCTGCACTGGGCACCGATATCGTGGCAAAAGAGTATGATGGCGATGGGGTGGACCCTCAGTACAGGGAAAAACTTGATTTCAGCAACTGCATGGCATTTGAGAATTTTCAGATTGTCACCGATCCGTTCGAGTCCTGTTTCGGTAATATAGATGTCAATCTGGTGAATACGCCTCTGCGCCAGGAAGCAAGAGATTTTGTAATATTTGATTTCAGCGCAAAACTGGACCCGGTACCTACAATGCTGGTGCAGAACCACAGCAAAACCATTAAAGGTTACCACGGTCTGCTTACTTCATTTAATCGAAATGTGATCAAAAAGAGTGTAATAGTGCTGGCTGAAGTTCCTGGAACCAACATGGTTAACTACATTCATGGTATTTTCGGAAAGGGACAGTTTGCCTATCTTGGAGGACATGATCCGGAGGACTATACTCATGCAGTTGGGGATCAGCCCACCATGCTGGAGCTTCATAAGAACTCTCCCGGATACCGGCTTATCCTTAATAATGTCCTCTTTCCTGCTGCAGAAAAGAAAGAAAAGAAAACCTGAGCTTATGGTTAACAATAAAAGAGCGGTTATCTCCTGGTGTTTCTATGACTGGGCAAATTCCGCATTTGCCTTGACTGTGATGGCGGGTTTTTTTCCGGTATTTTTTAAAAGTTTCTGGTGCAGTGGCGTCGAAGCCACATTGAGTACAGCACGGCTTGGCTTTGGAAATGCTGTAGCGGGGTTGATTGTTGCACTTCTTTCACCTTTTCTGGGAGCTCTGGCTGATTCGGGAGTTGCCAAGAAGAAAATGCTGGGTTTTTTCGTCCTGATGGGAACCGTCTCTACCGGTTTACTTTTCTTTATCAATCAGGGAGACTGGCTTAATGCTCTGATAGTTTTCGCATTGGCCTGTGTAGGATATAACTGTGCCGAATTGTTTTATAATGCTTTGCTGGTGGATGTAGCAGAGAAGGAAAAAATGGACATGGTATCCTCTATGGGATATTCTCTGGGGTATCTGGGATGCGGTATTCTTTTTGTGTTCAATGTTTTTATGGTACAGAAACCATCCATGTTCAGACTTGACAGCGCAGCAACAGCTATCAGGACTTCTTTCATGAGTGCTTCTCTATGGTGGATTCTGTTTTCAATTCCCTTGTTCGTTTTTGTCCGTGAACCGGTTTACACTAAAATCTCCGGTGTAATGGCGATTTTTAAGGACAGCTTATCCAGGTTGCGCAAGACAACGCTTAAAATTCTTAATACCCGGACGATACTGTTCTTTTTCCTGGCATACTGGCTTTATATCGATGGAGTACATACATTTGTTCTTATGGCGGTGGATTTTGGCATGTCTATAGGTCTTACACCTTCATCGCTGATGATTGCACTGATAGTGGTGCAGTTTGTAGCTTTCCCAGCAGCATTGCTTTTTGGTGTGCTTGCCCGCAGATTTGGTGCTTACACCATGATTCTTGCAGGAATAGCAATCTATATTCTGGTTTGTGGATTTGGCTCATTGATGTTGAAAAGCAAACTGGACTATATTATTCTGGCAGGGATAACCGGCATTGCCCAGGGTGGAATCCAGGCTTTGAGCAGATCGTATTTCGGAAAGCTTATCCCTCAGCAGGAGGCTGCCGAGTATTTCGGTTATTACAATGTGGTAAGCCGGTTTGCGGTGATTCTGGGTCCTGCTGTTGTTGGGAGTGTAGCTTTTTTAACCCGCAGGGCTGGTCTGGAATCGGTGCTGGCATCCCGGATCGGCATGTCTTCTATTTCGGTATTGTTTGTTGCAGGAGCGGTTCTTTTGTTGCTGGCAAACAAAAAAGGTGAAGTTACGGCTTAATATGGCAATGACTAAAGATAAACTGGGGGATATAGAGACTACGGCACTGCAGGTCAGAAGTTTTGATGCAGATATCAGTTTGCAGGAGTATAAAGAACTTGTCAAAAATCCCCTGTATATCATCCTGGATAATCTGCGCAGTGCTTTCAATGTGGGTGCCATATTCAGAACCTGCGATGCTTTGAGGGTCAGTGGGTTGTTCTTATGTGGATATACCGCATATCCGCCGCATATCAAGCTACAGAAGACCTCTATGGGCACTATCGATTATGTTCCGTGGAAACATTTCGATAAAACTGTGGATGCTGTAAAGTATTTGCAGGATCAGGGAATACCGGTCTGGGCTGCAGAAACCACATCCCGTTCCCAATCTTTTTATGATGCAAATTACCCCGGTAAACTGGGACTGGTATTTGGTAATGAAGCATTGGGGGTAAGCAGGCAAGTAGTAGAGATGTGCGATAATCTGATAGAGATACCGCAGTGGGGTTTTAAAAATTCTTTGAATGTAGCCATATCCTGTGGAATTATTGGTTTCAGTGCAGTTAAGAAAATGGTTAAGCAGCAAGCTTTGGCAGGATAAAAAAAAGACTACGGTGCCACTGGCTCAGTAGTCTCATTTTATAATCAAAAATCGAAACGGATCAATGTTCGCTTCTGAAGGTCATTCTTTTTTCTTCACGAATTCTTTTGCGCTTGGAAGAGTTCAATCTTCTTTTCTTCTCTTCACTGGGTTTCTCGTAGTGACGGTATTTTTTCACATCGGATAGAATGCCGGCTCTTTCGCAAGTTTTAGTGAAGCGCCGAAGAGCTTTCTCAAATGCTTCGTCTTCCCTTAAAACGATTCCATTCATTAAAATTCACCTTCTTTCCGTTTTCTGAATGTTAAAAATAGGCTTCTAAAATAGATAATTATGCCTTTCAATGCAAGTGAAAAGCAAATTATATGCAACAGCAATTGTGTTGTTTAGAGTATTACCATTGTAGCGGTTAAAAATCCCAGTTCAAAAAGCTCACTGCAGGCACCCACTCCATCACCGGTGATCCCTTTTACCCGGTAAAGGTACAGGCAGATTGCAGGGGTAATGAATAAAAGGCCGACCATAAGAGGTATAAGCGATTTTAAATCACTATAAAAGTAAACGAGAATCCCAATCACTATCATCTCCAAAAAGAGAAAAATCGCATAAACTGGTTTTCCACAGAAGATAAATGCCTTTCCGGATTTATCGCGGGCGTAGGGAAGAGTGCACAGTAGAAACCCTTGAATTATCCGGGAGAAGGCCAGGCAGGGGACTAACCATATTAATTTGCTTTCTTCTGCCAGCGACTGATACAGTGTTACTCTCCAGAGAATCAGAAATACCACTGATGCGACACCGTAAGTACCCAGATGGCAATCTTTGAGTATTTGTAATGTTTTTTCCCGGCTCCGTACCGTACCAAAAGCATCTGCAGTATCGGCGAAGCCATCAAGGTGCAATGCGCCACTGAGCAGGTAGTTTGTTATGCAAAGGATAACTCCGGAAAGCGGTATTAACTCAGTGGACAAAGATAAAAGCCTGAAGATTAACAGATGGAATAAACCAAGCACTCCACCTACCAGTGGGAAAAAAAGTAAAGCCCGATGAAAACGTTCCGTATCTTTACCAGGCACAGGGATAATCGTGAGAGTTCTTAATGCGGTTACAAACGGGCTTAAAAGCATAATGATTCCAGTAGTGATCAGACTAAATTAAAAGTGACAGCTTCATTTATCTTGTCAACTTCGATATTCATCATTCGTTATTCGATATTCGTTATTTTTATTTGATTTTCATGGGTATGCCGCATACGCACAGGTATACTTCAGATGCGACCTTACCGATATGTTGGTTCAGTCTGCCGGCCCAGTCCCGGTATCTTCTGGTTGCTGCATCAGAAGGAATGATTCCCCAACCAACCTCATTGGTAACCAAAATAATTTCTCCGCAATTTACGGTTTTCCAGTTCTGTATTGATTCTTGCAAATTATCGATATGTAAAGAAAGTGTTTTGTCGTCATCCCCATATTTATACCAGACATTACCCAACCACACCGAAAGGCAGTCCACAACCGCTACAGTTTGCGAAGGAAGTTTTTCTACAGTTTGGGGAAGTTCGTAAGGCGATTCGATGGTTTCCCATTCGCTGCCTCTTTCCTGCTTATGTTTTTCGACTCTTAAACGCATCTCATCATCAAAGACAACCGCAGTGGCGATGAATAATTTTTGAAGGGAAGACTTCTCTGAAGCCAGTTTCAAGGCAAAAGCACTTTTTCCGCTTCGTGCTCCGCCGCTTATTAATGTTATTTTTCCCATAAACGTTGGATTACCTCAATTGAGTTTAAAAAATCATTTTCGTTGAATATTTCAAGGGTGATAACTCCTGAATAGGAGTGCTTGCGAATAAGATCAAAAAAACTCTTTATAAGCAGGGAATTTCCCTTTGAGAGGGAAATATGATCCTTACCATTGGCTGTTCCATGAAGATGAATGACTCTTGTTCGGTGGATCATTTGTTTGAAATGATCTTTCCATTGGTCCTGGAAATATATCCACAGATGTCCGACGTCACAGCATAAAGAGGTATTATATTGGGTGGCAAAATCGTGATGCCACTGCCAGGGGTAAGCCAGGTTTTCGATAGCAATGAGTTGCGGGTTGGGGAAAACATCTTTAATGTTTTCCATTGTTTCGAAGCATCTTTTTTTCCATTCGGAGATCTCTTTTTGCGGGGAATCGCCAGTAATTCCTTCCAGATGAAGTATCCAGGCAGCAGGATTCAGTGTATCGCACCGATTCACGATCCTCTTTACTCCATCACAGAAAAGCTCTCTTTCAAGTCGGTCTGAAGCTGCGGCTTTTCTGTCTATTGGCAAATGAACGGTATAGGTTATCTGATGGTTTTGGGCCAGTTCCTTTAGTATTCTTATATCTTCCTGTGATGGGATATTGGAATAATCTGGTGATTGAAATAAGACAAGCTCTATGTCATCGATACAGGGTGCCAGTGCTCTGACATTGGGTATGATATCTGCTGGAATGATATAAGAGGTGGTCCCCAGCGAGAAGGGGAATTGATTTTTAACTTCTGGTATCAAAAACATTATATCCCTGGAAAGTTTCAGAAAACCTTGTAACAGAAGCCTATAAGATATTTATTCTGCCAGTGAAGAGCAACTGTTATAATTCCAAAATAAAGCTCCAACTGATTATCTCCTTAACTATTGTCTGTAATAACTGTTTGTGCAAAAGACGTGGATCTTTACTGAATGAACACTTGTCTGTATTGAAGTGAAAGGAAACTACTGAAACGAAACCCATTTTTTTGAGGATCTGTATTTGGCTGCTGGATTAACCGCATAAAGCCTTTTGGCATTCAAAATGCCTAAAAGAATTTTAATGTTTGTTACTATGGCACACCATCTTTTCGCGCAAAAAAGGAAACCTGTTTGAAGAGAAGTCAGAGTACATAAGATTACCCAACAGAAAACTGCTTCGGATGGAGGACAGAGAAATCTGTTATGACTGATCGAATGGGTAGCAGGTGGCGGATGGACTTCTATTCTGCTTTACATAAAACAGCTTGAATTAAGGAATAGATAATGTCCATAAAAACATGGATGCTGGTATTATTGATGTTTCTTTCGGTTGTCCCGGTAGTAATTCTGGATTCAGTAATGCCTTTAGGAAATGGTGAAGTGATCTTTTATTTTCTTCCGGTATTGATCTCTTCTATCACAAGTAATAGAATCGTAATCTATTTAGCAATGGGAATAACTCTCATCTTGATGATAATCGGGTATTTTATCTCGCCTCCTGGAATCAAGTATGTCAGTATAATAAACCGCATGGGTGTATTTGGAATTAACTGGTTTGTGGTGTGTTTAATTTTGAAAAGAATGTCTACAATCAAGGAACTTCAGCAAGCGCAGATTAATGAGCGAAAAAACATCGCCGAACTGAAAAAAGCCGAGACCCGATTGCGGGAAAGCGAAAATCGATTTCGTGAGTTAGCCAATTCCATGCCGCAGTTGGTGTGGACAGCAGAACCTGATGGCAATGTGGATTATTACAATGAGAGGTATAAGGATTTTGAGGGAATAGTAGCATCGGAACCTGGTGGAAAATGGGAATGGGGTTTTGTTGTTCATCCGGATGATCTTGAAGCTACGGAAAAACGCTGGGTACATGCTGTAAAAAGCGGTGAAATCTATGAAATTGAGCATCGGATCAAGCATGTTGATGGATCATATCACTGGTATCTTTCACGAGCGGTTCCAGTTCATGATGGAAATGGTAAGATACTCAAATGGTATGGAACCACTACCAATATTGATCTTAGCAAAAAGGCGCTTCATGATCTGGAAGAAAACGAAAAAAAACTGAAAATATTAAATGAAAATCTGGAGAGCATGGTTATACAGCGTACGACTCAGGTGCGCTCGCTCTCTTATGCTCTGTCTCTTGCCGAGCAGAGAGAAAGGAGAAGAATTTCTTATGTATTGCACGAAAATTTGCAGCAGAAATTACTGGGTGCAAGACTTCTGCTGGGACAACATTTTCGTGATCATGAAAAACAGACATCAGAAAAGTATCAGCCTGATGACATTGCGGATAGCATTGACTTACTGGAAGAAGCCATAGATACCACAAGGTTCCTCTCAATCGAACTCAACCCTCCCATTCTTCAGTCCCAGGGGTTGGATGCATCTTTAAAGTGGTTGGTAAAACACATGAAGAGGGCGTACGGTCTTGATACTAACATGAATATTCGGGGTAATATTAAATCAGTCAGAAACGAAAAACAGCTTATGCTTACCCAAATGGTGCGTGAACTTCTCAACAATGTGATAAAACACTCAGGAGTGAAGGATGCACAGCTCGATGCAGTTAATGAAGGGGGGCAAATAGAGATTACAGTTTCCGATAAGGGACGTGGTTTTAATACAGATGAGGCTTTCAAGAGGTCTTCTGATGATACACGGCTGAGTTTGTTCAGTATTCGGGAACGTTTGAGCCTTTTTAACGGCGAGCTAGAAATTAAAAGCAGAGAGGGGCAGGGAACCACATGTATCATACGATTACCGGACAATAACTACTAAGAGAAAGTCCTTCTGCCTGCAAATAGAGATCGTATTACTGTTTGTCTTGAGATAAAAAGCATTTGAGCATTTCTGCAGAAATGCTCAAATGTACTAATGTATCCGGTCAAAATGAGATATAAAATTGACCGGCCAATCCGGGAGAATCAGAGTTCTTCTGGTAATCAGAAAGGATGCCATCTGTGATTATGTCCAGGTAATCAAACTCCAGCTTGATACCGAAATTGGTGAAAAACCTGGCATTTATTCCGCTCATGATCAGATTATATCCTGAAGACATGGAAAGAATTTCAGAAGGTGAGTTCTTTATGTTAACTCTTTCATAGAGAAAATAGGGAGTTAGCTGAAAATTAAGCTTTTTGATAGCATCTACGAAAAGCAGGCCATAAACACCAACGTAGTCAGGGCCATCATTTCCTGCCAGTTGATTTCTGGTTTTATTGAAGTTCAGTTCTGACTGCAATCCGATACGTTTTTTATAGAGGCGAAGGTCGAAACCAAAAATTTCTTCACGTGATTTGGATAGATTGGTGGTAACAAATCTAAAATTATCCGGTTTCTGAGCCTCTTGGCTGATAAGCTGTTGTATTCGTGATTGTACATCTCCTATGCCTATGAGACCGGCTTGTAATTCGGTCAGGGCCTGCGCAGTGGTTTTATCAACTGTCGCCTTATCAATTGTAATGTGCATATACTCGGCACTCTCTTTTATTATTCCGGTATAAGCGGTTGCCCCTATACGAAACTCATCAAGAAAGGGGAGATTGAAGATTAGTTGGCCTCCAACAGCGACTTCCTTTGCATTCTCAATATGAATTTCATTTCTGCCTGTACTGGCATAGATACAGTATGACAGGTCAACATCTCCCAGAAACAGATTGCCCTCTTCCATTATTCCTATCTGTGCTTTTGGGTATATCTCTACTATACTGAATTGTGTCGGTTGACGAGATGTCAGAATAACCGGAGAACCATGATCGACATTCCAGATGCCGGCGGGAGTTATAAATTTACCAAAGGACAACCTGGCATATTGATTCAATTTTAATTGCAAAATAGCTCTTTCGATATTGAATAATTCTTTTCCTCCATTTTGATCGAGTGGTGAAGGTATCGCGTGAATAAGAGTGTCATCAGGCAGACCTGAAACCGATATTATTCTCCCTCTTGAATATTGTAAATAGTTGGGGATATGCTCATATCCGATTTCAAAAAGCATGCGTAATTTGCTATTGGGAGAAAAATCGGAGTAGAGATTGAGGTGATCGAATGAATACTCGAATTTATCGGAAAATTCATTCTTTGCCTGGACAACCGCATTTTCTTTAAAAAAGTATTTGTGAAAAGACATGTCTGCAAAACCATAAAATCGGAATTTAGGGTTGTTATCCTGAGAGAATGCTAAGCTGAACATCAACAAAAGAAATAAAACAGAAAGATGGGTTTTAAGATTCATGTGAGGACTCCTGCTATTTATGTAAAGTTTATTGTTAACAAAGTACCACTGAAACATTTATGGGTAAAACAACCTGGCATCCCAGATCAGGGAATGAAAGGGTTTGCTGAAAGCACTTACAGAATTGAACATAGACAGATTCTTCAAGGTTGAGTGATCCATTTAAGATTAAACTGGACTTCCGTACTCTTGATGGATTAATTATGCAAAAGAATGGGAAAATATTCAAGATAGAAGTCAGACATACCGTGACTCAAGGTACCCTGAAAAGTTGGAGGTGGCATTTTAAGGCTCTTATCCAATTTTCATTGTTTTTTTCATTGGAAACAAGGAAAAATTGTCCAGACAAAAGAATGCTGATCTTTCCGGGATGAACATTTTGCTGGACTGAACATTTGTAAGGTTGGCATTACTTGCATCTAAAATTTATATTAGATAACCTTGTAAGTGTATTCTTCTGAAGAGGTGTCCGAGTGGTTAAAGGAGACGGTTTCGAAAGATGCTGAGAATTCGTTCAAATTACCAAGTTTGGGCGCTTTTAAAAGAAGAATGTACAGGGATTTGCACATAGAAGCGTAAGCATAATATAAAACAAAGGAAATTTCTTTTACTTAAAATTAATTAGTAAATAAAACGGAGTATGATTCGGAATTTGTGAGAATAACTTTTTGTAAAAGCAAAAATCTTGATCTCGATTAAATTATCTTAGAGTTTGGGAGTTATAGAGGAGCCTTAGAAGGGGCTATGCTTTTTAATTCGATAAAGTTTGCAATATTTCTGCCGATCGTTTTTTTTCTTTATTGGTTTGTTGCAAAACGGAATTTAAAATACCAAAATCTGCTACTAATATTAGCCAGCTACTTTTTTTATGCATGTTGGGATTGGAGATTTCTATTTCTCCTTATTTTTTCAACCCTTTTGGATTACTATTCTGGTTTCAAGATTGCAACTGTTGAAGAAAAGCATAAAAAAAAACTGTGGCTGATTGCAAGTGTTTTGATTAACCTGGGTATACTTGGAGTACTTAAATACTACAATTTTTTTGTTTCTTCATTTGTTAATACTCTTTTGCAATTTGGTATCAAAGCTGATTTAGGTACTATTAAAGTTATTTTACCGGTAGGCATTTCTTTCTATACTTTCCACGGCTTGTCCTATGTGCTTGATATTTATAATGGTAAAATAAAATGTGAGCGTAATTTTGTTAACTATTCTCTGTTTGTAAGTTTTTTTCCTTTGCTTGTTGCAGGACCAATCGAGAGGGCTACACATCTTTTGCCTCAAATTGTCAGAAAAAGAGAATTTGATTATTCAAAAGCAGTTGATGGATTGCGTCAAATTTTATGGGGATTATTTAAAAAAATAGTCATAGCTGATAACTGTGCACAGGTTGCAAATCTAATTTTCAATAATCCAGGACAGTATTCTGGGAGTACTATTGTTGTAGGAGCTATTTTTTTCTCGTTTCAAATTTATGGTGACTTTTCAGGATATTCTGATATTGCACTAGGTACTGCCAGACTGTTTGGAATAGAATTATTAAGGAATTTCGCTTTTCCATATTTTTCCAGAGATATTGCTGAATTTTGGAGACGTTGGCATATCTCATTGTCTTCTTGGTTTAGGGATTACCTATATATCCCTTTGGGTGGAAGCAGGGGGGGGGTATGGATGAAAATCAGAAATACTATGATAATTTTTTTAGTGAGCGGTTTGTGGCACGGTGCGAATTGGACATTTATCTTCTGGGGATTTCTTAATGCTCTTTATATGCTTCCTATAATAATCTTCAAAAAGAAAAAATATGATACTGATGTAGTTGCAAAAGGAAAATATCTGCCTTCAATTAAAGAGTTTTTGTCGATTGGGATTACATTTGCCTTTACTGTATTTGCATGGATATTCTTTCGTGCAGAAAATATGACAATAGCAATAGAATGTGTTTCTAAGATTTTTTCCAGAACACTATTTACGATTCCAGAATTAACTGGAAACACTAACATTTTGTACACTGTTATATTCACTTGCCTTTTTTTTATAGCCGAATGGTTTGGGAGAGGACAACCGTATGCTATTGCTAAATTATTCCCGAAGAGAAGCAGACTATTAAGATATGCCATATATTACGTTATCATAATAGCAACTATTAGGATGGGTGGTCAGGATCAGCAATTTATTTACTTTCAATTTTAATCTGAACTATGCGCAAATTTATTGTTGAGATATTCTGGTTTCTGCTAATATTATTAATCCCTGCAATTATAGGTATTTTCTTACCCTGTACACCAAGAGCATCAAAATCTTTACTCCAAAGCAGTTTTCAAAAAGATTCGTTAATGGAAAACATAAAATCCGATAGGATTATTTTTATTGGGGGCTCAAATCTAAGCTTCGGATTAAATAGTCAGATGATAAAAGATTCTTTAAAGCTAAATCCGATTAATACGGGTATTCATGCTGGTATCGGTTTGTTTTATATGATGAGAAATGCACTAAATTATATTAAGAAAGGCGACATTGTAATTCTTGTACCGGAATATCAACATTTTTATTCTGACTTTGCATATGGGGAAGAAGGAGAGATGTTGACAAGAATAATATTCGATACCGATATCTCTAAAATACGCTTGTTAGAACAGAGGCAATTAATGTATGTGATAAAGATGCTTCCTAAATATACTTTTTCTAAGTACAATCCTATAGAATATTTCAATTTATCTTATGATGTCATCTATAGTGTGGAAGCTTTTAATGAATATGGAGATGCCAATAAACATTGGGAAATGGAAAAAATTCCATATGTTCCATATGGCGATTTAGGCAGTACAAAATTTAACATTAGTGTTCTGGAAAAAATTAAAAAGTTTCAAATAAAAATTAAAGAGAAAGAAGCAGAATTGTTTATTACCTATCCTGGATATCAGGATTCATCTTTTTTTAATGTTAAAGAACAAATTAACAAAATAGAAAGATATCTTAAACAATACAACTTTAATATAATTGCTAGTCCAGAGAGGTATGTTATTCCAACCAGTATGACATTTGATACACCGTATCATTTGACAAAAACCGGTGCAGATTACCGAACAAAAATGTTTATTGAAGATTTCAAAAGATCATACTCACAACCAGCATTTTCAAAGAAATGATTTTCCTGCTAAAGTGTTGAAACTCATTGTATTACCGTATATAACGCTGCAAGACCAAGTTTAGTTCCGCCTCACGATATATCTTTTGTAAAGCAAAGCGCGTAATAATTTTCCGGTGAATGTAGAAAATATTAAATGGGTGTTGACATGAAGGCTTTAATAAAGATGAAAAGTATTAATTTTTTTGTTTCAGGCATTTAAAGAATGGGTTTGACTTGGAATATTGTCTGGGTATATTTTATGTGGCTAAAAATCTTAGGAGAGGTGTCCGAGTGGTTGAAGGAGACGGTCTCGAAAACCGTTGTGCTGGATTTCTGGCACCCAGGGTTCGAATCCCTGCCTCTCCGATCTAAAAAAATACGGTTATCGATCTGGCCCTGAAAGCGATCATAATGTCATAACCATCGATTCTTTCTTAAAAATCCTTAGCCCAAGAATTTTAAACTCATTTTCTGGCACAAATTATATTAGTCGTTCTAAATTTGCGGAGAGGTGCCCGAGCGGTTTAAGGGGCACGCCTGGAGAGCGTGTGTACGGAGCCCGTACCCAGGGTTCAAATCCCTGCCTCTCCGCCATTTTGATTTGAGATTTAGGATATTAGATTTTAGATTATCGGAGTAAGAATAGCAAAACAATTGGTCTGCTCTGCTGCTTCGTTAGCTGCAAACAGCAGAGCAAAAATAATCAGAAAGAAAAAACGTAATTTAAAGTCATTCTTTGAAATTTCTGACTAAAAACCGGACAAATCTGAAATTTCTTGTTCTTATAAATCTAAAATCAAAAGGATCTGAAATTCTTATTCCTATAAATCTAAAATCAAATATCCGAAATCTAATATCATTATATGGGCCAGGCCCTGCGCAACTAAAGGCTGTGAACCCCGCCAGGCCTGGAAGGGAGCAACGGTAAGCAGATACTTGGTGTGCCGCAGGTAAACTTGGCCCTTTTTTTAGAAAAAAAATCTTATGAGTTATTTAGTCTTTGCCCGAAAATGGCGTCCCCTTACTTTCGATGATGTTATCGGTCAGGAACATATCACCGATACTCTCAAAAAAGCCATCGAAAAAAACCGGGTGGCTCATGCTTTTATCTTTACCGGGACTCGGGGAGTAGGGAAAACTACTTCTGCCAGGATTTTGGCAAGGGCTCTTAATTGTGAAAAAGGACCCACTCCCAATCCCTGCGGCGTGTGTACATCATGCAAAGATGTTTTGAGCGGGGCAAGCTTTGATGTGCTGGAAATCGATGGCGCATCCAATAACTCGGTTGATGATATAAGAGAACTACGAGATAATATCGGCTACTCATCGATGGGTGGAAAATACCGGATATTTGTTATCGATGAAGTGCACATGCTTTCCAAACCTGCTTTCAATGCGCTCTTAAAGACTCTGGAAGAACCTCCGAAAAATGTAATTTTCATTTTTGCTACCACCGAACCCCAGAAAATCCCCCAGACAATTCATTCCAGATGCCAAAGGTATGATTTTCGCAGAATAGGAGCGGAAAAGATTCTGGAACGTCTGATTCATATCTGCACCGCAGAAAACATCAATTTTGAGCGTTCTGCACTTATGTTGGTTGCCAGGAAGGCAGAAGGAAGTATGCGCGATGCCTTGAGCCTTCTTGACCAGGTATACTCCTTTTGCAGAGAAAACCTCACGGAAAAAGAGGTTCGTTCGGTTCTTGGGTTGGTGGGAATGGAGGTTTTTGAGCGGGTGATGGATGCTGTTGCAGAAAAAAATGCGGTCCCCGCTCTCAATATTATTCAGGAAGTGCTGGTTCAGGGATTTGACCTTCAGGAGTTTATTCAGGGACTTCAGGAACATGTGCGTAATCTGCTCTTTGCCAGGATCCCTGGAGCACTGGAGAGCAGAGGGATTGAGCTGGAAACCGATACCATACAGAAATTTGAAGTTTCTGCCAGAAGATTTTCTGAAGGAGATCTGCTCAGGATGTCCGAAATTATCAAAAAGGCAGAGTATGATCTCAAATGGAGTGCATTTCCCAGATTCGTTGCCGAATTGATGCTTCTAAAGCTAACCTATATGGACAGTACGGTTTCTGTTGAACAATTAATAAAAGCTCTGGGTGACCCGCAGCAGCCATCAGCAGTAAACATAGAAAATCTGAATAATCATTCGGATTCAAAAAAAAAATCAGCCTGAAATAGAAACCGGCGCACTCTATTCTCAGTCCGGCTCTGAGCCAGTATCCTCAGTACAGAATAATTTCAAAGAAGAAGAAATTAACGAAGCTAACAGTGCCGGTGTAGTGCAGGAAAATGCTTCCGCACCGATTGTACCGATAGAGGATCTTGGAGATCGGTGGCCTGATTTTCTTGAACTTTTATTGAGAGAGCATCCAAATTTAGGTTCATTTCTTTCTTTGGCTAGTATCGGTTCCATTTCATCCGATCTCGTTAAGCTGAAATTTTGCGCAGATTATCGCTTCCAATACATGGAAGTGTCTAAAAAGCAGAACCGAAAAGAAATAATCCGTTTGCTTCAGCAGTTTACAGGTCATCAACTGGATCTGGAGATCATCCTTGATCTTAATGCAGCAAAGCAGGAGAATACTAATTATATTAAACAAATCGCTAATATTCCATCAACAATAGATGACCAGATAGAGAAAGAACCAATCATTAAAACTATACTGGAGATCTTTGATGGGGAAATACTGTAGTTAAGGAGACAAATAAATGTCGAAAAATATCAACAAGCTGTTAAAACAGGCTCAGAAGGTTCAGGCACAGATGATGAAAGCCCAGGAGGACTTTCAGAAAAAAGAAGTCGAGGGCAGTGCTGGAGGTGGTATGGTGAAGGTGGTTCTTAATGGAGCTAACCAGCTTGTTTCCATAAAGATCGATCCGGAAGTGGTAGATCCCAAAGATGTGGAAATGCTTGAAGATCTGATTGTGGCTGCACATTCCAATGCGATGGAAAAAATAAAAGAGATGTCTGAATCCACTTTTGGTAGTATCACTGGTGGATTGAATATTCCCGGCTTATGAACAATCCTCTTGAGGAACTGGTAAATGCTTTATGCCGTCTTCCCACAATTGGGCCCAAAAGTGCCTGGCGGCTTGCTCTTCATCTGATGGAGCAACCAGAAGAAGAGGCTGTAGCTTTAGGGGAGACGATAATAGACGTTCGCAAGAAGCTTACCAGATGCAAAGTCTGCTTTAATTTCAGTGTACAGGAACTCTGTTCTATCTGCCAATCAACTCAGAGAGACAAAAGCCACATTTGTGTTGTTGAGAAGCCGGCCGATATATTCGCTATCGAAAAATCCGGCAGATACCGTGGAGTTTATCATGTTCTTGGCGGAGTTCTTTCGCCTCTTAATGGTATTGGAATTGACAAGCTAAAGATAGCCGAGCTGGGGGAAAGGATAGAATCAGAAGCACCACAAGAGTTGATTCTTGCCCTTGGCAGTAGCGCCGATGCAGAAACTACTGCGCTTTATCTCGCCAGGCTCTTTAAAAAGAAGAATCTGAGGGTGACCAGGCTGGCCAGAGGATTACCTGCCGGAATGGAACTGGAGTACGCCGATCAGATCACACTCGGGCAGGCACTTAACGAACGGATCGATATAATATATGGAGAAGAATAACAATAAACGAACATTGACATACTGGATACGCAAGATCGGAGCCAGTCTATTCTTTCTGGGCTACTTTCCCTTTGCATCCGGAACCTTAGGATCACTGGCCGCTGTTGGCGGATTGTGGTATGTTCATTCCCAAATAGGTGACCTGCATTGTCCGGAAAGACTGCCCCTTTACTGGGGAAGTATTTTTATTCTGGTAGCAATCAGCATCTATCTTTCTTCCCAATGCAAGGCGGTTTTTGGCAAAGATGATCCTTCGGAGATAATAGTCGATGAAGTGGCAGGGCAGGTAATTACATTTTTCATGATTCCAATCTCTATTAAGACACTATTGATTGGCTTTCTTCTTTTCCGTTTTTTTGACATTGTTAAACCTTTTCCTATTGGTACCATGCAGGAACTCGATGGCGGTGTGGGAGTCACCATGGATGATGTCCTGGCCGGTGTATTTGCCAATATCAGTCTTTTTCTGATATTGGGAGGATATCAACTTATCCGTTCTTATCTGTGATGATAGATCAATACATATTATCGATTGCCAAATATATCCGTGCACATATGCAGGAAGTCTGCTTTGGGATAACTGCAGTTACACTGGTGATTGCCGGACCATCCATAAATGGTCTTTTCAGACAAATCACACGAAGCCTGCACTGGTTTTTTCGTTATCTTTTGTTTATCATTTTATGCAGTGCAGGATATGGGTTCCTCTCACAGGTGATCTATCGTGGTGTAAGAAACTGGTTTCGGGGGCAATCCTCCATGATGCTGGTAATCTGGACTGCTGTAATTTATCTGCTTCTGGCATGGCTCGCCAAGAAACAGAAGGATATTTAGCAAGAGCACTTTGTTTAGGATTCTATTCTAGTTGACCAGCGATTCGCAGGAACTGCTCTAATGAAGCCTTTACGGCCTGAGATCTTATCTGTTGACGGTTTCCTGAAAAAACACACCTGATACTTTCGAGTCTGTCACCCACTGCTATTCCAATATAGACCAGACCCACCGGTTTCTGAGCTGTGCCTCCATCCGGTCCGGCTATCCCTGATACCGAAATTGCACATTCGGTGTTAAAAAGTTTACATGCACCTTTAGCCATGGCAATCACGGTCTGATCACTGACAGCACCATACCTGTCAAGAATCTGTTCTTCCACACCTAACAACTGATGTTTTATCTGGTTGTCGTAGGCGATAACACCGCCCCGGAAGTAAGCTGATGATCCTGCGATATCAGTCAATGAGGCTCCAAGAAGCCCACCGGTACAGGATTCTGCCACAGAGATTTTAAGTTTGTGTTCAACCAGGAATTTACCTGTAGTCTTGGAAAGTTCTTCGATAGTGTTCATAGCTTCTTATCCCTGGTAATGAGTAGGATCCTTTACACCGGCATCCAGGAATCCGTTTTTTCTTATGATGCAACTATCACAGCTTCCGCAGGCAAGGCCGTCCGGTGATGGATCATAGCAACTGTGAGTAATACCGTAATCTATGTTCATAGAAATACCAGCTTTTATTATTTGTGCTTTGGTAAGGGAGATCAGAGGTGTGTGAATTGTAATCTTCTGGTTTTCTACTGCTGCTTTAGTGGCCAGGTTTGCCATTTTCTGAAATGCTTCGATAAACTGGGGTCTGCAGTCAGGGTAGCCAGAATAATCTACCGCATTTACTCCGATAAAGATGTCGTTGCAGCCTAAAACCTCTGCCCAACCAAGAGCATAAGAAAGGAAAATGGTGTTTCTTGCGGGTACATAGGTATTGGGTATGTTATGGTTTTGGTGGTGAACCCCGGAGTTAACTTCTTTTGATATTGAATTTTCACCTCTGGGGAAACAGTTTTTGGGAACATCCATGTCAGAAGTGAGAGAACTTCCTCCAAATGCTCGCAGATCGATGTCGATTATCCTGTGCTCCTTCGCATTAAAAAAGGAGGCCACCTTTTTGGCACTCTCAAGTTCCACCCGATGGCGCTGTCCATAGGAGAAACTCATAGCATAGATCTCAAAACCCTCTTTTCTGGCAAATCCACAACAGGTTGCCGAATCCAGACCACCGCTGACCAGTACAACCGATTTTTTCATTTTTCAGACTCCTCTGCGCTCACCCCAGATAAGTTTGTGTAATTGAACATTTAGCCGTACAGGCGCATTGTATTCAAGGATCCAGTCTGCCAGACTCTGAGCAGAAATACAATGCATGTTTGGCGAAAAATTTATGGTGTAGGACTGAAGTTTATTTTCGCATATATGCTTAAGTGCCCAGTCGAAATCCGCTTTGCCAGATATGACATATTTAAGTTCATCTTTGTGACTAAGCATTGTCAGATTACTTTTAAGAAAAGAATCACCCATGCCACTGTCCGGACATTTTACATCCACTATACGATGACACTCCGAAGAGATGACCCCAATGTTGCAGCTCCCGTTAGTTTCGACCAGAACTGTATAGCCCAGCTCAAGAAACCTCTTGCAAAGCTCGGGTGTGTTTCTCTGGATCAGTGGTTCTCCTCCGGTAATTTGCACTAATCTGGTTTTGTGCTTTAAAACCAATTGCACAATCTCCTCTATAGTGAACTCATTCCCTTCGGTGAATGCATAGGTGGTGTCACAATAGTTGCACCTTAGATTGCATCCGGTAAGTCGCACAAAGGAGCACACTGATCCGCTGAAAGTGGACTCACCCTGTATGCTTTTGAAAATCTCGCATACGTTCAGTTTATTCATAATAGATGGCTGCGTTACCTGGAGTTTCCTGCACTTCTACTCTGACTACAACCGCTTTGGAATCGGCCAGTGCGATTTTTAGCTGTTCGAAAATGAATCGTGCGATGTTTTCCGATGAAGGATTCACTTCCAGTACTTCATTGAGGTCTTTGTGATCAAACTGATTAACGATCGTTTTAAGGTGCTTCTTAAGGATTTTGAAATCGATACCGATTCCTGCAGAATCCAGCTCTGCACATCTAACGGTCGCCTTCACCAGCCAGTTGTGCCCATGAAGATTTTCGCAGGGACCCTGGTAATTTTTCAAACGGTGCGCAGCAGAAAATGAAGTTTCTGTGGTAATTTCAAACATATTGCTCCTATTATTCAAAAATTTAAAACTTAGGTGAAAATACATTCAGGTACAGGGTTTAAGGTTCAGAGGATTCCGATCTCTTTACTTCGATATTTGATATTCGATATTCATTCCGCATGCCTTACCAGATTCCTTACATGCGCTCGGAATGATGTCTATCGATAAATTCGCGTTACCCTCCTTTGAGGGATTGGCCGCACAGCGATGCTTTTCAGCGGGGAGAAACCACCTGATCCCAAACTGTTTTTGCCCTGTGAAATGCGAGCTGGAAACATTTCCGAGCTTGAGTGCGCAGGTGATTTCAGCCCTGGAAATACTTCCGAGGTTGAGTCCACCAGTGATATTATCCATGGAAGTACTTCCGAGCCAGAGTCCACAGGTGATTTCAGTGCTGGAAATAATTCCGAGACTGAGTTAATATGGATTAACTGCAATCCAGCTTCGAAAATCTCTTCCAGCCTAAGATTGACCGCTCATTCCCTGGTCTGACACTCTTTCTTTAAATCCGATTCTTCTTTTTCTTATAAATCTAAAATCTAATATCCTTAAATCTTAAATTCTCTCTCACCATCCCGGAGCCAGAAAAAAGCCCCAGCTCCAGTTTAAATCATTTCTCTGGAATGGGTATGCTGCGTAAATCTGCAATACCAAAAGTCCAAAAAGATTGAATCTGGTTGCTGCACCAACACTAAATACCGGAACCCGTTCTTTCGTTTTAGCATTTAGCTCCGGAATGGGATGGGAGTTTTTGGTCCAGGCAACACCACCATCCAGAAAAGCTACCAGATCGGTTGGAAGATAGGGGAAATTAAAAAGGCCAAACTGTTGTGTGCCGAATATGGGAAGACGAAGCTCAATATTTATGACCCCGATTCTTGAGCCTAAAAGACGGTTGAATTCTGGACAATTCTCCTCATCACCCTCTTCAGAACATTCTGCCAGATCGTAGGAGTAATAGCTGTAGCCTCTGATCCAGGCTTCATTTCCAACAAACAATTCCGAGAGTCTGTAATCCTGAGAATCCCGAAGATAGCGACCATAGTGCAAAAAGCGGAATGCAAGAGTAAGAGGATTAAAAAGAAAGTATTGACGATAATCGGCAAGAACGGTTCCAAAAAGAAGCGATCCGGTTGTTTGCTGATATTCCAGACGGAAGCGGCGCCCGGTAACCGGTCCGGTAAATCCGAAATAGGAGAAATCACCGACATAGGCAAGTGATGACTGGAACATGTTCAGAGAGGCAGGTTCATCATCATCGACAAGATCCTGGCGTCCAACAATGCGGTTGTTAATAACGCTGATCTCTTCGGCACGATAATCATAACTGATTCTTCCAAATCCGGCAGTAAATTCCATCCTGCGACTGCTTGAGAATGGAAACTGCAGGATAGAGTAGATCTGGTTGTCATACATTCTTTGATCTGTCAGGGTAATTTTTTGTACATCCCTGATTTCTCCATCGATCGTGGTGGTGTCGTTACGAACTTGTGCAGTGGTTGCCATGTAAGGAATTCGACTGAGGACAAATCCCCAGTTAGGCCGCTTTTTCTGGTTAAGGTAAAATGCTTCAGCACCAAAGTCTCTGATTCCTCCATTTATTTGTGCACCAAGTCCCAGAATATGATCCCCCAGCAGATCGGTGAAAAGAAATGAAACACCACCGGCAAAACCCACACCAAGGGGGTCTGCTGCAGCTCCCACAACTAAATTACCAACATATAACAGGCGAAGTCTGGGGTTATAGTTAAGCACCGAGAAAGATGAATCGGAAACCAGACCTTCGGTAGGATTTTCGAGATATGCATCTACTATGGGAGTTTTATGAGAAACCGGTGGAAGCTTTATATTTCTGAAGTAATCATCTTTGGATAAAACAATGTACTCTTCTTTAGGGGGATGTGGCTCCAGAGTGTTGATTCTGTAACCGGATTTTTCAAAGACGCTGAATGCCAGCTTTCCATTTTTTGATGCTACAGAAAGAGCCGGAGCCAGTTCGGTGAGTCCGCTTACTCCGGTAGCGATATCGGTGATTTTAAAGAACTTGAAGGATTGAAGGGAATAACAATAGATATTGCTGAAACCATCAGGATCTGAAATAAAATAGATATATTGACCATCAGGAGAAAACTGTGGGTCTATGTGTTTGGCCCAGTTTGCTATCGAGAGATAGTCTATCGTGCTATCTGTCAGGTTGAAAAGAGCGATCCGTGGCGGGCCGTAAGAAAGAGAATCCGGACTGGGGTGGTCAGCCTTATCAGTAGCAAACAGGATCGAATTACCATCAGGAGCCCATGATGGCTGAAGTTCTGCATAGACATCATCAGTGAGTTTCTGCAGTGTTTTTGAGGTAAAGTGATAGATAAAAAGATCACAGATAGCATCTTCTGTTGCGGAAAGCAGAAGCTTTTTTCCATCGGGTGACCATGCGATACTGGAGATATCACCCAGTTCTTTAAAATGGAGGGTTTGTTCGACTCTTCCTTTTTTAACATTGTAAATAGCTATCGCGTTATCTCCTGTTTTAAATACAGGAAGTGCAATTTTATCTGCATCCGGAGACCATGCTGCCGAGGAATTTGTAAATCTAAGCGCTTCGAAGTGTTCGTCGGTTTGAGTGTTGATCAGTTTATTTTTAATTTTGCCATTTGCTGCATCCGCTATAAACAGATCGATGGAGAAAAGGTCTTTGGAGGAAAAATAAGCAATGAGCTTTCCATCGGGACTCAGCACTGGAGCAAGATTTATAGATGTGTTGTCTATGATCTGATTACCGGTTTCGGCTGGTTTTTTTTTCTTTTGTACCAGATCTCTGAAATGTTGAGTAACAGCAAATTCCCAGTCTATTGACAGAGAATCGACCGGAGTTCCCAATGTTAATTTGAATCCCTGATACCATCCATTTTGCAGAACCGATTCGAAAAGAGGGATTATGATATCATCACCAAAATTACCTGCGATGAAAGCCCATAAAGCGTGTCCGTAGCGATAGGGGAAATAGGAAGGGTTTTTGCCCATCATTTCGATTGAGGGGATATCATCAAATAGAACCGCATCTCTCATCCACATGGAGGTAAGTGGGGCAAAGGTGCCAATGGTGAGATATTCAGACATTCCTTCTATAAACCAAAGTGGGATTTGATTTCCTCCGGTGATCCCTGCATTGCTGCTTTTCATGATATCGTAATGAAAAGCGTGGGCCAGTTCATGCCCAAGGACATGGTTATTTTCGGAATATACACCGGTAAGCGGCAGAACTATACGGTTCATGAATCCTTCAGTGACACCGCCGATTTCCTGGGTGAGCAGTTCATTGATGGCATTGGTCTGCTGAAAATCAGCATGATTTGTGTACAGGAGAATGGGCTGATTATCTGGCAGGGGTCTTTGGAATATCAGTTTGAAACGGTTATACCATCTTTCAAGAAGAATGGCGGCTTCATTGACAGCAGCCTGTTCAGAGGTGTAAAAATGGATATCAAAAGACTGGGTATGTAATATCTTGAAATCGAAATTGTCATATTGAACTTTATTTCTTCCGAAATACTCTGCCAGGCTCTGATTTATCGTTAAAATAAGAAAAAAGAACATGCAAATAGGAATTTTCATAAAGTTGTCTCCCTGTGGATGAGGTAGCAGGGCGATTAGCGCACTCGGTTCGGGACCAAGGAGTGTTGTCTCCCTGTGGATGAGATGGTAGCTAAAGTGATACTCAAGATGAATGCCAAAAGGAGAATATCAGGATAATTAAAGGTATGAGTGTTGCTCTGATTTGCTTTTTGGGTGAGAGAGTGTGTCCATATAAAAGACAGGAGGTTAGTGCAGATGTCCAGAAAACCGGGGACCGATGTTAATGGTAATCCTTTCAGTATGCAGGTTATTCAGATGGTTTGGAACAAGGGGGTGACAGTACCCGGCATTGATCCTTCCGAGAAAAGAAAAGATGGCTGCGGTGCCTGGATAGAGCGCAGTCAATATAGAGTTTATGAAAATAATGGCACTGGATGGGAGATTGATCATATAAAGCCGGTTATTCTGGGAGGAAATGATGATATCAGCAATCTTCAACCGCTTCAATGGCAGAATAACCGAAGCAAAGGAAATAATTATCCGGGGAATGTGTGCTCGGAGGAAGCTGAAGCAGGATGATTTCCCCCGAGGGGTAGCCCCCAGCTTCAGACTGAGGTTTTCAGGATAGCATTCCACCACCACCGGTTGTCCAAGTACCATTGTATGGTCTTTTTGATACCCTGCTCAAAGTTTACCGAAGGTGACCATCCGAGTTCACTCTTAATAAAGCTGGCATCGATGGCATAGCGGCGGTCATGACCAAGTCTGTCTTTAACAAAGGTAATCAGAGATTCTGGTTTGCCCAGCTCTGCGCAGATCAGTTTGACAATGTCAATGTTATGCCACTCATTATTTCCTCCGATATTGTAAACATTTCCAGGAGTTCCTCTTTCCAGTACCAGTTTAATTGCGGCACAATGGTCATTGACAAAAAGCCAATCTCTCACGTTTTTTCCGTCACCATAGACTGGTAATGGCAGATCCCGCAATGCATTGGTAATGGTGAGGGGGATAAGCTTTTCCGGGAACTGGTATGGACCGTAGTTATTTGAACAGCGTGTAATCAGAGCAGGGAAATTGTAGGTTTCGTAGAATGCTCTTACCAGCAGATCACTGCCGGCTTTAGAAGCAGAATAGGGACTATTGGGTGCAAGCGGTGTCTTTTCGGTAAAATATCCGCTTGGTCCTAAGCTTCCATAGACTTCATCGGTGGATATATGTACAAATCTCTTTTTATCGTATCGGTCCTGCCAGGCTTTTTTTGCTGTTTGCAATAAAACTTGTGTTCCCAGCACATTGGTTTTTACAAACGCTTCCGGCCCGGTGATGCTTCTGTCCACATGTGACTCTGCGGCAAAATGTACTACTGCATCGAAATCGTGATTGTCAAACAGATCTGCTACCAGAGAGGAATCATCAATGCTTCCTTTAACGAATTCGTATCCCGGGCTATTTTCAAGAGAGATAAGGTTGTCCGGATTACCTGCATAGGTTAAGGCATCAAGATTGACTATTTTATAACCGGAATCGGAATCCAGAAGAAAATGCACGAAATTAGATCCGATAAAACCTGCGCCGCCAGTAACTAAGATTGTTTTCATAATTCATCTTTCATTGATGTTCGATTGATATGTGTTTTGATTCATCAATCAGGAAATTCTTGAATGCTGTTTTCCAGTCTTTCATTACGTTCATATTGAGTTTTTTGAGATTCGCATTTTCCAGCACGCTATAGTGAGGGCGGGGGGCTGGTCTGGGGAATTCGTCTGTAGTACATGGAACCAGTTCCACATCTATCCCTGCAGCTTTTATTATTTCCAGAGCAAAATCGTACCAACTGCAATACCCTTCATTGGTGCAATGAAAAATTCCATAATATGGTTGGGTTATCATCTTTAAGACCTGTGCACAGACCTCTCTGGTGTAGGTAGGGGTGCCAAACTGGTCATTAACCACTTTAAGAGGCTGCTTCTGCTGCATTTTTTTCTGTGCGACATTTCTAATTGTCTTCACGAAATTGTTCCCATAAATACCATATAGCCAGGCGATACGAAAAATCTGATATTTTTCGCAGTGAGCGGCAATAAGTCTTTCACCTTCCAGTTTTGATTTGCCATACACTGTAAGTGGGGCAGTTTGATCCTGCTCCAGATAAGGAGAATCTTTTTTTCCGTCAAAAACATAATCGGTGCTTATATGAACCATAACTGCACCTGCCTTTTTAGCGGAAATGGCAATGTTTTGAGCTCCCTGCGCGTTTACAGCAAATGCCGTTTTCTGGTGAGTTTCACAATCATCGACAGCGGTATATGCGGCACAGTTTATTATGTAGTCTGGTTTGAAGTCTATGATGCAGCGCTCAGTCATCGATGGATCTGTAATATCGATTTGAGGAAAGTCGATCTCTGAGACATTAAACCCGGCCTGTTTGCTCAGCATAACCATATCCGAACCTAGCTGACCATTTGAGCCGATGATTAAAATCGAGGGGTTATTCATTGGTCCTTAACAGCTCCCTGCATTTTTCCAGAATAGGTTCATAGCAATCCCGATATCCTCTTTTTACAGTGTAAGCAGGAATATCGTGCTCTTTAAATTTCCAGTTGCTTTGAGCATTAAATTTAGCATATTGTTCCATCACTTCGAAAGGCAAAAAATTAGTTTCGGTATTAGTCAGTATCTGCTCTGCCAAGAGTAGTGTGAGAGAGATGCTTTTATTGCTGAATCCTTCAAATAGACTCTTAATCAGTTGGGCTTGACGAATTTGGCAATCGCGCACACCTGAAATGGAAGGAGACATGAAGTAAAGAAGATCCTGACCGTTGAGTCGTCGAGTTCCTGCTTCAACATTTAGTGCAGACGCCGCTTTCTCATCGATGTTGATTTGAACTCCGCCCAGTGCACCGGCGGCACGCATCAAATCATCTTTGTCAAAAACGCAATATCTGGATATGCGAATATTGAGTATACGTTCCAGAAAAGTGCTTACGAAAACCGGTCCTCCGTAAAGGTATGCCTGGCCGATAGTGGAGATACCCTTGGAGAATTGTTCGATGAGCAATTCTGATGGGACTCGAATAAGATGAAAATTACTGGATTCATATTGGATGCTTATCACATAGAAAACGGCAGGAGGGCCACAGAAAAGCAAATTAAAAGGCATGAATCTATTCATGTGATTAATTTTTTCACGATTGAGTTGTGAAAAACGTTTGCTGACATCAATACCACTGGAAAGGCGGGTTACCTCAAAAGGCCTTCCATCATTATAGATCTTTGCAGACTGACCTGATATAAGGTTAATTGCTTCGCTGTTATCAAGTCGCTCCAAAAGAATCAAACCATCCATCAGGTTTATTTGGATATGATCTTTTTGAATATCAACCAGAAAATCTGCTCCTGTCCCTCCAACGGTTAAGACTGCTTGAGGAGTAAGAATGCGGAACAGTTCAAAATCGTCTTTGGAGTAAACGGTTCTATACCAGCATGTTCCTGATTTCTGGAAGAGTTCGACTGTGCTGCGGTTATTTTCTATTTCACCTATTTTGTCGAAAGTTAATTCTGCAAAATTATCCATATCAATTCTGGAATTGGCACCGATAGATATTTCTGCCTGAGCGGATGCTTCAGAAAGCACCCTGTATCCTTTAGAGATTTCGATCCCCTCGTGTAAAGTAACATTACGTCCATCACTGGAGATTATGTTAATTTCTCCCAGATAGAATTCCAGACGGGCCAGCAGTCTGTCTGAATTAACATCAACTGCATCCTGAAGAGTTCCCACATTAACAATGGCATTATCTTCCAACTGCTTAATCAATTGAAATGCTGAAAGATCAGATGTGGGACGAATACCCGCAACTTTAAGGATTTCAAACTGAGTTGTCCCTTCCGGAACAAGATAAATACCCGGTTGTCTGACATTACCATCAACCTTTACCCTTACCGATCGTAATCCTTCGACACTGAGAGTAGTTCTGGAATATTTATAAAGGTAAAAGCCCTGCCAGCAAATTGCAGCTAATAGCAGGATATAGACTGTTAAGTGAAAGATTTTTTTTCTCAATTTTTTAGACATGGATACCTGCAATCCTAAACCTGAGTAGTCCGAATCCGGTTAAAATTTACTTTTAGTCACAGCCTTCTCTCTGATGATTCTCCAGCCATTTCTTCCGGCGTGCCAGATGGAAGTTATAGAATGAAAAAGAGTATCGGCTCCTGAAATCTCCATCAGGTCAAGAGAAACTTCCTGGTAGTTTTTACCACTTCTATGAAAGGATGTCTTTATAAGTTTAAAACTGCTCCCACTTTTCTGTTTTGAAAACAGCTCAACAGCTTTCTGCCGCCACTGTTTGATTGAACCACCTGGAAACTCAAAAAGTGAATCATCATAAAAAGCAAGAAATCTTTCAATGTTTTTATCAGATTTTGCCTTGAGCCACAGATTAAGACTGTCTTTGAGGCTAACTGTATCGGTTTCTCTAACTGATGGTGCAGATCGATAATTGTTAAACTCATTATTCCTGGGCAGAGCCATATCAGGTGAACTCTCCTGCAGAGTATCAGTTCGATAATTTTCAGAACCACCGATTCCAAGATATTTGATGGAATCTATCGGTTGCTTGTAATTAGCCTGAAACCATATTCTTATACCTGTTATGGTGAGAAGAGACAACAGCAGGATCCAGAACCTTTTTTTCCTGAAAAGAGATCGGATCAGGTGGCTGATAGCGACAAAATATTTTGGAAAGGCAAAAAGTATGGAGTTGATCTTGTTTTTAAGTTTGTTTTCAACAGTGAGCCCTAACTTACGAATTGAGAAGCCTGGTTCATTGCAGTCTTCTTCATAGCTGTATTTGTAAGAGTAATACCCGTAATACCCGTAATAGTAGGGATAGTAGGGATAGTAGTTTTTACCATGGGAAACTCCATTAAAAATACCTCCATAAAGATGACAGCCAATTCGACTGAGTTGATTTTTAGCCTGTTTGGCAGCTTTCAGGGGAGTCCACAATGCCCTGGTTACGATCACACAGCAATTCATTTTAGGAGCCATGGTTAAGGTATCGCTGATCGGAAGAAGAGCCGGTGAATCGAATAAAATGATTGAAGCTTTGGCTTTAAGTTCTTCTGTCAACTGGTCAAACCGAACGGTACCCAGAAGTTCTGAAGGGTTGTGAGGGCGTTCACCTGAAGTTATAACAAACAGATTGGGGTAGGGGGTCGGCTTTATGATCTGTTCTACAGTCGCCGTTCCCATAAGGTAATCAGCAAGTCCCATTTGCTTGGGAATGGAAAATAGAGAATGCATTTGGGAACGGCGAAGATCTGCATCTATAAGAATCACTGTTTTTCCATCGAGGGCAAAAGTAATTGCCAGATTCGCCGCAAGAGTGGTTTTCCCTTCTCCTTTGACTGCACTGCAAATCATAAAAGTTTTTAGCTCGTGTGCTGTGGCGATATGTTTAAGGTTGGCACGCAAAGCCCTGAAAGGCTCAAGAATACTTTTTGTCAAATCTGTCGATTGCTCTATCAAAGCCTGTTCTGCTTCTATTAAAGGAACTATTCCTAAAAGGGGCAGTTCCAGCTCTTTCTCAATATCTGCAGGATCCTTAAGACTCTGGTCAAGATATTCGATCAGAAAAGCCAGAGTGATTCCCAGGATTAACCCAATGAGGATACCAAGAATAATGTTGGAAAATCTAACATTAGACATGGCAATTTCGGGGGTTTGAGCCAGTTCAAGAAGCTTGAGATCCGATTCCTGGGAATCACGTTTAATCTTGGCTTCTTCATATTTGCTTTTAAGAAGCCGCAGGGTTTGTATAAGTGATTCGGTTTCCCTTTGCAGATTGGCATACTTTTGCTCGAGTGATGGCAACTGAAGCAGATCTTTGTTTAATTTTTCTATGATCTGTTCCTGGGCAATTCGTTTCGCCTCCAATGCAGCCTTTTCTATTGTAAGATTGATCAGATCCTGGAGAAGAGATTGTCTGATGGGATTTTTTACCAAAGTCTTGCTGGCTGCCTCTCTGGATATGCTGTCAATTGCAGCAGATTTAAGATTCTCTATCTGCTGTTTGAGCATTTTTACTTTGAAATGCTCTGCACTATATTCTGCAGTCGAAGCATTGAGCTCCAGTTCCAGATCGGCAATTTTAGTCTGAAGAGGATCCTGATAGGTTATTGACTGTATTATATCATGGTCCTGAAGTTCAATCTGAGAGTTCAGTGCGGAAAGCCTCTCCTTGCTTTCCAGAAGTGACAACTGAGTTTTCTGCAACGCCAGTTCCATCTCCGAGAGCTTTGACACAATCAGATTGGTTTCGCTTGATAGTTGAACCATCTGATTCTCTTCTTTGAAATTGCGCAGGCTGTTTTCTTTATCATCTAACTCATTCTGCAGCTTGGAGATCTGGGTTTCAAATTTAAATATCAGACGGGTCAACTCCTGTGTATTGACTTCGCGACGGTAATCGATATAGGTTCTGCAGAGTTCATTAAGGACGTCACGCGCAGTATCCGGATTCAAATGTCTGAATGAGAGTTCTATGATATCGTTTTTATTCCCGTCAGTTTCCCCTTGCATTAAAGTCAGATTAGCCTTTATGGCTGATTCAGAGATTCTGCCGTCAAGGTTTTCCGATACCATACTCAGGACGGTATGAGATTTGAGCAGTTCAAGATGTGTACTGAAAACCTTTTCCCGGTCAACATAATAACGGTACAGGTTTATGTCACTGATCATTTCATGATCACCAGGGCGGAAAAGAAGGCGGGCATGAGAAACATAATATTTATCACCGGATAAAAATTTGTAAACTGATAGCAGAGTGACTAGCAGCATAACTGCCAAAACGATATTACGCCTTCGGATAATAACCCCGACATATTTAAATATGTCAAACTCTTCTTCCACTTCTTGCTCTTCCGTGAATGCATTGCCGGAGGGGAAAGATGATGAAACATAAGGTATGTGATCTGTATGTATTGATGGCTGCCTGATGACTGCAGGTGTGTAGCTGTATCTGGAGTGATGGGATTGTTCCGATAATGAGGCGGATTTATCCGGTGTCGGGCGTGATTTATGATCACCTAATAATGGTTGTGGCGGTAAATCAGTATCGGAGGAGATTGCCTGATCTGCATCAGAGGATGGAGAGGCTTGCTTATGAATTTCGCAGGAAATACCAATATCAGCTTTTGCTGAAAAGTCCTGAATTGGTATTTCTTCAGTACCTTTTCCTTCATTAATCTTTTGGAGTATTGCCCCGAGACTGAATTTTTTTTTTGCCATTAGGAATGTTCCTGCAGATCATCTATGATTACCTGGATATCTTCATGGGAGATTTCCTTTAGGTCCTGTGCAAACCCATAATTCAGGGCTAATTTACAGAGCCGGTTTATTTCTCTGGGAACACCTGAGGTACTGCGGAAAATCATCTCCTGTCCCTGAGTGGAAAAAACAGTCCCCTTGTCCAAACCTGCCACACGTAAACGATGTTGGATATATCTCAAGGTGCCGTTATAATCCAGGTTATTAAGGTGAAATCTCAGAAAGATGCGCTGATCCACCTGTTTGAGTTTTCTGATTTTTTCCCGCAGTTCCGGCTGACCTACAAAAAAGATGGTGAGAAAGTTTTCTGTTCTGGAGAAGTTGTTAGTCAGATTCTTGAGTTCGTCCAGCACATCCTCTTCTATTTGCTGAGCCTCATCAAATATCAATACCAGATGCCGTTTTTCTTCATACAGGAGTATCTCCAGTTTTTTTTTGAAAAGCTGGAAAAGCTGAAATTTATCGTTACGCGAGGGCGCTTCCATCTCTTCAATGAGTGAAAGACGTGCATCTCTAAAAGTTATTCTCTGTACTATATCGAAAAGAAGGTCATTAAAACAGAAATTGCAGTAGTCAAAATCAATTACTTCGAAATGCTGACTTGGAAGGGAATGGACAAGTACATTTTTGGTGATTGTTTTACCGGAGCCGACTTCACCGGTAAGCAGTCCCATACACATGTTACGATCTTTGATCAGGTAAAGCAAACGGTCAAGAGCTTCCCTGTGATCATCACTTTCAAAGAAAAACCTGATATCACAGAGCTCTTCGAAAGGTTTTTCTTTCAGTTGCCAATAACTCAGATACCCCATCAGACAGACCCCCTGGTAATGGAGATTAAGTTTTGTGAAACCGCCTCGAAACAATCACGGATTCTGGATGGTTCCTCTTTAAGCATAAAGGGCCGCATCTCTTTTATAGATGCCCTGATTTCTGGTGCAAACATGATATATCCGATGTAGTAAAGATTGATGGAGAGGTATTTTTTCACCATTTCTGCGAAACGGGTTCCGATTTTTATATCGTCTGCATTTTTGACCATATTAAGAACCAGAAAACTTCGACGCTTATGAAGCCACTGTTTTAATAGTAAAGTTTCTTCTGAGTAATCATTTTTAAGGTGATTAAGCAGATCGTTTACTGTAGTAAATTCTTTTTTACTTTGAGGATCGGAGAAGTTTTTTATTCGGTTTTGAAGCTCAGTTTTTCCTGGAAATAACCGCACCATGCCTCTGATGATTCCATTTTTCAGATAGCCATAGGCGTTTTCAATCGAAGTGGGCAGTCCATCTGTTACAATGATTCCATAAGGAAAAGCTGCAAAAAAATCGGTAACATGAAAGCTGCTGCCTGCTCCCAGATCCACCAGAATGTAATCTGCATCCAGTTTCTTCAGATTATTTATGATTTTTTGTTTTTGAGCAAAATTGGGATTGGCTAATTCCAGAATGTCACTGGCGCCGCTGATTAACCAGCTTTTTTCCACAAGGGTGGGAACCGCTACTTCATTTAGACTTTTATAGTTGCCCTTTATAAAATCCTGCAGACCTACGCGGGGACGTTTTACTCCCAGACACAGATGCAGGTTTGCTCCTCCAAGATCTGCATCGATAAATCCGACATTAAAGCCTTTTTGCGAAAGAGCTGTGCCGATATTTGCAGATATAGTGCTTTTACCGACACCGCCTTTTCCTCCGCCTATCGAGATAATTATTGGTTCTTTCATGGGCTTTTAATTGAAAATGCTACTGCTTTAATATTTGGAACTAATGTTAGTTATGGTTAACACAATTTGAAACGCCAAACTGACAATAGTAAAAATTGTACTGATCATTGGCCAGGGTATTCTACCTGTTTCCGGTATATACATGGTGTCACCGGGATAGAGTAAATATTTATTATTGTCATATTTTGAAGAAGCCTCCCAGATCTCTCTCATGTTTGCGGTTATTACTGAACCATCATTGCGGATGATCTTAATGAATCGGACTTTAGAATATTTCAAACCACCGCACATGGCCAATGCTTTCATCATGTCAATTGGTTCATAGATCTCATATTCACCCGCACGGTGTACTGCTCCGATAATGAAAATCTTGTTGGCATAATAGGCTTCTATTGAAACCGAAACAACCGGATTGTTAACATATGAAGAGAGTTTACCTTGCATGATTTTGACAAGCTGGGCCGGGGAAAGAGTGGCTACATCTATTTCACCAATGACCGGGTAATTAATTCTGCCATCCGGTCTTATCTTGTGACGACCAGAAAATTCAGGATGTTCCACTACGTTGATGGAAATAACATCGCCGGGTTGTAAAACGTATTCATCAGCACTGCCTATAGATGAAGAAATCACAACTATTGTACTTATAAGATAAAAGTTTTTTAACCACTTTGATTTCATCTATGCCCGTTTAAGGGTATTCCCCTGGGTTAAAGATCAATTTGTAACTATACACCTATTTAACGGTTTAGTCAACTGCTAACTTTAATTAAAACAATAGGCTATACGGCTGTAGGGGATAATCAGATGTATCCTTAACACCAAATCTTACTTTTTATTTATAGACTTTTAAAGAATAAAATGGGGAAACAGATAAAAATTCAGATACGGAAAAGAAGATGGAAAATATTATTCATTAAATCACACCACAAAAAAGCAGGTGCAATTTACAATAGCTTATAGTTTTTAATAATCTGAAGGATTCTCCGGGGTTGTGGAATAGTTGGATGAGCCTGAAGTAGCAGTTGGAGAAGCTGGTTCTTCTACAACAGGTGTAGTCTCTACTGATGGTGGAGCAACCTGGGAGGGAGGGGGCGGAGAAACCCTGGGTTGTTCTGCAGTAACTACTTTGGGCCGATATACCTTTTTAACAGGTGGGGGCTCAGTTTTTTTCTCTTCTACGTTTGTTGAAACTACCGTATCCTTTGCGATTGAATCAATGGTGCTGCTATCCGGTACGGAAACTGCAGAAGTTAAACTGGAGTCAGATGCTGCCAATTCCTGGGAAGGTGATCCTATCACAAAATTGAACTCTTTTCCAGCATGTTTAAATCCAATATGCACCGATGAGTCGGTGAGATGTAACAGTAAAAAGAGAATCAGGAATAAAAGTAATGCCGCCGATGTTCCTGCAACCATTTTTGTTCTGGGATTGCGTAAAAATTCCAGGAATTTTTTCCTTCTCTTGTTATTAAATTCGGAAGCAGTTCGTAAAAGATGTAATTGTATCTCCTGAAGAAAATGGTTTTGCTGGGCAGCCATATCTTTGTCGATGTTAACAATGGCAACCTCACCAAACTCAGGGATGGAGATCTCTGAATTATTTTTAAACCACTCATTTAAGTCTGTGGGATTGTTTCCTATGATCTTTTTAAACAGCGCCGAAGAATCCGGCAGAATTTTTTCCACTGCATCCGTGTGAGTGCTTCCATTGTGCCGTAAATTCAGGTATTCGATTTCAAAGTAGGGCCGGGCCAGAGTGTAAAAAGCTGCAGCGTCCCCTTTGGAGGCTAATGATATGAGTAGTTCTTCTTTTGAACAGGCTTTATTTTTCATGGTAATCAAAAATACAACCGGTTTAGTTCTGCTGCAAATAGTTGGATGTTACATCTTCATTGTGCTGAACTTTACGAGTCTTCGGCTGTCATTTCGACGATTCTTTGGTTGTCATCCTCGACGAGTTTTTGAAATGTCATTTCGACGAGTCCTCGAGGAGAAATCTAATAATGCAAAAACAAATCGAATCTGGAGGTCATTTCCTCGAGTCTTCAAGGAGGAATCCGCCGGTAAATTAATCATCTCTATTGGAACTATATATGGATAATGATCTCTATTTTATGCAGAAAGCTTTAGAACTGGCCAGAGTGGCTAAAGGCAGAACATTTCCTAATCCTGCGGTTGGGGCGATTGTAGTCAGCGAAGGAAAAATAGTGGGTGAAGGTGCTACTGAACCTTATGGGGGACCCCATGCCGAGAAAGTGGCTTTGGCTCGGGCAGGAGAAAATGCAAAAGGTGCTTCTTTGTATGTTACCCTGGAGCCCTGCTGCCATTTCGGTAAAACTCCACCATGCACCGAGCAAATCATTGCTTCAGGGATTAAGAGGGTGATTTTTTCGGTAAAAGATCCAAATCCTCTGGTTGGTGGAAAAGGCGCACAACGGCTTACGCAAAATGGTATAGAAGTCTCTGAAGGGCTGCTACAGGAACAGGCAACAGAACTTAATGAAGATTTTTTCTGGTCTATCACCAACAAACAGGCCTGGGTTTCTCTAAAACTGGCTATGACTCTGGATGGCAAAATTGCAGATACTGCAGGAAGTTCGAAGTGGATTACCGGAGAGTCTGCCAGAGAGTATGTTCACGAGTTACGACGCTGTCATGCCGCTGTTGCAGTGGGAAAAGGCACTCTTCAGGCCGATGATCCACAACTGACGGTTCGACATAAAAAAGGGTATTCACCGGCACGAATTATCTTCTCCTCTGATAATCAGATCAGCCAGAACAGCTATTTTTTTCTGCACTCCGCCGAAACCAGAAGCATTGTGGTTGTAAGTGGTGGAGATAGCTCAGAGATAAAAAAAGAATCCGGAATCGAATTCTGGTTTACCGGACTAACCGACAAAATCCAGAGTCTGCAAAAATTCGTTCAAATGGCTTACCAGCAAAATCTCACAAGCATCTTTCTGGAAGGTGGCCAGCGGATCGCATCGGGGTTTCTACAGGCTGGTCTGGTAAACCGGCTCTATCTTTTTTATGGCAGTAAAATACTGGGCGATGGTAAGGATGGAATCAGCTTCTCAGAGGGGCTTTCCATGGATGAGTGCATAAACTTAACAGGAATAAGACAACAGGTTTTTGGCAGCGACTTTCTGATAAGTGGAGTTCCTCAGTTCAAGCTGCTTGGGAAGCGGCCATAATGGTGAATGCGGATCACCCAGTTTACGGAAAAGACGCTGATTAGAGATAGCTATTGCAAAAAGAGGCTGACTGGGAGTATTTTTCACAGATTTCAGGATACTGAAGAAAAGATTCTTTGATTTAAAGAGTAATTTATGTTCACTGGACTCATTGAATGCCTGGGTACTGTCAGTTCTGTCCAACAGCATGGGACCTCTTATGCGATTGCAGTCAAGCCAGACTGCCCGGATTTTAAGGTAACAGAGGGAGCATCTGTATCTATCGATGGCTCCTGTCTGACTGTTGAAAAGATAAACGGTAACCTGCTCTATTTTTCTGCAGTCCGGGAGACACTTCGTCGTACTACACTCTGCAATATCCATGCCGGAAGAAGAGTGAATATGGAAAGGGCTGTCCAGGTGGGAGGACGGTTTGATGGCCATATAGTATTAGGACACGTGGATGGGGTGGGGCATATTGTTTCCGATAATGATGTCGGAGGAAGTGTGTTACGAACAATCAGGGTTCCTGCAGAACTAAATAAATTCATGGCTGAAAAGGGATCGGTTGCCGTAGATGGGATCAGCTTAACCATCGCTGAGACTAAAGATGAGATGATTGTGATTTCATTTATTCCTTCAACGATAAAAAAGACCACCATGGCATTAAAAAAAAGCGGGGATCCGGTTAATCTGGAATGTGATTGTATAGCCCGTTATGTGGAGCGGCTTCTGGAAAGTGCTGATCGGAAGGCAACGGATGTAACACTGCTTTCAAAGATGGAAGGATTGGGTTTTTGAAAACATTTAAAGAAATAGAACAGGTGATCGAGGATTTTCGTGATGGCAAATTTGTTATCATCGTAGATGATGAAGATCGCGAAAATGAGGGAGATCTTGCCTTTGCTGCAGAAAAATGCACTCCTGAGAAAATTAATTTCATGGCCAGATACGGCAGAGGACTCATCTGCATTGCCATGGAGGGGAAACGGCTCGATGAACTCCAGATACCTATGATGGTTACCAACAATACCTCACGATTCGGGACCGCTTTTACCGTATCGGTTGAAGCCTCAGAGGGGACTACTACCGGAATTTCTGCAGCAGACCGCTCGACTACCATTCTGAAACTGGTTGATCCTGCAGCTACACCAAAGGATTTCACCATGCCCGGGCATATGTTTCCCATTCGGGCACGTGATGGTGGGGTGCTGGTGCGCTGCGGACAGACTGAGGCATCTGTGGATATTGCCCGTCTGGCCGGACTTGCCCCTGCAGGGGTGATCTGTGAAATCATGAATGAAGATGGTACTATGGCCAGAATGCCTCAGTTATTGGAATTCAGTAAGGAACATGATGTAAAAATTATCTCTGTTGCTGATTTGATCCGCTATCGCAGGGCTCATGAAAAATTCGTTAAAAAGGTGGTAACCACTCCTTTACCTACCGCATTCGGAGAATTTGAGATTACCGCTTACGAAGAGATGTTAACAGGTGCAGTACACATAACTCTGCAGAAGGGGCCCATTGATCCTGAAGAACCCGTTCTGGTGAGAGTGCATTCGGAGTGCTTTACCGGTGATATCCTGGGCTCTTTCCGTTGCGATTGTGGTGATCAGCTCCACAAGGCTATGGAAGCCGTCAGTAAAAATGGTGGGGTGATTCTTTATCTGCGCCAGGAAGGAAGAGGCATAGGGCTGGCAAACAAACTGAAGGCTTATGCTCTTCAGGACCAGGGATTTGATACGGTTGAAGCAAATGAGCAGCTCGGTTTTGCTCCTGATCTGCGTGATTATGGTATCGGTGCACAGATCCTTTCTGATCTGGGAGTTCGCAAAATAAAACTGATGACCAACAATCCACGAAAGATCATCGGACTTGAAGGCTATGGCCTGGAGGTGGTTGAGCGTGTACCGATCGAGATCTCTCCCTGCAAAGAAAATGCACGATATCTGAATACAAAAAAGGAAAAAATGGGCCATTTACTTGAGGGAGGATTGATATGTCAACCGTAATGGAGGGAATGCTAAACGGGTCGGGTAAAAAGTTTGCCCTGGTGGTGAGCAGGTTTAATGAGCTTATTACCCGCAAGCTGCTGGAGGGTGCAATGGATTGTCTTATAAGACACAGCACAGATCCCCAGGATATTACGGTTGTGTGGGTACCGGGGGCTTTTGAGATTGCCATTACTGCACAGAGGCTGGCCTCCAGTAAAAAGTTTGATGCAGTGATCTGTCTGGGTGCAGTGATCCGGGGATCAACACCTCATTTCGATTACGTTTCTGCAGAAGTATCAAAAGGGGTTGCAAAGGTTGGTTTGGATGAACGTATGCCGGTGATCTTTGGGGTCCTTACTACCGACACTATCGAGCAGGCGGTGGAAAGGGCGGGAACCAAAGCGGGCAATAAGGGATGGAATGCTGCTTTAAGTGCCATAGAGATGGCTGATTTGCTTTCGAAGCTGTGACCCGAGATGAATAATGAATATCGAATAACGAATATCGAATATCGAATAACGAAGTGAAGGAAATTCGAAATTCGAAATTCGAAATAGGAAAAAAGAAATAGGAAATAGGAAATAGGCCCGTTCTCGTACATTGCGAAGGGTGAACAAAATTTCAGCAATGCTAAACTAGAGGGCACCGAAGCGGCAGTGACAATCGTCGGCAATCAGGTATGATTTACTATTTTAGAGTGTACTACGTATTCCTGGTTTGAAATTTTTGTGAAATGACTTATTTGGATAATGGAAAATGATGGAAAAGATTCAATTAAAAAATGAGGGAATCTATCAAAACCGGCACCGCTCAAGAGAGCTTGCCCTGCAGACTCTTTATGCCTGCGAGATAGGCACTACTGAAGATTGGCAGAGCACGCTGGAGAGGATCGCCGATGACAGTGCATTGTCAACGGAGGTAATAAAATACGCACGGGAGCTGGTTAGTGCCGCATTTGATCGTCTTGAGCAGATTGATTCGGTTATTCAGGAGCGTGCTGCCAACTGGGATTTAAAACGCATGGCAGCGATCGATCGCAATATCCTGAGACTGGCGGTGACCGAGCTTAAGAATTATCCACAGGTTCCTGCAAAGGTGGTTATTGACGAAGCAGTGGAACTCGCTAAAACATACGGAACTGATGACTCCGGGAAATTTGTAAATGGAATTATCGATTCAATTCATAAAAAAATGAAGAAACAATCTGAAACGTCCGGAAAGGAAGGATCCTCAAATGGAACAAATCCACGCGCGGTATAATCGCATATTTGCCCTAGGGGTATTTGCTATAGCGTTTGTCGTCTTTATCATGACTGTGGCTCCTACAGTCGCGTTCTGGGATTGCGGTGAATATATCGCTGCCGGACACACAATGGGTGTTCCTCATCCCCCAGGTAACCCGCTTTTTATGATAATGCTGAGAGTGAGCAGTATCCTTTTTTCTTTTTTCAAGGATATCGGCTACAGGATGAATTTCCTGGTGGTTCTTTTCAGTGCAGGTACAGCAGCGATTATGTATCTGACTGTGGTGAGAGTGATTATCTCCTTCTTAGGTATTCCGGACAATTCATGGAAAAGAATCACCACTTATGTTGGTGGAGTTGTGGGTGGACTGTTTTCTGTTACCGGCAGCACCTTCTGGTTTAGTGCAGTGGAAGCATCTGAGGCTAATCCGTCGATGTTTTTTGTAGCGCTCTGTACCTGGCTGATTCTGGTCTGGGCACAGAGTAAAGATCCCAAAAGGGATAAATTGCTTCTTATGATAGTGTATATCAGTTTTCTGGGAATTGGTGTACACATGTATTCCATGATTATTCTCATTCCTGTATTCCTTTATATAGTGCTTACCGATCGGGAAAAACTTACCGATTTGAGAATCTGGTTGACCGCTATCGCTATCGGAATTGCAGTTTTAGACCTTAATCTTTTTGTTTCGCTTCCAGGTTTGCCAGATAAGGGTATCTCCAGTATTCAGGAGGTATTTATGGCACTGGGTGGAACAGGAATAATCGCGATAATAGTCAATGGGGTAATGGCTCTTTGCACTGAAGGACCAAAACGTAAAAAATGGACCTTCTGTTTCTGGGTGGCTACTCTGGCTGTAGTGGGTTTCTCTTCCCATCTTTACATCCCAATCCGTTCATCACTCAATCCTATTATCGATGAAAATGATCCGCAGACCAGGACCTCTTTTGTGGACTATCTGGCCAGAAAACAGTATGGTTCAGAGAGCATGATTTCCAGGATGTTCTGGCGGCGTGGAAGCTGGGGACACCAGTTTGGTATCGAAGGTCACATGGGTTATGGTGGCTTTCATATTACTCAGTTTTTCCAGTTCAAGCCAACCGACAGAGAGCAGAACTTTGTGGCAACCGAATCTACCGGGTTCTTAAAGCTGATTGTGTATCTGATGCCTACTTTTTTCATGCTTTTTGGGTGGTATCATCTCTATAAAAGAAACAAAAACGCCGGTCTGTTTTTAATAAGCCTGTTTATATTGACTTCGGTGATGATGGTGCTTTACATAAATTTTGCTGATGGAACCAGGCCGGAGTTCAGGGATTACCAGTATTGGGTACAGAATGGTAAGCCCGGACCGATGCCGGTGGTACACAGGGAGGTCAGGGTCCGTGATTATTTCTTTGCGGCTGCATTCATGTACCTTGGTATGTGGATGGGGATAGCAGCCGGTGCTCTGTTGCACGCTCTTTTTACCAACAAAAACAAATCGATTCGCACTACCCTGGCACCTGTGGCTGCAGTGCTTCTGTTTGTTTCTCCGGCACTTCCCATTACTCAGAACTGGGAAAGAAGTTCACGTAAAGGAGACTGGGTTCCCTATGATTATGCCTACAATCTTCTTATGTCATGTGAACAGAACGGGATACTTTTCACTAACGGTGACAATGACACATTCCCGTTGTGGGCACTTCAGGAGGCATACGGTATCCGTAAAGATGTGCGGATAGTGAACCTGAGTCTTCTGAATACAAAGTGGTATATCAAACAGTTGAGGGATCTGGAGCCAAAGGTACCAATAACCTGGAATGATACTGAAGTAGATGCTTTGGATCATACATTAAATCCAATTACCAAACCGACTCAGGTTACCATGCCTAATGCAAACATAGTGATTATGCCGCCAACCAGACAGGAGCTCAATGCTCTTCGTATCCAGGATAATATGGTGGCTCACATTGTGGATGCAAACAAATGGAAGAAGCCGATCTATTTTGCAGTAACGGTTTCTGATGATAATCTGATGGGGCTTGGACCTTACCTCAAGATGCAGGGACTTGCATACCGGGTAATGCCTCATGTGGTGCAGGAGAAAGACCGGCTTGACATTGCCAAAACAGTTCACTTGCTGGACAGTGTTTTCCAGTACAGGGGACTGGGTGATGGCACGGCTCGTCTGAATGAGACATCAGAGAAGCTCATGTCAAACTATGCTGCTTCCTATATTCAACTGGCACTTTCTTTAAGAGACCCATTGCTTAAAATGAAACAGGAGGTCGCCCGTTTATCATCCGATACATCGGAGGCTTCAAAGCAGCTTTTGACCGAAAAGAAAAAGGTTTACGAGGATACTTTGAATCTGGTGATAAGGCAGATGGATAAATGCAAGTCGCTGATGCCAGATGACTGGCGTCCCAGGATTCTTGCCCATGAGATCCTTATGCTCAATGATCGCCAGCAAGAGGCAGAGGAGAGGATGAGGGAAGCAGTGAAAAGGTTCCCTGATGATATCCGTTACCTCAGGGCACTTGCCCAATCTCTGGAGCAGCAGCCTGAGAAGAAGGATGAGCATGTTAAGCTTCTCAAGGATATCGTAGCACTGGGTTCTGACCCCTGGAATGATCATCTGTCGCTTGCCAGAGCATACATCGAGATGAAAGAGTATGACAGCGCGACCAAGGTGATCCAGCAGTACACCAATGCACATCCGGGCGACCGTCGTGCTGCATCGTTTATCCAGCAGATAAAGCAGCTTGCAGACAAGCCAGAGGATACGGCGATGAAGGAGGATACGGCTAAGGCGGTTGTGAATTGATGGGGGTGTCGCTTCCACAAAAATGATCAAGTAAAAACGAGAAAGAGGCCACAAGGCCTCTTTTTTTTGTGTGGGGGAGGAGTGGGAATCTTAAAAAATACTCATCACCTGAACAGGGAATCTGATTGCCCACCTGTACATGCTAATTATATAAACAAGCACTAAAACGTCTATTGTAATTCCATTATTTAGCTTGAGCAAAAGGCCACATTTTTCCAATTCTATGTAGGAAAAAAAGCATTCTGTGTAAGAGAAAAAATATCTATAAAAAAATCAATGGAAAGTTCTGTCTATGAAAATGCCATACTCATATGTGATTTTCAGTTATGTTCATGATGTACTCACAGAAGAGTTCCTCAATATAGGCATTGCATTGTATTGCTCGGAATTGAATTTTTTTAAAACAAAAATAACAAATAAAATCAGAAGGATTTCAGATACATTTGAAGGGTTTAATGGTTATTACTATAAAAATGTTATTAAATATCTTAAGAAAAACCAATGCGTAAAATTTTCACCTCTGGGGTAACCGGACGTGGACCGCATCGGGTGTTTGGATCGCACCGGGCATTGTTTTCAAATCGGGCGTTGTCACACCGGGCGTTGCCCGGTGCTAAGCTAGTGCGCCCTTTCAGGGCTGGGCAGTGGTATTTAAGGAGGGCATTTTTTATCCGATTTACCATTTTGCATTATGGTATTAGGCCTGAACATCAGGAAAGGAGAATTTTTCTCCATTGTCCCAGAGGTAAAACGTTTACAGTTCAAAAATCACCTCTGGGGTAGTTCTGCCATCTTTATTACAATCTGAACCAGTCCCGTATCATATCCAACGTCCATATAATATAGGATAGGATCCATGTTCATTCTGTTGTCGTATCGGGATTTCCACAATCATATCAAAATGGATTTTCCGCTTCGTAATGTGTGGGCAAATGTTTCCGGGGGGTATGTGGGATTTTCCGCATCGATTCCCCAGAGATGAAAAACCAATGCGTAAAATTTTCACCTCTGGGGTAACCGGGCGTGGACCGCATCCGAGCGTTTGGATCGCACCGGGCGTTGTTTTCAAATCGGACATTGCCCGGTGCTAAGCTATTACGCCCTTTCAGGGCTGGTAAGTGGTAGCTAAGGGGTGTTGTTTTTATCCAAATTACCATTTTGCAGCAAAATTTTAAAGCCTGTCCGTCAGGAAAGGAGAGCTCATTTCCCGTTCTGATTATTCTTCTATTGCGGATTTTTGAAAGATGAACATCTAAATCTCCAAACGCTAAATATTTATCTTGCCAGTGGGTAAGTAATAACATAGTTTATGAAAAGGGATTAACATTATCTCGCAGCTTCAATATAGAAATCCCATTATTAAAATAGCATCTTGGAAAAATCCGGATAACTTCACCTGAAACCCCTTTGATAAGAAGGAGTTCAATTATGCCACTCACAAATAATGTCAGCTTCACCCTAAGTGAAGAAGAGCTCAATGAAATAAATTCAGCTTTGGACACTCTGGAAAGAATACTAACTCCAAAGACCATCTCACTTACCCCAGAGCTGCGTCAGGAATTACCCAAAATGGGGGATAAATCCCTTGGTTTTGTAGAGAAAGCAATAGATCTGGGTGAGCATCATCCTGAGTTTTTACCTCAATTCGTAGATCTGGAAGAAGCCAAAAAAGATCTTGATGGAGTTAATACTATAAGACCTATTAAAAGAAGAATTGGTTTTATATTTCAGAGGCTTGAGGATACCGGAATACAATCTGGAAGCGAAGCATATTCTGCCGGACGAGGAATATATGACCAGATAAAGATGTTGGCCAAATCTGTGCAATCGGTAGAAGCCCAGAAGGCTAGAGATGAGCTGAAAGCCAGATTTCTTGGAAAGCCGGTAAAATCTACAGAAGAAGAGACAGCATCAGCCTAAATCACAAATAATTGTTATCCGGGTTTTTTGATAAGACGGAAATCACAGAAATGCGATTTCCGTTTTTTTGTTGATTAAGAGGTTCGGAGATTACAGAGTAGTTCTTTTGCGGGGGATCTTACCTCTAACGGAGTTCCAAACTACACCCTGCCTGAGTTCTGAACAGCGATATTGGTGTTCGGAGTTGCTAAATCGGAGTTAAAAATTGCTAAATCGGAGTTTTGAACAGCGAAATCGGAGTTTTAAACAGTTATATCGGAGTTCCAAACAGCAATATTGGAGCTCTGAACTGCGATACCGCGGAGTTCTGAACAGCGATGATGGAGTTCCGAACAGTGAAATCGGAGCTCTGAACAGCGATGTCGGAGTTCTGAACTGCTATAATGCGGAGTTCTGAACTGTAATGATGGTGTTCCGAACAGTGATAATTGTGTTTTGAACAGTGATAACGGATCTTAGAACAGCGACAGCGGAGTTCTGAACAACTATATTTGAGTATTTAACAGTGATGTTGGAGTTTAAAGCAGTGATGTCGAAATTTCTAACTGCGATGGAAGCAAGATGTCGGAGTTTCAGAAAAACCACTTTGGAACCATTTGCTCATTAACTGTATGCTACTGCTTTTCCTATGAAATTGCTTCAATTGATCTCTTTTATAATCTGTTTAATTTCATCATTGCTCAAACCGGTAATTTCTCCGATAGTCTTTAGATCCATCCCTTTTTGTAACAATATTTTGTATTACCTTGTGCAACTGCTCTTTTTTCTTTTCAAGTTCGGTATCTTTCTGCTCAATCATGATATCCTTCTTCTCAAGCTCGGTATCCTTTATACTTAAGTGCCAGCAGAAGTACCTTGACTTACCCAGTCCCCCGCAGTAGTCTGCTAAGGAGGGTGAACCATCTTCAATCTGTTCAGGTGACCTCATCAGTTCCATCTAGAATTTCGATAATAGACTTTATGCTATTGTCGAATTTACAAGGTTTGTTACAATGACATATTACAATTGGAATTACCAGTGGCAAATGCTTACCGGATCCATTTTGTTTCTCATGCTGATCCCAAATTTCAAGGATATAACGCAAAAGTTGAAAAAGAGCTTCAATGCATGGAACGGCATAAGATGATCACCAGACGTGAACTGTCATTTAAAAATAGAACAGGAGAGAATACCACACATGTTGAGTGGAGTTTCAGACATGATAAAATTATGGAGTTTTTTATCGTACAGATGTTTTTGGGATCCAATAACCCCAAATGGCAGGAACATCTTGGTGATTCCCGTTTCAGTGGTGTCTATTTCTTACTTGCCCAGATGTTACCTGTTGAAGATGCTCTATAACTGAAGGAGTTACTGTTAAACTATGCTGCTGACACTGGCGATCACACAGTAATAGATCCGTTTGTGAAAATTCTTCGGAAAAGAGCGGCTGTTAAAGAACTCAAATGCGCAGGCAGATGGAAAATTTCAAACTTCAAAATACACGTGAATGAGGCAAAATCATTGATTCCCCCTTTTCTTACCGGTTCTTAACAGTTCCAATACATCATCTTCACTTCTTTTGAAATCATAATCTTTTTGATACCCGTATTTTATTCCTTTTTTTTCATTCTCAATTAGACATTCTGCCAATTTTTCCAGGCCTTCCTCTTTGATAAATTTGACAAATGCCCGAATCCTCAAATCATGTGTATCACTGAACATGTCATTTTTACATGGAAAACTTTCGCATTCCCAACATCCATTTATGTTTTTCTTGATACAACAATTTCTATGATAACATCCTTCCCATTTTCTGGAATGATTAGGACATTTATTTGCAGTATTTCTACAGCCATCACATTCATTCTTTAAATGACATAATTTACAGACAAGCCCACAATAAGAGATACTATCAATAATTTCATTTATTTCCATGAGTAAACCTTCTGCTTTTTCAAATTCTTAACATATTGCTTCAGGTGTGTATCCTAAACATTTATCTTTCATCTTTTTTGGACGGAGAAAGGGCATTTTTCTCATTCTGCACTTACGATTAGCGCTCCCAGTTGGGATAATGGACACCAATTGACTGAGCTATAAGATGATTTGCCGAGGTTGTACGAAGGCAAAATGTGCGAAGCCCGGAGGAGCAACGCGACTGAGCTAATAGCTCTTTGTTGGTGGTTCGTTCGTGCATTTAATATAATTCTTGAACTGTTCCAACTTGAGAAAGCCCATAAGGAGATTGCCCCCAAATAATTCCATTACCATCAACACCATATTGATTTGTACCCATCAAATCATTATAAAGATCGAGATATGTTCCAGTTTGAATAGAATATATCCAAGAGAACTGAGGATTAGAAGATGGTAATTTTTCCCCAATTTGAACTAATTGACCAAGATAATCTAAATAAATATAATCGTTTCTATCAACAAATGATCGCCCACCGTCATAAAAATCGCATCGTAATATCCATGGGCGATCATCATCAATAACCAATTGGCTGTCAACTTTCTGATCAATAACAGATTTCTTTTTAGAAGTATCATTACAAAACATCGAGACATATTCCAGTTGTTTTGTATAGCCATTTTCATAAGCTGTTTGCCATTCGTCACAAGCAGATGAAGTATCACCTCGTAATAAATAAATTCGTGCGAGAATTGCATAATATGCACCAGTATCAGGATTTAAAGAGATTGCTTTTTTAATATCTTCTGTCGCTGGAATATATTCTTTTAATTGTATTTCAGCTTGAGCTTTCTGCGCAATTGCACGATCATGATCATTTACTAAATCAATTGCTTGTGAATAATATGATTTAGCTAATTCTACATCATCAAATTTGCCATTTACCCATAATGCATCTCCTTTAATTATAAACTCTTTTGCTTTTATACCGTTTTGATCGATATTATCAGGAATAATATGAATAAATCATTCATTTTTAGCAATTGGTAAAATTAAAAGAACTACTCCAATTACAAAAAAAACTAAAGAAGATCCACTTAAGTTAAATTCCATTCCCCCAAATTTTAATGTGTTTTGACCTTCTGCTCCTTTAAAGATGAAAAGTATAATTCCTATTATGGCAAATACAATTCCAATTCCCATAATTACATAACTTATTGAAGGCATGTTATCCCCCTCTTTGGATTTGATGTGGTGTTTATGATAAGTGTTTCAAATCAATATAATACAAATAAAAAATGGCTTCCAACTCCCAATTAACACCAGAATGGGTGTTAATACTCCCTGTGTCAAAAAATACAGATTTCGCCTTTTATTCTTATACCAGAGCTATCCTGAAGCTATGTTTCAAAATAACTCTGGTCGCGACAGTTATTACGATGTTTTTAAGTACATTCAGTGTATCAAGTGGACTTCGTATCTTTTGAAGAGAAGATCTGCTAACGTGGGGTATAAAATTCTATGGTTTTTGGATTCGTACGACAAAGGAATTTCTGGATATTACCAAGATCTATACTGTTATCTAAAATAGAGATAGATAACGGTAGGGGAGTGGGCTAACTAGTAAAAAGTAAAAATTTCCGCTCTGGGAGCCGTTACAGCATCACGTGCCCTGGCATTTCTAATGATGGTTACCAGATATACCAGAATAATTTCCATAATTTGCCTGAAAATAATAAATTAAGTTTGGCTGATTACATTTGACATTCCCGTTAAAGTATGTTGTGGAACCCTAATAAATGGGAGAACATGCAAAAGATGCTGCAGCCCCTGCAGACTCTGTATTATTGAAAGACCCTGACTTTTCTGTCAGCGGGTCTGCAGCAGAGGTCGCCCCCTTACGTAGCAGACTACTGCGGAGAGCAGGCAAACGTAAACGCTTCACGTTTGTAGTGTTTTTCCCATAAGGTTGTGTCCAGGCAGGAACCGCCCTCCTGATATGTCAGAGTTCGTGTTACGCAATATCGACGTAGTGTGGCCATAATAAAGCTTTGAAAGTAAAGCCGATTGATCGAGGTATGCTCTCAATTTTTTTCCCCAGAGGTGAATTGTGTTGTGTTAAGTAATTCACCCTGGGGAAAACACGATTCGAACCCCTAAAATTACTCCACTTCGTGAGGGGCAGCTTCTGTGTAATTTTTTTTCGGTTTTCCTGTCCCGGAGGGTAAAATAAAGATAGGACAGAAAATTATCTCCGGGGCAATTCACTAAAGACCTCTTCCTTAAAAGCACCGCTCATATTCTGCATTAATCTGAGACTGCGTCCAGGCGCTTTTTACAATCTTTATCTCATCGATACAGCCGGAGAAATAGCTCTCGTTTCTTGCACCATTTACTCCGATTCTCAGAGGAGAGGTAGTGTAAACCGAATCATTGCAGAAAAAGTTGTGTATGCTGGTTTTATCAAAATAAACATACCCTTTTCCTTCACGGCGTAAAAGAACGATATGGTGCCATTTACCATCCTTGATACTTGTGCTGTCCTTATCGTCACACCCCTGGTACCTTATGTGTCCCAATACCTTTTCACCTTGAACGGAGATGCCAAAACCGGATGTACAACCTTCACCTTTGGAGATTATGTCACGTTTGAGGCTATCATTGGCGCTGTCGGGTTGATATTTTACAAACAGGGAGACAGTAAAATTACTCAGTTTGAGATTTAGATGTTCTGCGCTCTGGATTACCACATGATCATCGATACCATCGAAGTAGAGTGCATACCCCTTTATCCCCTGAACCCATTTGCAGCCATTTATGACTCCGTGGCTTTTATAACTCGAAAAGTCTTCCAGAACCGTTTTCCCGCTATCATTAAAGTCCCAGTAGGCTAAGATTGTGGTGTCAGAGGTTTCCTTGGGCCGGTTAGTCTCGGTGGGGTTTTCACCAGTTTCACCCAGAGTGGGATTGTTTGGATCGAATGGACCAAAACAGAAGATTACAGAGAAAAGGCACGAAATAAACAGGTATGCTAACAGCTTTTTATACATGGATTCTCCTTGGAATTAAGGAATGTGTTCATAAAATAATACATTTCTGGGTGAATTGTGGAAGAGGCTCCACGAGGGTAATGGAAGGGGAGAGTAATATTGAAATATTGAATATCGAATACCAAATATCGAAAAAACGGAAAAATAGGAAAACAGGAAAACTGAATAACAGAAAAAAGAGGTAGGGCATATTGGGGGCATGTACCACTCAAGAGTGCTATCGATTTCTCATCATGGTTTCCTCGTATAAAGCCTGGCAGCCATTTGTAGCAAAAGCTATGAGATTGGATCAGAAAGTTTTTCAAGGGTTTTGTGTGTGTATTACAAAGATTTCAGATTACTCACTTAAGGCTTCGGTGTATTCTGGTAATCAATCTGAAAGAAAATGGGGGTAGTAATAGTCTGCAGGTGCAGGATCTCGATTTTGTGCTGGGCAGGCACTCTCCCCAGAGGTGAATATCCAATACACAAAAGAATTACCTCTGGGGTTTAGGAATGAACTCAGAGCCTATTCTGTCAACCGAACAAAAAACAACCCTCCTGAGAAATTCGCCCAATTACTTAAAAACAGTCAAGTGTTACCACATAAATCAGCTTATTCCTAAAAGGATAGCAGTTTTTCTACTACCGGCAAAGCGATTTCAGAAATTATGAAAAGTCATAGTTCTTAGCTGCTTAAATATGGAAACTTTACTGCTTTTTTTCAGAATTTCCCTTCCTGGCTATCTCATCTACTATGTGAGAGAGAAAGCAAAATCTCGATTTTGAGCTGGGCAGGTACTTTCCCCAGAGTTGCAAATCCAACACACAAAAGAATTACCTCTGGGGTTTGAGAATGAACCCGGGACCTATTCTGTCAACCTAATAAAAAGCACTCTCCTGAGAAATTTTTCCCAATGTCTTAAAAACAGTCGAGTGTTACCACACAAATACATTTGTGCCAAAAAGGGGTAGCAGTTTTTCTACTATTGGCTAAACAATTTTATAAATTATGAAATGTTAAAATTTTTGACAGCTTGAGTATGAAAGCCTTGCGGTTATTTTTTACCAGAATTTCTCTTTCAGGTTATCTCCTTTACTACTTTTTCGATTAGATACTCTTTATTATTCACATTTCTGAACCTGGTAAGCATTCTGGAAACCGCTGCTTCTGTGACCCTTAAATATCTGGCAGCATCTGCTCCACTGAATTCGTATATACTTTTGCAGATAGTAACAAAAAGCTCTCTTCCCTTGGATCTGATGTCGGACCGACCGGCCCGGAAAAGATCGTTTTTTTCCATAACCAGCAATTTGGCTATCTTTTCATGGATCGTTTCCATTTGAACATTTTCACTGATATGG
>Ga0209510_1000220_pt1 | contig 84618 bp, 63 predicted proteins | sample BiotimSIPDNA_FD_185749 | JGI IMG/M metagenome (GOLD analysis project Ga0209510, IMG submission 185749) | Anaerobic biogas reactor microbial communites from Washington, USA - Biogas_R1 time_0 SIP DNA (SPAdes) (version 2) | ecosystem: Engineered > Bioreactor > Anaerobic > Unclassified | place...
AAGGTTAATTATCAACAAAGACCACGAAAAAAGATGTTTTCACAAAACCCAATCACCACCAATGTTGAAAACCTGTTAATATCAAGGTCGAATTTTTAGTTTTCAATATTTTCATGCGTTAGCCCTGAGTTCTTCCTGAATATTACAAACACAGGCAGGTGGTCGCTAAAACCGCCATGATAATTGTTTCCTACATAGGTACGCCATGTGTAACCCTTGTAATCTCCGCTTTGCTGCAACAAAAATTCTCGTTTGAATACAGCTGCTGTGTGGTAATACACGCTGCCTTCTCCCTTGTTGAGGAAGGCAGGACTGAGTATGATCTGGTCAAATAGGTTCCACTGTCCATTGTAAGGCAAGCTGCCCTGACCGCTCTCAAACATGCCGGCCATAGGGTTGAAGAGTTCGCCCTCAGCTGGGTTTGGAGTCTTTACGGCTCTCAGGATGTCAACGATGCTCTCGTCGGTGGGGTCGTCGTTGAAGTCTCCCATCATCATAATTCTGGCATTGGGATCTTCCTGTAACAGTGAGTCGACAATCCATCTGGTAAGTTGTGCTGCTTTTTCCCTGAATGGGGAGTTATTGCCTGCATCCGAACTCCTGCGTGCTGGCCAGTGGTTGACAATCACATGCACTTCGTCACCAAGCAGCAATCCCTTCACTACAAGCTGGTCGCGGGTAGCAAATTTTTGTCCGCTCTGTGGGTCAGTCAGCTCAAGGCTGTATTTGTGACTATCAATAAGTTCGAATTCCCCAGGCCTGTATAGCAATGCTACATCGATACCTCTGGCATCGGGTGAGTCGTAATGAACGATACCATAGTTGTATTCATTAATCAGATCAGAATTTACCAGGTCTTCGAGCACACCTATGTTTTCAACTTCACACAAGCCAATAACCGCAGGGGCTCTATACTCGCTTGCAATTCTCGTAATCACCAGACCAATATTCCTAATCTTGTTCTTATACTTGTCTTGTGTCCATTTCTTCGCACTGTTTGGTAAAAACTCCTCATCATTAATCGAGGGGTCATCTACTGTATCAAAGAGGTTCTCGACGTTGTAGGAAACTACCAGGGCTTCCCTGCCACCATACTTCTCATCTTCTCCCGGGCAAGAGGTCAGGGATACCAGCAAAAATGCCAACAAAATGTTGAGCAATAGTTTAAAATTCATCTTCAGATAGTTTTTTATAACGTATTTAAGTCTGTTAATGCCAGAACATTAAAACAAACAGTTCAGGTCGCTAACTGTTTATTAAAAGTAGCAATTATTCTGTCCTGCTATATATGTTTTTTGCAACAATATGATCGAATAGACCATCCGGCAGCCAGTACCTGAGTTGCCTGCCATGCCTGAACGATTCCCTGATCACAGTTGATGAAATATCCAGCAGCGGTGCCTTAACTATCCTGATATTGGGATTGCTAATGTGGCCTGCGGTATAGCCCGGACGAGGATAAACCAGGATCTTGTATGTGCTTACCAGCCTTTCGTGCTCCTTCCATCTGTCAAGGAGCAGGAGGTTGTCTGATCCCATGATAAGGTAAAATTCACGGTCGGGGTACCTTTGGGAAAGGGTGTCAAGGGTGTTGATTGTATAAGAGGGGCGGGGTAAAGTAAATTCAATATCACTTGCGTGGAAACGCGGCTCGTCTCTGATGGCTATCTGCACCATCTCCAGACGCTGGTCCTCGGGGACCAGCGATCCAGCGTCCTTAAGTGGGTTATGCGGACTTACGATAAACCACAGTTCGTCGAGTCCCTCGTATTCGAGCATGTAGTTTGCAATTGCCAGATGCCCGATATGAGGGGGATTGAAAGAGCCTGATAATATTCCGGTCTTTTTCATCTTCCCGGTGTTCATTTAAGAAAGTCCCTGACCAGGTCTTCAGTTTCCAGACAAGCCTTTGTAAGGTCATCATTGACTATGATCTTGTCGAAGAGGGGTGCATATTCTAGTTCCTGCTCAGCCTTTGCGATACGTTTGGCTATGGTCTCGGCAGAGTCGGTACCTCTGCCTTCAAGCCTCTTGCGCAGTTCCTCTACAGATGGCGCCTTGATAAAGACCGAGAGGGCCTTGTCGCCATAGTACTTCTTGATATTGACGCCACCCACTACATCAACGTCAAAGATTACATTGCTGCCGGAGTTGAATATTCTTTCAACCTCACTTTTCAGGGTGCCGTAATAAACTCCTGAATAGACTTCTTCCCACTCAAGGAAATCGCCTTTGTCAATTCTCTCCCTGAATGTGTCCTTGTCCAGAAAATAGTAGTCCACCCCATCCTGCTCGTTACCACGAGGACTGCGTGATGTTGCTGATATGCTGAAGGAAAGGTTGAGCCCCTTCGCCAGCAGGTGTTTGACTATAGTTGTCTTGCCCGATCCTGAGGGGGCAGAGAATATTATCAGCTTTCCTCCAGACATCTTATACGTCTTTTACAATACGTTTAGCAATTGTTCCTTAATCTTCTCGAGCTCATCCTTCATCTGGATTACCAGTTTCTGGATATCGCTGTCGTTGGCCTTGGAGCCGAGGGTATTGATCTCCCTGCCAATCTCCTGGGTAATGAAGCCAAGTTTCTTGCCGACCTGATCATCCTCGGCTATGGTTTCCCTAAAATATGCGATATGGTTTCTGAGTCTTACCTTCTCCTCGGTAACATCGAGTTTTTCGAGGTAGTATATAAGTTCCTGCTCGAAACGATTTTGGTCAATGGTGCGATCCGCAAGTTCGTCAAGCGATTCCCTGATTCTGCCCCTGATCCTGTCGATCCTGGATTTCTCGTATTTTTCTACTTCCTGACTGAGGCTCTCGATCAGGTCTATGCGGTGCATAATATCTTCATAGAGGGCTGCGCCTTCCTGGATACGAAACTGCTTCATGGCTTCAAGTGCCTCGAGGATGCCGTGTCTTACAACTCTCCATTCGTCCTCGTCAACCTGGTTTTGCTCAACCTTCATTGTCTCGGGAAGGTATAGTATGGTGCGGATAAAGTCGGTGCTTTCGTTGATGCCCAGGTTTTCAGCTATCGACTTGAGTCGCTTATAATAATGTTCGAAGATCTGCTCATTAATCTGAGGAATCTTGTCGGGTACAGCCGACTCAACAGTAATCGTAAGATCTACCTTGCCTCGTTGAACTTCTGCAGCAAAAAGGTTGCGGATATCAAATTCCCTGTCCCTGTAAATCTGGGGCATTCTCATGTTGAGGTCAAGCTGTTTGCTGTTCAGAGACTTTATCTCAATATCGACTTTCTTGTCCGGTAGTTCACAGGTGTACTTGCCGAAACCTGTCATTGATCTTATCATCGCAGTGCGTTTTTATCAGACCGCTAATTTACTCTTTATTGAGGAGAAATGATGATTTTTTGAACAAAACCGGAGAGCCCTTGGTTTATAGAGCGATAATAGGGATGTGGTAAAATATGGGAAGGTATTCAATAAAAGATCTTGAGAAAATTTCGGGCATTAAGGCACATACTATTCGTATGTGGGAGCGTAGGTACCAACTGATTAGGCCTCAACGGACCGACACCAATATCAGGTATTATTCAGATTGTGAGCTGCGACGCTTGCTCAATATAGCTATCCTGAATCATAACGGCATTAAGGTTTCACATATTGCTGAAATGTCTGATGATGAGATACGGAGCCGTGTGTTGGACATTTCGCTCGACAGCCGCCTGACCAATGTACAGGTGGAGAATATGATGGTATCTGTTCTTGAACTGGATGAAATCAAATTCTCCAACGCCCTGCGTACAGCAATTCTCAAATACGGCTTTGAATCAACCGTGGAAACGGTGCTGCTTCCCTTCCTCGAAAGAGTTACCATCCTATGGCAAGCCGGCACAGTCAGAACTGTTCAGGGATACTTTATCAACAGCCTGGTAAGGCAGAAACTTTTTGTTGCAATCGACAATGAAATGCAGAACGGCCCAAAGCAGGGTCCACGCATCTGTATCTTTCTTCCCGAATTTGAGAAGATGGAAATTGAACCGCTGATGTACAACCTGATAGCACGCAAGGAGGGTCTTGAGGTGATCTACTTGGGCATGCCAATTTCAGGAGATGACCTCTGCGCTCTCAATAGGCTGAAACCTTGCGATATATATATGACTTCATTCTTTTCACCTGTATCCAAAGAGAAGCTGGAGAAATGGATGAAGGAATTAAGTGGTCTCTTCCCCGATACTCCATTCCTGATAACCGGGACAAAGGTCAGGGAAATGAATCCATCGATGCCAACAGGATTTACACATATCCCTACTATAAAGGCTTTTAAGGAACATCTACGCCTACTGAAATACTCAGAGTACAGCTACTAGTTCTTCTCTGCTTCATGATGCACAACAGGATGGCTCACAACTCCTTTGCCCTTCCACTTGCCACTCTTGTAGTACAGCCAGGTACCCGCCAGGCCTATAAACCATCCGCAGGGGATACTCCACCAGATACCTGATTCACCAATTCGCTCCGACAGAAACCATGCAATGGGTATCCTTACTATCCAAAGCGAGATAAGGGTTATGAACATCGGGATCAGCGTGTCGCCGGCACCTCTAAGCATACCATGCATTACAAACATGGACGAGAATACTATGTAAAAGGAACTAACAATAATCAGGTAGTCATAGCCCTGTCTGATAACTGCCGGGTCGTCGGAAAACATCTTCATCATGGGCTCACCTAGGATAATGATGATGGCCATCACAGTGAGACTGAATATCCAGGACAGCCTCTGGGCTGCCCTGACCCCGCGTCTGATCCTTTCAAACTCATTAGCACCAAGGTTTTGCCCCACAAAGGCAGAGAGAGCCGATCCAATATTCATCGATGGTATCGTCGCAATTGCATCTATGCGGTTGGCTGCCACATAGGCCGCCAGAGTAGTAGTGTCGAAATTGTTTATTATCCTGATCAGGGCCATCATACCCATTGCCACAAAGGTTTGCTGAAAACCTGTGGGAAGTCCGATTCTGACACTTTGCCGGAAAGTAAGTGTGTCGAATTTAAACAGTCGGAGACTGAAGCGGATGAGGTGACTGCTGCGGTTGATGTGTATTGCTGTACCTACCAGGGCTATGGTCTGCGAGATTACCGTTGCCCATGCTGCTCCTGCAACACCCCAATTGAAGACCAGTATAAAGAGAAGATCCAAAACAATATTGAGGCATGTGGCCAGTACCAGGAAGTTGAGCGGTGTGCGACTGTCACCTAGTCCCCTTAGGATTGATGCTGTACCGTTGAAGCCAAAGAAGCTGACCATTCCCACCATGTATATGCTGAAGTAGGTAGTGGCCTGGGGCATCACGTCTTCGCCGATATTAAGTAGTTCGAAGATCTGTCTGCAAAAAACTATCCCAAATATGGTGAGGAATAAACCTGCTCCAAGCAAGACGAGGTAGATGGTTCCAATGGCTTTCTTTACCTGCTCATAGTCTTTTGCACCGAAGTGCTGACTTATTACTACTGTGGCACCACTGCCGATTCCAATTACAAAAGAGATAAGGGTGTAGAAGATAGGGAAGGATGCTCCTACTGCTGCAAGCGCCTCCGTACCAAGGTATTTCCCGACGATGATGCTATCAATTATGTTGTAGAACTGCTGCAGTAAGTTGCCGACTATCAAAGGAAAGGCAAATCTGACGATCAATCTGCCTTCATTTCCTGACGTGAAATCCTTCATATAAAGGAGCGCTAAGTAAAACTCAACAAATATATAACTTTCACGTAAAATGCCCGTTATTGTATATGAGACTTAGCCAAAGCCCAATGGTCTGATAATTGTACATTACACCTTTTGTATGGGAATTTAGTTATTTTTACCCCCATGAATCTAACTAGACTGATTGTGAGAAAGTACAGAGTTCTTTTTGTTGTGTTGATGGCTTTGATGATTCTACCTGCGTATGCAACGGACTATGCGGTTGACAGGTATTTTCCCCAATACAAGCTGCCTTTTTGGTGGTTTCAGCTCACCGGGATAGAGAGGGTTTATGAGACTGAGACGGCAAATGCCGAATGGTATTCCAACCGCAGACATATTGACGGTATGTTGATTCCTATTTACTCCAGGCCTTATATTTCAGGGCTGAATAGTCTTTCTACAAATGTATCACTGGCTCTTAGGGCAAACACAATACGTAGGGGTGGACTAAACGAGAGTAGCATGATGTTTACTTTCAACAAGTCAATTCCGTATTTTGGCCATGCTTTGCCAGTAATCTTTAAATATCCCGAAGTGCCGGATATCACTTTGTCATTGACCGGAAAGGTTACAAAGGGCTTTGACGATTATAAGCGTTTTATGTCGGACCCGGGCGGGGCCGACACACTTGGTGCACAGATTATCAGAGAAGGCTTTTCCCATGATAAGTTCCGCAGGGAGTTTTTTATTAATAATCCCCAGTTGGTGCAACATGACTGGCATGCCCTACCTGATCTGCCGGAATCGTTTGGAAAGAGCCGAAGGAGAACCGAGGACGCTGAAAGGATGGCCAGGGAACTGCTAAAGGAGCAGAAAGCTAATATTGAGACAACCACACAGCTTTCTAAGGTGGATGCAGCTAAGCAGATATGGACATTTTCGGGAACTGAAAACGTACAATTGTCGCAGTCATATCTGAAAAACTGGGTACGAGGAGGTCAGCAGTCCGTTGCATTGTTGAGCGACCTTCGTTTTTCGGCAGTTTACAAGAAGGATAATGTGCAGTGGGATAATAATTTTACCCATAAGATTGGAATTATCGACAGCGAAGACAGCAAGTCGAGGATCAATGACGACCTTATTGAAGTTACGAGCAAGTACGGAGTCAACGCCAGCAAGAAATGGTACTACAGTTTGCTGTTCTCTTTCAAGACACAGTTCTTTGACGGCTATGCCTCAAGCGACAAGGACAAGGTTAAACCGATATCTTCGGTTATGTCACCCGGCTACTTCTCGCTGGCTGCCGGTATGGACTATAAGACCAAGAATTTCACATTGCTGCTGTCGCCTATCACAAGCAGGTTGACAGTGGTGATGGATACGGCAAAGGTAGATCAGACACGGTATAGCATTGCAGCAGACAAGAAGTCGCTGTTTCTGACCGGTGCTTCGTTCCAGAATAACCTTACATGGAAGGTATCTAAGGACATTGAGTTTAAGTCGGCAATGAACGTATTCTACGACTATTTCGAGAAGGAGAACAAGGTGCAGGCTGACTGGGATCTTACTTTGGATATGAAAATCAATGTGTTCATGACTACCCGCATCACGACAAACTTAAAGTACTACGAGAGTGAGTCGTCAAAATTGCAGGTTCGGGAGAATATGAGCATTGCATTCAGGTACCGGTTTTGACAATTGAGGAGCCTGTTTCACCGTTTTAAATATTTATAACAAATAAAGCTGGTCATCTCTTTTTCAGCAGCTTATATTTGCAAAGGAGAATCTAAGCTATTTTTCATGGGTTTAGGTTAGGTTAATTAGGTTTAGGAAGAAAAGAGACTTAAGGCGGAGGCGTCCGGTTTTAAGTCTCTTTTTTTATTTATTAAAAAACCCGTTCCGGTTGGGGCCGAAACGGGTCTTTCTATGTATGAGATATCCTTGCGGATTATCTGGTTCTTGATCTGCGGCCACTATACACGGGAGATTGATCCATGGGAACCACGGTAACAGCCATTCCATTAAAACGGGCCTTTTTGAATCCCTTGATCAGTTGACTTTCGTGTGAGCTGTCGGCCTCAAAGACCGATACCTTTCCTTGAATATCGATCTTGCCAATACTGATCTTCTGGTTTGGTGTCTGCTTGTTGATAAGGCTGATGATCTGCTCGGGACGGATATTGTTGCGTGCACCGAGGTTGATGATGTAGCGGCCAAACTTGGTACGTCTTCCACCATTTCTGTCACTTGATCTGTCTCCGCTTCTGTCGCTGTTTCTTTCAGATCTTGAACGTCTTTCTTCACCCTTGTTAAGGTCCTGTGCACCTGAGTACACTTCATGCAGGGAGTTGAACTGCCTTGCAATCAGTTTTTCGATTAGCTCCTCGCGTGACATGCCGTTGAGGGTTTCACGAATCACTTCAGAATACTTCTCGAGGTCGAATTGTGCCTTTCCTGTAGCTGCAAGTTCGCTGAGATAGTTTCTAAGTCTCAGTTCAAAAACCTGTTCTCCTGAAGGAATATCTCTCTTGACAATCTTCCTGCCTGTTTGCTTTTCAAGCATGCTAAGCCTTCTGGTTTCAGAAGGTGCAAGGATTGCAATTGATACTCCCTTACGGCCGGCACGACCTGTACGGCCACTGCGGTGGATGTAGTTTTCTGAATCATCAGGCAGGTGATAGTGGATCACGTGAGTCAGGTTGTCAACGTCAAGACCTCGGGCTGCCACGTCAGTAGCTACAAGAATCTGAAGAGACTTATTCCTGAAACGACCCATCACGTAGTCTCGTTGTGACTGAGAAAGATCTCCATGAAGAGCGTCGGCGTTGTAGCCGTCGCTCATCAGCTTGTCGGCTATATCCTTAGTTTCCTGTCTGGTTCTGCAAAACACTATACCGTAAATATCAGGGTTGATATCTGCAATCCTGCGGAGAGCCTCGTAGCTGTTTTGCGGAGCAGTAACCACAAATTCGTGGTCTATATCTTTGTTTGATATATCCTGACGGCTTACAGAGATAGTCTTGGGACTATGCATGTGCTTGCCTGCCATACGAGCTATGTCCGGTGGCATTGTAGCCGAAAATAATAGTGTTTGTTTTTCCTCAGGAGTTTCAGCCATAATGGCGTCCATATCTTCCTTGAAACCCATCTTGAGCATTTCGTCTGCTTCGTCAAGTACGAGGAAGCGGATTGAAGAAAGGTCAAGTTTGTTTCTGCGGATCATGTCGTTGACACGACCGGGAGTACCGACAACTATATCGCACCTTCTCTGGATAGCAGCTATCTGTGAGAAAATTGGAGCACCACCGTACACTGGTACTATAGAATATGGCAGCCCTGTGGCGAATGACTTAAGGTCAGAAGTGATTTGAAGACAGAGCTCCCTTGTTGGACAAAGGATTATTGCCTGAATACCTCTTGTACTTTGATCCATCTTATGGAGAACCGGGAGTCCGAAGGCAGCAGTTTTTCCTGTACCTGTCTGAGCCATGGCTACCAGATCATTGTCGGAATTAAGAATAAAAGGAATGGTTTGAGCCTGAATCGGTGTGGGCATAACAAAGCCAATCTTTTCGATCGATTCGAGCAGTTCGGACCTAAGTCCGCTTTCAATAAAAGTTTGCATGTAAAAAGTAAAATAATTAAGGAGTGTGATGATGTCTTGCATCATCCACGGGTCCCCGCGTTACTATTATCAGGCAACAAATTTTCTGCCTGTTAAAAACCCGGTCCCGCCAAATGTTCAGATTCCGGTTTTTCAGAAGTCCATGACCGGGAGTGTGGTCTGTTCCGGAAAATCTGGTGCAAAACTACGTATTATAATTCTTACAAGCACTATGGGTCTGTGCTTCTTTTGGTGTGGTTATGCTTTTTTATGATTTCTGCGTTTTTTATGACGTCTTGGGATATGTACTCTGAATATGAGTGTTATTCAGAGTTACGAAATGTAATTCTGACCTCAGCCTTTCGTCGTGAAACACTGATAAGAAGTTTGCCTCTGTACCTTGGCCTGAGATCCAAATAGAAATCTATCGGCATACTTTAGGTTGATAATTAAAGTGATGTAAAAAAAAAGGACTTAGTCCTTGTATTTTTAATTAAATGATTTAACTTGCTAATTAAATTGAGTAATTAATTATGGAAATTGAGAATATAAAGTCAGACGAGAGGAGTATGGAGCAAACCATACTCGGTGCGGCGGAGACCTTGTTTATTGAACAGGGTTTTGACAAGACATCAACCGGTCAGATTGCAAAGCTTGCAGGATGCAATCAGGCACTGGTACATTATTACTACCGTACGAAGGAAAAGTTGTTCGACCTGGTGTTTGAAAAGAAGATGCGGATGGCTCTCAACAACTTCCTGCAGGTGGAGTCTGAAGGTCTGGATTTTGAGAAGAGAATTCCCCTGATGGTTGGACTTCACTTCGATTTCCTGAAGAACAATCCCAGGATAGCGTCATTCCTGCTGCATGAACTCTCCCGAAATCCGGCCCGCATCAGGAATATGATAGATAAGATAAGGCAGTATGCACAACCTTTGCTTGAAAGGCTTAACCGGGATCTTGAGGAAGCTGTGAAACAGGGCAGAATACGCCCCATCACAGGGATTGACCTGTTGCTGACCATTGTGTCACTAAATGTGGCTCCCTTTCTGATTAGGCCGGTATTTCAGACCGCGTTAAGTCTGAGCGATAAGGAGATTGAAGATATTCTTGAAAACCGGAAGAGAGAGATTGTTGAAACCGTATTATCACGTCTGAGACCTGTTGCCGGAAATTGAATAATGGTTCCGACTCCTGCGCCCAGCTGACGACTCTTGCCAGGTTAAAACGAGGAACGGCAACTATTACCGGGAGTCTGATAACATATCCGGTGAGATCATAATCAATATTTAGAAAGTAGTTCCATGAAAAGGACACAGATAATATTTTTCCTCACGATGCTCACCTTGCAGAGCCATGCACAGGTGACAATTGAGGAATGCTATGCTGCTGCAAGGACCAACTATCCTTTAATTAAGCAACTAGACCTGATAGAAAGGGCAAAGGAGTTCAACCTGCAAAATGCAGGCAAGGGCTATCTCCCTCAGGTTAACATCGTTGCCCAGGCATCCTGGCAGTCTGATGTTCCTCATATCCCGCTCGATACATCCAATCCCATGCTTGGAACCATTATGCCAGATCCGGTCAGCAAGGATCAGTACAAAGCTGTTCTTGAGCTTAGCCAGGTGTTATGGGACGGTGGTCGTATCAAGTCACATCGTGAGATGATTGAGTCATCGGCCGGGGTAAGCGGACAGAATGTTGAAGTCAACCTCTACCACCTCAATGAGCGTATTGACCAGTTGTACTTCGGAATCCTGCTTATAGATGCTCAACTTAAGCAAAACAAGGTGCTTCAGGATGAGCTGGAGCGAAACCACAAACTAATCCTGAGTTATGTAGATAATGGTATAGCAAACCAGTCAGACCTGAACGCAGTTAGGGTTGACCAGTTGAAAGCCTTTCAAACTGAGGCTGGACTACTCAAAACGCGCGAGGCATACATCGGGATGCTTGGTTTGCTGACGGGTATGGAACTAAGCATGGATACCCAACTGATCAAGCCAGAACCTGTACTTCCACAGACTCGCGAGATAAAGCGCCCCGAACTTGAGCTCTATGAGCTGAGGATAGTGGATCTGAATTCAAGATACAGCGAAATCCGTTCAGACCTCAGACCTAAGCTGGGGCTATTCCTGAATCTTGGCTATGGTCGCCCGGGACTTAATATGCTCGACGATAGTTTTAATTCTTATTACATCGGCGGGGTCCAGCTTGCATGGAACCTTGGTTCCCTATACCGCCTCCGTGACAGGAAAAACCTGATAAGTACCAATATCGAAAGTGTTAAGGTCGAGAAGGAGAGCTTTCTTGCAAATACTATGATAGACCTGGTGCAAAAAGACAATGCTGTGAGAAGTCTTTATGAACAGCTTAGCTATGATGATGAGATAATTTCCCTGCTGACGGAGGTCAGAAGGGCTTCAGAGGCAAAGATTGCCTTTGGTACTATTTCGGGTAGCGAGCTTATGAGAGATTTGCATGCCGAACAGATGGCTATTCAAAACAAGATTATGCATGAGACCCAGTTGCTTATGGCAATCTACAATCTCAGATTTATCACAAATGACTATCAGATAGATGAAACAAAATAAACTCAAGTATATGAGAGGGATTGGCGCAATTACATCCGCCTTTTGCATGCTTGCTATGCTTACTTCGTGCGGTGGAGACAGTCATAATTATGATGCTTCAGGAATCTTCGAGGCAACCGAGATACTGGTTTCAGCTCAGGCCTCTGGTCAGATCGTGCAACTGAACCTGGAGGAGGGACAGGTGCTCATGTCCGGACAAAGCGTGGGACTTATCGATACTACCCGACTTAGTCTGCAGAAGAGACAGCTGCTTGCAAGTATTACGGCCTTGCAAAACAGGAAGGTCAATATAGCCCTTCAGACGGCTCCCATGAAACAGGAGATTGAAAAGCAGAAGATTGAGAGACAGCGCTTTCAAAACCTGCTGGACTCTGATGCAGGAAACAGAAAAACACTTGAGGATATAGAGGCTCAACTTGACATCCTTGAAAAGCGCCTGCAAGCCCAGACCGAGAGTTTTGAGAAAAGCAACAGATCTCTGGCTGCTGAAATAGAGAGTCTGGAGGCTCAACTGGCACAGATAGGTGACCAGTTGGCCAAATGCACTATAGTAAGTCCGGCTCAGGGCACAGTGCTCGCCCTTTATGCAAGGGAAGGTGAACTTGCAACACAGGGCAAAGGCCTCTTCAAACTTGCGGACGTGGAGTCTATGTTTCTCAGGGTGTATATAACTGCTGATCAGCTTAGCTACCTCCGTCTGGGGCAGGAGGTGAGAGTTTTTGCAGACTCAGGTAGGAAGGATAGACGTGAATATAGCGGTGTTATTACCTGGATCTCAGATAAGGCCGAATTTACTCCAAAGACAATCCAAACCCGTGATGAGAGAGCCAACCTGGTTTATGCTATGAAGGTGGCTGTCAAAAATGATGGTCTGATTAAGATAGGTATGTACGGTGAGATAAGCGCTGAATAAGATGACTACACTTGTAGCAAGAAATATAAGGAAGTCCTATGGCCGGGTGAGAGCTCTGAACGGTGTCAGTTTTGAAACCGAAAAAGGCGAGATGTTTGGCATAATAGGTCCCGATGGAGCCGGCAAGACTACCCTGTTTCGCATTTTGACAAGCCTAATGTTGCCCGACGAAGGAGATGTGAAAGTGGGGGGCTTCGATACAGCAGGTCAATATCAACAGGTTCGCAACCTGATTGGCTATATGCCGGGCAGGTTTTCCCTATATCAGGATCTGAGCGTCGAGGAAAATCTGGCCTTCTTTGCAACAGTATACAATACAACTATTGAAGAAAACTACCATCTGATAGAGGATATCTACAGACAGATAGAGCCTTTTAAGGACCGCAGAGCTGGTAAGCTATCTGGAGGAATGAAGCAGAAACTGGCGCTGTGCTGCTCACTGATTCACAAGCCGGAGGTGCTCTTTCTAGATGAACCAACGACCGGGATAGACCCTGTGTCCCGCAGGGAATTGTGGGAAATGCTTAGAAAACTCAAGGCTCAGGGCATCACAATAATAGTCTCCACTCCCTATATGGATGAAGCCGTAATATGTGACAGGATAGCTCTGATAAAGAACGGTGAGTTTCTGACGGTTGACAGTCCTGCAAATATTACAAAAGCTTTTCCTGATAAGCTGTGGTCGGTGCAAACCGACCACAGGCACAGGCTTATGCATGATTTGCACAATTGTTCCTTTGTCAGGAGCTCCTTTCTTTTTGGTGACAGCTTTCACGTTAGTTTTACTCCCGATGGTTCGCCTGAGAGACTTGAAAACTACCTGCATGTGAGCGGGCATACAAAGATTGGGATAGACTGTATAGAGCCAGGAGTGGAGGATTGCTTTCTTGCAATGCTCAAGGATAATGATCAGGCAGAACTGATGCAAACTATTGAGGGATGAATGACAAGGCTATAAGCGCAGAGAATCTGACAAAGCAATTTGGCACCTTTACAGCAGTTGACTCAATATCGTTTGATGTCGGCAGGGGAGAAGTCTTTGGCTTCCTTGGTGCCAACGGTGCCGGCAAGACCACTGCAATGCGTATGTTGTGCGGACTGAGTCGTCCAACTTCAGGAAGTGCCATGGTGGCGGGCTTTGATATAAACAGGGAGAGTGAGAAGCTTAAGAAGAACATCGGTTATATGAGTCAGAAGTTTTCTCTGTATGAGGATCTGAAGGTATGGGAAAACCTGAGGTTGTTTGGTGGAATCTACGGGATGAAGGACAAGGAGATAGCACAGCGTACGGATGAGATGCTAGGTGAACTGGGCTTAGAGTCGGAGAGAGAGACCTTGGTCAGGGAACTGCCGGTCGGGTGGAAGCAGAAGCTGGCCTTTACGGTGTCGGTTTTTCATAATCCGGGAGTAGTGTTTCTTGACGAGCCTACTGGTGGTGTTGACCCCTATACACGCAGGCAGTTCTGGCAACTGATCTACAAGGTGGCCGACAGAGGTATTACTGTATTTGTGACGACGCACTATATGGATGAGGCCGCGTATTGCGACAGGGTTTCGATAATGGTCGACGGCCGGATAGAGGCCCTTGATACACCGTCCAGGCTTAAGGAAAACTATGCTGCGGGATCGATGGATGAGGTGTTCAGGCAGTTGGCACGAAAGGCTCTTAGGTCAGGGGATTGATAAACCATAGGATGACATGAAGCAGATGCTGGCATTTATACGCAAGGAAGCCTTTCACATATTGAGGGACAGACGTAGCATGATGATACTGCTCATCATGCCTGTGATCCAGATCCTGTTGTTTGGCAGTGCCCTCTCCACAGAGGTCAGAAATGTCAAAGTTGCTGTTGTTGACCCTTCAAAAGATGAGGTTACTGCTGTTATCAAAGAAAGGATAAAGGCCAGCGAATACTTTGAGATAGTAGGTAACCTCGATAGTCCCGAAATGATTAATGATGCCTTTAATGAGGGAAGAATAGACCTGGCCGTGGTCTTTAGCAGTGGTTTTGCCGAGGGACTTGTCAGGGGTGATGCTGCTGTTCAACTGATAGCCGACGGTACTGATCCCAACCAGGCCTCATTGCTTACCGGTTATGCAAGTGGCATACTGAGTTCGTATGCCAGTGAGCAGCTAGGCGGAATGCTTGCAGGTGCTTTGATAAGACCTGAGATCAAGATGCTGTACAATCCGCAGACAAAGAGTTCGTACAACTTTGTTCCGGGTGTCCTGGGACTGATAATGATGCTGATTTGTGCAATGATGACTTCCGTGTCGATAGTGAGGGAGAAAGAGACGGGCACTATGGAGGTTTTGCTCTCCTCACCAATGAAGCCTATTTATATAATACTGGCAAAAGCCGTACCCTACATCATATTATCCCTGCTCAACTTTATTAGTATTATGGTGTTGTCGGTTACCGTGCTGGATGTTCCGGTTCGGGGTTCCTTCCTGCTTCTGCTGGGTATCTCCCTGCTATTTATCCTGCTCTGTTTGTCTCTGGGGCTGTTGATTTCGACCCTTGTGAAAACCCAGATGGCTGCAATCCTAGCATCGGGTATGGGACTGATGACGCCGGTGATGTTGCTATCTGGACTGATATTCCCTATTGCCAGTATGCCTGGAATCCTGCAGGGTGTGTCCACTTTGGTTCCTGCCCGCTGGTATATTCAGGCAGTCAGGAAGGTGATGATACAGGGTGTTGGTTTCCAGTTTGTTTCTATTGAGGTGCTGATTCTCAGCTTAATGACCTTGGTGCTGCTCACACTGGCATTACGAAAGTTTAATATACGTTTAAACTGACAGTTATGCTCAAATATCTGATAGAAAAGGAATTTAAACAGATAAGGAGGAATAGCTTTATCCCGCGTATCATAGTTGGAATGACTCTGATGATGATGCTTGTAATGCCATGGGCAGCCAATCAGGAGGTCAGGAATATCAAACTGTGTGTGGTTGACAACGACAAGAGCAGTTTGTCGGGCAGACTTGTTCACAAACTAGCATCATCCGACTATTTTATTACCCGCAGCACTGCAGCCACATATTCGGAGGCGATGAAGGAGATAGAGGCGGGTAGGGCCGATATGATACTTGAGATTGGTAATGGATTTGAAGAGGACTTTATGTCAAATCAGGGCGGCAGAGCCATGGTATCGGTCAATGCAGTCAATGCAGCAAAGGGCGGTCTTGGTGCTGTATATCTCAACACGATGCTGTCAGATTTTGCTGCAGAAATTGCAGTGCAGTCAGGTCCATCTTCCTTGCCATTTTCCTGCTCAGCGGCTGCATATAACCAGGCGGTTTCACAGACTCCGGACAACGGGCAAACCAGACTCAGTGGTATGCCAGCTGCCATGCCGGCCTCAATTACGGTGGTGGAACAGACATCAGGACAGGGATACCTTTCTTCACCAGTGTCAGTACAGACACTATCTGCTCCTTTTACCATTATCCCGCATTACAAATTCAACCCCCGCCTGGATTACAGGATATTTATGGTTCCTGCTCTGATGGTTATGCTACTTACATTGCTGTGTGGCTTCCTGCCTGCCTTGAATATTGTGAGTGAGAAGGAGAAGGGCACAATAGAACAGATCAATGTTTCCCCGGTGGGAAGGATAAGCTTTGTACTTGCAAAACTTATCCCATACTGGATTATGGGCTTTGTCGTCTTCAGTATTGTGTTGATGCTTGCCTGGTGGGTCTATGGTCTTGTTCCTGCCGGTAGTCTGCTGACTATCTATATTTTTGCTGCCACATACATACTTGTGGTTTCAGCTATCGGACTTGTGGTATCCAACTACTCAGGTACCATTCAGCAGGCCATGTTTCTTATCTTTTTCTTTCTTATAATCTTTATCCTGATGAGTGGACTCTTCACTCCAATCAGGAGCATGCCTGAATGGGCCCAGGCTATCACAATTGTCAATCCCCTTAAGTACTTTATGAAGGTCATGCGTATGATTTATCTCAAGGGAAGTACCTTTGGTGATCTGAACGGTGAGTATCTGTCGCTCTGCATTTTTGCTTTAGCAATGGGCTCATGGGCCGTCTTGAGTTACAGAAAAAGAAGCTAATACAAAGAACCTGAATTTACTTCCATTGATATTATTGTCACTTGTTGGCTGCATTCCGAATTTTACTATTTTTAACACAAAATTTGACCCAGGTATTTTTATATGAAGTATCTTTGACCATAACAGACCAGAACATTATGTCAGCTCACAATAGTAAATTCAGGTTTCAATTAGAGGACAAGGGAAACGTCCCTAAGTTCAGACAGTTGATTGATGCCGTGAACAATGCGATAGCTGAGAAAAGACTGAATATTGGTGACAATCTGCCCTCTGTAAATCAGATGTGTCAGGAGTATAAATTGAGTCGCGATACTGTTTTCAAGGCCTATTCAATACTTAAGGATCAGGGTGTAATTGATTCGGTACCCAACAAGGGATATTTTATAGCCAGGGAAATCAGACGCGTCTTTTTGTTTCTCGACACATTCAAGGCATACAAGGAAGTTTTATATGAGTCCTTTATTAAGGCGCTTCCTGAGAATGTGATAGCAGACGTGCACTTTCACCATTACAATACTGATGTCTTCAGACATCAGATTGAAAACAGCATTGGAAGGTACCAGAAGTACATAGTGATGCCTTTTGATCATCCGGAGGTTGATTCAGTTCTTGCTATGATACCTTCTGAGAAGTTGCTTGTAATAGACTGGAACATATTTTCAAAACCGGGTAATAATCTGCTCTATCAGGATTTCGGTCAGGCAGTATATGACAGTCTACAATCGGTCAGGGACTTGATAAAGAAGTATGGAGAAATGGTCTTTCTCTATCCCAATTATACAAACCACCCTATAGAGTCAATTAACTTCGGCAAGAAGTTTTGTAAGGACAACGGAATAAAGTGCTCGGTCGAAACCAACCCTACCAAATTGGATGTGAGACCCGGAGTGGTTTACTTCTGTGTAAGCGACAGAATGCTGGGGCAGTTTCTCGAGCAATGCAGGGCCAAAAACCTTGAGCCGGGTAGGGATTGCGGAATGATATCGTATAATGAGACCCCGATGAAGAAGTTTATCTACAAGGGAATCACCGTTATCTCGACTGACTTTAAGACCATGGGAGAGAAGGCTGCCGAGTTTGTGGCTAATGACAAACCAATGGACATCTGTATCCCCACTCAGGTATTTGTTAGAGATTCATTATAGAAAGATATATTAAGTTTAACAGGATAATAAAACAGAACAGACTAATTATGTATACGTTAGGAATTGATCTGGGCAGTTCTTCCGTCAAAGTCAGTCTCTTGAACCTGACAGATGGTAGTTGTAAAGCTTCCGCTTTCTATCCAAAAGAGGAGATGGCTATGATAGCCGTTCAAAAAGGATGGGCGGAACAGGAGCCTACTGTATGGTGGGCCAACCTCAAGAACGCATTAAATGACGTGCTAAAAACTGCCGGTATCAACGCAAAAGAGATCAAGGCCATAGGTATAGCTTACCAGATGCACGGTCTGGTAGCCCTTGACAAGAACGGCGAAGTAATCCGTCCTTCAATCATCTGGTGTGACAGTCGTGCAGTGGGTATCGGTGAAAAGGCTTTCAAGGAACTGGGAGCTGAGTACTGCCTTACCAACCTGTTGAACTCACCGGGTAACTTCACCGCTTCAAAGCTGAAGTGGGTTAAGGAAAACGAACCTGAAAAGTTTGCTAAGATTTACAAGATCATGCTGCCGGGTGACTATATCGCATATCGCCTGACTGGTAAGATGCAGACAACTATCTCAGGTCTTACAGAAGGTATTATGTGGGACTTCCAAAAGGAAGCGCCGGCAAGCGAACTGTTCAAATACTACGGAATTGACGAGTCTCTGCTACCAGAACTGGTTGACACTTTCTCTGAACATGCCTATGTAAGTGAGGCTGTTGCAGCCGAACTTGGAATACCTGCCGGTATTCCGGTTAGTTACCGCGCTGGTGATCAGCCCAACAATGCATTCTCACTGAATGTACTCGAGCCGGGCGAAGTGGCTGCTACTGCCGGTACTTCCGGAGTGGTTTATGGTGTTAGCTGTTCTCTTTCACCAGACCCAAAATCACGTGTAAACAGTTTTGCTCACGTTAACCACACTGCTGCTGCCAAGCGTATTGGTGTGCTACTTTGCATCAACGGAACAGGTATCCTGAATTCATGGCTGAGAAAGACCATGGGTGCAGGAATAAGCTATGAAGCAATGAACGAACTGGCCTCTAAGGTTGGTGTTGGTTCTGAAGGCGTACTTGTTTATCCTTTCGGAAACGGTGCTGAGCGTGTTCTTGAAAATGCAAATCCCGGTGCTGAGATTAAAGGTCTGAGCCTTACAACACACGGTCAGGGTAACATTTTCAGGGCAGCCCAGGAAGGTATTGCATTTAGCTTCCGCTATGGTGTTGACATTATGTCGGCTATGGGTATCGAAGCTAAGGTAGTAAGAGCTGGAAAGGCTAATATGTTCTTGAGTCCGATCTTCCGTCAGACTATGGCTAATGTGCTGAATGCACGTATCGAGCTTTATGATACTGATGGTGCTCTTGGTGCAGCCCGTGGTGCTGCAGTAGGTGCAGGATTGTACAAGAATGCTGCAGAAGCGTTCTCAACCCTGAAGTGTCTGGATGTAATCGAACCCGACAACAACAAGGAACAAGTTGACGATATTTATAATGTTTGGAAGAATAATCTGAAGTTTTAATCATTAATAATTACAACCATGAGTATAGTATTAGGAAACAAAGAGTATTTCCCCGGTATTGGAGAAATCAAGTATGAAGGCAAGGAATCAAAAAATCCACTTGCTTTTAAATGGTATAATCCGGATCAGGTAGTAGCCGGCAAAACTATGAAGGAACACCTTCGCTTTGCTGTTGCTTACTGGCACACATTCTGCGCTGACGGTGGTGACCCATTCGGTAGGGGTACAAAGAAATTCCCATGGGCAGTTGGTGGTGATGCAGTTTCTGCTGCCAAAGTAAAGATGGACGCTGCTTTTGAATTTATCACCAAGCTTGGTGCTCCTTACTACTGCTTCCATGATATCGACTTAGTTGACGAAGGTGAAAACCTGAAGGAATACGAAAAGAACCTTGCTGCTATCGTTGATTATGCTAAGGAAAAGCAAAATGCATCAGGTGTTAAGCTGCTTTGGGGTACTGCTAATGTATTCAGCAACCCACGTTATATGAACGGTGCTTCTACCAACCCTGATTTCAACGTATTGGCTTGCGCTGCCACTCAGGTTAAGAACGCTATTGACGCTACTATTGCCCTTGGTGGTGAAGGTTATACTTTCTGGGGTGGTCGTGAAGGTTACATGTCTCTGCTTAACACAAACATGAAGCGTGAACAAGAACACTTCGCCCGCTTCCTGACTATCGCAAGAGACTACGCACGTGCTCAAGGCTTCAAGGGTACATTCTACATTGAGCCTAAGCCAATGGAACCAACTAAGCACCAATACGACTTCGATTCAGCTACTGTTATCGGATTCCTGCGTCAGTACGGTCTTGACAAAGACTTCAAGATCAACGTGGAAGTTAACCATGCTACTCTGTCTGGTCACACTTTCCAACACGAACTTCAAGTTGCTGCTGATGCTGGTATGCTTGGTTCAATCGACGCTAACCGCGGTGACTATCAAAACGGATGGGATACTGACCAATTCCCGATCAATATCTACGAAACCGTTGAAGCTATGCTGGTTATCCTCGAAGCTGGTGGTTTCCAAACTGGTGGTGTTAACTTCGACGCTAAGACTCGTCGTAACTCAACTGACCTTGAAGATATATTCATCGCTCACATCTCTGGTATGGATGTGTTCGCCCGTGCTCTTGTTATCGCTGACAAAGTTCTTAACGAATCAGAATATAAGAAATGGAGAACTGAACGTTACGCTTCTTTCGACAGCGGTAAGGGTGCAGAATTCGAAGCTGGTAAGCTTTCACTTACTGACCTTCGTGACTATGCTCTTGCTAATGGCGAACCTAAGTTGATTAGCGGTAAGCAAGAACTTTACGAACAACTGATCAACCTCTATATCTAATATTTCTTAGATTATAGGGTAATCATCATAAGGCGGCTGTTGCAGTAGCAACAGCCGCTCTTTTTTATGTCACCCCTGTGTTAAATACTTATTTTAATTTTTTCACCTCTCTTGTAACCTGAAAAGTATTTAGTACTTTTGAATAAGCCTCGTTATTGTAAAACCATAACCATATGAAAAGGAAACATACTTTGCTAACAACATTGCTGCTTGCAGCAGGATTAACCGTTGGTGCACAAACCAACGTGATGAAGCTTGATTTCGAGAAATCCAATCAGGTAATTGACAAGAACATCTACGGTCAGTTTGCCGAACACCTTGGACGCTGTATCTATGACGGTATCTGGGTAGGTCCGGATTCTGATATTCCAAATGTAAACGGGTACAGGAAGGACGTACTTGAGGCATTGAAAGCGCTTAAGGTGCCAGTGCTGCGTTGGCCGGGTGGTTGCTTTGCTGATACCTATCAGTGGAAGCACGGCGTTGGTCCTGTTAACGAACGTCCAAAGATTGAGAATATCTGGTGGGGAGGGACAGTTGAAGACAACAGCTTTGGTACTCACGAATTCCTCAATCTATGCGAAATCCTTGGTGCTGATGCCTATGTATCAATCAACGTAGGTAGTGCCACTGTGTATGATATGATTGAGTGGATTGAGTATATGACATCTGACTCTGATGTTGAGATGGCCAACTGGCGCCGCAGAAACGGTCGTGAAGAGCCATGGGATATTAAGTTTGTTGGTGTTGGTAACGAAAGCTGGGGTTGCGGTGGTGATATGACTCCCGAACACTATGCAGACCTGCTGAGACAATATTCAATCTTTGCCAAGATGTACGGCAAGGAAAAGTTCCAAAGAGTAGGTTGCGGTGCCAACTCCTTTGACCTCAACTGGACAGATGTTGTAATGAACAAGGCTTGGCGCCATATGGATGCTCTCTCGGTTCACTACTACACTATTGCAACAGGTAACTTCGACGACAAGAGATCAGCCACCAATTTCGGGGAAGATCTTTACATTGGTGGTCTGTACCACGGCAGAAGAATGGAAGACCTGATCAGCCAGCACACTGCTGTTATGGATAAGTATGACCCTGAAAAGACTCTGCCTCTGCTGGTTGATGAATGGGGTATCTGGACAGATGTAGAACCCGGAACTGAGCCCGGTCACCTCTTCCAGCAAAACTCAATGCGTGATGCTCTGATAGCTGTCAATACTTTCGACATCTTCCACCGTCATGCCGACAGGGTTAAGATGGCCAATATTGCGCAGATGGTAAACGTGCTTCAGGCTATGATACTTACAAAAGGTGATCAGATGATTCTGACTCCTACCTACCATGCCTTCAAAATGTACTCAGTTCACCAAAACGCTACTTACATCCCCGTAAGCATCATCTCTGAAGACTACAAGGTTGGCGACATGTCAATCGCTGCTGTGTCTGGAACTGCTTCACAAAAGGACGGTAAGGTCAACGTTAGCCTGAGCAACGTTAACCCACGCAAGTCAATCAAGGTTACTATTGACCTTGGTACAGGTGCCGTGAAGAAGGTTAACGAAGGTACTATACTTGCCGCTAAGGCTTTCAACTCAATCAACACCTTTGAAAAACCAAACGAAATCGCTCCAAAGTCTTTTAATGACTTTAAGCTTGCAAAAAATACTCTTGAGGTTACTCTGCCCCCGCTTTCTATCGTAAATCTGGAGCTGCAGTAATTGCACGCTGACGATTCCGGAGCCAATGTTGCTCCTGAATCAGAATGCTTTCAACTGATTATTAAGGGGTGTCCCGCAGTCGCGCGACACCTCTTTCCTTCCTATCCAAACCATGTGTTCTGTTCTGAATCTATGGTTTTTCTGCCAGATTATCGTATACTGATTACAGGCCCGAAGATCAATGTACTAATTACCTCAGCATAATTGTATTTTTGAACAACATTTCAGGCTATTCGGTTGTTGTATCTTAGTTATAGAGTGCCTTTCCGAGGCCTGCGTTGACCCTGATTCCAATCATTTCATCTATCAATCAAGGCTTTAATATGAAATCAGACTTTAACTTCACGCCACTTAAGGGCTATGAAAACTTTGAGGCTACGACACAGATTATTATTGCAGAGATACTTAGGCGCAGGCTGCCATTTGAGATAATCGATCCTGACAACAATCTGATTGCGGTTAAATACAACAACAGAGAGTATATAATACATGAGGGAACCATTTCGGACGCCAACAGTCTGATAGCATACTGGATATCCAACGACAAGTGGATGACCAAGCAATTTCTCTCCCGCAGCGGTATTCGCCATGCGAAAGGTACGCTGCTGAAGGCTGGTGATGAGCATGAGAAAGCCGGACTGCCGCCCTTTCCGCTGGTTGTAAAGCCCTTCAATACCGACCATGGAATTGCGGTTACTGCCGGAATAACAGATGGAGCCCAATTAGTGCAGGCTCTTGACAGAGCCTTCCGTCATTCCGGCAAGGTAATTGTCGAGGAGTACTTCCCCGGCAGGGAGTACCGCTTCCTGGTTGTTGACGGGGTGGTTAGGGCTGTAGCCTATCGCGACCCGGCCAATGTTACTGGAGATGGTGAAGCTACGATACGGGAACTTATAGATTGGAAGAATCTAGGTCGTGGTGACGACTATCGCTACCCCTTGTTGAAAATCAAAGTTGATGAAGAGGTTGAAAGAAATCTCGAAGAACTCGGGCTAACGTTGAGTTCAGTACCTGATAAAGGACAAAAAGTTTACCTCCGCAAAAACTCAAACCTTAGCACCGGCGGTGACAGCATAGACGTCACGGATACCATAGCTGACTTTTACAAGAAGGTGGCAGCCAGGGCAGCGCAGGCCGCCAATCTCAGGCTTGCGGGAATAGACATAATAATAAGGGATCCCGATGCTGCACCGTCTGAAGATGGTTATATTGTCGTGGAACTAAACGCTCCTGCAATGCTTTCGATGCATGATTTCCCGTGGTCGGGTAAAAACAGGAATGTAGAGAAATACGTTTTGGATTGCATTTTCAACATAAAAAGTAATGACTAACAAAAGAGTTTCAACAGTTGAGACAGATATAAGCATGCTTACCGACTGGTTTAGGTCGGGTATCAAGCCTGCCGCTGAGTTGGGTATTGGAACCGAACATGAACAATTTCTTCTTAACACAAAAGATTATAAAAGACTTGGCTATAGATCCCTGCCTGGAATCAGGCAGGTGATGCACGAAATGTCTTCCAGGGGCTGGAATCCTATTGAAGAAGCAGGTAATATAATAGCTCTTGAAAAAAATGGGGCTTCAATAACTATCGAACCAGCAGGGCAGTTTGAACTCTCTGGCAGGATAGTCTCTACTGTTCACGAGACCTATAGAGAGACCCTTGAACACAACCGGATGTTGGATCAGATGGGAGCCGAACTGGGCTTTATGCGCTTGCCGATGGGCTTTGATCCTTTCTGGAGGAGGGAGGATCTGGACTGGATGCCCAAGGAACGATATAGGTTTATGCGAAACTGGATGCCCCGCAAGGGTAATCTGGGACTGGATATGATGACCCGGACAACTTCAATCCAGGTCAACCTCGACTTTGTTTCTGAGGAGGATATGGTACGTAAGATGCAGACAGCACAGGCATTCCAGCCAGTCGTCACTGCTCTTTTTGCTAACTCCCCCTTTAAGGAGATGAAGCCCAATGGCTACCTTAGCTACCGTTCTCATGTCTGGGAGGATACGGATCCCGACAGATGTGGTTTTCTGCCCTTTGTTTTCGAACCCGACTTTGGATTTGAGCGCTATGTTGAATATCTGCTCGATGTGCCAATGTACTTTATCTTGAGGGCAGGTAAGTACTACCCTTCCGAGGGGATCACTTTCCGTGAATTCCTGAAGGGAAATTATGAACCTGAGCAGGTTATGGAAGACTGGGAGGTACACGTCTCCACTGTATTTCCCGATGTGAGACTGAAGCGCTATATTGAGATAAGAGGTGCGGACAGTGGATCCCCGAAGATGATAGCAGCCCTTGCTGCTCTGTGGACCGGACTACTCTATGATAAGCAGGCATTGGACTCCGCCCATAGTTTGGCTATGAGTCTTGGTGTGGAGGTTATCCAGGGCTTGCGGAAGGAGGCCCCACGCAAGGGACTGAGGGCTTCCTATGGTGAGGTTGCCTTGCACGAACTGGCTGCCAGTGTTGTAAGAATAGCTGACGGTGGTCTGGCGCGAAGGGCTGAGAGAATGGGAATTGAAACGGAACAGAAGTACCTGAATCCGCTAAGGGGAATACTTGCAAGAGGTACGACAACTGCAGAGATGCTGCTTGAAAAATATATGAGAAACCTGGATCTGGACTTATTCAGATTGATCCTAAATACCTGATATGTGGTCGAAACTTAGTTTTATACTTAGCTATACACATAGATTTAAGTGGTGGTACACAGGAGGAGTACTCTTCCTGTTACTAACAATCTGGGTTTCGGTGACCATTCCCGAATATGTCCAACAGGGTATAGACTCCATAGCAGGAGGTCGGGATGCCGGTTCCGGACTGATGCTCCGTGCCGTACTTACAATACTGGTGATGTCACTGGTGTTGATGGTGGCCCGGACTCTGTCGCGGATACTCTTCTTTATACCAGGTCGCCTTATTGAGAGGCAGCTCAAGGGGGAGATGTTTCGTAAACTGGCTTCTTTTGGCAAGGATTACTACGACAACAACAGTAGCGGGTCAATAATTTCGCGAATCAACAACGATATCAACGGAGTGAGGATGATCACAGGCTTTGGATTGCTCCAAATCTTCAACATTGCCTTTTCCCTGTCGCTTACACCATACAAGATGTGGATGATGTCGCCCAGACTGACCCTCTATACAATCATACCCATCTTTGTAGTCTTTGTGATAGTGCGCTTTGGTATGGCCTACATGGTCAAAAATACCCATCTGCGTATGGAGGCCTTACAAAGGCTTTCAGGCAGGATAATATCCTTTCTCTCGGGCAATGCCGTTATCAAAAGCTATAATATCCACCGCTGGGCCGAGGAGAAGACAGACGAGGAAAATGTAAATGTATATGACTACGGCCTCAGGATATCATGGGTGCGCTCCTTTGTCATGCCGCTGATGGGCGGCATGGAGCAGATACTCAAGGTCGTGGTGCTGATGGCAGGAGGTATGCTTGTTATCAAGACTGACTTCACAATTGGTCAGCTAACCGAATTTATTGCCTATGCTGCACTGTTAACGCATCCGATTAGCGGACTAGGTTGGGTGCTCACTGCATTCCAACAAGGCTTTGTTGGTATCAGCAGTTTGCAGACGATTATGAACCGCAAGGGTGTTGACGATGACCGCAAGGCTTTGGCTCCGGAGATGAGGACCAGGCTCTTTGACAACGGACTGCAGGTTCGCCACCTGAGTTACCGCTACCACAATGATGAGGACTACGTTCTGAGCGATATATCCTTTGACCTGAAGCCAGGACAGGTAATGGGAATTACTGGTCCGGTAGGTGCCGGAAAATCGACGCTTATCAACTGTATTAATGGCTATCTGAAACCAGAATCAGGACAACTTTGGTTTGGCAGCCTCGACGCTGCCAGGCTCCGGGGGGATGATATTAGACAGGTGGTTAGGACAGTCGGCCAGGAGGTATTTTTATTTTCCGATACAATTGAAAACAATATAGCCTTTGGTGAGGGACTTGTACCCGATGATGAGAGGGTTGGTGATGTGCTATACCGAAGTGCCATGGCTGATGAGATTGAGCGTTTCCCAAAGGGTAGAAGGACCATGGTGGGTGAGAAGGGCATTATGCTCTCGGGAGGACAGAAGCAGAGGATCAGTCTGGCAAGGGCACTGTACAGTCCCGGTAAACTGCTGATACTGGATGATGTGTTTTCGGCAGTGGATACGGAGACTGAACGCTTTCTGATCAGGGAGCTGTTTAAGTTCAGGCAGGGTGGATTGATAATAATATCAAACCGCATGAGCGTGCTTGAGAGAACTGACTTTAATATTGTGCTTGAGGGTGGACGATTAACTGCTATGGGAACGCATCAGCAGTTGCTTGAAACCTCGGACTTCTACCGCAATACTCACGATATTCAGGAGGGAGGTAAGCGATGAATTTTGCATGGAAGAATAAGCTGCTGAGTGCGGAGGACTGGGCTCTGGTTAAGAAGTTTGGCCGCTACTTCGTTCCCCACCGCAAATGGCTTTATATCAGCCTTGCGTCAATCCCAATTACGACGGCCGGTGGCATAGTGCTGCTGTGGCTTGTTGAGAAGATAGTGGATGACCACATCCTGACGGGTGATATTGCCGGACTTAAGCTATATACCGCCATTGCAGGTGTGGTACTGGTAGTCAACTTCCTGTTTGATGGCCTATACAGCTACTCCTTTTCGAAAGCCGGAGGACTGGCGGTGACTGATATGAGGAGGGAGCTCTTTGGACGTTCATTGCGCTTCCCGATGAAGTATTATGACAGGAATCCAATAGGCATCACCTTGTCTCGACTGACAAGCGATATGGAAAGTATCACTGAATCCTTTGCCTCAGGAATATTGGGTCTGTTGGCTGATAGCATACGCACACTGGCACTAAGCTTCTATCTGGTATATTTGAACTGGCAACTGAGTTTGGTTGTCGCCATCGTAGTGCCTCTGATAATGCTTACCATACGTTATCTGCGCAAGAAGATACGTAAGGCCTTTGATGAGTCACGTACCAGTCTGGCACGCTCCGCAGCCTACCTGCAGGAGAGCCTCTACGGTATGAAGACAATACAATTGTATGCCGCTACGGAAACGGCCTTCAGGAAGTATGACGGCTTTAATAAGCAGTATGCAGATGCGCAGAACAAGTCAAATGTGTATGACGGTGCTTTGTATTCAATAATTGATGGTATCACCTCTGTTGCAACTGCCCTTGTAATCTGGTATGGCGCCGCTCAGGTATGGGATCTGGACTACACTATCGGTGTGCTGATAGTGTTTATAACAACTCTGGGACGACTCTTTATTCCTGTGCGGCAGTTTGCCCAGCAGATAACAACTATCCAGAGAGCCCTGTCGGCCCTGGATCATATCAATGTGCTGGCCCGGCAGGAGGTCGAAGAGGCAGAGGTGGCAGCAGGTTCAGGGTTTGGGGATAGTGACGAACCGTTAGAGCTTGAGGAGATAGTCTTTGACAAGGTGTCATTCAGTTACAGCGACAAAGGTCCCGATGTCCTCAAAAACGTATCCTTCACCCTCAGGAAAGGCCAGCGCATTGCCCTTGCGGGATCAACCGGATCAGGCAAGTCAACAATTCTTCGCCTTCTTACCCGCACCTATACAGGTTATAGAGGTTCTATAAGAATTAATGGAGTCGAACTCAGAGATATCCCTTTAAACAAGGTGCGGAATACGATCTCCCTGATGCAACAGGATATTTATTTATTCAACGATACGGTGGGCTTCAATATAGGCCTGGGCCGTACCGGCACAGGGCCACATGAGATAGAAGAAGCTGCACGCTTTGTTTTTGCCGACAGGTTTATTGAACAATTACCCGGTAAATATGATTTTACTATTCAAGACAACGGTGATAATATTTCAAAAGGTCAGGGACAGCTTATTTCATTTGCCCGGGCCATCTGCGGTAACAGCCGACTGATAATACTTGATGAGGCCACCAGTGCGGTTGATTCGATTACCGAGTATTATATACAGAAGGCTATTGAAAAGATTTTTGCAAGTCGTACGGTGATAGCCGTGGCACACAGATTGAGTACCATCAGGAACTCGGACCTGATATTGGTGATGGAAAATGGGGAGATTATAGAGAGGGGAAGTCACGAGGAACTGATAAGAATGGGGGGAAAGTACGCCGGTCTTGTGAAGGAGCTTGTTTGATTGTGGTTCCTGCGGAATCAAAAAAAATATTTCCGGTTGTGACTGCGACCTAGAAATTAGTTATATTACAGTAGGACAATAACAAAAACCAAATACTATGAATCCCTTACCATTTACTGAAAGGTATGGCAATCTCCTGAAGCAGGAAGAGTTGCGGACACTGGAGGATCAGATCCTTCCAAACACCTTCGTATTGGAGGCTCCAGAACCTTTCCCTGGGTTTTACGATTATTATTCCGACCATCCTGTGGAAAGTAAGCCATTGTACGTTTACTTTGTTGTAAAACAACTTTACACCCTGGAACAGGTTACAAGGGCTACCCAGAATATCAGAAGGTATTTCCAGTCTGAATTTGATGCTGCGGCAGGGGTTGTAAATATCTACAACAAGGAATATGATGTGATTCGTATTCGTCACCTTCCGGATTACAGTCTGATTTCCGAACTTCAGGCCTGTTACATGGACGAGGGTATCGAGTTTCGCAAGAAACCCGGTGGCCGTCCCGAAGGTCCTGCTCTGATCAGGATCAAGAAGTTTTTTATCATGGATGAGATGCACCCAGGTGTTTACTTCGACGTCGTAGAGAAGGATCACGGCTACTTTACAATTCCCAAGTACCTCAACTGGAAATACTTTGAGGATATCACAAAGAAGGTGAAGTACAACTGGGAAGGCAGTGACTTTGATGCAGCTATAGGACACTTCCATGTTAACTTTGGTATTCAGGATATGATTCGTATCTATAATCCTGATATGCAGGTTGATTTCCTGATGGCTGTAAGAAAGCTATATATGGACAGGATTAAATGATGGTTCTGCCATGCTATAAAATAACAGAGGCTGTCCCTGCGGACAGCCTCTGTCGTTTTATAATGTGCTATTTCCGTTTGCTAGCAGCGAACCCCAATGATGGCTACTCTATTGGTGCTTTGCCTTAGCTCAGTTCAAAGTTGCTTCATACAGTTCGTTTACCTTGTTCCAGTTGACTACATTCCAGAAGTTTGCCACATAGTCAGCCCTTTTGTTTTGATACTTGAGGTAGTATGCATGTTCCCATACATCCAGAGCCAGAAGTGGTTTACCCTGTACGGCTTCAGTTTCCATCAAAGGGTTGTCCTGATTGGCAGTGCTGGTGATTGTCAGTGAACCGTCCTCTGTGACTATCAACCAGGCCCAGCCGCTACCGAAGCGTCCTGTTGCTGCAGCATTAAACTTGGTTTGGAAGTTTTCAAGCGAACCAAATTTTGCGTTAATGGCCTGAGCAAGGGCGTCTGATGGAGCACCACCTGTGCCTGCCGGAGCCATCAACGACCAGAAAAGGCTGTGGTTGAAGTATCCTCCTGCATTGTTGCGAATGGCTGCACTGAAGTAGGAGATATTGTCAAAGAAAAACTCCAGAGAGGCTTGTTCGTAGCCTGACCCCTCGATGGCTTTCAGGAAATTGTTGAAATAAGCCTGATGGTGTCTGCTGTAGTGTATCTCCATCGTCTGAGCGTCAATATATGGTTCCAGCGCATCGTATGAGTATGGGAGTGCTGCAAATTCATGGACAACTGCTTCACCTGTGTAAATGGGTACACTTGGTTCTGCAATCTCCTGTGTTTTGGGTGCCGGTGTGGTGCAGGCAACTGCCACTAACACCAGAATAACCAGTGGTATAAGGATTTTTTTCATAGTAAGTTGCTTTTTGTTATTAAACATAAACCTAACTGTTTAGAATCAAAAAGGTTCAATGTGAAATACTCTCACTTTGGATTTTGCATTACCTTGCAGTGTATTGGTGCCGGCTTATTGATCGAAGGATGAAGGGGATTTGAACTTTTTTTCTTTTTATTCCTTTGAGTGAAGGTCGAGGTGACCAAAGCAAAAGCATTGAATTATGGATAGACTTAAGGCAGTTTTAACCCCGGAAGATATACCGGCCGAACTAAGGGATACTCCCGTTGCCAGGCTGCTGTGCTACCACAACATGGGAATGGTACCCGGAGAACTCAGGAAGGCCGAGCTGCTGATAAGCATGTGTATGGACAATCGGAATCAGTTGCATATACCAAACAACTTTGCCTTTATCTTAAGGTCGGGTGGCGGCAACCTCCGTCACAACGAGTTTAAAGTGTCGTACGCAGTCTCTGTTGGCGGTGTGAAGTACATAGCCCTGATTGGCCACAGCAATTGTGGAATGGTCAACCTGCATGAGAAGAAGGATGCCTTTATTAGTGGTTTGGTGGATAACGCCGGCTGGGACAGGGAATTCGCAGAAGATCACTTCAACCAGTTTTCCCCGATCTTTGAAATTGGAAATGAAATAGACTTTCTATTGTCTGAGTCAGCCAGACTACGAGGACGATACCCTAGGATCAACGTAGTTCCCCTCTACTATAAAATAGAGGACCATAAGCTCTACATTGTAAATGAAAAATAAAACTCCCACGGCCCAGAGGCCGGGGAGCTGAAAGACTTTTATACGATACCTGCAAAGCCCATAAAGGCCATTGCCATAATCCCTGCAATGATTAGTGATATTGGTGCACCTTTGAGACCTTCAGGTACATCCATCAGATCCATATGTTCCCTTATTCCAGCAAAGGTCACAATGGCAAGACCGTAACCAACAGCAGTAGCAAAGGAGAATACCACACTTTCAACGATATTGTAGTTGTAACCAATTGTCATTACTGCCACACCCAATATTGCACAGTTTGTTGTAATCAGTGGCAAAAATACTCCAAGGGCCTGGTATAATGAGGGACTCACCTTTTTCAGAACTATCTCAACCATCTGCACCAGCGCGGCAATTACCAGGATAAAGCTGATTGTCTGCAGGTAGGTAATATTAAACGGCACTAGTACAAAGTTCTGTATCATCCAGGTAACAATAGTCGCTATCACCATTACGAAAGTAACCGCACCCGCCATACCAATAGCAGTTGGGACGCGCTTGGATACTCCAAGGAAGGGACATATACCCAGGAATTGGGCAAGAACTATGTTGTTTACAAATATTGCCGATATTATCAACAGTAAATAAGTCATGGCTTTCCCTCCTTATGCTTTTTTGAATTTGTTGATTATTGCAATCAGATAACCTAGTGCTATAAAGGCTCCCGGTGCAAGGACAAAGATCAGCATACCATATTCTCCGGGATAGATGCTGAAGTCGAATATCGTACCTGCTCCAAGAAATTCACGTATGGCACCAAGAATTGTCAGAGCAAGTGCAAAACCCAGACCCATACCTGCTCCATCTATAATTGATCCTACAGGACCATTCTTGGATGCAAATGCTTCTGCACGTCCAAGCAGGATACAGTTTACAACGATCAGTGGAATAAAGATTCCAAGTGCACTGAAAAGGGCTGGAGTATAGGCCTGCATCAGCATCTCTACCACAGTCACAAATGCTGCAATTACGACTATATAAGAAGGGATCCTAACCTTGTCCGGTATAAAGTCCTTGATAAGGGATACCACCAGGTTGGACATAACCAACACAAAGGTAGTTGCCAGTCCCATACCCAGTCCGTTGATAGCTGATGAGGTGACACCCAATGTGGGACACATACCCAGGAGCTGGACAAATACCGGGTTGTCCTTGAGCAGTCCTTTAGTGAAATTTCCTAACTGATTCATATCTGGTATATTTTTGAGTCTAACTGAAATATGCTATGGGCTGTATTGCTAATTTTTGCCATCTTTGTTATCTGTGACTGCTTCATCAGCTGACAGAGCATCGGCCCTTACTTCGGCCTTGTCCGTGTCTTCATTGCCTGTCTTGGCTGTTGCCCCAGTATTAGCATCTACCTCGGTACCCTGTGCATGTGCTACATAAGCTTTATAGGCTGTTTGTACTGCATCCAGGAAAGCACGTGAAGTTATTGTTGCTGCAGTGATTGCGTCAATTTCTCCACCATCTTTGCTAACTCTGAAATCAGTAGTGCCGGGATTTTTACCGATAATGCTCTTGCCATTTCCGGCACCTTCCTGAGCCTTTACACCAAAGAGCTTGTCAAAGAAAGCACTGCGGCTTTTATCAGTTCCAGCGGCAGCCGGCTTGAACCAGTCAACCATCTTGGTACCAAGACCTGGAGTTTCCTTTTGCTCCAGCACTTCATAGTTGACAATGGAACCGTCGGGCTTCATTCCTACGATTAGCCTGATTTCACCTCCATAGCCTTTTGAAGTGGAAGTTTCAACGGCAACACCCAGGAGTTGACCATCCTTCTTTGCAGGAAAGACCTTGAGCATCAATCCGCCATAGGCTTCTATCTCGTACATTTCCTCCATTGGCTTGTTGTCGAAACCCGGCATTACCTTTTCAATTGCCTCGGTTTGTTTTAACAGTGCCGACAAAGCAATTGGTTCCTTGGTCTGTTGATATACAAAACCCAATATTCCTCCCACTGCAAAGGTTATAACCAGCAGGGTGAGCACCATATTGGACAGAGATGATACTTTTGCCATATTACGTGCGCTTTAATATTCAGGCCTTTTGAACGGCCGGTTTCTCTCCGAAACGCTTTGGTTTGACATACTTGTTGATAAGCGGTGTGAAACAGTTCATTATCAGAATTGCAAATGATACTCCTTCGGGATATGAGCCAAAGGTCCTGATAAGCACTGTCAGCACACCGATTGCCACACCATAGATCCACATTCCCTTGACTGCCATCGGTGAACTGACATAGTCGGTTGCCATAAAGATGGCACCAAGCAGCAGACCTCCGGTCAGTATGTGAAACATCGGTGGGGCGAACCTCTCAGGATTACTGATATTGAGAATCCATGAGAATATGAAAACTGTTGCGATGATAGATACGGGGATATGCCAGGTGATAATCTTCCTTGCAAGCATATAGACAAAGCCCATCAGCAATGCGATAGCTGCGACTTCACCGAAGGAGCCTCCCATTGCACCCATAAACATATCGCCGTAGGACGGCAGTTCGGCCATCAAATCCTTCAGCGGAGTACCTCCCTTAAGTCCTTCCTTTATAATTGAAAGGGGAGTGGCACCTGTTGCTGCATCTATGTAAGAAGTCCTTGATACTATTGGAAGGGGCCATGATGTCATTTGAACAGGGAAGGAGATTAGCAGAAAGACCCGTCCCACCAGGGCCGGGTTGAATGGGTTTTGTCCCAATCCACCAAAAGACATCTTGCCAATACCGATTGCCACTGCTGCTCCTATGATTATAAGAGCTATGGGGAAGTTGGATGGTAGGTTCATTGCCAGAAGCAAGCCGGTGATTATTGCCGAACCGTCACCTATTGATGTTGGCTTTTTGAGCAGGTAAACCTGAATCAGGTGTTCGAACAGGAGGCAGCCTGCAACCGAGGTTAGGGTTACGATTGCAGCTCCCAAACCGAAAAACCAGAAGGAGGCCACTAAGGCCGGAATTAAGGCGAATATTACGCCATACATATTTTTCTTTACCGAATCACCACTATGCGTGTGTGGTGATGGTGATACTATTAGCTTCTCCATATTGAGTCAATCAGTTTTTTTGTACTTGTGCGGTTCTCTTTCTTACAAGTTGTCCGACCTTGTTCTTGCCCAGGCGGATATAATCAAGCAGCGGTCTGCCGGCAGGACAGATATAGCTGCAGGAACCACACTCAATACAATCCAGTACTTTTTCTTCTTCAGCTTCTTCCCACATAGCCTTTTCCGACATGGTCATAAGCAGGTAGGGGGAGAGACCCATCGAACAGGCAGAAACGCATTTAGCACAGCGTATGCAGGCCTGATATTTGGGACGTGAGGCAATCTCCTGTGGAATCAGCAGGATGCCTGAGCTTCCTTTGACAACGGGAATATCGGTACTTGTAAGTGCCTTACCCATCATTGGACCACCACTGATAATCTTGCCCGTGTCCTCTGGCAGACCGCCTGCAGCTTCAATAAGTACAGAGATAGGTGTTCCAATGCGGCAGAGGAAATTTCCGGGTTTGGCAACCGACTTACCGGTAACTGTAACAACCCTTTCAACAAGGGGTTTATTCTTTTGTATTGCCTCATACACTGCAAAGGCAGTACCTACATTGTGTACAACTGCTCCTACTTCGATAGGCAGTTTTCCGGATGGCACCTGACGACCTATACAGGCATCTATAAGCTGCTTTTCACCTCCCTGAGGATATTTGACCTTTAGAGGCTGTACGCTGATACCTTTATTGCCATTGCAAAGCTCTTGCATATGTCGGATGGCATCGGGCTTATTGTTTTCAATACCGATAATAGCCTTGTTGACATTCAGAGCACGCATCAGTATTTGAATACCTATGATTATTTCCTCGCCCTTCTCGAGCATCAGTCTGTGGTCACTCGTTAGGTAGGGCTCGCATTCCACACCATTGATGATAAGAACTTCACATTTCCTTCCGGGAGGAGGCGTTAGTTTTACATGTGAGGGGAAGGTAGCTCCACCAAGACCAACAATACCGGCCTCGGCAATTCCCGTTACTATTTCTTCAGGACTTGCTGTTATCTCCTTTTTGATGGTAGTGCTGCGGTCAATACCATCTTCCCATTCGTCACCTTCGGTGTCGATGATAACTGCAGTACGTCTGTAACCAGAAGCATCAACAATGTCGTCAATCTTGTTTACTGTTCCGGAAACAGGTGAATGGACATTGGCTGAAACCATACCTCCGGCTCGTGCTATAACCTGACCGACTTTAACCTTATCACCTTTTTTGACCTCGACCTTGGCCGGAGCCCCGATGTGCTGGGTAACAGGAACCATAACTACAGGGGGGACGGGCAGTACCTCTATGGCACGGTCGGCCGTCAGTTTGTTTTCTTCCGGGTGAATGCCCCCAAGTGAAAATGTCTTTAACACGTTTTGTTCCTCCTATATTTTAGGAGATTGCAAGCTGCTGCTTGCAATCCTTTCTGATTCTGTTTAAAACTAAAAGTCTCTATGCCTCAGCAACAGCTTCTTCTTCAACCTTCTTCTTACGTGGGGGGAAGTTTAGTTCGTGGATGGAGAATGTAGGACATTCTTCCACGCACTTGCGGCATAGTTTGCATTTATCATCGTCGATGTAAGCCAGATTGTCTGCCATAGTGATAGCTTCGTGCGGGCATACCTTAAAGCACTTGCTACAACCGATACATGCTACGGCACAGGCCTTCTTGGCAACAGCACCCTTGTCCTTATTGACACAGCTTACAAAAATCCTGCGACTCTTTGGTCCCACATTGCGGAGTTCGATGATGTTCTTCGGGCAAGCCTCAACACACTTACCGCAGGCGACACAGTTTTCTTCTATCACAACGGGAAGTCCTGTAGCTTCGTCCATATACATAGCATCAAACTTACAGGCCACAACACAGTCACCGCAACCCAGGCAGCCGTACGAACATCCGGTCTCGCCACCGTACAGGGCAGCAGCCACTGTACATGACATTGCACCGTCATATATATTGAGCTTTGGGCGGTGCTCGCAGCTACCGTTGCAGCGTACCACTGCAAGTTGGGGCTTTACATCTGCTACAGCTTTGCCAAGGATTTCTGAAACCTTGGTCATAGTGGCACTACCACCGACAGGACATTTGAGGTCGCTAATATCATCAGATTTTACAAGAGCTTCGGCAAATGCCCGACAACCCGGGAATCCACAACCCCCACAATTTGATTTGGGAAGTACCTCTTCAACCTGATCTATGCGAGGATCTTCAAAGACCTGAAATTTCTTTGAGGCCATATATAGTACCAGTGCTGATGCAACACCCAATCCCACAAGCGTTAATATTGAAATCAAAACTACACTCATAGCTTTAATCGTTTACCGGTTTTATTGTAAAGTGAAATCTTCTGGCTAGTAATTTGTCGCAGGCTCTAAGCACGAGGAAGTATGGCACAAGAATTAGCAGGCTGCAAAGCCCAGCAATACCCTCATTTTTTGTCAATAAATAGCTGACAATTAGGGTTGCCATTACCAGAAAGAGGGGTAGTACATAAGCCCACCAGGTCGCTGTGAGTCCCTGCTCGGTGCTCTCTTCTATTATCACCTTGTCACCGGGCTTGTAACTGCCACCGGCGTGCTGTATCTCAAACTCCTTTTCTTCAGCGTTACCCAAAGAACAGGCTCCCTTAGCGTGACATGAAGCACATGCGGATACACTCATCAACTTAACTCTTATCCTGTCTCCCTCAATACCCGCTACAATCCCTTCGTGCTCTGTTTTCTTCATAAATTCCTGTATTTTAACATAACAGGGCAGGTCTAAACAAAAGTATGCATTCTGTACGTAATCTGTTGCTTAAAGATGTCATATACAGTTAGTTTCTAATTAGAATAAATAAAAATAAGATTATGAACCCTGCTCTTATCTGTTGACAAACAAACTATTGAGATGCTATCCTGAGATTGCAATTTTTGAAAAAATGTGTTAAGCCTACTGTCGTTTTTAACATTTTGGAATGTTCGCTCGTCGGGCCTCCTTGCCCGACGAGCAGGATATCGTGATGATATTCAGTATAATGAGCGTGTCGTAGTACCTCTTTTTGCCACGAAGGGCCTGGTATATCTGTGTCTTGGAGTTTTTTGATAATTCTTTCCTGAGCAATTTATATGTAGGAGGGCTGGCTGAGTCCGGATGTGGTTTAAGTCGCTTCGGTAAACTGAAGGCCGAAATCCCGAGTTTTTTGGCTATATTGCAGGGTGAATTGAAATCCATCGAGAATAATTATAGATATGGCAAAGACAATAACAATAAAGTGTTTGAACAACAATAGTGAACTTGAGCTTTCCAGAGGGGTTAGTGTTGCAAAAGTTGCTGAAATAGCCGGAGTAACACTTCCAAATCCCATACTTGGAGCACTAGTCAACAACCGGATACGTGATCTGGGATATGAGTTATTCCATCCCAAGACTATTAAGTTCTTTGATATTACCCATCCCGATGGTATGCGTATGTATATTCGCAGCCTTTCGTTTGTGTTATATGCCGCTCTAAAGGAACTTTTTCCGGGTGTTACACTAAGGGTTGAACACTCGGTTAGCAAAGGTTATTATTGTGAGGTGGACAACCTCAGGGGGGACATTACTATTGATGATACTATTGCTATTGCTGAAAGGATGCGGGAGATAGTCAACAAGGATCTTCCCTTTGAAAAGATTACGACAGAAACTTCAGAGGTAATCCGCCTGTTTGAAGCAAAAGGCTTTACAGACAAGTCGGAACTGCTGCGTCATCGGGGTCAGTACTATACAAGTTACTACATGCTTGGAGAGCATGTAGGTCTCTATTATGGCTATCTGCTTCCTTCAACAGGCTACCTGAAGGTATTCGACCTTAACAAGTACTATAATGGACTGTTGTTAAGGATACCCAGGGTGGATAATCCTCAGGAGGTTGAGAATCTTATTGTACAAACTAAGCTGTTTGAGATATTCAGGGAGCATAATAACTGGAACAAGATTCTGGAGGTCACCAATGTCAGTGAACTCAACAGGGCTGCTGCCAATGGTAAGGCTGAAAATCTGATTAAGGTAACTGAGGCCCTTCATGAGAAGAAGATTGCAGAGGTTGCCGACCGTATTTCAGCCCGCAAGGACAAGATCAGAATAGTTCTGATAAGTGGCCCTTCATCCAGCGGTAAGACTACCACAAGCAAGCGTATGGCTATCCAGTTGCTTGTAAATGGAATCAAACCGCTTAATATCTCGCTTGATAACTATTTTGTTGACAGGGCACATACCCCGAGGGATGAGCATGGGGAGTACGATTTCGAGGCTCTGGAAGCAATAGACCTTGAACTGTTCAATGACCACCTTGTACGACTGCTCAATGGAGAGGAAGTTGAGATACCCAAGTTTTCTTTCGAAACAGGACAACGCTTTTACGATGGGGAAAAGCTCAAGATGGGCAAGTCCAATATCCTTATCATAGAGGGTATTCATGCTCTGAATCCAAAGCTTACTCCAGCAATACCCGACGAGGCCAAGTACAAGGTCTATGTGTCTGCGCTGACCTCTATCAACTTTGACAATCAGACACGGATTTCAACGACAGACAACCGCCTGATAAGACGTATTGTACGTGATTATAAGTTCAGAAACTACTCGGCAACTGAAACCATCAAGAGATGGCCAAGTGTACGTCGCGGAGAAGAAAAACATATCTTCCCATACCAGGAAGAGGCTGATGTGATGTTTAATACAGCCCTTTTGTATGAACTGGCTGTGCTGAAGCCGTATGCAGAGCCTATACTGCTTGAGGTGCAGCCCAACCAGCCCGAGTATTCTGAAGCTGAGCGTCTGCTTAAGTTCTTCAACTACTTTAAACCCATACTGCCCAAGGAGATTCCTCCGACATCAATATTAAGGGAATTCCTTGGAGGAAGTAGCTTTACTTACTGACGGCATTACATTGATTACAGCTGTAGTTTTGCTAAATATTTTAGCAAGAATTTTGAAGTCCTTGACATTTTGGTTTTTATGCTTTAGTTTGAATGAACTAACCAAAACATTAATGCCATGTTTAAACTAATCCTAACCGGAGTCCTTGGCAATGATGCCGAGGTAAAAGAAGTAAATGAGAACATCGTAATAAACTTTAATGTTGCGGTGTCTCTTGATTACAAAGACAAGGAAGGAGCAAAGGTTGAGAAAACCGAATGGGTAAGGGCTACAATGTGGCGCGATCCCAACTCCAAGATTGTCGAGTACCTCAAAAAAGGTAAGCGTGTGCTTATTGAAGGAGTTCCTGAAGCAGAGGCGTACAAGAGCAAGGAAGGAGAACTGCGCTCTGTGCTGAGTGTGAAAGTAAGGGAGCTGGAGTTTGTTAACTAACCTGCATAATAAGGAATGAAAAGGGTGTCTCTGGTGGGATACCCTTTTTATTTGTGCGCAGACTGTAGTATTTAAGTCTTTATTTCATTTAATTTTACCTTTGATTAAACTGCCGTTTTGATTTGAACGACATCTACCACGAAATACTTCAGAAATACTGGGGCTACAAGGAATTTAGGCCTCTTCAGCTAGACATTATTACGTCCGTTGGTAGCGGAAAGGACACTCTCGGGCTAATGCCAACCGGGGGTGGTAAGTCTCTTACCTTTCAGGTTCCGGCTCTTGCAAGACTGGGTATCTGTCTTGTAATCACCCCGCTTATTGCTCTGATGAATGACCAGGTGGACAACCTGCGTCGTCTGGGTATCAAGGCCTGCGCCATCCATTCAGGAATGAGCCGTTGGGAGATAGATCAGACCTATGAAAACTGCATATATGGTGATTTTAAGTTTCTTTACATATCACCAGAACGGATTGGAACTGCCGGTTTTTTGGAACGGTTGAAGGACCTGAAGGTAGGTCTCATCGCTGTCGATGAAGCCCACTGCATCTCGCAGTGGGGCTATGACTTCAGGCCTAGCTACCGTAAGATTGCAGCTATTCGTGAATTTCTTCCCGATGTTCCGGTACTTGCCCTTACTGCTACTGCCACTCCCGAGGTGGTGGAAGATATACAGGTGCAGCTCAAATTTCCCCGTCCCAACCTGTTAAAGCGTAGTTTTGAGCGCCCCAACCTGGTCTATGTTGTCAGGAAGTGCGAGGATAAGGAAGCTCAGATGGTCAGGATCCTTAAGTCGGTTGAGGGCTCAGCCATCGTCTATGTGAGGAGCAGGAAGAAAACCCGCACTTTGGCTGATCTGCTCACTCGCAATGATATTAGTGCCGGCTCCTTTCATGCCGGGATGGCTCAGAAGACCAAGAATGAGGTGCAGGCTGCCTGGAAGGAAGGAAGGCTCAGGGTGATGGTGGCAACAAATGCCTTTGGAATGGGGATTGACAAGGCGGACGTCCGCCTTGTACTTCACATGGATGCTCCGGATTCACTTGAGGCCTATTTTCAGGAAGCAGGCCGTGCTGGTCGTGACGGTGATAAGTCATGGGCTGTTTTCCTGTGGTCGGATAATGACCGCTGGCAGCTAGAGAAGAATATGGATGCATCCTTTCCCGAACTTAGTGTGGTCAGGAAACTCTACAACTCGGTATGCAACTTTCTCCAGATAGCAATGGGCTTTGGTGAAGGAGTGGTCTATGATTTCAATATAGCAGCCTTTTGCAAGGGCTTCGGTTACGATATTACCACCCTGATTAGTAGTCTCAGGATACTGCAGAGGGCAGGATACATAGACTTTAGCGAGATGTCTGATATCCCGTCGCGGGCTGTTATGCTTGTGACGGATTACGAACTGCATGAATTTCAGATTTCAAATCCCACCCTCGAGCCCTTTATCAAGGTGCTGCTGCGCAGTTATACCGGACTCTTTACAGACTATGTGAGTGTTGACGAGGAACTGCTTGCTTCCAGACTTGGTGCAACACGCGATGAGGTGTACCAGGCCTTCCTGAAATGCAGCAGGATGGGAGTGATGAAGTACGTGCCTCAAAGGCAGACTCCGCTTATTGTGCTCCTGCAACCAAGGATAGAACCCGACCGACTGAGGTTTCCAGATGAGGTGTACAAGGATCGCCTGCTGCAATATAAGAAGCGCATTGATTCGGTGATCTCCTATGCCGAGACTGAATATATCTGTCGTAGCAGACAGTTGCTGGCCTATTTTGGTGAAAGAAACGGTAGGGACTGCGGACATTGTGATGTATGTGTAAGTATGAAAAAGGTGGCAATTAGCGATGATGAATATGGGGATATTGAAAATGCTATAAAGGCTCAGCTTGAGGCCGGGCCTGCCGAACCCGGGCAGATAGTTATGGATTTGGGCTTTGATGAGGAGAAGATATGGAAGGTAGTGCGACGTTTGGAGGATACCGGAACCGTGTACATCAATAAAGAAGGTTATCTTCAACTGAGTCAGACAGAGCTTTAGCATAAGTGTCTGAATATTGCGGCTTCATATGTTGAAGTATTCCGCTTTTTGTTAACTTTGCAATGATCAAATTACACTATGGCAGAAAGCTTTGAACATCCAGTATATTCGATAAACGTAATTGAATTTGTAACTGTTGCCCGCGAGTTTTGCAACTGGCTGGAACACTCTGAAGAACAGCCCCGGCCAGAATTTATCTCAACTGCACTAAAGATCCTGCCCCTGCTTTATCTGAAGGCAAATATGCTGCCTGAAACCAGCACCGTCCTTGATGAGTATCTTGAGAAGTACGTGACCGAGGAAGAATATGAACACGTGAGACAAAGTGTCAGAGACAGGATGGGACGCTTTGATGACTACCTGGAGGTTTTCACTGCTGATATGCAGAGAAGTGACCTTCCTCTGACTTCCACAGTATCTGAGAATCTGGCCGATATCTACCAGGATTTAATGGATTTCATGATGAATTACCGCTCGGCTGTCACCGAAATCATGAATGATGCTCTGACCGCTTTGATGCAGGACTTCAGGGAGCACTGGGGCCAACGCCTGGTTAATGTGCTTAGGGCTCTTCACATGGTATATTATGGTGAAGACAACCTGGAAGATGAAGAAGGAGAAGTGGGAGCAGATCCTTCGATTGACGATATCAATACCCAGGACTGGATTATCTCGCGCATGCAGCGCGATTTCAGGGATGGTTCCCTGTAAACCTGAATCTGACTATAGTTGGATAGGGTGCGGCATAAAATATGAACAATATGAACAGCACTATAAGTAAGGAGGCTATTGGGGACTTACCATTATGTCAGTTTGACGGTGAAATAATTCTTGTTGACAAACCGGAAGATGTAGAACAGGCTGTCGAACAGCTTCTTAAGGAGAAGGTGATCGGATTCGATACTGAGACCCGTCCTTCATTCAAAAAGGGAAGCATGAACAGCACCTCCCTGTTGCAGCTTTCAACCTCACAAAAGGCCTATCTGTTTAGGATTAACAAGACCGGACTGACGCCGGAACTTGTAAAACTGCTTGAAAGTCGCAAGGTTATCAAGGTGGGTGTAGGTATCAGGGATGACCTGAAAGGTCTGAACCTGATTGCTACCTTCAAACCGGGTAAATTTGTCGAACTTCAGGATATGGCAAAAAGCTTTGGAATTGACGTCCTGAGCCTAAAGGCTCTGGCCGGACTGCTTCTCAACGTCAGGGTTTCCAAACGCCAGCGCCTGAGTAACTGGGAGGCAGATACCCTGACCCGTGCACAGCAGGAGTATGCTGCTATTGATGCATGGATTGCACTTCGTCTTTTCGAGGAACTGATGCGTCAGGATCCCGAATACAAATTCAAAACCGTAATTTACCGTAACTAATCAAATATGCATCATTTACCCATTCTTCGCCTCAAACCCGGAAAAGAGCAGAGCGTGAAGCGTTATCACCCCTGGGTTTTTTCAGGGGCAGTTAAAGGTCTTGAGAATTCCGGTCTTAAGCACGGAGAGCTGGTTGCAGTGCACGACTCCAACGACAATTTCCTGGCTCTGGGCCACTATCACAGCGGATCTATTGCTGTGCGTATCGTAAGTTACAGTAAGGAAATACCTGATGATAAGTTTTGGGCCAACAAGATTGCCCGTGCATGGCAACTGCGTATAGCAATAGGTTTGGCTGACTCGGCTGATACTACGGCTTTCAGACTGGTTCACGGCGAAAGTGATGGACTGCCAGGACTCATAATTGATATTTACAATAGTACTGCTGTACTACAGGCTCATACCCTGGCAATGTACAATCTGAGACCGGTTATAGTCAAAGCCCTGCAGGAAGTGATGGGAGACAGGTTAAAAGCTGTCTTTGATAAGTCGGAAAGAACATTGACAGCGTCATCGGGTATCGAAGCACGTAACTCCTACCTGTTGGGTAGTAGCGGTGATGCCATAGTTAAAGAGAACGGACTGCGCTTTAATGTTGGCTGGGAAAAAGGTCAGAAGACCGGTTTTTTTGTTGACAACCGCGACAACCGTCATCTGCTTGAGACTTACTCCAAGGGAAGGAAGCTCCTCAACCTATACTGCTATACCGGAGCTTTCTCCTGTTATGCGCTGAGAGGGGGTGCCACTCTGGTTCACTCAGTAGATAGTTCCGAAAGAGCTGTAATGCTTTGCAACGAGAATGTGGAACTCAACTTCCCAGGCGATGGCCGTCACAAGTCATTTGTATCGGACAGCTACAAGTATATGGAGGCTGCCAAAGAGAAGTATGATCTGATAATTCTTGACCCACCGGCCTTTGCCAAGCATCATACCGTAATCAATAATGCCATTCAGGGATACAAGCGTATCAATGTAAAGGCAATGGAGATGATAGCCCCGGGTGGCATATTATTTACCTACTCATGTTCGCAGCTCGTATCACGCGAAGCCTTCAGGACCATGCTGTTTTCTGCTGCCGCATCCTGTGGTCGCAACATACGAATACTGCATCAGATGAGTCAGGCTGCCGATCACCCAATAAGTATGTATCACCCCGAGAGTGAATACCTCAAAGGCTTTGTCCTGTATGTGGAATAAGCCCTTTATTAAAAGATAATTGATAATAGAATAGAGTTTTGAAGTTTACAGAATTTGGATTTGAAGCTGAGATCCTGGATGGATTACAAGCTATGAGATTTGACGAGGCTACTCCTGTTCAGGAGCAGACCATACCGGTAATTATGCAGGGCCGGGACCTGATTGCCTGTGCACAGACCGGTACTGGAAAAACGGCAGCCTACCTGCTGCCGGTCCTGAATGCCCTGATTAAGGGTGGAAATTCAGGAGCCTCAGCCCTGGTGCTGGTTCCCACGCGCGAACTTGCGATACAGATTGACCAGCAGTTACAGGGATTTTCATATTTCCTGCCCGTGACTTCAATTGCCGTGTATGGAGGTAATGATGCTGATCTATGGGATCAGCAACGCAGAGCTCTATCGGGTGGCGTCGACGTGATTGTTGCTACACCAGGCCGCTTGATCCAGCATCTTGCAATGGGTTATTGCAGGTTTAACTCGATTAAGTACCTTATCCTTGATGAGGCCGACAGAATGCTCGATATGGGCTTCCACGACGATATTATGCAGATTGTTAAGCAACTTGAAGGCACACGCCAGACCTTGCTGTTTTCTGCTACTATGCCCCCCAAAATCAGGGATCTCTCACGCAAGTTGCTCAACGAACCTGAAGAGATAAGCATAGCCATCTCAAAACCTGCTGAAGGAATACTTCAGGCAGCTTATCTGGTATATGACTACCAGAAAATTAAACTTATTGACTCCCTGCTCAGGGGTAAGGAGCTTACAAGTGTAGTGATATTTGCTTCGACAAAAATAAAGGTAAAGGAGATATACAAAGCTCTGAAGAGTGGGAAATATCCTGTTGAGGCCATTCACTCGGATCTCCAACAGGCCGAACGTGAGGAGGTTATGCTCAATTTTCGTAACCGCCGTACCCAGATTCTTGTTGCTACTGACATTATTGCAAGGGGTATTGACGTCGATGGAATCGACCTTGTAATCAATTACGATGTGCCCAATGATGCAGAGGACTATGTCCACCGCGTCGGTCGTACTGCCCGTGCCAAGTCCAGCGGTGTGGCACTGACCCTTATCAATGAGTATGATATGGGCAAGTTTGGTATGATTGAAAAACTCATTGGTAGCACCATCTTTAAATCACCTCTTCCTGAAGGCTTTGAACCAGGACCCGAATATGACCCGGGCAAGGGTGATTTCAGACAAAAATTCAATAGACAAGGAGGCCGCAATTTCAAGGGAGGAAATGGTGGCAGAGGAGGCATAGGCAGGTCAGGTGAACAAAGGGATGGTGGAGACAGGAAGGGTAAGGGATACAACGGCAAGAGGAAGTTTTTAAAGAAAAGACAGGACAGTCAGGGAAACAGCCCAAAGCCAGAGGCTTAATAGCACCCCGTTAAGGTAGATAAGCCAGTTTAAGTACATACAAGCCTTACCCATCTTTAAACCTTTGCCCCTGACTTCTTGGTTTACGCACCAGGTTGACCGCAGTAGTTTTGATATGATCCTATATTAGTTTTCAGACATGATTATTGATATTATTTCTCGTGAGACCGGTATATCTGCCGGTCAGATTCGCAATACTATAGAATTACTTAGCCAGGGAGCGACCATCCCCTTTATCAGCCGCTATCGTAAGGAGGTGACTGGCAGTCTTGATGAGGTGCAGATTGCTACCATCAAGGAAAGGAATGATAAGCTTCTTGAACTTGAAGCTCGTCGTGAAACGATACTTAAGACCATCGAGGAGCAGGGACAGCTGACAGATGAATTGAAGGCAAGGATTCAGGCTATTTGGGACGCAAACGAACTTGAGGATATCTACCTGCCATATAAGCCCAAACGTAAGACCAGGGCTACAAAGGCTAAGGAGTTGGGTCTGGAACCGCTTGCCGGGATACTTTTCAAACAGAATGAGAGAGACCCGGAGGGTCGCGCAACTGCTTTCCTGAATGATGTGGTACCAGACACGGCTGCTGCTTTGCAGGGCGCCAGGGATATTATTGCCGAGTGGGTAAACGAGGATATAAGGGCCAGGGAGGCCATCCGTAATCTATTCCAGAAGGATGCAATAATCAGTTCTATCCTGGTTAAAGGCAAGGAGGAAGAAGCTGCTAAGTACAGGGATTACTTTGACTTCTCAGAACCGCTAAGAAGGTGTCCATCACACCGTCTGCTTGCTATAAGACGTGGTGAAAAGGAAGGTCTACTTAAGGTCAATGTCGCTCCTGATCAGGACAGAGCTCTCGAAATACTTGACAGGTTATTTGTAAAAGGAAATAATGCCTCTTCGCAACAAGTTGCAGAGGCCGTGGAAGATGCATACAAAAGACTACTCAGTTCATCGATAGAGAACGAAGTCTCAGCCTTCTTCCGCGAGAAGGCGGAAGACGAGGCCATCAAGGTTTTTGCTGCAAATCTCAGACAACTACTGTTGGCTCCGCCACTTGGACAGAAGAGGGTACTTGCAATAGATCCTGGTTACCGTACAGGTTGTAAGGTTGTATGCCTGGATGCTCAGGGTAAGCTGCTGCATAATGAGACTATTTACCCGCACCCGCCGCAAAATGACACAAAACAGGCTTATAAGAAGATAGACACGCTTGTTGAATCTTACAGGATTGATGCAATTGCCATTGGTAACGGAACAGCTTCCAGGGAAACTGAAGCCTTTATCCGCAATATGCGCTTTAAGAAGGATGTGCTGGTCTTCGTGGTTAGCGAGGACGGGGCCTCTGTCTATAGTGCAAGTAAAACTGCGAGGGATGAGTTTCCCGATTACGACGTAACAGTCAGGGGGGCCGTTTCAATAGGCAGAAGGCTTATGGATCCGCTGGCCGAACTAGTTAAAATTGACCCCAAGTCCATTGGGGTGGGACAGTACCAGCATGATGTCGATCAGACCAAGCTTAAGGCTGCCCTGGATATGGAGGTTGAGTCCTGTGTAAATAGTGTAGGGGTGGAGTTGAATACTGCAAGCAAGCACCTGCTGACTTATGTTTCTGGTCTGGGACCACAACTGGCACAAAATATTGTTGACTACCGTGAGGAGCATGGCCCCTTTAGTTCTCGTAAGGAACTGCTTAAGGTGCAGCGTCTTGGAGCCAAGGCTTACGAACTGAGTGCTGGCTTCCTGCGCATCAGAGAGGCTGCCAATCCTCTTGACAACTCTGCTGTTCACCCCGAGTCCTATCATATCGTTGAGCAGATGGCAAAGGATCTGGGATGCACAGTGGCTGACCTGATAAGCAATGCCGACCTGCGCAGGAAGATTAATCTTAAGCGCTATGTAAGCGACAAGGTGGGTATGCCGACCTTGAATGATATAGTTGCTGAACTTGAAAAACCCGGTCGTGACCCACGCAGTGTTATAAAGTTTTTTGAGTTTTCACCAGATGTGCGAACCATCGATGACCTGCGTCCCGGAATGCGTTTGCCGGGTATAGTAACCAATATAACAAACTTCGGTGCCTTTGTAGATATAGGCGTAAAGCAGGACGGACTGGTTCATATCAGCCAGCTTGCAGATAGATTTGTATCAAACCCCAATGAGGTGGTGAAATTACACCAACATGTGGAAGTAAAGGTACTGGATGTGGATGTTGCCCGTCGCCGGATACAGCTTTCTATGAAAGACTAGCGAACTGTACCAATACTCATGAAAGTATTTGGAGAAGCCTTTGAATTCTTGTTCGAAGGCTTTTCTGCTTTCTTGTGTTTGTATGTAAGAGTGTCGTTATAGGTATGAACTCCCTCTATGTTGAGCCTATTCTGGAGTTGCTCCTGATTCTTGTCAAAAGCGATAGAGTATTGAACTGAGTCAGATGAAGCTGTAATCTCAGTTTTATTTGGGTTTTCCAGGGAAATGTCGGATTCGCTCTGGTAAAGCTTTCCGTCAGTTGAACACTTGGCAATAGTCAAGACAATTACTAAGTAAAAAACTGTTTTGAGTGCCTTCATAAATGTATTTAAGTGGTTCAGGATTAAGACGTAAAATTCCTGTCTGGGTTGCGTGACAAGAGTTATTTTTTGTTAAATCATTGAGTTTTTATGCTAAATTAAGAGCCTGGTCAAGGTCAGCCAAGATGTCATCAATGTGTTCAAGCCCAACTGACAAACGAAGCAGGCCTTCACTGATACGCATCTTTGCCTTTTCCTCAGGACTAAAATCCCAGTAGATGGTAGAGGAGGGGTGTATTATCATTGATTTGTTGTCGCAAAAATTTGTTCCCCGCCTAATCATCTTTAAGGCATTCATAAAACGGAAGCATTGCTCCCTGTCCTGCAGTTCCACGCCCACCAGACAACCCGGTCTTCCTCCTGTAAGCTGCTGTGCTCTCTCATAGTCCGGATCATGGGGCAGGGCTGCATACTTAACTGCTTTGACCTTTGGATGTTCCAGCAAGTATTGTGCCACTTTGGTGCTATTGTCAACAATCTTGTCAATCCTAAGTGTAATTGTTTCAAGTCCCAGGAGTTGCAAGTAGGCATTGTTGGGTGACAAACAGGCACCAATGTTGCGATAAATCTCTTTGAAAAGTCTTTTGAAGAAGGCATCAGTGCCAAACTTCTCAACCTCGGGCTGGAGCTTTGGATTGGCGGTCCACTTATCAGACTTATATACAAGTATGGAGCCACCTATTGAGGTGGCTCCACCTGAGACAAACTTAGTATTTGAGAATATCTCTATGTCAACACCATGTTCTGAACAGGGAAAGAGGTAGGGGGTAAGCACCGTATTGTCTACCACCAGCACTACGTTCTTTTCCTTTGCTATTTTGGCTATCCCTTCAATATCAAACAGGATGAGCTGGGGATTAGTGGGCAGTTCTACAAAGATTGCCCTTGTATTGCCATCTATGTTTTTTTCCAGGACCTCAAGGTTTTCAAAGTCGGTAAACCGGGCTTCAATACCGAAGGAATTAAGTGTCCTTGCGAAAAATGAATAAGTATTGCCAAAGAGATAGCGAGAAGTTATGATATTATCGCCTGACTTGCATAGGGTAATAAAAACGTTGGATATTGCAGCCATTCCGGAAGCAACGCAGAGCACCTGTTCGGCACCACTGAAAAGCTTGAGCCGCTCCTGAAGTTCGGTAACTGTCGGATTGGAAATCCTTGAATAAGCATGGGAGTCATTCAGACCCATAAAACTCTTCTCTGCATCTTCTGCACTTTCGAAGTCGAATGAGGCTGTCTCGTAAATAGGCGTTTTAAGACTTCTGTGAGGAGTGGATGAGGTTTCACCGGATCCATGTATAAGCAAGGAACTGATATGTCGCATCTTTTAGCTCAGGTTAGTTTACAATCAGTGATAATCCGTTACGCGAAGACCGCTGTTGTTTTCGATCAGAGTCAAAATTACCCCTTTTTGTTTTGATAAGAGAATTTTTACTGGATAAATGACAAATGTCAGTGTGATTTTCTCACATTGATTAGATGGGACAAAATTTGCGAATAACCGGACAAAATAGTCTGAAATATGCTGATTTATCGATAATTAAGGCGAAAAAAGAAGTGATTTTTGACTAAGATTTTTGTTCAGCTTTTGTTAACAAGTTTGAGCAGGTTGTAATTTAGAATGAACAGAATTGGGCTTTGTAATGCATACAAAGTCAATGATATACGAAAAATATTATTTAGATTCAGTCTAATTTAATCGGAAATATGATGCTGAATAATTTGCCTTGTGTTTATCTTTGACTTACATTTGTTATACAAAACAACCAAAAAAGTTCAGCCATGACAACAATGCAATTTAATGATAAGCTGCTTGGACTGCAAGACAAGTTGCTTTATTTTGCTCTAAGTTTAACCTCCAATGATGAAGATGCAAGAGATCTTTTGCAGGAGACTACGCTGAAGGCCCTAACCTATCGTAAGCAGTTTGCTGCCAACACAAATTTCAAGGCCTGGGTTTTTACGATAATGAAAAATACCTTTATCAATAATTATCGCAGAAACCAGAAGACTAAGAATACCTTCGACGGAAATGAGGATGCACTTCGCTCAGCATACCGCAGGAATTACACATCTGAAACTCCTGAAATGGTACAGAGCGTTAGTGAAATGACAAAGTATATAGAACGTCTTGATGATGATTTCAGGATTCCGTTCCAGATGCATACAGACGGATACAAGTACAAGGAAATAGCTGAACAGCTTGATCTACCAATCGGAACAGTAAAGAGCCGTATTTTCTTTACACGTAAGAAATTACAAGCTATGTTGCAAGACAGCGAAGGAAGCTATTCCTACTAAAAAAATTTGGATTAAAATAGGCAATGCAGTACCGAAATAGAAAATAATATTGTAGTTTTGGGTTTAGGTTTAGTAGATGAGTGGGCAGCCGGCCATGGTTTCATAAGGAATCGGGCCGGCTGTTTTTTATGACATTTCCATCCATTGCTGCATTTTGCATTTACTGCTAAAATCTTTGTATAAATGGCTTCTGGGTTTATCCACCGTTATGTTTGAGTATGCATGGATGTTTTCTGGTAGGGACAGGCATATTCAGGGGAAATGTAGTATATTGTGTTATTATCAAAACAGTATTTGATGCACACAGTATTGATTACAGGAGCTGCAAAGCGAATTGGTGAAGCCCTGGCCCATCACTTTGCCCAAAGAGGCTGGGAGGTTATTATCCACTGCAATAACAGCAGGGGAGATGCGGATCGCTTGTCAACCCATCTTCGCAATTTGTTCGAGGATAGGCAATTTCCAGTCATCGCAGCCGACTTCAGTGATCCTGTCTCAGCATCTGATGCAATCTTTTCAGAATTGAGAATACTTAATCTATGCCCTGAGGTCTTGATCAACAGTGCATCTGTATTTAATCCCGGTTTGCTTGCTGATACATCCTATACCCATCTGCGCAGGCAGATGGCGGTCAACTTCGAAGCTCCATTTATGCTTATGAAGGCTTTCAGGCAATATTGTAAAATGGGCTGCATTGTAAACATCCTGGATACGAGGGTCACGAGTAATGATTCAAGACATGCTGCATATACACTATCAAAGAAGGTTCTGATGCATCTTACTGAAATGGCAGGCCTTGAATGGGCTCCTGAGATTAGAGTAAATGCAGTGGCTCCTGGAGCTGTCCTGCCCCCGCCGGGGCAGGACGAGACTTACCTTAAGGATGTCGTTGCCGGAACTCCGCTTAAGCAGGCGGTTTCCCCCGGAGATTTAGCTGATGCTGTTTGGTTTTTAGTTAATAACGGCACTATTACCGGACAGATTATCTACTGTGACGGTGGTGCACATTTAGGAAAATAATATGGCTACAATTGCAATAAGGGATCTGCTATTGCGTACGGAGGTTGGTTTCAATCCCCATGAGATTGGCAAGAAGCAGGATATTGTGCTGAATATCCGGATTGATTACACATTGCAGGGTGAAGAGCTGAGCGACAATCCTGAGGAAGCCCTTGAGTACCGCTCTATCTGCAAGGAGGTGATTGGTCATATTGAGAGCAGGAAGTACAACCTGATTGAGAAGGTGGCATCGGATGTTGCCGAACTGGTTCTTGCACGAGACAGGGTTGAGGCAGTGACCGTAGAGGTGATTAAGCCAAATGCCCTGAGGTTTTCAAAGTCTGTATCCTTTTGCACTACCAAAACCAGGAAGGGATGAAGGAAAGCAGTGCCGTAATCAGCCTTGGTTCCAATATCAATGCCAGGAGGAATTTTGAAAGCGCATTGCAGCTCTTGGCGGGATATTTCAAAGTGGGTACCGTATCTTCATTTGTAACAACCAGGCCTATTGGAATCACTGACCAGCCTGACTTCCTTAACGGTGCAGTACTTATCCGTACAGAAAAGAGCAGAGATGAGGTTAGAGTCATCCTCAAGCAGATAGAAGACCAGCTTGGACGAGACAGGTCGGAAGCAAAATTTGGTCCACGTACTATTGATCTTGATATAGTAGTATGGAATAACGAGGTGGTGGACAATGATTATTATGATCGTGACTTTTTAAAGAAGTCCGTTGATGAGGTACTAAACGGACAAATTTCGTAATTTTGGTCTTCTTTCTAATTTAAGGTCTATGGAGATCAATACACTGTCCCAATTGGATGAAGCTATTGCAAAGCGTCAGAAATCAGTTAGTTTTAACTTCCAGTCTCTAAGCAGGGAAGAGAATCTTAGCTGGGAGCAAAAATTCAATTTCTTATTTGACGAATGCGGATGTGCTTCAGGCAGGAAGTTTATCTTGTATTCGTCTCCCCTTCTGATTATTGTATTGATTATTCTCAAAAACACTACAGATCTAAGTAGAACTATGATACTTGGCTTGTTTGTGGCATCTGTTTTTCTTGCAGGTGCAGCAGGCAAGGTAATTGGTCTGATCCAGCGCAAGAATAAATTGCAGCGCCTGATGGATGAATTCAGGACCAACCTGAACAACAAATAACTATTGATTCTGTATCCTACATTACATCAAACTGCTTGCAGTGAAATTGTGAACCTTGGCGCATACATAGTAACTTCAAGGAGGTTATTTCGCTGAATCTTCTTTTGCCAAAGATAGGCAGACTCCGGCCCGCTGGCATAGTTTTTGGTCTTTGTAAGGCTATGCCTGTTATGTTGGTAATTCTATTGTTTGATATTCGTAATCCTATTAATACCATTGTTATGCGTAAAGCCTCCGTTTTTATTTCCATCCTTGTACTTCTTGCCTTTCCAGGCTGCCAGTCACGCAATCTGGTAGTACAAAATACTGAAGTCCTCTGGCAACAGGTCGACTCATTAAGTAAGCTTAATTTGCCCCGATCCCAAATAGAAGTGCTGGATAATATCCGTGAAATCTCTATTGATAACAAGAACACTGTTGATTATATCAAAGCTGTTGTCGTACGTGCAGCGTTGGCTGATCAGATTGAAGAGGAAGCGCTTACCCGGCAGATTGAACAACTGGAAAAGGAAGTGGATGGACTTTGGTCGCCCGCTAAACAGATGGTGCACAGCATCCTGGGTGATCTGTACCAGACTTATTATAACCAGAATAGATGGCGCCTGCTTGAAAAAGGTGATATAAGCAGTGGAAGTGAAGCCTTATGGGAGATGGGAGCATCTGAGATCTCGGCCAGGGCAGTTGAGCATTATCTTTTATCTCTGGATGAAAAGGAATTACTGGCATCGGAAGCGTCAGAGAACTATCTGTCTTTGTTGCTAAATGGAGATAAAAAACTTAATCTGAGACCTACTTTGTACGACCTGCTTGTGGATCGTTGTACTGAGAAGTTGCTGAGCGGGCTTTTGTTCGAAAGCTCTGTTGACGATGAGGATTTCCTAAGGAATCCGGCTTTGCTGGGAAGCAGGGAACAGTTTACTTCCATACGGGTAGCCGGTGAAAAGGTCAGCCATAAACAACTCGCAATTTCTCTACTTGGTGAATGGCTAAACTATAGCGAGAATCGCAAAGATGCTGATGTACTATACGATGTAGACTTACAAAGGCTAAAGCTGATGCACTTCATTTATGATGCTGAGGATCGTGATGAATTATATGAAAACGCTTTAGGTCTATTGTTAGTTGAGACTGAAGGAAGACCCAATGAGGCAATGATTATGTACGAAATTGCCGGTTTCCTTATGTCTCAGATGGTAACTAATGAACAGGAATTAAGTGAGCGTAACTATGGTGCCGAAGCTTATGCAATGGCTGACAAGGCAATTGGAAAATGGCCTGAAAGCGATGGAGGCAGACTGGCAGCCGGACTTATACAACAACTTACTCATCCATCTCTGTACCTTAATACGGAAGAAACTTCTATTCCGGGACAACGGCTGAAATACGTTGTTACATACAATAATATCAAACAACTCCACACAGCAGTTTATCGACTGAAGTTTGTGGATAAGGATTATTACAGTTTAAATAGATATGATGAGGAGTTTATCAGGGAACAATTAAATGGTAGCACTCAAGTATGGAAAGGTAGTACCGAACTTCCCGGTTACGGTGATTACTTAGCTCACAGGGCTGAGTTAGAAGTAGAAACAGAGTTGCCCTATGGTACCTATGTACTCGTAGTTTCTGACAAAGAAGAGAGCTATAAGCTTTCAGAAGGCGCATGCTATAGTCTGTTTCAGGTTACCAACCTGGCATTTATGTACCTTCCATTGGAAGACGGTAATGTACGCCTTGCCATTAAAAGTAGGGACAAAGGTCAGTCATTGGAAGGCGTCTATGCTGATTTCTATAACATTTACGGGAAGGATTCGACCATACTTAGAATGGGGCCAACTGACAGGAATGGCGAAACCACTGGTGCCATTCATAAGAATAGAGGCTATACAATTGTATTGAAAAAGGGAGATGATATCTTCTTTGCAGATAGGCTGTGGTACAGTCCAGTTTCAAATGATACCAAAGTGCCTACAGAGGAAATACGATCTTTTATTTTTAGTGACAGGAAGGTATACCGTCCAGGGCAAAAGGTGAGTTACAAGACTATCTTACTTAATCAAAAGGGCAATAAGACAAAGGTGGTAAGTGGCAATAAGTTTAATGTTACACTTAGGGACACCAATGGCAGGGAAGTGTCCAGTCAAAGTGTAACGACCAATGAATATGGTTCTGTATCAGGTAGCTTTATCCTTCCATCAACTGCACTTTCCGGTTCGTTCAGTATCGTGACCCCCTATGGATCTTCAAGTATCCAGGTTGAGGAATACAAAAGACCCAGATTTGAAATAAGTTTCGAACCTTTCAGGGACCTGGCTGTAATTGGAGATTCAATAACAGTAAAGGCAAATGCAACAACACTTACAGGAATGCCACTTGCTGATGCCCGTGTTGAGTGGAAGGTGAAGTCCAGCAGTCTTATTTGGCGCAGTTACTTACCCTCAGGTGGAGACCTGATTGCCAGTGGCAGTGCAAAGACCTCGGCTGATGGTAAGGTTATGATAGTATTCCAGGCAAAGGGAAGTAACTATGTAAATAGAATTTTCAGCCTTACCAACTTCCTGGTCGAGGTTGATATTACTGATGCCTCGGGAGAGACAAGGTCAGAAAGCACTTCTATTGCATTGTCAGATAAGGCCTATAGCCTTAATACAGAGGTTCAAACTCTGATAACAGGAGTCTCAATAAAAACAATTCCTGTAAACATTACGCTCACTAATGTTCCCGGAGAACCTGTTGAAGGGGAGCTTAGGTACTACCTAGAAAAGCTAGAGACACCTAAGATCAGTACCCCGAGACCATGGGGTGATGTTGAGCATATCCTGTGGAAACAGGTTCCGGAGAATAAAGATCTGCAACCAGTGGTTGAGAGGTTAATAAGCAGCGGAACTTGGAAGATTAAGGGCCAGGAGGGGAAGAAAATAGACCTGAAAACATCACTGGCTACCGGACACTACCGTGTCCGGAGCGAGATTACAGACATTGCCGGTGACACCGTTAAGTCAGAGGCTGTTTTCAAAGTAGTTGATACTAAAGACACCCGTTATTTGCTTGGCGAAGCACTTACTTTAATTAATTCGGGTGGTACCGAACTTGTTGCCGGAAGCCATGCTGAGTTTATAGTTGGCTCAGCCTATAAGGATGTTGAGATACAATTGATGGCTGTAGCCGGTCAGAGTATATTGCTGGACAAGAGGATAGTCCCAGGTGATAAGTGGAACAGAATTACAATTCCTACAAAGGATGTAGTAGGTACAATCAGGTTTCAGGCTATGCTGATCAGAGACAACAAGCTGGTGACAGAGGAGCAATACGTATCTATTAAAGAAGCAGGGAAGGAACTGATCCTGAAACCTGTAAATATTTCGGAAAAACTAAAGCCTGGTGAAAAGGAGAAATGGACGTTGAAAGTTACCGGTGCAGATGGTAAAGCAGTAGATGCCGAAGTACTTGTACTGATGTATGACGCTGCACTTGATGCATATAAACCTAATTACCTAAGTATTATTCTCAATAATTTTAGAAGATCACCTGTGCGTTTAATGTGGCAGGTTGGTCCTTGGGGCTACAGTCATCAAAGAAACGGATATTTCACAATGACGGAGTTACCTGGTCCGGATCCTTATCCATCATTTGTGTGGGATGAAGCTTTTGGCTTCTACGGCTATCCCGGCAGGACCCGCAATGCGATGAAGTCTCTTTCAGTTGTTGAGGACAACATGGTATTATATATGCATGAAGCTGAGTCTGATTATGTGCCGATTACCATGCAGAATCCTCCTCCGCCAGCTGTTGCTGGAAAATTAGACGTTGTAGCTGAGGAAATGGCATCTGGCTTGAAAGCTGGAGAGTTTATACCTCCAATTCGCACTAATCTGAGTGAGACAGCTTTCTTCTTCCCACATCTCAGAACGCTAGGCGACGGACGTGTAGAGTTTGAATTTACAGTGCCCGATGCCCTTACCCGTTGGCGCTTTATGGCTCTGGCACATATGAAGGATGGCAACAGCGGTACCTTTGAACAGTTTGTCATCACCTCCCGTGACCTTATGGTAATGCCCAATATGCCACGCATAGTACGCGAAGGTGATGTTATTACCCTAGCTGCCAATGTGTTCAACACTACAGAAAAACAACTTGGTGGAATGGCCTATATACAGGTCAGGGATGCTGTAAGTGGTCAGCTTTTAATGTCTGAACAGTTGCAGGAAAAGGTCTGGGAAGCCAATGCAGGTACAGGTGCCCTGATTGACTGGAAGATTGAGGTTCCTCAAGGCGTTAAGGCACTTGAGATCACGCTTTCTGCTATCTCGGGTCAGATCAGTGACGGTGAAAAGCATCTGATTGCTGTTCTCCCATCACGAACCCTGATTACTGAGACCAAGCCCCTCTTTATGGACAGGGCCGGTAATTACAAGCTTAGTGCTGAAGCCCTTGCTGCCGGGAAAGTTGATGGGCAGGCAAGTTTAACATTCACATATAACGAAAACGCTGCCTGGGAAATGTTGTCAGCGCTTACATGGCTGTCGCAAAGACCATATGAAAGCAGCGACCAGGCGTTCAACCGCCTGTTTTCAGTCGCCATGGCTCAGCAGATCTTCAAGCAGAATCCGCAGATTGAGATGGTAATGAAATTGTGGAATGCATCACTTCCTGGGGATGAGGATGCACTCAGTTCTGCCCTGGAAAAGGATCCGGGACTTAAGGCAGCCCTTCTTACTGCTACTCCTTGGTTGGATGAAGCTATGGATGAGACCCACAGGAGAAGGGTCTTTGCAAGGCTTGTTGAGGACGGAAGTCTTGAGTCTGAGTTTTTTTCGGCTACTTCACTGCTTAAGGAAATGCAACTGCCGGAAGGTGCCTGGGCCTGGTTTAAAGGCATGTATCCATCTGAAGAAACTACTGTTGATATAGTTTCCGGATTCGGTATGCTTAAGTCTGTCGGCTATGAACAGAATGATGAGACCAGGGCGATGCTTGAAAATGCTTGTGGATGGATACTTAAGAAACTTGAAAAGGAACTTGAAAATATTGAGAAACAGAACACTAAGGATAAGCAAAATATCGGCCTGTCTCCATCAGCAATAAAGAAGCTGTACGCTCTTAGTTACTTCCCTGAATTATCAGATAGATTAGTGGTCAATTCTCTGGTCGGCTATCTCGAAAACAAGCTTCCTGCAAACTCTCCGATTGAGATGGCTTATGCAACAACAGTCCTGCATCGCAGCGGAAAGGTTGATGCTGCAAAAGCCCTTGCACATTCTCTGTCAGAATACCTGTTGGAGGAAGGTGGCTCTCTCTTCTTCAGAGCCAAACAAGGTCCTTACTGGTATCAGGCTCCGATTGAAAGCCATGTGGCTGCTATTGAGGCTTTCAGAACGACAGGAGGTTTTGATAAGGAACTACGTGGTATGGAGAAATGGCTGTTTGAGCAGAAGCATACACAGAACTGGTCAACAACACGTGCTACTATGTATGCACTTTACGCACTGGCCTCTTCAGGACAGAAGTATTTCAGTGCTGAACAGACTGATAGGGTGCTGGTCGCGGGTAAAGTTGTGGATTTCCCACAGCAGGAGAGTGCTTCAGGCTACAGAAGTTTTTCAGCCAGTGGGCCTGTTCTTAGTAAGGATTACGCTGATATAACTATTGAAAAGAAGAAGGATGGCCCATCATTTGCTACTGTTCATCTGAGTTACTTTGCCGATACCGAGCAGGTCGAAGCAGGAGGTTTTCTGAAGGCTAGCTCAGTGCTTTACAAAAGAGGTTATGCTGACGGAAAGGAAAGCTGGTTACCGGTGGATGCCAGTACAGTACTTGAGAAAGGTGACAGGCTGATGCAGAGACTGACAGTTGAAGTACCACAGGACCTTGACTTCGTCCATATCAACGCACCAAGGGCTGCAATACTTGAACCTGTTGATATGCTTTCGGGTTATCGTTACAGTTCCGGTCTGGGTTACTATCTGGCTGTTACCGATGCAGGTAGCGACCTCTTTGTTGACAATCTGTCTCGTGGCACCCACACAGTGAGCTGGGAGATGACTGTCTCTCACAGCGGAAAGGCCGTTCAGGGTCCTGTAGCTGTATCATGCTTCTATGCTCCTTCTTACTCAGGACATAGCGGATCGGTAGTTATTGTTACAGAATAATGATTAAAACGGATATAGATGACATTTAGATTGAGGACTGTTATTACATTGCTGATACTGGCATCTGGCGTGGGAATGTACTCTCAGAGTGCGGCGGACGCTCTGAAACTAAGAGGTCTGGAATTATTGGACAGGGGTGAGAATGACTCGGCTATGGTTTACCTTAGCCGGGCCCTTCTGGATGCCCCGGATGATGCGGATATACTTGGTGGTCTTGCCATGGTGTACATTAACATGGGAGATGCTCAGCGTGCAGTGGATTTTGCTGTAAAGGGAGTAAAGGACAGGCTCAACCCATCTTCTGATGCCTATCTGGCTGGAGTGCTTGGCTATGAGAAACTTGGAAATGTGAGGTTGCGCAACAAATGGCTTGACGAGGGACTGGAAGTCTTTCCTTCCGACTATTTGTTGCTGTACCATGCCGGTAGAATCAATATCCCCTTTGACAAGGAAAAGGGGGAGAAGTATCTCCTCAGGTCAATATATGCATATCCGGCATTTGCACCAGCTCACCTGCTGCTTGGTGAGAATATGTATCGCAGGGGAGAAAATCTAAAAGCTGTTGTTCCCCTCATATATTATTTGTTTTTGAATCACAACGAACTCAACAGTGCAGATATAGTTGCAAGTATTGAGCGACTGTACAGCAGTTGGTCAGCTTCAACCCAGAGTATCTCTAAGGTGTCGAACGCAAGCAAGGGTTTTACTACTGATTTCAGACCTGAGGAATTTAAGGGAAAGCAGGATGAAAAAGGGCAATGGTTTGTCAACCAGACTATTGGTCTGATAAAGAGTATGGAGACTGCAAATGTTGCCTCATCTGATGGATTATGGCTATTCTACTCTGACTTTTTCAGTCATGTAAGTATCCTGGGTTTTTCACAACCTCTTGCATATCACATCTCATACTCCCGTTACCCTGGAGACTCAATGGTCTGGATTAATGAGAATACTGAGCTTTATCAGATGCTGGCTGACTGGTTGCTGTTACTGTAGTGTACAGCAGTGACATAATAAACTGGCAGTCATGCATTGCTGTCACCCGGTTGTAAGTTGCCCGGTATGGTACTATATTACAGGCCACTATGAGTTCAGATACTTAATGTATTGACTGCAGTACCTGCTCATCCCTGCTCAGTTTGCCTTCGGCCAGCAGAATAGCAGTGTCTATTATTGCCAGATGTGAATAGGCCTGAGGAAAGTTGCCAAGAAGCTGCCTTGTCTCGAAGTCCAGATCTTCGCTAAAGAGTCCAAGGTGATTGGAGTAGCTTAGCAACTGGTCAAACTTCCTCGTAGCCTCTTCTTCCTCACCTATCATATAGAGGGCACGAACAAGCCAGAAGGAGCATATTGTAAATGCCGATGAGGGTGTTCCAAAGTCGTCTTTGTTTTTGTAGCGGAACATAAGTCCATTGTGTTCCAGTTCCCGCTGAATAGCCCTGACCGTGCTTTTAAACCTTGGATCACTGCCGGGCAGGAAGCCATAAAACTCCATCAGTAGGACTGATGCGTCTAGATCAGAGTCCCCGTACGACTGTGTAAACGCCTGCTTTTCCTCATTCCATGCATTTTTGAGGATGTCATTCCGGATTTCTTCCCTCAATGGAATCCATTTCTCGGCCTCACTATGTTGCAATAGTTTCTGCGCAATCTTTACAGCCCTGTCAATGGCCACCCAGCACAGCACTTTGCTGAAGGTAAAGTGCCTGTTGCCCGTTCTGATCTCCCAGATACCTCTGTCGGGCTTCTTCCAGTTGCGAGCCACCGACCATACCATGTTGCGGGTGATAGTCCACAATTCCTCACTATGCGCCAGCGATACGGTGTACATATCAAAGTGCTGAAAAATCACATCCATCAATATTCCGTAGATATCATTCTGCTTTTGCTTGTATGCGGCATTTCCGACACGTACTGGTCTGCTGTTTTTATAACCTGACAAATGGTCAAGTGTGGTTTCGGTTAGTTTCTTTTCACCATTAATACCGTACATTATCTGAATACGTTCATCCTTCTCGGGAAGAATATCGGTGATAAACTTAAGGTACTGGTGAGCCAGATTGTAATGACCCAGACGGGTCATTACCTTTACCACCATAGAAGCATCCCTGATCCAGCAATAGCGATAGTCCCAGTTGCGCACCTCCCCTACAGTTTCCGGAAGGGAAGTTGTCATTGCTGCAAGTATAGCGCCCGAATCCTGATAGCTCAATAGTTTAAGTACCAGAGCGCTTCGCATTATTACTTCGTTGTACTTTCTGTAGCGGGTGGTCCTTCCCGACCATGTAAGCCAGTAGGCCTTGGTGCGGATTAGTTTGGTATAACTACGCTCAACAGTCTGTTGCAGCAATTTCTGGTTGTAGCTGATTAGGATAAACTCTTCCTTTTCGAGAGTCAGCATCTGGCGGGTAACAACCATGCGGAGATCCATGCTCGAGTAAAGATAGTTTGAGTCATAATCCCCCTTGGTGGTCTGAGCTTTTACATAGTTGTCGTGAAAGTCAATCTTAGTGGTGTAAGTACCATATTCCAGCCTGGGGTCAAAGACTACCCTGAATGACGGCTTGCCGCTGATGGGTTTGAAATACCTTATCAGGTCAGGAGGAGAATAAAAGCCCTTGCTGTTATTCTCGTACCTGGGCATAAAGTCATAGACCTCGAAGGTGCCATCACTGCACTCGAAACGGGTGACAAGAATATTGGTGTTGCCGTCGTATTTCTGGCTTATGTTGAGACAGTTTTCCGGAAGAATCTCAAAGCTTCCCCCAATCTTTTCATCAAGAATCTTTGCAAATATTGAAGCTGAGTCAAACTTAGGCAGGCATAGCCAAACCACTGCTCCAGTATCCGAAATCAAGGCGCCACTGCGGCAGTTGCCCACTACTCCGTAGTTCATTCCTCTGTTGCTGCTTGTTGTCATATCTGGCTGGATTTTATCACAATGAAATATAAGGATATTTGACAACATTAAAACTATGGAACTTGAGCTTACTTTTCTTATCTTTGGTAGAAACCGGAAAAAATGCGTTATGAAAAGGCTTCATATAGTTTCCAACAGACTTCCCTTCAGTATCAGTTTTGAAAATGACAACCCTAGTCTAGAGCCCAGCGTTGGGGGGCTGGCAACAGGGATGAACTCTGTTTATAAGGATTTTGAAGGTAAATGGATAGGATGGCCGGGAATAGCTTCCGACACCAAAAGCAGGAAGGAACTACAGGCAGTTGACCGCCTACTGAAGGAGGAGGGCTGTAAACCTGTTCACCTGTGTGAACAGGAAGTGGAGGACTTTTATGAAGGATTCTGCAATAATACTATATGGCCGCTGTTTCACTACTTTGCACAGTATGTTGATTTTCACGCCAGCCTTTGGGACGCTTATATCAATGTCAACCGGAAATTCGCCGATACCATACTCGAGACAGCAGGACAGGGGGACTTTGTATGGGTGCACGACTACCAACTGATGCTTGTGCCTCAGATGGTCAAGAGCCAGAGGCCGGATATCACAATAGGATTCTTTTTACATATACCCTTCCCATCGTATGAGGTGTTCAGGATTCTACCATGGAGGGATGAGCTCCTAAGAGGCTTGCTGGGTGCTGACCTTATCGGTTTTCACACCTACGACTATCAGCGCCACTTCCTGAGTAGTGTGAGGCGGATATTCGGATATGAGATAGTTCTCAACGAGGTGCATATCGACGGGCGTATCATACTCGTGGATTCCTTCCCTATGGGAATTGACTACGACAAGTTTTACAAAGCCGCCCTTAATATTTTCCATACACCTGTTAAGGAGAGGTCGGAGGTACATAACGAACTGGAAAAGTACTTCCTGATGTCGGATGGCAAGCATCTGATACTGTCTATCGACCGACTTGACTACTCCAAAGGGATACCCAACAGGCTCAGGGCTTTTGAGAAATTTCTTGAGAGAAATCCCGATTACCGGGGCAATGTGACCCTTGTTATGCTGGCCGTCCCCTCACGTGATAACGTCGACCATTACAAAAAGCTGAAAAGCGAGGTTGAGGAACTTGTGGGAAGAATCAACGGTCTCTATGGTTCGATCAACTATACACCTGTACTTTACTTTTACCGTTCCATGCCCTTCCAGAATCTTGTTGAACTGTACAGTATGTGCGACGTAGCACTGATTACTCCTGTACGGGATGGCATGAATCTGGTAGCCAAGGAATATGTGGCGTCGAGAATCAACCAGACAGGAGTAGTAGTTGTAAGTGAGATGGCCGGAGTGGTCAAGGAAATGGGAGAGGCCATAATAATAAATCCCAACGATGAGGATCAGGTGGCCGAAGCAATACAGCAGGCCATAGAGATGCCGCATAGCGAACAGGTACGTCGTATCAGTGCTATGCAGGAACGTCTCAGACGTTATGATGTATTCAAGTGGGCTAAAGACTTTGTCAATGCCCTGCAAAAGGCTAGGAAGGTACAGACCGAATTCCTTGCCAAAAAGATTACAGAGGAGATCAGCAGGGAGATTGTTGGTCGTTACAAGAAAGCCTCTAGGAGGGCAATATTCCTTGATTATGACGGAACCCTCAAGGGTTTCGTCAACAATCCCAATGACGCTGTCCCTGATATGGCTCTTATCGATCTGCTTAACTCAATAACTGCTGACGAGCGTAACATATTGACCATCATCAGCGGACGTGAAAGAGGAAGCATAGGCACCTGGTTTAAAGGCATGAAGCTCAACCTGATTTGTGAACACGGGGTGTGGCTCAAACGTTATAATGGGGATTGGGAAATGCTTAGCAATGCATCCAACTCATGGATGCCTGTGATAAAGCCCATCCTTGAAGCGTATGTGGATCGTACCCCCGGGTCCTTTCTGGAGGAGAAAAACTACTCACTAGTATGGCATTACAGGGCAGCGGAAGTTGAACTTGGCGAACTCAGGGCAAAGGAACTGAAGGATGTGCTTACAGAAATGGTAGCCAACCACCGCCTGGAGATTCTTGAGGGAAACAAAGTTGTGGAAGTTAAGAGCAGCGGTATCAACAAGGGTACAGCAGCCAACAAGCTGCTTACCGGTATGAATGCGGACTTTATAATGGCCATTGGAGACGACTGGACGGATGAGTACCTGTTCAGAGACCTTCCTGAAGACTCAGTAACTGTTAAAGTTGGAATCAAACACACTTCAGCGGCTTACAAACTAGAGACAACTGACTCGGTAAGGCAGTTTCTCAGACTCTTTAGCAGATAAAATCAAGGAAATTTTGTATTTAGGGCTAAAGGCGTTTAGATATGGCCTTTTGAGCCCTCTTTCGGTGTCTTGAACCCGGCCAACCTACGTAAAAAAAGTTAAATCTTAAACATGCAGCTCTTTATACCTGTTTTAGGTTACAATCCCTATGCTTATTTATCTATATTTGCGACATTTTGTTGTAATATCAGGGACAGAGTTGTTAAATCGTAAATAACACCAGTCAACTATGCAAATTGAAGGACTCCCAAAAGCGTTTTTGAGGAAAGAGGCACGTGAATACATCGATCTTTACAGGTCGTTGGGTGAAAGGGCAGAGGTCTTCCTGCCCAACTATGTCTTTGACAATCTCAAGGCTTTTGTCAGACTTTGTTATGAAGAGCCGATAGACCCGGCAAGGCAACAGGCTGAAATTCAGAAATACCTGTTGAAGTTTCAGGAGGAGATACCCGGTTACTCGGATGTATCGCTGATGCTGTTTCCTCACGAGGATTCGAAAGCATTCAGGTACACATCTCTTAAACGAAAGTTTAATCAAAGGATAGGCCGCTTTGCCGATCATGATATAGTTGATAAACAAAAGAAAACCTGGATCAACAATATACGTGCCCTGCATGACCTTTCTGTTGGTACCCCTCCGGTAACAGAGGCTACTATCGACTTTCTGGCCCGTGTTATTCTGGGTAGTCCTGCACGTGAACTCCGTCGTTTCCGCGACGTAGTTGGCGTTATTGGTGATATCGACGAAGGCCACTGGAATTATCTGATGGATACGCTCGATCAGATGATCAACCAAAGTACCCATTATACTACCAAGGCGGAGAAGGACAACTTCCTGCACCGCACTGAGTGGGCAGTTAACTTCAAAGGTCTCAACGGTTTTATCCGTACCGTCGTTTCCGGTAATTCGGATATGGCAGTGGAACTCATCAAAGGTGAGGTCTTCGGTGCCGACTGCGTTCGAGTTGTAGATAATATCAAGGGAGAAGAGCTCTTCCGTATGATGGAGGAGGATACTTCATCTGTCTTCGTTGTCAAGGTCAAACATATGCGCAAGAATATGTTTGCCGGTTCGAAATGGTTCCCCTATCTCTCAAGGGTTGTTGTTGTTGATGATTCCCCTGAGTCAGAAGCTTCCAATACCTCACTGGTATTCAGCTTCCACAATGGTATCATCAGCACCCTCAACAAGGTACATACCAAGAAGCTTGGAGCACCAGCAAATACGCAGCTTAACCTGCGCCTGATTCTTGAAAATGTAAATGGCAAGAACCTGGTCGAGTTTAAGGAGCTTATCGGCAAGAAAATAGAGGAGTATAACGAAGAACTCAAGGAGCTAAAGCAGGAGCAACTTGGTGAACTGGATGATCCGATCAAGAATATAAACTTGCATAAATTTGACGGCTTTACCCGTCAAATACTGATTGATCGTTACTCACTGATCAGGTTGAGTGCTTTTATCAGTTTTCTGCAAAACTGCGCAGACAGCAGCAACCGTAAGGAGCAAAACAAAGCCCTGATTGCTGACTTTGAAGCTAAGATAAGGAAGTACTTCTACGGCAACCGTCAGGATGTAAGGATAGCCACCATCCTCGAGGGTGGTGGCCGGAACCAGATACGAACCTATGGTGAGTATCTTTTCAATCGTCAGTTGAAACCAGTTGACCCAAATACAGTGAACCGTTGCAAGGTGATCCTTGGTTTTATTCCGGACAACTACAAGAGGACGCTGCACAATCACTTCCATAAGAATTTTGGTATCAACCTCTTCCTTGAGCGTTACCAGAAGTACATCACCAAGGTTGATAATGAGGCCGACAACAAGGGCCGCTTTATGAACACGCTGATAGACCTTGGGGTGTACAAGGATTATATGAACAAGAGCGAGGAGGATAAAAAGATCATCCGTGAGTTTATCAGCGATCTTGGCAATATGGACAAGACCTCGATAAGCGACGATGTCCAGATGATTATCCGCGACCTCCTGTTCAATAAGGAAAGTCAGCCCAAGCCTTATATAGTCTACAATAAGGTATTGGCCTGGGAATATACTGACCTTTTCTCGGAAGAAAAGTTCAATATCAATCCCTTCGATATCGAGATTGAAAATCTTGACAATCAGCGCATTGATTATGAGCGTATCTATAGAAAACTGGCAAGGTTCAAGAATACAATGCAGCTCTTTGATGCTACAGGCAATCTGTGGGATAGATTTTGCGAGAACCTTACTATCATAATCAACGACCCGTCCAACCCGACAGGTTATTCGGATTTTAACCGCGAAAACCTGATCGAGTTCCTCAAATTTGTCAACAACAGCAAGATCACCCTTCTGCTGGATGAGGCATATTCAGACAGTGTGAAGATTGACGATGAACTGTTGCCCAAGTGGAGGTCTATCTCAAGGTATGTTTTCAACAACGAAAACCTGCTTTCAAAGATACGCGTGGTCTCGTCTCTGTCTACAACCAAGAACCTTGCCGGGTCGGGCGACCGCCTCGGAGCTATCGTTGCCACTCCGGCCATGGCTGATGTGGTAGAGTATGCAAACAAACGTAATAGTTCGGTACGCGGTAACAGCGCCTCTTTGTACTTCCTCAACGAAGTACTTGAAGTGGCTATTCGTGCCAAGGGACTGAAGGATAAGCTGGAAGCTGAATTGCCAAAGAATGCATCAAGGAGCAAAGTCAGGGGTCTTATCGAGAATTTCCTAGTTGAGAATACAAAGGCTTCAATTGTTAAGACAGAAGCCGGAAGTCAGGTACCTACCTTCGAAGGAAGTCCCTTGTACCTGTTCCTACTTGATGAACTTGTAAGTCTTGACAAGCTTGATATACTCAATCTGCCTGATGACTTCAAGTACAAGGATGTTCCATTCTTCTCATATTATTCAGAGCAGCTAATCAAAGGACTAAACAGGTTTAGAATCAACAAGAGCTTCCGTTCGGAATCCATCAAACGCCTGTCAATGGCCAAGAGGGTAGCAGCTGAAGTAATCGAAGCACTTGGAGCACAAGACATACAAATTATCGACTCAGACGGTTCTTACCTGTTCAACCTTTTGTTTACCAACTACGGTTCATACAATGATCTTGAGATCTTCTGTATGGCTATCGGTGAACAGAGGGGGTTGTGTGCATTGCCTTACAAGACCGGAGTAGTGCGCTTCTCATTGGGTGGCTATCTGGATGGAAGCTCTAAAGGCTTCGAGATATTCGAGAAGGAAATCAGGGTGTCGCTGACTGTCTTCCTAAGCTACTGGATGAAGTACAGGGCTGCCTTTGAAAAGGCAGGCAAGAATGCCAAGGCTGAAGATGTGATCAAAAAGGTATTCCCTAATCTTAAGGAAAATCAGTGGGTTGAAGTTGTTCTTGAAGACTTCAGCGAAATCCGTGACCAGAAGAAAAAGGGCAACCAGAGTCTCAAGATCAACGATAACAGATCACTGTATCACGCCTCTCCGGCTGTTAGTGGGGTATCAATAACAACCATCGGCGATTCAAGCAACTCAGTTATTGAGTTCCAGGGAGAGGTAGGCAACTGCCGCGATGTTGAAGAATTCATCAGGAGCAGGGCCTTTACCAAGATTTATGAGAACCTGCTACCTCAGATTTACAAGAAGATTCCTCAAATCAAGAATCTCAACTTTAATATTGTTGCCTCTCGATACAGCAAGGCTACAATACTTAAGTATATACACAACAAGAAGACTTTCCATCCCAACAACTATGTGTTGGATGATCCGGAGGAACGCAATATTATGCGTGAAATCCTGATAGAGATGGAACGCATCCTGTTTTCCGACTCCAAGATGAAGATTCTTTCACTGGATGCAACCGGAGATCCTGTGAGGGATGTGGCAAGGCTGGAAGGTGTAAATGTAATACTGAAAAAGCATATTCAGGAGATATTGCTTCACTTCAACCTGCCCTTTGAGCAACCGACTATCGAGCCAAGCCGTAAGGAAATCATTGAAGAAGCATGTTCCCACTATGAGGATATCACAGGTCTGAAGATTGACAGCATTGATCTTGAAAAGTATCTGAATCAGTTCCTCGAAGGTCTGCGTACCAATCCTAAGTTTGATTCAATTCCTTTATCATACAGGGGATTCGGATTTATCGTGAGCACCGTCAAGGAAAGGATACTCAATAGTAACCTGGATACAGCAGACAAGATTCTGTATGTCTTCCTGCTGCGCAATGATGATTCATTCCATCAACAGATTATCGAAAAACTGACCTTCCTGCAACAAAGGATAGACAGTACTGATGATTCAGACCTTAAGATTATTACAGAGAACCTGCTGACAGATATCTTGCCGCAGGAGGTAAATGACATAATGAACTATATCTTCCGCAAGAAGGATATCAAGGTTAATGAACAACTCCTTGAGGAAGTTACTCACCGTGTGGTGAGCTTTATAATACACCTGCAAAACCTGAGCAAAGGTACAGATTATTACTACCGTTATCTGCACGCGCTCAAGGTTGCCGTTGAAAACAGGTTCCGCCGTCAAAACAGCAACAAGAACCAGATGATCCAGCATGGTGTAACGCTCTTCCGCAACTTCGACATGAAGAACAAGATTCTTCAGGAGTACAATGGAGGTAAGCTATCATGGATCAACGACCTGATGATCAAGTGTGGTGTAATATCGGTTGAACAGCCAGTACAGCTTCATACCCGTATTGCAACGGATGCCAAGAAGAGGGAGTTTCCCTTCTACAGGGTTGACCGTGATGAGGATGAGCCAATGTACCTGCTCGATATGAGCCGTAGCAAGTCCAAGAATGATTATATCAAGAGCCTGAGCATCAAACCAGGTTCAGGCTTCTTTGAGAGAAGACTTGCCCGGTTTGTAGCCAACCTTGACCCTGATGATTACAGATGTAAGATTGTTCAGCATGGTGTTGTCAAGCAGTTGATAGTATTCCAGAAGGGCTATATCAAATATCTGACTGACTTCTTCCGTCTGGTTCAATACAGAGATGTGACCCTACAGGAGGCACAGAACTTTGTACCTGATGTATTCCTGCTTCTGGGTGCACCCGAGAAGGTGATATCCTTCCCACAGGTTGGCTTCTTTGATATAAAGGGTCCTAAGGGAAGTATCAAGACCATAGTAACCCCTCTACGTAAGGAAGGTGACTACTTTGGCAATGTCAAGAAGCCATGGCTGACCATGCTCAATGAGAAGGTCAAGGAGATGGGTGGTGTACCAAAGCACGGTTCTCTCTTTGCCGTTGAGATGGAAGACGGTTCAATCTTTACAGTTGAAGTTGATGGTGACAGCGGGGCCGGTAAGTCTGAAATGATTGCTGCCCTTGTATTGAGATGGCTGCGTCTGGACCTGCCGGGTGTAAGGTCTGTCAAACTGATTGCCGGTGATATGTTCCACGTATTCCGCGATAAGGAAGGAAATATCTATGGCTTTGGAACTGAGGAAGGAGACTTCTCAAGGGTAACCGACTTCGACCCCGACTTTATCAAGTATTACAAGTACCTGTTTGAAACTAGTGCCGACAGTAACGTTGATGACCTCAACTCACGAAGCACTATTACAGGTTTCTGCGAAATACATATGCCCTATAAGATCGATATAATGCTTACTGCAAGCAATTATTCGAAGGAAGAGGGTGGTATCACAAGGGTCAACAATCCGGAAAACTACCTGCTCTATATCGACTCGCACGGCGAAAGGATGGAAAAGGCTACAAGTCAGGATGGTCCCAACTTCCAGCGTTCGCTTAGCAGGATGACAGGTGATAAGAACATCGTTGACGTGTTGGCTAAGCACGGCAACTATCTGGATGACCTGCTTGACTGGGATTTCGTTGCAGAAGAGAAGAAGTTTTACCTCTGCTCATCATACAAGATGATGGACAAGATTGATATCGAAGAGGTTGTCAACCAGATCTTCAAGGGCAAGAAGTTCAAACACGGTGGTGTAAGTTACACAATCAGGTCCGTTCAGTTTGATCTAGTCAAGAACCGCTTTGCAGCCGAGTCTGTTTCAGAAGAGGAGACAGTATTTATCAACCTGTCACGCGATATCTTTATCCAGATGTTTGACGGGCTGGCAAGTACCCCGGGTGGTCAACCCTTCGTTGCCAAGGAAGGCGAGATCGAAAACCGCTACCTAATGGTAGAGGTGTTGAAGGGGGGTCCCGACGGATTGGGCAAGGGGCGCAAGATTCAGTGCGGTATTATGTCAACCGAGATCGGTAAGAAGGGTAAGGAACTTTCAGGTCCTCCGAAGGCTGCTCTTGGTCTGATTAAGATGATTCAGGAAATGAGGGCTGGCGATGGAAGCATCAATGCTGCCCGCAACGAGGTCAACCGTATTGTTCGCGAGAAATACGCTCACGTATTTAGTCGTGGTGGCAACAGTCGCGAGATTATGCGTTACAACTTCTACCTGTATCAGTTGGATAAGACGATGAAGGCACAGTTTGTTAGGATGGATGACCCGTCGGTTGAAATCGACCTGAGCGGAGTCAACAACTTCAGGCCTAAAAAGCAGGATGAGGCCTTCAGTCCACTGTTGGTGACACCAAACCTCAATATTGAGTTGACCAGTTTTGGTGAGACTTACGAGGAGTTGATGAGCCTGCCCAACTATCCTGAGTTTGCCGAGGAGTTTCTCGACGGAGCCGACAAGCTCTATGTAGCTGAAGGTTATTCGCATGAAACCATGATCAACAATATGATCACACAGCTGCTTCTGATGGATGGTTATATCGAGTTTGATGACCTCACTCTGGGTCGCATCACCGAGAAGGTCAACCGTGAGACTATTGCAGCAGCCAAGTATGCTGTGCTTAAAGAACTTGAACGTCGCAAGGGTGCAGCCAGGAAGGCAGGTGCTGCTCAGGCAAAGGAAGCCGACAGTACTGAGAAACCTTCACAGGCAAATAAGAAGGGTGGCGACACACAAGGTAAAAAGAAGTAAGAACACGAAACCAGTAGAGAAAGAGGGCCACGAGGCCCTCTTTTTTTTCTGCCTGCCAAATCATCGCATGTGAGTAATCTGACATATAATGGTTTTAGCCTATGTTAACTTCTATGTTATATGGACTCTACTTTTGGCCTTGATAGGTCCATGCTGAGCTATTCGTCAATGACGAGTGAGGTAATCCATATATATTTAAGAGGTAAAAAATGGGCCTTGCTATATGATGACTTGCAGGAATATCGTAGTTTAGTCTGGTGTTTTCCGACCTATATAGTATTATTATGAATGTGAATGGTAAGGAACAAGCTGGTGTGATACTGGCCGACTCGCAGTTTTTAGTGATTGACTCGCTGAAGCTGCTCCTGGAATCCGAAGGCTACAGGCTTATCGGGGTTGCAAAGTATGCCTTTGAACTTGAAAAACTTTTGAGTACGGAGGTGCCAGATCTGCTGATAACCGATTATGCAACAGTTGATTATGAGGGGGCTGATTCCATTAAGACACTGATGCAGCAGTATCCCGGCATGACAATTATGATCCTTACCAACCAGATAATAAAGGCCGATCTGCTGGAGTTTAGCAAGTTGGGTATCAAACACATTGTAGGCAAGACCATTGACAGAGATGAACTTGTAATGGCCATAAGGTTTGCCCTTAAGGGTAGGAAGTTTTACTCCGAGGAGGTACTTGAAGTTCTGATGGATGAACAGAAGAGGAAGACTACAAACGGAGACAGCGGTCAGTTGACTCAGACTGAAACCGAGATAGTGAGAATGGTGGCTGAGGGAATGACTACCAAGGAGATTGCTGCAAAGAAAAACATCAGTTTTCACACAGTAATGACACACCGCAAGAACATTTTCAGGAAGCTGGGGGTTAATAGTAGTTCTGAACTGATAATGTTTGCGATTAAAGCCGGATGGATTGATAATATAGAATACTATATCTGATCCATTGGGTAAAATTAAAACCTGGTATCATGAAAAAGCTTAGGATAATCCTTCCGCTGCTGCTTGTGGCAGTGCTGATTGGCGGAGTGCTCTACCTAAATCCACTACTTCCAATAATCACAGGGTATGCAGCCAAGAATATGGCATCAGGTATCTTTCTTGGCAATCGCACCCAGGAATCACTCGAAGCAACAGACCTGAATTTCTCCTTTATTAAGTATGTAAAGAATAAGGTTGACTACGATAATCAGGTAGTTGAGAGCAGCTTTCTATGGCATAAGTCCCGGGCTGTTTATATCGAAGGCTATGGTAGTATCCTTGTAAATGATTATAGCATTGAGGAGATCAAGTCCAGGCCATACAGGCCAGGGCCTGTATGGCGTCACAAACAGGATTCTATTCCCTGGCCAGCAGGGGATTTGATTGCCGATACTATTCCATCTGGAATTGACGTTGATAGGCTGAATACCTTCCTTGACAGTGTATTTACAGGCAACCTGCCATATAAGGGCACTTTTGCCGTAATGGTAACATATAAAGGCCAACCAGTTGCTGAAAGATACGCTGAGGGCTTTGGACCAGAAAACAGATTTCTGAGTTGGTCCATGGCCAAAAGTATTACAAGTGCCCTTGCCGGCATTCTGGTTAGGGCGGATATATTTGATATCTATGCTCCGGCAGATATAGAAGAGTGGAAGAATGACAAGCGAAGGAGTATTACCCCGGATCAATTGATGAGGATGAACAGTGGACTCGAGTGGAATGAGGATTACGGCAATAACTCTGATGTCAACAAGATGCTGTTTAAAAAGGGAGATATGGCGGCCTATGCAATTGCTAAGGAGCTAGACTATAAGCCGGGTACCTGCTTTGAGTATTCTTCTGGTTCGACAAATATCGTTAGCCTGCTGATGCGCAAGGCTATTGGTGATGATGCAGCATATCTGAGTTTTCCACGTGAGGCATTGTTTGAAAAGATAGGGATGAAGAGTGCCATCTTTGAACCTGATCCATCCGGTACCTTTATAGGGTCTTCCTATATCTATGCTACCATGAGGGACTATACCAGGTTTGGTCTGCTCTACCTCAATAAGGGTAACTGGCTGGGTGAGCAAATCCTGCCTGAAGGATGGGTGGAATATACAACGGCTTCGTCTGAGGGTTCTGGTGGAGTCTATGGAGCCGGTTTCTGGCTCAACCTGGCAGGCAAGGATTACCCCGACGTACCACGTGATATGTTTTGCTGCCGTGGACATGACGGTCAGTTTATCTATATTATACCTTCGAAGCACCTTGTGATAGTTCGCACAGGCTTTTCCAGGAAGGATGAGTTTGATCAGAACAGGTTTATATCAGGGATACTCGAGACTCTGGATTATTTCTGATCCGGCCGGTGTTTGTATATTAGTTACCCCCTGCTAAGGCTCATACCATAAATATGGTATAAAATATGCCTAAAGAGTGGGATTTAATTCAGCTCTGTTTTTCTCCACTTTTGTATCATATAATACTGAATTAAGTAACTCAAAAACAAACACCATGACACAGTTGAGATTTTCCATCGGAGGAGAAAGCCGCAACGCAACCAGGTTATATGCTGATGCAAGCGGATTCAAAGTGGCTGTAGACCATTCTGAGGACAGGGGTGGAAGGACTAATGCACCCAGTCCATTCGAATACATCCTGGCAGGATATGCCGGTTGTTTGAATGCTGTATGTCATATGGTGGCCAAGGAAATGGGTATCTTGATTCATAAGCTGTTTGTTGAGGTTTCAGGGGAGATTAACACTGACCGTACAAACGGACGCTCTTTTAAGGAAAGGGCAGGATTTCAGAATATTGATGTTGACATTCAGGTATACAGCGATTCAGACGAGGAAGTATTGTCACGCTGGCTCGAAGTTGTAGAAACCAGATGCCCGATATATGATACACTTGTCAATCCTACTCCTGTGAGCCTCAATGTTCATAAATTAGAATGCGTTTATTACTAAAAACAAGAGATAATTTGTTATTATAGCAAACCTATGCTCGATTACTAACACATAAACTACTATTTTATTATGTCATCACAAAAATTACGCTTTGAAACTCTACAAGTACATGCCGGACAGCAGGTGGATCCTACAACTAATTCAAGGGCTGTACCCATATATCAGACTACCTCATATGTCTTCAATAATGCTGAGCACGCGGCAAACCTGTTTGGCCTGAAGGAATTCGGCAATATCTATACGAGGATTATGAACCCTACAACTGATGTGTTTGAAAAGCGCATTGCAGCATTGGAGGGTGGAGTAGCGGCAGTAGCAGTTGCCTCAGGACAGGCAGCGCAATTTCTTACGATTACAAGCCTTGCTCAGGCAGGCGATAATATAGTGTCAACCTCTTATCTGTATGGAGGTACATTCAACCAGTTTAAGGTTCAGTTCAAACGTCTTGGCATAGATGTCAAATTTGTTGACAGCGATAAACCAGCAGAATTTGAGAAGGCAATTGATTCAAATACCAAAGCCCTGTATGTTGAAACCATTGGTAATCCAAGGTTCAACATACCCGACTTTGAAGCTATCGCAGCAATTGCACAAAAACATGGAATACCATTGGTAGTAGACAATACCTTTGGTGCAGGAGGTTATCTGGTTCGCCCAATTGAGCATGGTGCCAACGTTGTTGTAGAATCAGCAACAAAGTGGATTGGAGGACATGGTACAAGCATCGGCGGAGTAATTGTTGATGCAGGCAACTTCAATTGGGGTAATGGTAAGTTCCCTCAGTTTTCTGAACCCTCAGAAGGTTACCATGGACTTAAGTTCTGGGAAGTCTTTGGAACTGATGGTCCTTTCGGAAACATTGCCTTTGCAACAAAGGTAAGGGTAGAAGGTCTGCGTGACTACGGTCCGGCTCTTAGCCCATTTAATGCCTTCCTGTTGCTACAGGGACTTGAAACCCTCTCACTGAGGTTGGACAGAACAGTTCAGAATGCCCTTGAACTAGCTCAATGGCTTGAAAAGCATCCCAAGGTTGAGAACGTTCAATATCCGGGTCTGCCTTCAAATCCATACCATGCAGTAGCTAAGAAATACCTCAAGAGAGGCTTCGGTGGAGTGCTTTCATTCAAGGTGAAGGGCACAGCAAATGATGCAGACAAGGTAATTGACAATCTTCAACTGATTAGCCATCTGGCAAATGTTGGGGATGCAAAAACACTGATAATCCACCCGGCTTCAACAACCCACGAACAGCTAGATCCTGAAGCTCAAGTAGCTGCTGGTGTTATACCAGGTGTATTACGGGTTTCAGTAGGTATTGAACATATTGATGATCTCAAGGCAGACCTTGATCAGGCTTTAGCTAAGATCTGAAAGTATTGATAACCCAAAAGTAGGGCAGCACCCAGCCGAGGTGCTGCCTTTTTTTATTCGTAAATTTTCAGATACCTCTGATATTATACTGATGTTCACCAGCTATTCGTAGTTCATATCCTCAAGGTTGCTTGCAATATCGTTGTATTGTTCTGCAAGTGCGTCTTCGCCCATTTTTGCACATACCTTGCTCAGAGCACGGTACACCTCGGGGTCGGACTTTTTTAGGTTCATTGCTTCCAGAAGATCCTTGTATGCCAGTTCCAGAGCATTGGTCTGAGTCCTGATTTGTCCCCTTAGAAGCAAGGCTTTGAAGTGCCGTCTTTTGCTACGTAGTATCGCAGTACAGTCCTTTTCCGCACCGCTGTAATCACCTGAAGCAAAGAGCAGGTTGGCCCTTCTCAACAGCGCATCGACAAACTTAGGATCCAGTTTGATAGCCTTGTTGAGGTTGCCCAGCGCAGCGCGGGTATCGTTAAACTTGAGCTCGCATTCATTGGCCATGAGGTAGTATTCTCTTGCAAAGTCTTTAAGGTTTTCCTGCTGATGCTTAAGCTTGGCTTCAAGATCGGCAATCTGGTGACGGTAATGATCAATAAATAACATTTCCTTTGCAATAAAACGCCTGAAATAAGGATTCTCCAGGTCGTTCCTGTAGCTTATTGCCTCAGCAAAACTGTTGACAGCCTGCTTCCAGTTTCCGCTTCTGAATGCATGTAGGGCGGTAAGGTATGAAGTCTCAGCCTTGGCCTTCCTTAGTTCTTCCTCTATAAGCTTTTTGTTGTTGGCCTGTGCTGCAAATTGAACTACCTCACGGTTGACTATTATATCACTCTGCCTAACCGGAGTTTTGAGCACCATGCCCTCAAGCGTGCGACAGCGGCTAAGAGCCACGTATAACTGTCCACCTGCAAAGGCCCCTCCGCTCAGGTCGATCATTACATTCTGGAATGTGAGTCCCTGGCTCTTGTGTACCGTAATGGCCCAGGCCAGTTTCAGAGGATACTGGCTAAAGGCACCAAGCTCATCGGCTGTAATCCTGTTGTTTTTTTCGTCGTACTTATACTGTAGGTTAACCCATTTTTCCGGTGTTACCAGATGCAGTTCATCATTCTCGAGCCTGACATAGATACCTTCATCATCTATATCCTCAACTATGCCCAGACTTCCATTGTACCACCGACGCTCAGTGTCGTTCTTGACAAACATAACCTGAGCCTGTTCTTTGAGAACAAGGTTTTTCAGGGTTGGGAGGGAGGACTCGGGAAACTCACCCGTAATCCTGCCGGCAAAGGAATACTCCTTTCCTTTCAGCTCGTTGAGCTTAATCTCATTTATATAATCTACAGTATCCCGTCTTGTTGCAAGAGTAATAAAGAAGTCCTCCGGTTTTGCAGTGAAGTTGGGATTAAGTCGGCTGTTTATTACCTCAAGATGAGAACGGTTGGCCTGGTTTAGTCTTATCCTGTCCAGGATATCAATAAAGGCAGCATCATTCTGACGGTACACTTGTTTAAGTTCAATCTGAACTAGCGGGTGTACCTTGAATACATTTGCTGAGAAAAAATACGGACTTGGATAAAAGCGGCTCAGGATCTGCCATTCGTCCTTCTTGACCACTGGTTCAAGCTGGAAGGCATCGCCCACCATAAGAAGCTGTTTTCCACCAAAAGGTAGGTGCTTATTGCCTGTAAATACTCTTAGTACCTGATCCACAAAATCCAGGATGTCAGCCCTTACCATTGATATCTCATCAATAATGATCAGTTCAACCTCCTTGAGTAGCGTTCTTTTAGCCTTGTTGTACTTGAGGAAATCAAATATGCGACGATTCTCAACACTCAGGTCGGGATCATTGGGCAGAATCGGTCTAAGTGGAATCTTAAAGAATGAGTGAAGCGTGACACCTTCCACATTTATTGCAGCAATACCCGTTGGAGCCAGAACAATGTACTTTTTGTGGGTATTACGGCAAACATACCTAAGGAAGGTTGACTTGCCTGTACCTGCCCTTCCGGTAAGGAAGACAGATGCCGAACTATACTGAATCAGGTTCCATGCGGTCTGAAATTCGGCATTGTCGGTGTCGATATTTTCTTGAATATACTCCATCCCTGTTTTAAGTTCGTCCCGGAGCTTATTATTCTTCTTCTTCTCCTTCCGAGCTTACACCGTATCGTTTGATTACATTGTACGCCTTAAAGATACCAAGTTCTCCCGCCTTACTCAAATCCAACGTACCGGTAGAGTCATTTTCAAGGTAAATATTTGTCAAACCTCTGTTGTACCACGCTTCTGCAAAATCAGGATTTGCATTGATAGCCTCTGTAAAATGGTCAATAGCTCCCTGATAATCCTTCTGTATAGCTCTAAGCATTCCGAGGTTGTAATGAGCAAATGAAAATTTGGGGTCCAGTTCAAGCACCCTTTCGAGATCTTTCTCGATGAGGTCGTAGTCAAGTATCCTTCTTTCCTCAGCCGTACTCAAGGGAGATGTAGTCTGAGAAATACCAGGAGTCCTGATTACCGGAACTGCAGGACTTTCTGCTTCAATACTTCTGATTGTCTCCACAGTGCGGAAGCGTGTATAAGCCCTGTTGAACAATGCAAGGGTATTGTCGGGTTCAATAGCAAGAACCCTGTTGTAGTCGTCCATGGCATTGCTCAGGTTTAATACAGCATTATAGAGCGTTCCCCTTATAAAATAGAGCAGAGCCTTCTCGCTGTCATCAGCAGTAGCCAACTTATCATTTATCTGGTTAATCATTGCAAATACCTCAGCAGCCCTGTCCCTGTCAACTTCCAGTTCGGCATTTGTAATCTTGAGTGTTTTATCAACCGGATTGTGTCTGTTGATCGAGTCAACAGACAGGTTGAAATATCTGAGTCTGTGAACCAGTATGTCGCCGGGATAGAAACTAATACAGAAAACAGGTTCCATGTCAATAATAATGTTCCTGTCCTGAATGCGTCCTCTCAAGGGGTTAGTAGCAATGGTATTGTCGGGTTCATTACCGAAATCATCAAGCACGGCAATCTTGTCGTAATTGCGGATATCTTTATCAGACTCATTACGTGTTGCCTTACGTTTAGCTGACTTTCCCTGATCTTTATTGTCAGAGTCTTTGTCGGATGATTTATCCGACCTGCCTGTTCTTCCACCTTGGGCTGTACTGCCGGGGTTGGAAGCATTTCCTGAGGATGCCAGAGCATCCTCAGCTTTACCTGAATCAGCCCTGCGTTGAAGTTCCAGTTTCACGAAAGTTCCATAGTCCAATTCAGCACCGTAGTTATCTCCAAGCATCTGTTTTACATAGGAGCGGTTTTCGTAAACCGGACCAAAATCCGGGTAATGGTCTGCTACCACGTTCAGGTCTCTTAATGCAGCACCCCACTCTTTGATTTGAATATAGAGAAGGGCTCTGTGGTAGACTGAAAGAATATCATCTCTGTTAAGGGCGATTACCCGTGTAAAATCCTCAATTGCACGGTTAATATCCCCAATCTGAGCACGTAGGATACCACGGTTGCTGTATGCCAATGCATTTCGGGGTTCCAGTTCGATAACCCTGTCAAAATCTTCGACTGTACCCCTGAGGTCATCAAGCTGATAGCGGATTACACCCCTGTTCATGTAGAACCGTGCATCATCAGGTCTTAGTTCGATAGCCTTACTCAGGTCATTGAGCGCCTCATCGAAGTTGTTCATCTGGTAATGAACAATGGCACGACTGGCGTATCCGTCGGGGATTAAGGGATTGGCCTTTATAGCAAGAGTAAAGTCATCAAGACCACCGATGGTGTCGTTCATAGACAACTTGGCATGGCCGCGGTTGAGGTAGGCTGACACCAGCTTGGGTGACAGCCGGATAACCTCGTTGTAGGTTTGTATGGCTTCCTCGTAGCGTTTGCCGTTGATCTGCGCTATGCCCTTATTTACCAATAGGTTTATATTCTCGGGGTTGTATTCAAGACCCTTGTTGTAGTCCTGCTCTGCCTCTGCAGTAAGTCCCAGCTTTTGTCTGATAACTCCCCGCAGGTTATATCCTTCTACATAATAAGGGTTGATTTCAAGAGCTTTGGTGATATCTTGTTCGGCACCTTTTAGGTCATCGAGGCTATATTTGCCTATTGCCCTGTAGTAGTATGGTTCACTAAGATAGGGTTTGGCTTTGATAATTTGGTTGAAATACTGAATAGCAAGGACATAATCTTCGAAATACAGGGCGTTCCGGCCGATTATCATCATTCGGTCGGTGTCAATCTGGGCAAAGGTTGGAATAGTGTTGCAAGTTGTCAGAAAGCACAATATGTAGAGAATCTTTCTCATTTGTTTTAGATTATGCGTTATACCTGTGCCCTTATTTATATTTGAATTCCACAGTTAATGATGATTTGTTGCCGACTTTATCGCTAATCTGTACTTCCAGAACTTGCGGAACCCCCGGTTTGATTCTCAGGTTTCTGAAGAAACCGTTGAGTCTGTTGCTTTTCAGGTCGTAATCGAAGAGCATCCACTCACCATTGATATAACAATTATAAGAATCTATACCTGAAAAGTCATCCTTTATCTCGATACTTATTTTCTCATTATTGCTATAGTCCATGCCAGCCGGTGCTCCCACTAGTTTAATAGTCGGCGGTACAGTGTCAATGGCCAGACAGTAGATTCCTGCTTCACGAGTACGAATCTTCATATTGCCATCTTCGACCTTGCCTCCTGCATAGCTTAGCTTACCCTTACTGATACTTGCACCGGTCAGTCCCTTGACTCCCTTGTACTCGTCAGGGATGGGGATGGTGATATCAAAGTAGTTGTGTACCGGGACATCCTCGCTCAGAACTTTAAAATAAGTACCTATTCCAATACCATTGCCGGGTATCAGTTCAAAGACCGCCGGAACCTTAGTATAGAACGAGTTGGCCGGGAAGCGCGCCTTAAAGTTGTCCATACTTATAAAATACGGATTGAAAGGATCTATGTAAAGTAGATGTTGTTCAGCCCCCTTGGTTGCTTCCGGATCTGCTTCAATTCCCTTCATTTTAAAGGAAAGACGCGAGATATTGCCATATGGGTCAGCTATATCATATTCCAGGTCGTAAGACTTGCCGGGCTGGGTCTGAATACGGCCACGCTCCGGTGTGGTTGTGTATATTGGCAGTCGGTTGTTTTCATCAACAAAGCTTTTCTGGATGGTCTTTCCGGTGCTTTTCCTGAAAGCATAGTCAATATGACTGTTGACATAGCGTGTCTCATGAAAATGGAAGCCGTCCATACTCGACATGAACCACTGGCTCGAGTTTACCATCAGTTTGATTGTATAGATGCCGTTACGTCTCCAATTCTCCCCGGCATAGTCAATAGTCTGGACGCCAACACCTATCGTGCCGCTAACCATGATATCGGGGTTGCCTTTGAGGTGGTAGCGACCATCATGAAAGACAGCAGGAATATATAGTGGTTGGCTGCTGCCGTTAATAGTACTGCCTTCATCAAGAGGGTAGATGCGAATAGCCTCGATCACCGGGGGCGTTTCATCTGTGACAGGCATTTCGAAGAAGTGCGGGTTGATGGGGCGTTCTCCGTCAGTTTCACGAACTTCGAAGTGGAGGTGAGGACCACCTGACCCCCCCGAGTTGCCTGATAAGGCAATGAGTTCGCCTCTTTTGACCGGGATTTCACCTGGCTGGAAGTTAACATCCAGGGCAAAGGATTTCTTTTGGTACTGCAATTCGGTAACTATAGCATCTATCTTATCGGAAAACCATTCACAGTGTGCATAGACCGAAGTATAGCCATTGGGATGGGCTATGTACACAGCCTTGCCGTATCCTGTGGGGGATACAGCAATACGAATTACATAACCGTCGTCAATCGCGGTGATTGGAAAACCAGTTCTTTGATCCGTTGTAAAATCAATACCAGCATGGAAGTGACCCGTGCGGATTTCCCCGAAACTGCCGCTAATTGTCGTTGGGTTACTTAGCGGAAAGTGGAAATTCCATTGAGGATAATTTCCTGTTGAGGCATTAAGAGTCAGGCTTAGAAAGGTGATTGCTAAAATTACCCGTGGTGACAGGCAGCGGATCAATATAGTGTGCATACTATGCTAATGTTATCTTAAGTGAGATCGCTAAAATAATGAAATTATGGTACAATTCTCAGACCAAAAGGAATGCAGGCTCAGTCAAATATGAAATTTTACCTGATATAAGCAACCATGGCAGAAAAACAACATCAATTGATCAGACAATGAGAAACTGACAAATCAAATATGTCAAACTAAACAGTAAGAAGTATGAAAAAGTTTTTGTTGTGGAGCAGCCTGTTGAGCCTTGTGTTTTTATTGCCTGCGTGCGAGGATGATGATGACTCCTATTCTCTGGGTAAGTATTGGGTAACAACAGGAACGGTTTCAACTTACGGAACAAAACCCTATGTGATAACCACAGATAATGGAGATGTACTGTACCCCTCGTCATCGTCCATTCCGTGGTTTAATGTTTATGATGGGATGCGAGTCTGGGTCAATTATACTATCCTGGGTGACACTAATGGGAGAGAGGATATAGACTATTGGGTCAAGATTAATGATATGAGCGAGATCCTCACAAAGGGTATCTTTATGCTCACACCTGAGAAGGAGGATAGCATTGGGCATGATCCGGTTGAGATAAGAGATTACTGGTTTACCGGCGACTATCTTACAATTATCTTCAGGTATGGCGGTGGAGGAACTATACATTTTATCAACCTGGTTCAGGATGTTGACAATCCTGAGAATGAAGAAGGGTTGCCTGTCCTTGAATTGCGACACAACAGGCGGGATGACAGGAAGAACTACCTGATGCAGGGCACTGTATCATTCAATCTTGCGGCATTAAAGAAAGAGGGATCAAATTCAGTATCTTTCATCCTGAAAGCTAAAAATTTCAGCGACCGGGACGACTTTGAAAAGGAGCTGACTTATGAATATGGTGAGTAACTGATAGTTTCAAACCTCCTGCTCAAATCGCGGTTATTTTTTTCAAAAAGTGTTTTTGATATTGTGCAATATTCCTATCTTTGCAGCGCATTTGAGAAATCAAACCGCAGTTTGGAACGGTTCCGTAGCTTAATTGGATAGAGCACCTGGTTACGGCCCAGGAGGTTGGGGGTTCGAGTCCCTCCGGAATCACGAATGAGCGGCAAAACTTGAGAAAGTTTTGCCGCTCTTCGTTTTTATGTTGATGGCTACAAGGTTGTAGCCTATGATTCCAAAGGGAAGGAAGTTCCAGTTGAACCACGTGAAGTCACCTTTTTTACTTCAGTTTCAAACACAATGGTGGGAGTGGGATCACAGTGCGGCGGTGGATATAAGTTCTCTACTTCAGGCACCAAGGTCATAGAGGTAAGGTATAATTATGTTACAATAGGCAAGTTTACAATAAACGTAGCTGAAAAGAAGTCCACAACGGCAGCCAAGACTACTGCAAGCAATACCCCATCCACAGCCAAAGGCACTGCTTCTTCTACCAAGAGCACTGCCAGCACTACCACTGTTAAACCAAAGGCTATGGCAGAGGGCTGGTACAACCTAAGGGCTATGAACAACTATCCGAATACTGATGCATCTGGGGCAGCCGAATTGAGGAAGAAGACAAGCAACCAGGCATACTATGTGGAGAACAAGGGTGATGGTAAAGTCGCCCTGAGGATGAAGAACGGAAAGTATCTGGGTCTGAGCGGTACTCTGAAGGACGGATTACGGGTGCGGGCTGTTGATAAGCCCTACTTGTGGACATGCTATTCGGAAAACAACAACGATATTTTTAGTTTACGTCCATCCGGAGATACAAAATTTGTAATGAATGCTTCGGGTGAGAAGAATACTGACGGAACTCATATTATCATTTGGACTCATACAAACAAGAACGCACCCAATCATGCTGAGTTTCGCTTTATAAAGGTGCAAAACCCTTGATCGAAGCTGATTTAAGTTGTGAAATCTGAAGTGAAGACCTTTCTGTATCCCCTGATTACTACAGTAGTGCGAAGCTTAGAAACAGGTTCAGCATTTTCTATTCTTTGGTGACTGGCAACCTTATAAAGAAGCCTGTGCTGAAAAGCGTATTCAAAACTATGGGTTACAGAAACCTCAGGTGGATTAACCTTGCTGGTGTGAAAGCGTGCAAGCAGAACAAAAAGAATTATATTTATACTCTTATCCCAAAGTAAATGGGATAAGAGTATTTTATTGAAATTATGAGCACACAAACTTCAGCTGACAAGCAGGCCGTATCGTATGCATTACCACTTGTAATACTTGGAACTATGTTTTTCTCCATTGGCTTTGCCCTTGGAATAAACAGTTACCTTATACCCTTATTAAATCAGGCATTGGATATTTCTTCATCAGAGTCATATCTTGTTTTGGCTGCTACTTTCAGTGCCTTTATAGTTTTCGGCTATCCTGCATCCCTGGTAATATCAAAGATTGGTTATAAGAAGACCATGGCATTGTCCTTCCTGATGTTCTCGTTGGGCTTTTTTCTATACCTGCCTTCAGCCAGGATGGAAAGTCTTACATTGTTTTTGATAGCCTCCTTTATAAGTGGTATGGGCAATACCTTTCTACAAGCAACAGTAAACCCTTATGTGACCATATTGGGTCCGATTGAGAGTGCTGCAAAGCGAATCAGTATAATGGGTATAGCCAACAAACTTGCATGGCCAGTTGCTCCGATGTTTTTAGCATTGGTAATAGGAAAGAGTGTAAATGAAGTAAGTCTGGCTGATATACAGCTACCTTTTATCATTATAATTGCAGTATTCCTGTTGCTTGGTTTGCTTGCATTATTATCTCCACTTCCTGAAGTCAAGGCAGCCGGTGAGGATGAGAGCAGTGCCGATGAGTGTCCGTATGCCGTAGGAAAGACATCAATTTGGCAATTCCCACATTTGTTACTGGGTGTACTTGCTCTATTTCTATATGTTGGTGCTGAGACAATTTCACTGGGTACATTGGTAGACTATGCAGAGAGTCTTGGAATGCCCAATCCTGAATACTATGCCTGGATAGCCCCGGTTGGTATGGTTACAGGTTATCTTGCCGGTATTGTATTTATCCCTAAATATATAAGTCAGTCAAAAGCCCTGCTTATTGTATCTGTAATAGCAGTTGTCGGTTCGTTATCGGTCGTGCTAATGCCTCAAGAGCTGTCTATTTACTTTGTGGTATTAATGGCATTAGGATGTTCACTAATGTGGCCTGCAATATGGCCTTTGGCTATGACAGATTTGGGTCGCTTCACAAAAACAGGCTCATCGCTTATGGTAATTGCCATTGTCGGTGGTGCATTGATTCCTCCATTATATGGAGTAGCAAAGG
>Ga0209510_1000221_pt1 | contig 84566 bp, 67 predicted proteins | sample BiotimSIPDNA_FD_185749 | JGI IMG/M metagenome (GOLD analysis project Ga0209510, IMG submission 185749) | Anaerobic biogas reactor microbial communites from Washington, USA - Biogas_R1 time_0 SIP DNA (SPAdes) (version 2) | ecosystem: Engineered > Bioreactor > Anaerobic > Unclassified | place...
TGCTGGATTGGTAGCATAGATTATTGCAAACTGCTCATTGCCCTGCCTAATTTCCGGATAATATCTGACGGAAGGGTGGCAGCGGGGTGACCAACTTCTTCAAGCGCAAGTAATGCCGCGCGTGAATGCAGCCAGACCGCAAGCGTGGCAGCATCAAACGGCGGCATACCTTGAGCGAGCAGACCGACCAGCAGCCCCGCCAGCACGTCCCCGGTGCCGCCATGCGCCAGGACCGAGCTGGCAAAAGGCAGTATGCGGCATTCGCCGTTGGCTGAGACCACCAGCGTGTTGGCACCCTTGAGGATCAGCGTTTGCTCCCAGGTTTGGGCAAAGTGCACAGCGAGTTTCTGGCGGTTGGCGTGAATTCTACTGACTGGTAAACCAGTCAGCCGCGAAAACTCCATCGCATGCGGAGTCAAAACACTGTTCTTTAATAGAAAATTTGACCAATCCGGTTGTTGGCTTAAACAGTTAAGTGCATCAGCATCCACCACCAGGGGCAGATGGGGAGAGTGTTCGCGGAGGTGCGCAAGCAGAGCGAGGAGCGTATTCTGGGTGCCAACCGCCAGCCCCAACCCCGGACCAACAAGTACTGCATCCATGTCTTCTGCAGAGACCTGACCTGCCTGTTCTCCCAGGATGTACCATATGGCTTCTGGGATACTGGCAGCGAGGGAGGTGTAGATAGATGCCGGAATGGCGGCATAAATCAAGCCGGCACCACTGCGCAAGGCTGCCTGGATCGCCAGGTTGGCTGCTCCTGGGAACTGAGGTGAACCAGCAACTACCAGCGCCTTGCCAAAGCTGCCTTTGTGCGAATCATCAGGTCTGTCGGGAAGCAGGGAAGCAGCTAATTCAGGTGTGATTGGTGCGGCGGATGAGGTTTTCATTGGCATTAATTTTACCAGTACGGATTGTTGTTCGGCAGACAAACAATCCCTCACCTTATGAAAGTCTGAGGGGGGTTACAAAACGGTTCCTCGGTAACGGGACGGCGCAAAAGCCGTCCCGTTACTGTTAACAAGACTAGAGCAGAGCGAGACAAGCCGCGTTGCCACAGTGGAACAACGGGTGTCTGTTTGGTGCAAACGTTTAGATCCTCGCGACTCCGGTTTCCCGGGCGGCAGCTGCGACAGCTTTGGCAACTGCTGGACCGACGCGTGGATCGAAGGCAGCCGGAATAATGTAATCCTCATTCAGCTCTTCGTCCGTGATCAACTCTGCCAATGCCCTTGCGGCGGCAAGTTTCATTTCATCGTTAATATCACTGGCACGCACGTCGAACGCTCCGCGGAATACACCAGGAAATGCCAACACGTTGTTTATTTGATTAGGATAGTCGCTCCTGCCAGAGGCAACGACCCTGGCACCTCCGGCTTTTGCGTCTTCCGGGAAAATTTCGGGGGTCGGGTTGGCGCAGGCGAAGACAATCGCGTCCTTGTTCATTGTTCTGATCATTTCGGTGGAAACAATACCAGGTGCCGACACGCCGATGAAGACATCCGCTCCGACAAGCAGGTCTGCGAGCGTTCCGAGTTTTCCCTGCGGATTCGTTAAGATGGCGAGTTGTTCGATGTACGGATTCACCTTGCCAACAGTTCTGCCAGGGTAGACAGCGCCTTTGCTATCAGCCAGTTTGATGTCCTGATAGCCATCCACCAGGAGCAATTTGGCAATGGCAGTACCGGCGGCACCTGCACCTGAGATGGCGATCTTAACTTCTTCTTTTTTCTTGCCGACAACCTTCAACGCGTTGGTAAGCCCGGCGAGAGTGATGATGGCGGTGCCGTGCTGGTCGTCATGGAAAATGGGGATGTCACATTTTTGCTTTAGTTTCTCTTCGATCTCGAAGCAGCGCGGAGCGGCGATATCTTCCAGGTTGATGCCGCCAAATGAACCGCTTACCAGGTAAGTAGTATCGACGATTTCATCGACGTCTTTGCTCTTAATGCAAAGCGGGAAGGCGTCCACACCCCCGAAAGACTTGAAGAGCACACATTTGCCTTCCATCACCGGCATACCGGCTTCGGGTCCGATGTCTCCGAGCCCTAAAACCGCGGTGCCATCGGTGATGACTGCACACATATTCCAGCGACGGGTCAGCTCGTAGCTCAGGTTGATGTCCTTTTGGATTTCCAGGCAGGGCTGCGCCACGCCGGGGGTATAAGCAAGCGACAAATCAACCTTATTATTAACCGGAACAGTAGCGGTCACTTCGATCTTGCCGCGCCATTCGCGGTGTTTTTTCAATGATTCTTCGGCGTAATTCATGTTTAATCCTCAAACGGGAATTTATAATCCAGACCGAGAGTATCACGAACAGTCAGGATTTCTTTTTGAACAGCTTCGCCGATGGGAACTCCTTTGTCTTTGCGATCAAGCCAGACAAGGTATTCTTTTTCTCCAGCGGTATAGATGCGTTCAGCCCCGGGGGCTTTTCTTGATGCTCTTAACTCGCGCAGGATATCCCCGGTGATTTTTTTGAAGGTTTCCAGCCCCATAAATGCTTCCGGATCGATGACGATGAACCAGTGACCCAGTTGGAAGGGCACCTTTTCGCCGTTTTTGCCTATGCCGCTCAGCTGATGCAAAAAGCTACCAGCCTGGAGTGCTGCGGAGAAGACTTCGACCACTGTTGCATAGCCGTAGCCTTTATAACCTGCCAGCTCTTCGCCAATGCCACCGAGCGGTGCCAGGGCTGCTTCTCCCGACACGAGGTCTTCCAAGATTTGTTCGCTGTCGGTCAAGGGTTTGCCATCCGAGCCAACGACCATGCCTTCAGGTGTATCTTTGCCAATGCGGGCATAATATTCGATCTTGCCGCGCTGGACGATCGAGGTTGCGCAATCAAGCATAAACGGGAAATCTTCATCAGTGGGGAGCCCGACTGTGAGAGGGTTGGTTCCCAGCATATTTTGCACGCCAAATGTTGGTGCGATGGAGGGGCGGGCGTTGGTTCCGGTCATGCCGATCATACCGGCATTGGTTGCCATGGTGGCCCAATAGCCGGCGATGCCATAATGTGTCGAATTGCGCACAACCACCATGCTCATTCCGTACTTGCGGGCTTTGTCGATTGCCATCTCCATCGCGCGGTGACTGGCGATCATGCCCATGCCATCGTTGGCGTCCAGTACGGCTGTTGTGGCGGTTTCTTTGAGGATATCAATCTTGGTTACCGGGTTTTGTATTCCTGCTACGATGCGGTCGATATAAATTGGTTTGAAGCGATTACAGCCGTGACTTTCGATACCTCTACGGTCGCTTTCGAGCAGTACGTCTGCGCAGATTGCGGCTTCTTCACGGGGAACCCCGTAGCCGACGAAGGCATCGGTGAGGAATGCATCCATCAATTCCCATGATACATAAGGTCTGGTTTCTTCCATTGCTATATTCTCCTTTCGATTTGAGAGCTTTGAGTAATTGTATGCCTTCAACGGTGTAAGGCATTTTCTGTAAAGACTTGGTCAGCTTAGTTGTTGGAAAAACTGTAGGTTTTGGCACCTATTTATACTTGTGAAAAGTATAACATAAGCGAGAGGAACAGGCAAACAAAACAAGTAGAATTGACATTAATCAACCTCGATTCGTTGAATAACAGCAATTCTCAATAAGAAAATAGACTATGGTTCTTTGCCTGGTTAATTTGCAAAATCTATATTTTCATCGGGTAGGGGAATGTGCCAATCGTGAGTACTCAATAACCGCTTAATTAGTCAGACCTCACCAGCTCAAGAACCGCGGACAAGCAATGAAAACCGAAAATTAACCGTCATCCCAAGGGGTTGGGTTTGCCTGATTAAAAAAGATCTCCTTGCTCACGTCCTGAACCCACTCTTACAGGTGTTGCAATAGCAATGCAGCAGCCTCAAAATGGGAGTCCGATTAACCGTGCATTCTATATCCAAATCGTCCATGTTCAGAATTGTTATGTTAAATAGCTTGTAGCTTAAAAACAAGCCGCCAGCGATGTTATACTATATGTTAGAGCTTGTTATCAACAAACAGAGGTGCGCCATGAACCTACTCGCTAACCCCACGACACTCAAAATTGCCGGTTTGATTGGAGTGTTTTTTGGTTTGATCGGTGTGATTGTTCCAAGCCTTGCCTATCGAGGCACCGAAGGACAAAAATACTCATTTCTCAACCATTTTATTTCAGAGCTTGGTGAAGTCAGCGTCTCGCGGCTTGCCTGGGTCTTCAACCTTGGGATGATCCTGGCAGGCATTTGTATCGTAATCGTGAGCCTCTCACTGGGATTGATTCTGCCCAGTTTTTGGGCTAAGGCAGGCATGGTTTTAGGAACAGCCACAGGCGTCGCGTTGAGCATGGTTGGTGTTTTTCCCATGGAAAAAATGAAAGAGCATATCGCCGTTGCAGTCGCCTTCTTCAGAGGAGGGTTTTTGATGGTCCTGTTATTCTCATTGGCAATCGCACTGCAAAATGCTGACAACCAGGTTGTGCCGCGAGCTCTCGGGTTGGTCGGAATGCTGCCGGTGCTTGCTTTTGGGATCTTTCTTGGTCTAATGTGGTCAGTTCGCGATCAGGATCGCCACACACTCGACACCACCGAAAAAACCCGCCCACGGGTGTCAAAATTTGCAATTTCGGAGTGGTCAATATTCTTCGCATTCATTTTGTGGATTTTGGTGATCGCACTTTCAATGTAGCCTTACAATTGTCTAGGTGTGGTATTTGAAGATTTACACTAAAGGTTACTTTTAGCTGCTGGATTTCAGGCTCAAGATATGCAAGCTCACTACAAGGGCGATAACGATCAGCAGCACTTTCAGCCAGGTTTGCTCTACAACGAATGCAGAGATTAAGATCGTGGGCCACAAAAGCGCCAACGCGAGAATTTTGCTGCGCTTGTCGACTGTGCGGTGTTCCATATAGTTTCGCACCGGGGGACCAAAGAGCTTGTGGTTGAAAAGCCAGTTTGCCATGCGGTCCGAACTGCGAACAAACATGGCACCAGCCACCAGCAAAAAAGGTGTGGTCGGCAAGACCGGTAATGCCATGCCTAAGATACCAAGCCCCAGAGCCAGGAAGCCAACAAATAAGAAGAAGCTGCGCCGCATGTTAAGTCCGTTTAATCAAGACCTGGCATTATATCATTCGCTGAGGGGACAGGAATTATGCATAGGGGTTTGAAGTGGTCAACAGCTCTTCGGTTTCCGGGGTGTCCGCAGCTTTATCGCTGGAACTGAGCCTGGCTGCCTTCATTTTCTGATTTCCACGAATGCTAATCAAGAATAGTGCTACCATTGCCATGCTCAAAACTGCCAGCGCAATCCATAGCACGTTGGTATTCGCCAGAGTCTCAAGCGCTGATGCAATTGTGGGCACACCGACAGCAATGCCAAAACTGTTTGCGAATTGGACGGTGCCGTAATATTTGCTGTAATCTTCCTTGCTAAAGAAAAAGTTCGCCAACCAGGTAATCGATACGGTGCCGATGGCAAGCCCGACCCCAATTGCGATAAGCATGAGAATAAGCATTACCGGTAACTCGATGACCATCATCAGCACAAGGCTTAAAGCCATCAATAAACCTGCAATCGCGCTGGCAATTTTTGCGCCCAGCCGGTCGTAGAGGAAACCGAGCACGAATTTACCCAAGACTAATGAAGCGGAATAGGCAGAAGTAACGAATGAAACATGGCTGACCGAAAATTTCAGGTCGTTCAGATAGGTGGGCAAATTTGCCAAAACCCCGCCTCCGGTCAGCCCCGCCAGAAAAGCAGCCGAAAGAAAAGCCCATAGCCAGGCTTGCTTGAAGGGCGATTTACTTTCGGTTGTTTTTGCGCTGACATCAGAAGATTGCTTGTCGGTCTGTGTCTCGCCGCTGGTCAGGGAAGTAACCATGATAGCGCATGGCAAGGTGGCTGCAAAAACAACCACAGCGATAAGCCGATAGCCGGCTTGCCAACCGGCGTTGTTAATGATCGTATTAATAATCGGGTTAAGCACCATTGCGCCCAGCCCGCTTCCAGCCAAAGCGGCGCTGAGTATGAAGCCAGTATTTTTTGTAAAGTGGCGGGTAATAATGATTGAGACTGGAATGATCGAAATGCCACCGAAGGTGACCCCGATCACGAGCGCGAGGGCATAAAAATGGAAAAGGTTTTTTGCCAGGCTCATTCCAAGGAAGGCAAGCCCAAAAATAATTGTGCTGATCAGCATGGTTGTTCTCAACGCTCGTTTTGAATAGTGATAACCCCAAAACAAAGCCGCGACCATGGTGGAGAGTGCCGTGATGGTGCCGGTCAGAGCAAATGATGCCCGGCTGACTCCGAGATCACCCGAAACAGCTGGGTAGAAGATGCTCAGAACCACATTGACGATCCCCATGGTGGTCGCCATGATCAGCACACAGCCAAGCAGGATGAGGACATCTTTTAGAGAAAAGGTTTTTTCTGATCTGGTTTCCATGGCAGGCATTGATTGTAAAGCAGATTTTTATTTTGGGGTCTAAAAGCAGCGCTTGTGTGAGAGAGCATGTCCGAATGATCGCGCGTTGGTCAAATGCCAAACCAAAGGCAGACTGGCAGGACGCATTGCCAGAATACGACACTCCTGTACCCTGGCGGCATAATCGCAACGCGTCTCACAGTGACTGTGCCCGACAAGTTGGTCAAATTGAAAAGAGGTCTGAATTTTGTTCAGGCCTCTTTGAGGAAGAAATAAAAACTATCTCACAGTTATCCGCGTGTATGCAGGTGTAATATTGCCGTCCATATCAGCGACAAGGAAGCCCACCAGGTAGGTGGCATCGGGAAGATATTGAGTGCCCCACTGTAGCGCGGCTCCTGAAAAAGTGATCGTATCGCCCTGGTCAAACGAAATCCCGCTAACATTGCCGCTATTGTCGAGGTCAAGCCAGCGGCGGTTGACGGTGAAGCTGTCGCCAACATTTGGGGCGATTTCGTAAGGCGCGCCGGCTGTATCACCGCCAACGAAAACAAGCGTTTTATAAAGTTTCTCGTCACGGAAAAGCAGCCTGGCGGTATGGCTTTCACCAGTATCCTGGTAGGTATAGATGCCGTCTACATAATAGGTTGCTTCGGAGTAATCGCGACCGTAAGTTTCTGGGTTGAATAGTGCCAACACTTCCTGGCTGCCGTCTGTGATGGAAAACAGAATTGGCTCGAAAACAAAGTTGAGTCGGAATTCGCCGTTAGGCCAGATAGGGTAATAAACCCCTGACTCCTGCCCGGTCTGTGGGCTTTCGAGGTAGTCGGTATCGGCGACATAGATACTGTTTGAGGTTTCATCAAAAAGCCCGGTAAAGAAATAGATATAACCGATGTTTTCTCCATCAATAACGGTGCTCAGTTCAATTGAACCCCCCGGGCTGACCACATTTGCTGAAGCCTGGATCGTGCCAACCTGGATATCGCCCAAACCGGGGATCTGGCTGGCACGTTCAACCACCACAGGCTGGGTCGCATTTAGTTGAAATTGCCGCCCGGCGTAGTGATATGCCAAAAAATCATCCCACAAGGAGTAGCGGCTGAAACTGTCGGCGATCACGGTGTAAGACTGCATGCCAGTGGTGGCGGTGGAGAATAGCTGCGAATTTGGGAAATAAATTGCGATGCCAGTTGAGCCTGGTTTTCCAGCCCCATGTTTTTCGGCAACAATCACCTGGTTGAGCGCACCAATTACGTTTTCAGCAGCTGTGCGCACATTCGCTTCATTTGTGTTCTTGTAAACCAACTGTGCGAAATGACCAAGGTCAATAAACGAAGCCGGCACGTTGCTGCCGAAAATTGATGTGTACGATTGTGCGTAGTTGCGTGCCTGGGCGACCACTCGCTGATCCATGCGCTGGAGCTGATAAGAAAACTGGTTCACCGCATCGACTAAGACTTGAAAACTCTCGAGATTCACGGCAGTGAGTGTTATGTTCTGTCCTAATTGTTGGGCGAGCTGTTGGGCGCTCATCCGGTTGACGAACCACCCGCCACCGCTTGAGTTTTGAGATAAAAACTCCGCCCGCGCCTGGTCATCAACGACACGCTGATCCTGGGTGATATAGGTTTCAACAATATTCGCTGCCAGGTCGGCAGTGGAAACATCGGGGTCGTAGACCAACAAGCTGAGGAAGGCTGAATACGCCCAACCGACACCAGGTTCGGTTTCTTCTGACGCTACCGCATACTTTGTGTATGGAGCGAGAGCGCTATAAACTTCCATCATGCTCATCAGGCAGACATCAAGCCCAATCAACTCAAACTTTTCGATTTTCGTGGTAGCCTGGATCTGCTTGAGTGCATCCTCCAATTCGTTGAGGTAAAGGATGTCATCCTGAATCGCATTGGTCAGTGGTGCGTTTGAGCTGTTGTCGCGTTGCGCGGGGGCAGGATCAGACCAACCGCCGGGCCAACCCATGCCATGGTCAGACATGATTAAGACGTGATTGTCTGCCGGGTAGGCATTGGCAGCCCAGCTAACGAAATCTACCAGCGTTTGGCCGTCGCCCATGTTGACTTCACCAATATCGGCGATCAGTTCCGAGCCAATGCGATTAAGATCGTCATCGTAAGTGATCAGATAGCGCCGGGTCGACGACCAGTCGCCATCGCCTCCGTAACCTCCACGGTAGCGGTCAAGCTGGCTGACGATGATTACCTGGTCAGTTGAGCCGATCAACTCTGCTTCGTTGAAGTCGATCATAATGTCCCGTTCCAAAGCCGAATCATCGGCATTATGGTACAACATCACCAGCCAGGTCTGACCAGAATTATCTGATGGCAGCGCGGTTGGCCAGGGCGTAGCCGTTGGACCAATCGGCTGGACAAAGCTGGTGTCTTCGGTTGGTTGAGAAACGAATGGCTCGTTCTGATCCAGACCGGGCAGGAGCGAACCGCCCCCACTTGAGCACATTCGGAAAACGAAAAAGATCACTAAAAGCAGGATGATGACGCCAACAATGCCGCCGCAGCCACTTCGTTTGCCAGAAGTGCCAGTGCCTAAGCCGCCCAGGAGACTGCCAAGCCCGCCCAAACCACCGCTGCCGCCAAGAGGGCTCGCTCCGGAAGATGATGAACCGCCCAGACCGCCGCCAGAGGTTGGTGGTGGGGTCATGCCAATCCCGCCACTGCTGGTTGACGGGCTAGATGGGGTTTGCCTGCGCACCGGTCGGGATGCCTGATTGGTAGGTTGCGAACCTCTGCGTCGTCGTCTTGCATTTACTTCGGGGATATCGTCTGACATAATGACCTTCCATTTCTTGGGGTTTACCCTGCTTTATTAAACGAGCGCTGCTGTTTCGAATTTTAGCCGATATCCGGGAAAAAGTGATCAGAAATTAATCTTTACCAGCAATTCTCGACGAGATAATGAGCGATCGTTTTTTGCCTTAACATTTTTTGCCAAAATCGATATATATACATAAGCGTAAGGGGAGGTCCCGATCGTGAGCACTCAATTACCGCTTACATCGTCAGATCTCCGCTGCTCAAGAACTTCGTACCGGCGTTGAAAACTGAAAATTAACCGTGATTTCAACAAGGTGGGTTTGGCTGATTAAAAAAACTCACCTATGCTCACATCCTGAACCCACTTCTACCGTTGTTACAATCTCATCCACAATAGAATTGCAGTAATCTTGATGCTCTTCGACACAATTTATATTCCCGCTAATTTACTGCCGAAAATAAATAAAGAAAGGTCGACGAGTCGCCGACCTTTCAGGGTATCGATTATCTCTTACGGCTGATAAGCCAATTGTAGATCAGCAAAACCAAAACCGCGCCGCCGATTGAGACCAACAAGGTGGTCAGGTTGAAACCGGTCACCAGGTTCGTCCCTGTCAATAAGCTGGTAATCCAGCCGCCCAAAATGCTTCCGCCGATGCCGATAAGAATGTCCATATACCACTTGTGATTGACCTTCATCAGAAATGATGCTGCCATGCCGGCAAGAAGACCTACGAGTATTGATGTTAGTAAACCCATAATTCATGCTCCTTTATATTAATTGTTAGAAAATTGCTCTTCGACCAGTTTGCGCAGAGCAGTTGTTGTGCTTTTAACCCGAATCATATCGCGCGGGTTACCAGCGGATAAGAAGCGACCAATGATGCCGCCGCCAGATAACGTATCCAGCTTGTATTCAACTTTTACTTCATCATCGCTCAGACCAAAAAAGCCACCGCTGCTGCGTAAGGTGAAGTTGTGCCGGTCTTTATCGCCATCCAGATCGGTAACGATCTCAAATTCTTTTCCCTGATCATAAATCGTAACCGTTGCCGTGCCGGCTTTGTCTTTGTCTGCCCAGCCGACAACTGAGCCTTTGCTCAGGGGACCAGTTGGGGTGACACTGTCCATGAACGGCAGCCATTTTGGCCAGTGGCTCGCATCTGTAAGCACCAGCCATGTGTTGTCGACTGAGGCATCAATCTCTACTTCTCTTTCAAATTTTGCCATTTTACTCTCCTGTTCAAGTAATAACTGTCAATAAATAATGGTAGTTCATATTTGTATTTCTGCTTCCATTATACAAATTTCTTGCCGTGTTTCGATTTTTTGTCGAAGATTTATGGCTCCTGCTGTGGGAAATTCATAAACCGCGAGACATCGATCATCGTATCTGTACCGCTTGTCATCACCTGGGGCAAAATGCCATTCCACTTTGTCAGGAAAAGGTATTGCAAGTATTCATCGGTCAGTGCGCCAGTTTCCGCAAGCGCTTTTTGAGCATCGGCTTGACCCTGCGCCTGGGCAATCACGGTTTGCGCATCGATCTCTGCCTGGGCGAGCATCTGCTTAGAGGTTTCCACCTGCTGTTGTGCCACCTGTTTGGCTTCAATTGCGTTCTGGTATTCGTCAGAAAAGTCAAAATTCACGATATTGAAGTTTTCGACCACGATGAAATACGGTTCCAGCTGCTTGGATAATTCCACTTCTGATTGTTCGCGCACATCATCTCGCTTGGTGATCAACTCCTCCGCTGAAAACCGGGCAGTAACCGCTTTGAAAGTGTTCTGAATCGCAGGGGCGACAATGATATCAGCATAATTGGGACCGACGTTCTGATAAACCTCTTTGGCGTGGGCGCCGTCCAAGTGGTAATTGACCGCGATCAGTGAGGTTACCACCTGCAGGTTTTCTGACATTGCGGTTGCGTCGACCTCGTCTTTTTGAGTGCGCACGTTGAGCATGACTGCCTTCTCGACGAAGGGAATCTTGACGTTGATTCCAGGGTATGCCACCCGGTTTACGGCTCCAAAGCGTGTCACCACGCCAATGTTACCAGCCGGCACTTCGTATAACGCGGATGTAAGCACAATGAGCAAAAGTAGGGCAATCAATATCCCCAAGAAGACTTTGCTCCCGATTTTGAACCCTTTGAATCGGTTGGTTCCTGCTGTATTCGTTGTCGAAAAGTTTCCGTCGAACATATTTTCACCTCTTTCTTTAGGATATTAAATCAGAAAAATCAATATCCCACAATAGATAATCTTGGGTAATTGGTTCCGCCATCCTCAGCAATTGTGATTTTGTCATCCTGATGACAAAGACTTAGTCGTTCAGGATGACAAACCAACAGAGAACGTCAAACCGATGCGGAATGCCAGAAAAAGTTAAGCCGGCAGTCTCATTGAGTGCAAAAACCTGTGAAGCTCAATCCTGTGGCAGGTCTGCCGCGCAGCGGAAACCGAGGTCTGCCCCGCTGTAAAATGGCAGGTCAAATGCGCGTGAAGCACTTCGCAGATACCTCCAACCACCCGACCAGCCACCACCTCTGACCACCCGTTCAGAGCCACTCTCCGGACCCTGGGGGTTTTCAGCCGGGCTGACGCTGTAGTAATCGGCGTCATAATAGTCAGCCACCCACTCCCAAACGTTTCCAGCCATATCCATTATGCCAAAGGCGCTTGCCCCTTGTGGGTAAGAGCCGACCGCGGTCGTATCACCCACACAGGCAGTCGCGTTCAAGTTGTTGCGGCTGTTTGCCAGGGTGCAATCTGGGTCTTCACTCCCCCAAGGATAGGCGAGATGTCCTTCTGAACTGGCTGCTATTTCCCATTCAGCTTCAGTTGGCAGTCTCATTCCAGCCCATTCGCAGAAGTCTTGGGCATCCTGATAGCTTACAAAAACCACCGGGTAAAGATCGTATTCCGGATTTGTGTAATAGTCAGTGCGAGTTTGCGAATTCATCGATCGCGGCTCGCGGCATCCGCCATCAGCCACGCAATTGCGATATTGAGTGTTGGTGACCTCGTATTTGTCAATCAGGAAAGCTGATAAAGTAACTGCCCGCCCGGGTAATTCAGAACCCAGGCAGTTAAATCCACCGTTTTGCTGGGGGTCACAACCCATGATGAATGAGCCCTCAGGCACCTCTACCTGTTCGCCGATGATAATATCTCCAAGCGGAGCGGGGGGAGGCGGATTGGTCGCAAGCGCGGTCGCGGTTGGTCTGGGCGCTGCAGTTTCCGTTGGAGAAGCCTCTTCGGCAGGGGCAATATCTTCGCTGGTGGTCGTGGGTTGAGGCTTCAGTGTCTCAGTGGGATCAAAAACGATGATTTTAGTCTCAGCCTCTGCAGGAGGCGTCTGCAGCGGTTCGCACGCGCTCAGCACCACCAGGGCGATTATTAGAAACACAACAATTCTCTTCATAGGTTATCCTCATTTCTGAAGCGAATGTAAGCTGCCACGGCTTGCAACAGCCTGAATGCCTAAATTGTAACAGGAAGCGCAAAGGCGCCGTTTCTCAGGTTATAACAAGCCTGAATTAGTGGACAAAAAAGTCTTGTTTTGCTATAATCCTGACACTCTGGGGCGCTTAGCTCAGCTGGTTAGAGCGCACGGTTCACATCCGTGAGGTTCGGAGGTTCGAGTCCTCTAGCGCCCACTTTGCCCCCTCTCAACGAGGAGAATTTGAAAAAAAACAGCTTCAGACAGCACGGATAAACAGCTTCAGACAGCACGGATAAAAGCAGAAAGGGCACCAGCACAAAGAAAGCTGGTCTCCGCAATTATCGGTTGAAATTTTCCAGGGCACCGTTAGAATCGAAGATCCGCAGCAGGGGTTCCGGTCACCTGAACGTGGCAGCCGGTTCTGTTCAGCGCTGTAGCTAAGTTTTTGGATATTCCGCCTCGATGGCTTCTGAAAAACCGGTCAGTCCGTCCATGGAAATGAACAGGATATCCGCCACTCACGATCAACCCATAAAGTGAGGCTTCGCACTGTCCTCCAGCAACCAAGTTTCTATTTAACTCTCCGAAAGGACATCGTTGGTTGGCTCTGGGTCCTATATCTTAATAGAAACAATTTCCTTCTGTTTTTGAAGGTTTAACAAAACTACTCAGCTTTTGTTATTTACGATTTGTCTGTTGTTTGTTACACTTGAGCAGCAGAACAATTGAGGGTCAGTTGAATCGATTGTGCATGTCAATATTATTTTTTGGGTCATAATGATACTAAATAAGACCAGTAAAATTCTGAAAACAACGAATATCCCAAGAAGAGTTAGCATGCCAAGGGCTGCAAAAATGTTTCGAACAATGCTATTGAACCTCATTCCGAGGAGTTCATCACCAGGAGTATGAATGTCTGCTATCGATATCTCTTCTTACTATAACATCGGAGACACTGTTAAAGTTTTAGCTTCTGGTGTTGAGCGAATTGGAAAAATTGACCAAATTACCTCCACCGCTTTGGTATTGATTGTGGAAGGAAACGATCGACCGGTTTTTATCACAACCAAAGGCATTGAAACAATAGAACTCGCTCAGGCATCTGAAAAAGGCTCTGCGCTTTCGGGTGATAGTGGAAACCCTGTTCAGAAACCAGCTGAACCCGAAAACAATAATCCAGAGCATTCACTTCAGGCATGGTACGAAAGAATGGAAAAAGAGTCGTCCGTTTTTTCGTCTTACTCCTCCTTTGATTTTAATTCTGCAAGCTCCTTGGTTATGGACCTGAAAGAAAAGATAGATCCGCGGACACACACTGAGTTGCTGCAAATGTTGCAGGCGATTAATTATGCCCAGAATATGCACGAGACGGATGACAAATTCGGACGACTCCAGCCACATGCAAGAAAAATTCTCGAGCTGTACCATCAAAATAAAGCCCCCAAAGAGGTCTTATTAATTTACACATTTCTTTGTAGAATTCGGAGTGCTGAAAGTTCCAATCAGGCATCGTTATTCACGGATGGAATCGCTACTACGAACAGGTATAATGTGGAAATTTCTGAAATGGCACTGGCGATGGATGGTTCTATTCCAGACGCACTAAAGTTGTGGAAACATTATATTTTTAAGCCCGAAGTACTTATTTATATTATATGTAGCGGTTTTCGATCTGCTCGTGAGAAGTTCGGGATTTTGAAGTTAATAAGAGATGTAAGCCAATCGTCAAAACCCGCCACAATCTCGTCCATTAATGGAATCTTTTACGCTCTCTTGAAGACTATCAATCCCAAAATGGCTTTAGAATTTGCTGGTTTCCAACAAGAATCTAACCACACTAAAGAGGAGCTATTAAAGGCGCTTGAAGCTGCCTTCTCTAAAATCGCGATCCAAGGATTTGCTTATATTCATGTTACAAAGACCGGAAAAAGTTATCATTTAATTACTGATGACCTGGATGTCTTTGGATTTGACAGATCGGATGGAAGTTCACTACATGCCGGCGACTATTTCAACCTCTTGGTTGATAGCGAAACCATGGAAGCTAAGATAGCTGAATTTAAATCGCATGAATTTACACAACAAGAATATCAATCATTTATCGATAAGTTCTTAGCTCAACGTGAAGTAGTATTAACACTAAACAACAAGAGACTCTTGTTTGATTCCAAAATTACTCTAAGGTCTCCCGCCTCACAAAATTATCCAGTAGACCCCGCAAATAATCAAAAAACGCTCTTATATAGTCGACAGAACAATGACTATGCCAGCTTACAAAGGAGTAAAGTAAAAGCTACTACGACAAAAGAATGTCTGCAGGTAATTGAAGGTCTAATTTCGATTGCTAAAAATGCTAAACACCCTAAACAGCTCACTGCTGTAAAAGATATTCTCGAAATATATGGCAGGAAGTTTATGTCTGAACATGTTGGTGATGCTCTTAGTATTATCGAAGAATATGACAAAATTTTCTCAGGGGAAGAAAGAATCCCGTTTGTGCGCATGTGCATTCCGATTTTTGTCAAAACAGAGAGGTATGACCAGGCAATAGCGAGTATTAATTATATTCAAAAAATATCGCCCAACGTGATCAACATTAATAGCATTGCCTGGTGTTATTACAAAAAGCGAGATTTTCATAACGCGATACTTTTTGCTCGTAAAGTTACTGAGTATCCCATTATTTCACCTACAGTTGGAGCGGCGTACCCTACTCTGATTTATTCTTATTTAAACATCGGCGATGTAGAATCAGCTGAAAATTTCTTTGCAGAATATATAGCAAGGTTGCCTAACAGTGTTGGTATTGCGGATGTTAGAGCGACAATTGAGAGTGTCAAACAGGGCAGACTCAACCCAGAGGAATCTACTATTCAATTAGATACCCAACTTGAGGCTGAAAATTATATTCCAGATCTGACAGCTTTTTCTGTGGCTGAGTTTACCACTAAGTATTTGAAGCATCTCTTGGATGAATGTGAATTTATTGGTATCAGGGATGTTACTGTGGGGAAAGATGGGAAAAATTACTACGATCCTGGGAGCGCTAAGGAGGCATTAGCAAAATCTCGGCAGATTGCCCGTGCCAAAGAAACTTACATGACAGATGCTCAAGGAGATCAAAAAGCTGTTTCGCACAGGAACCTTACGATTGCCTGGCTGGCACAATATTGTCTAAGCTCGGAAGATGCGAATGAAGATCAGATTAAAGTTGCGAGTAAATATTTTTTTACTCATTCCGCTAAAATGCTTATTGCAAAGGCAAGGAGCATTATGAAGGGAGCTGCCGTTGAAGTTGATTTTCTTCGTATGATTTTCAGTGAGTGCATAATTCTATTAGCGAGAATGCAAACAATTTCGTTGGATGAAAGTAAGGAAAACTTATTCTTAAATGTTCCGGAGTTTTATACTGCATTTAACGCCTATGTATTATTCTCTGTGAGCAAAGAGCTTGGTAATAATAGCAGCATGATATTCTGGAGATCGAAGATAGAGAACGACAAATCTGAAAGTTATGAGCAGTTCAATAATAAAAGAAAGAATGATCTTTCTACGAAAACAGTTACCAATTTTAGAAAAGCTTGGAACCTCTCCCCAACTTCTCCATATCTACTCAGCAAAGCGTTTGTTCAGGTGCTTTCAGACGCAGGTGATGTGTCGGAGTACCTTAAACCTTTTTTGTGCGAGTTAATCTCAAAATTTAAGCTGGACAATGATTTCGTTTCTATCTTGGAATCTTTTTCAGACTCGCCTATCAATTCTTGGGCTAAGGGCTCGATCGATGTTGTCTTGGAACACTCTGTAAGAGATTTTAATTCTTATCAACAAAGGCTTGTTTTTTCATTAGGTCAAGCTATTGACAACCTGATCAATAACCAAGACCCTGAGCAAGTGAGGACAGTTGTTTGGGATCTAAAAAGCAAGTTGGGGAACCCGTTCTTACGAACCCGTGATAAAACAGTCCTGGAAGAAGTATCTGACACATTATTAGCAGTATGCGAAATGTTTGATGAGGACATTTACGACACAGCTCGTGCCTCCGCTGAAAGAAACCTTCAAAAAATAAACCAATTGAGGACTGAGATTTTGGCTAATCCTACATCATTGTCTTTTAGCGATGTTCTCCCCCGAATCGATGCGTTGATAAATTATTTATCATCGCACATCGAAAAATTGATCCAGAAACATTTGCCCGAAATCGAGGTTTCTGATGATCAAGCAGACGAAGGGTATTCTCCTGCTGATGATGCCAGTATCGTAGTTCAGTTGCGCATTAGTAACGCTGACAGAAAAACTACTCCCAGTGATATTACATTTAAATTCTTTCAGAATGATGAAACAAGACTATATTATTTCATTGATGAGAACCCACTATACACCGAGTTTTCGCTCCCAGGTGGAGAAAGCCAAATTGTTCCTGTGAGACTACGGTTGACGAACTTAGGCAAAACACCCGGGTCACCCATGGATTTAAGTTTTACTGTTTCTTATAAAACCGTACAAAACCAAATTTTAGAGACTGAAGCCAAGGTAATAACTATCAAGACACAGAGCGTAGATGGTTACCACAAGATTGACCCAATCCCCTATAAAGTGGGCAGCGAACTGAGGCCAGGTGAAGACGATGCGATTTTTTTTGGCCGGGAGCGCGACATAGATATAATCTCAAACATGTTGGCTCGAGGACATTCCCAGGGGACATCCATCGCGATTTATGGTCAATTCCGTTGTGGGAAAACTTCTCTGAAAAACTATGTCATTTCTAAAATAAAAAGCAAGGATCAATATGTAATTGTCGCGAACTTAGAGATCGATGAAAGCGGCAATTTATCGGATTTTGTTTATTCTTTAATTCATCAAATCTGTAGAAGCACAAAGGGGAAAATTGACGATGAAAAACACAAAAAGCTTAATGAATATGATGATGTATCAAATGAGATGTTGAAACTAAAACCAGCTGACTTCCTGTGTGATTTTTTGGAGCTATTGAAGGAAGAAATAAAACCATTTCACATGCTTGTAACAATCGATGAATTCGGCAGAATCTTTTCTGGTAACATGCCTGGTAATTTTATGCAATACTGGAAACAAATAATGTCGATTGGTTCAATTGATGCGATTGTAGTAGGACACGATGTTTTGACACAGCAAATGAGAGAAAACCGAAATGAGTTCGCCGCTTTTTCACTCCACCAGCTTAATTACCTGCCAGAAGATAGCGCTATTCGGCTTATTCAAAACCCAATTCGTTCAAAAACAATCGGAAATCGATTTAAGCAAGATGCTGTGAAGTATATTTACGAATTGACTGCTGGCAATGCTTTTTACATTCAGCATATATGCTTCCAAGTAGTAGCTTCCATGAATGATGAAAGGTTAAATAAGGTGAACGCCAACCAGGTTAAAGTGATCATCAAAAAATGGTTCGATACTGACAACGAGACACTCAACCTCCTCTTTCATCCGCTGTTCATGTCAGGTGAAAGAGGGGATGACCCGGTAAGTGATGATGATGCGAAGAATATTCTAAAAGCAATTGCTAGAGCGAGTGAAAGAACAAATGGGTTGGCATTAAAAAAAGATGTCATTAACGAGGCTGTTGAAATCGATGCCAGTTTATCAGAGGAGCGCATTAATAGAATTTTAGAAAGCCTCGAATCGCGATGGGTGATTGATAAACACGATTCAGAAGAATACGAAATACGGGTAAAACTTTATCAAAATTATCTATTAGGGAAAATTTGAGGGAATTATGTTCATTGCAGGTCCGATTGCAACCGGTGATAACTTTATTGGTAGAGAGAAAGAACTTCAATATCTTAAGAATTTCTTTTCTGGAAGCAATAATTACTCATTAACTGGATTATCACGTGTCGGGAAAAGTTCATTGATAAAGGAGCTGTTGATTCGTGAGTCAGAATCGATAACCTCGGGTAATATCGAGGTTGTCGAATTTTCGTTAACACCAAGCACTCGAGAAAAGGTAGTTTTTTCCCGACTCTTCCAAAGAATGCTAGATGTTGCAAATAATCTTCACAATAATCAATTAATTGATGAGGCTAAGATTATTCTAAGTGAATTGGAAAATGATAGCATTGATGCCGAACGAGTGATCGAACTTAGCAAGCTTATGTTTGACCAGAAAGGAATTCGGTTTTTACTGATATTTGATGAATTTGATTACGCTCCTGATGTGTTCCATAAATATTTAATGACATTAAGGCAATTAATTTCTGCTTCGAAGAGCATCAACGCGCTTACTGTCTCGAGGACATCTTTAGTGAAATTGTTTCCCCTGGTTGGAGGTGGTTCTGTCTTTCAAGGTGTATTTATCCATTATCCTCTGAAGGGTTTTGCCACTGCCGATGTGGACAGATTTCGAGATAAGCTGAATGTCAAGTCCGACGATAGGGTAAATGACAACGTTTGGGGAAGGATCCGGTATTTTTCCGGAACCTCTCCGTTTTGTCTGGCGTTTTGGTGTAATGCATACCTGAATGTCGTTAAAGAACATGGCAATGAACTTGACGTGAATTCTGTGATTGAAGAGATTGAAGAAACCTGCATACCCCAGACCGACGATTTTCTCTTCTATCAATGTGAGGCGCTAAAACGACTGGGGGAGTTGGGCAATCTGAAAACATTCATAAAAGCGATAACCTCTGGAGAGAAGAATTTAGATAAGAATGGGTTTCGCAGTTTAAACTCATATGGCGTCATATCGTGGACCGATAAAACATTAACACAGCCATACCTAAAGGATTTCCTCTTTAAAAAGCCAGACGCAAACATTGATCTGTCTGAGTTACGTGATCTTGCGCCAATAATTGATAGTTTGATCCAGGATTGTGATTCGAAATTGGTAGCTCTATTTGGAAGAGGGCAGGCTGCTTCCAGAATTTCTACTACTGTTACTTGCCACAGACGCGATTTGCAGGCAATAAAAATAAAAATGAATTATGAGCTCGAACTAAGCGAACTGAACGCTTTTCTGCTGTCCGACCTTACGGATGAGGAAATAAATCTCTGGAAGCAGAAAATTGGAGAATGCAGAGCTTTCCTGGATAATGTTTAAGGGCACCTCATCGTGAGGAAGATATCAGAATTACTAGAAGAAAGTGAACGAAATCAGTTCTTAGGATTGTGTAGAATCGACCGTTTAAGCATTTCGATGGTTTCTATTCTTAACCAAAACTTATTCATAATCTTGGTCGGAATCACACTGTCTTTTACAGTCGAATACACCCTAAGATTTTCTGAAATGATTTTTGTCGATGGAAAGTTGAGGTTCATTCTTTATGGTTTAACCACTCTATCCTGGATTCTTTTATCCATTGTTCAAGTTATGCATACAGTCAAATTTATTATCCTCCAGGACGACCTGCCGATAATTAATGTCAGAAATCGAAAGGTTAATATTACTGCTGCCGTTGCATATTTATTATCAATACGGTTGAAGGAGGTGCGCAAACTTTCCATTCTGTTTGTCTTGATCATCCTTCTTGCCTTTATTATTTTGCTGACTATATTGATTCAATTTCTGGAAATAAATAGCTGGATCAGTTTTAGCGGAATTATTGAAGCCATGATCTGAATTTCCAAAAGCGAGTAATTGGCAAAATCCAATCTAAAGGCAGGGTCTTTATATAGATAGGATAATCAGATCGCTCCAAGCCTTATCCACAAAAAAAACGTACTATAACTTTCTTTCCCCATAAACCTAAAACACTGGCATAATTAAGCCATGTTACCTGACTATCGCGTGCGGCAGCGGGAGTATCTGCTCGAAATTTCCCGCGCGCTGACTGAAGAGCTGGACCTCAACACCCTGCTTGGGCGCATCTTGCAGATTTCGATCGAGATGCTCAGCGGGCATGCTGGCTTTATTGCGCTTACGTCTGGAAGCAAGGGCTGGCACCTGGCAGTCACCAAGGGCATTCCCGGAGCGCTTTCAGAATATCTTGAAAACTGGCTGCAATCCTTACCGGATGATTTGACCGAAGACAGCCAATATATCCCTGAAATCAACAAAATGCTTGGTGATATCAGCATGGGTATGATCACCGGTGTGGGGCTGCCTCTGCTGGTGCAGCGAAAAGCGATTGGGCAGATTTTTGTCTTTCGCAACTATCGCGGCACATTCACCGCCAACGATCACAGCATTCTCAACAATTTTGCAAACCAGGCAGCCATTGCGGTGCGCAATGCCCGGCTCTACCAGCAAGTACGTGAACAAAACTTGCGCATTACGACTTTGTTAGCTTCGGTGGCAGACGGCATATTAATCCTCAACCCTGATTTACAGATACAGATTGCCAACCAGGCATTTACTCGTTTGATTAACATTCCTCTGGGCTCGTTGGTCGGGGAACCATTCCAGGATATTGTCCAGTGGAAAGGTGAACCGATTGGTCTCAAAATCAGGGAACTGACAGAGTCAGGTTGGGGAGATTACCAACCTGGTGAGTTGTTTATTGAAGGGGATATGATCCGGCAGGGCGGTCTGGAGCCAGTACCGGTTGCGATTACCTACGCGCCGCTTTTTTCGAGCGATGGAAAGCTGCTCAATGTGATCGCCTCGGTCCGTGATATCACCCGCTACCGCGAGGCGGAAGAGATGAAAACGAACTTTATCTCGGTGATCAGCCATGAACTACGCACGCCGCTCTCGTTGATCAAAGGTTATGCCAGCACACTTCGACGCAAGGATGTGCGCTGGGATGCCGAGATGGTGCAAGAGAGTCTTAAGGTGATCGAGGACGAAGCTGATCACCTGGCAGCCATGGTTGATGATCTGCTCGATGCCACCAAGCTGCAATCTGGCGATGTAGTACTCAAAAAATCAACAGTCGATTTGCCTTCCATGGTAAAAGAGCAGGTAAAACGGTTTCAGCCTGAAAGCTCCAGACACGAATTGCTGTTGGAATTCAGTGAAGGTTTCCCATTGATCGCGGCTGATGAAGAAAGAATCAAGCTGTTGTTAACCAATCTGATTGTCAATGCCTTGAAATACAGTGACGGTGGTGAGGTTGTGATCAGGGGTCAGAATTTGATTGATGAAGTGATGATCTGTGTCAGTGACCATGGGCAAGGTTTCGATCCAAAGGACATTCCATTTGTTTTCGACCGTTTTTATCGGTCAGAGGGGAAGTCAAAACATATCAAGGGGACCGGATTGGGGTTGTATCTCTGTAAATCGATTGTTCAGGCTCACAATGGGCGCATCTGGATAGACGAAAGTTACAGTGCTGGCGCCAGGGTTTGTTTCACGTTACCGGTAAGCTGTTAAAAACTATCGATAGAGAATAGAAAACAATGTCCGATTGGCGCATCTTTTTTTTAGCTGAAACTGGTTCAACAAATGATGATGCCAGGCTGCTTGCTGATCAATACGCCGGGGAGTTTGTTGTCTGGGCACACAACCAAACAGCTGGTCGGGGGCGTGAGAATCGTGTTTGGCACAGCACTGAAAATGATTCACTCACTTTTACAGTGTTGTTTCGTCCAACCGCGAAAGAGGGTCAATTCCTAACTCAATTTACTGCATTGGGTGCTCTTGCGATCACTGATGTTCTGATCAACCAATACAGTCTGACCGCAGAGATAAAGTGGCCCAATGATGTGTTGGTTGGCAGAAAAAAAGTCAGCGGAATATTGGCCGAATCAGTATGGAATGGTTCACAATTGGATGGATTAGCGCTGGGGATTGGCATCAATCTCAGCGACGAAGCTTATGCTGATGAAGCAAAGCTCCGCTTTCCAGCTACCAGCCTTAAATCGGAAGGGATCGATTTGCAGTCCCGCCAGGATTTTATGGAAAAAATCCTGCTTGCTATCCAGGAGTGGAGAAGACAGGTAGGCAGTGAACTTTTCATGGAAGAGTGGAACCAAAGGCTGGCGTTCAGAGGTGAATTCCTGTCTTTTAAACAATACCTGGGCAAAACAAAATTGCTTTGCCCGGTATCAATCAATCCAGACGGATCGCTGAACGTGCGCGATCGGGCTGGAAACCGGCTGACGGTTCAGTCAGCCGAAACATCGTCTTCCTCAGCCTCATCCCCGTCTGTACCGGCTTCAGGCTGATCATCATCCGGCTCCGTTAATTCAGTAATTGGTTGAACAAACTGGGTGAAACCTGCTTCTTCAGCCTGGGCTTGTTCGTGGGCTTTGGCTGCGGTTTCAACCTCCTGGGCAGAGATTCGCACCATGGCAGCCAGTGTGTCACCTTCATCAATATCCATGATCCTGACACCCTGCGTCGCCCTGCCCTGGATGGAAATATCGGAGACCTTCGTGCGCAAAACGATCCCTGACCGGGTTATGGTCGTGATGTCTTCACCGTCCAAAACCACCATTGCCTGGGCGATGTCGCCAATTTCGGGTCGGGCTTCCTGGCTGATTGTGGTGACGCCGAGCGTCCCGCGGGATTTTGCCAAATATTCATCCACTGGTGTCCGCTTACCTTGCCCCTTATCGGTGATGATTAACAGGTAGCTATCCGGCTCAACCACATCCATCGAGACGACGCGGTCGGTTCCACGCAGGCGGATTCCGGTAACGCCCATGGTCGTGCGACCAGTAGGGCGCACATCGCTCTCGCTAAAGCGCAGCGCTTTCCCTTCGCGCGTAACCATCAGGAGGTCGTCTTGAGCAGTGGTGACGCGCACCCAGCCTAAATCATCGCCAGCATTCAGATGAATGGCGATTAACCCAGAAGGACGCACGTTTTCAAAATCAGTAATGGGCACACGTTTAACCCGCCCTAAACGGGTTGCCATTGCGCAATACTTGCCTTGTCCAAAATTCTCAACAGGCAAAACGGCAGTGACGGTCTCTTCAGGTTCGAGGTTGATGATATTGACCAGGGGGATTCCACGCCCCTGGCGGCTCTCTTCAGGCAGTTCATAGGCACGCTCTGAGTAAACTTTGCCCTTATCCGTGAAGAACAAGATCGTATCCAACGTGCCAGCCCTGACGAAGAAACTGACTTCATCTTCTCCGCGCATGCTTTGCCCAATAACACCGCGCCCGCCTCTGCCCTGGCGGCGGTAGGCGCCGTCAGAAACACGCTTTATGTAGCCGCGGTTGGTGATTGAAATAAAGACCGGTTCGTCCTGCACCAAAGATTCATCCGAAAGGTCCATTTCTGCGTCTGGCGCGATCCGCGTTCGGCGTGGGTCGCCATACTTATCGGCAACTTCGTTTAGATCGGTGCGGATAATTTCGAGGATCTTGTGTGGGTTTGCCAGCAGATCTTCCAATTCTTCGATCAGGGTCATCAATTGCTTGTATTCGTCTTCGATTTTCTGGCGCTCGAGCGCGGCGAGTCGACGCAGCTGCATATCCAAAATTGCCTGTGCCTGAACTTCAGTCAGGTCAAAGCGTTCGATCAAGCGAATTTTTGCAACCTCGGCATCCGGTGATTCACGAATGGTTTTGATCACGGCATCCAGATTGGCAATCGCGATTAACAAACCATCCAAAATATGAGCGCGTTTTTTGGCTTTGTCCAGATCGAAGAGTGTGCGGCGAGTGATAACCACCTGGCGATGCTCGAGATAAAGCTGCAGAGTCCGCTTAAGTGTCAACATGCGCGGCTCCTGGTTTACCAGTGCCAGCAATTGAACTGCGAAGGTAGATTGGAGCGGCGTAAATTTGTAGAGTTGGTTCAATACTTTTTTGGGTTGCGTGCCGCGCTTCAATTCAACCACGATACGCATGCCATCCCGGTCTGATTCATCGCGCATATCAGATATCGAATCGATCTTACCCTCACGGTGCAATTCGGCGATGCGTTCGATCAAGCTGGTTTTGTTCAGTTGGTATGGAATTTGATCAATAATAATCGCATAACGCCCTTCACGGACTTCTTCGATCGTTGCTTTGCCGCGAATCATCAGGTGACCGCGTCCGGTGCTGTATGCCTGCCTTATTCCCTCGCGACCAACGATAATGCCGCCAGTGGGGAAATCTGGCCCGGGAATATACTCCATCAATTCCTCGACACTGACTTCATCAATATCGTCATAGCGGTCGATGAGCATATTGAGAGCATTAACTAATTCGCGCAGGTTGTGAGGGGGAATGTTGGTCGCCATGCCAACCGCAATACCATTGGAGCCGTTCATCAAAAGCGTGGGCACCCGGGCGGGCAGGACCTCAGGCTCTTTCAGAGACCCGTCAAAGTTGTCGACAAAATCTACTGTGTCCTTATCGAGATCAGTCAATATTTCATCGGAAATCTTTGCCAGGCGGGCTTCGGTATATCGCATTGCTGCCGGGGAATCCCCATCAATGGAACCAAAGTTGCCCTGCCCCTGCACCAGCATGTAACGCATCGAGAAATCCTGTGCCATGCGAGCCATGGCATCGTACACTGCCGAATCACCATGGGGATGATATTTGCCAAGTACTTCGCCGACAATACGGGCAGATTTCTTGAAAGGCGTATTCGCGCGGATTCCCATATCGTTCATAGCATAGAGGATCCGACGGTGGACGGGCTTAAGACCATCACGAACATCAGGAAGCGCGCGCGATACGATCACGCTCATAGCGTAATCGAGGTAGGCGGAGCGCATTTGCTGATCAATGCCGATAGTTTTCAAGCCGGCTTGAGGGAGGTCTACCAGGGGAATTTCAGTATTTTCGGGTATTACATTTTCTTCAGTCATATGATCTTTCAGCCAAAAAAACGGCTATTTTTCGTATTTTGGCAACCTTATAATTATAACCCAAATCGCCACATTTTACAATAAATCGCGCCAGAGCCAAAAATCATATGGAAATATTAGTTTTATTGTTAACGCCGCTTAAAATTAAAAGCCCGACTGATTCAGCCAGGCTAATCGTTAAAACTGAAGTTGTTAGAAACAACCGGGTAGTCGGTTGAAGGTCAGGAAACACCACCATGAAGCCGGCATAAAGGTCAGAACCAGTCCGATGATAATCAGGATGATCAAAAGAACCAGGAAAAAATTCATGTACCAGGGCTTGCGTGGTTTTGCTGCCGGGGTTGGCTCTGGTGCCAGCATTCGTTGGGGAACCGGGGGCTCAACCGTTTGGTAAACAGGCTCTGGTCTCGGTTGAACCGGCTCAGGTCTGGGCGGTTCGGCATGGTAGGTCGGGGTGTATCCCGCTGCTTCCCTGGCGCCTTCCCACTCGAAGCTCATCACGGTGCTTTCAGCAAGCGTGACCAAATCTCCATGAGTAAGACGCTTGGGAGAGCTCAGCCGGACGCCATTGAGAAAGGTGCCATTCGTGGATCCGAGATCTTCTATGTAAACGCCGTCAGGCTTGACAATAAAACGGGCATGTCGGCGTGAGATTTCGGCATCAGGTACCGGAATATCGTTGGAAAGGTCGCGACCGAGGGTGACCTCCGCTTTTTCCAGGTAATAGCTGGACCCGGGAATAGGACCAGAACGCATAACGATTTGAGGTTTTGTTTCAGCCATGTTTACTCCTGGTAACTAATCACTTGTAATCAAAGATAAGTGTACTGAGTTTTTATTATTATACCAATTTTACCCCAGCAAGTCTTAGCACAAAAAGATATCCAAGCTTAAGTCGTAATTCTCAATGTGAAAACAAACAATGGTCTTTGCCTAAAGAAGTAGTGGATGTCTGCCTGTCAAGCCCATGAACGTTTACACTTTGTTTGAGGTGATTGTTTACACTTTTTCACCAACCAAACACACTCCCTTCAATCCGTGAATCCAACGGGGTGGGTTTTGTTGATTAATAATTTCAGCATTGCTCAAGTTCTGAACCCACACCGCTACGATTGTAATCATTTCATACCCAAGTTACACAAGCGTACGGGCAGGTCCCAATCGTGAGCGCTCAATAACCGCTTACCTGGTCAGACCTGCCCAGCTCAAAATCTGCTGACTTGAAAATCGCGTTGACGATATGTTAAAATCCTGCTATTATCAGATTAATCATGACCCCCAAAGAGAAAAATGATTGGTTTAGACGGCTGCTTTCGCGACTGAAGCTGGAATCACGCTGGCTGGCACCAGGCACCGGATATAAGCGCTGGCTGGGACTCACCATCATTGGTGCCATGCTGATTGGGCTGGGGCTGGCTGTAGTTGTCCTGGACTATTATCGCACCACCACGAGCGAAGTGCTCACCCCAATCTTAGCTGTGCTTTCTTTACGTTTCCTGGACCGACCGATTCGTTTTCTGCTATTCGGCGGGTTAGGCTTTGTCTTGATTTTGGTCGGAATCTGGGGTGCCAACCGTTCATTGTTACGACCTTTTGAGACTGGTGGTAGACCAGTTTGGGACACCTTGATGAATTATCGCCAACGTGAAAAAGGGATCAAGGTTGTTGCTATTGGTGGAGGGCATGGGCTCGCGACACTTCTGCGGGGAATTAAATCCTACACCCATAACATTACAGCGATCGTGACGGTCGCCGATGATGGCGGCTCTTCCGGCGAACTCAGGCGTAACCTTGGCGTGCTGCCTCCCGGCGATATCCGTAATTGCCTGTCTGCTCTGAGCAATGATGAAGCACTGCTTTCCCAGGTTTTCCAATATCGGTTCCACGCTGGTGCCGGACTGGAAGGTCATTCGCTTGGAAACCTGCTGATTACGGCAATGAGCGAGATTACCGGTAGTTTTGAGGAAGCCGTAGCAGAGTCGGGGCGTGTATTGGCGATTTATGGTCAGGTGCTGCCCTCCACCCTGACACAAGTGGAACTCGTAGGCGAATTGCAGGAAACTCCTGAAGGCGAACCACTTGTTGTTCGAGGGGAATCTGAGATCACCACCACGCCAGGTAGTGTCAAGAGGGTTTGGCTGGAGCCGGTTGATGTGCTTGCGTATCCTCCCATAATCCAGGCAATTCTAAACGCTGATCTGATTTTGATCGGTCCGGGCAGTCTGTATACGAGCATTTTACCAAACTTGCTGGTAAAAGATCTGACCGAAGCGATCAGCGCCAGCAAGGCAGAAACCTACTACATCTGCAATGTTGCCACTCAACGCGGTGAGACTGATGGCTTCAATGCCTCAGATCATGTTGCGGTGCTGGAAGAGCATATCCAAAAGCGTATCTTGAATTTAGTCTTGACCAATCGGAATTTCAAAGGGGAATTGGGGCACGATACCGATTGGGTTGTAGCTGATCACTACCTCCACGAAAACTATCGGGTATACGAGGCAGATGTGGTCGACGATCTGTATCCCTGGCGACACAGTTCAAAAAAACTTGCCAAAGCAATAATCAATCTTTACGAAGAACGCACCGGTCCTTTATATTAGCTTTTACAACTTCATAGGCTGTCAGACGGCAATTCGCTTATAATACAGCACAGAATAAAACGATTCTGAATATTTCCACCTGCATAGGTGATGAAAACTTTTCATAATTACACGGAGGTAGTAATGAAAACAAAAGTAGGTATCAACGGTTTTGGCCGAATCGGACGTCTGGTAATGAAAGCAATCCTGGAGCGTGCTGACGACACTCTCGAGGTAGTCGCAATTAATGACCTGGTTGAGGTCAAACAAAATGCTCACCTGTTTAAATATGACTCAACCTATGGGATTTTCCCGGGTGAAGTCAAAGTGAATGCCGATAATGACCTGGAAATTGACGGCAAGATCGTCCAGGTATATGGCGAGAAAGATCCTGGTAATATTCCGTGGGCTGAGCATGGTGTCGATATCGTCATCGAATGTACTGGTGTGTTCACCAATGCTAAATCAGACCCCGAAACGGGTAAGATTGGCGCCGATGCTCACATCATTCGCGGTGGCGCAAAGAAAGTTGTCATCTCAGCACCCGCAAAGGGCGAGGACCTCACCATGGTCATGGGCGTCAACGAAGAGCTGTATGACAATGAGAAGCACCATGTCGTCTCAAATGCTTCCTGTACCACAAACTGTCTTGCGCCGGCCGCCAAAGTTGTTAATGACAAATTTAAGATCAAGAACGCAATGATGACCACGATCCATTCTTATACCAACGACCAGGTCATCCTGGATACCGGTCATAAGAAAGATATCCGTCGTTCCCGCGCTGCCGGTTTGAATATCATTCCAACCACCACTGGCGCTGCCAAAGCGGTTTCTCTTGTGATCCCTGAACTTAAGGGAAAGTTTGATGGCTATGCATTGCGCGTTCCGACCCCAACTGTTTCGATTGTTGACTTTGTTGCCGAGGTCGAGAACCATACCACGATCGAAGAACTAAACGCAGCATTCATCGAAGCTGCTGATGGTCCAATGAAAGGCATTCTCGGCTATTCGACCGGTGAATACGACCAACCGTTGGTGTCAATGGACTACAAGGGCGATTCCCGCTCTTCCATAATCGACCTCGACAAAAACATGGTCATGGGAGGCAACCTGGTCAAAGTCGTTACCTGGTATGACAACGAATGGGGCTATTCTGCCCGCACAGCTGATGTGACGAAATACCTTGCTGAGAGACTCTAAGCCCAATAAAACCCACAAAGATAACAGTGCGCATTGCTTAACAGTAAGGCGCACTGTTTTATAAGGAGGAATTATGTTCAATAAAAAAATGGTCACTGATATGGACGTAAACGGTAAAAAAGTAATCGTGCGAGTGGATTTTAACGTGCCAATCAAAGACGGTGTCATCTCTGATGATACCCGCATCACGGCAGCCTTGCCCACAATCAATTACTTGCTCGAACACGGGGCAGCGGTGATTCTGATGTCCCACCTGGGACGCCCCAAGACGAAAGAAGACCTCCAGTTCAGCCTGAGGCCAGTCGCTGAACACCTCGACACCCTGATTGACGCGCCGGTTAAGTTTGCAGCCGACAGCAGGGGAGAGATTGCCCAAAAAGCTGCCGCGGCTTTAAAGCCCGGTGAGGTGTTGGTACTGGAAAATACGCGCTTTTATCCGGAGGAAACCAAAAACAACCCTGAGATGTCAGAAGACCTGGCTTCCCTGGCTGATATTTTTGTAAACGATGCCTTTGGTTCGGCTCATCGTGCTCACAGTTCTACCACAGGAATCGCCGATTATCTTCCAGCAGCGGCAGGCTTTTTGATGGAAAAAGAGATTAAATACCTGGGTAATGCCATTGCTGATCCGGTTCGACCGTTTGTGGCAATTTTGGGTGGCGCCAAGATCAGTGACAAAATCGGTGTGATCGAGAATTTACTGAATACTGCTGATAAGATCCTGATTGGCGGCGGGATGGCGAACACCTTTCTGAAAGCCCAGGGTTATGATATGGCTGATTCCCTGGTGGAAACTGAAGTACTCGATACCGCAGCAGGTCTCCTTTCGCGAGCGGCGGGCAAAATATTGCTGCCAATTGACATGGTTTTAGGCAGCGCTTTTGATGCCGAAGCCGAGATGCTCACGCAGCCCCTGGGAGACGTGCCCTCCGGTTGGCGCATGCTGGATATCGGACCAATGACCATTGAGTTGTTTAGCGGTGAGATTTCCCACGCTGGCACCGTGGTTTGGAACGGTCCTATGGGCGTATTTGAGTTTCCACGCTTTGCCCAGGGGACCTTTGGGGTTGCCCAGGCAGTAGCAGATAGCGATGCCGTAAGCATTATCGGTGGCGGCGATTCAGTCTCTGCAATCAATCAATCTGGTTTGGGTGACAAGATCACACACATATCGACTGGCGGTGGTGCCTCTCTGGAAATGCTTGAGGGGTTGGAGCTGCCAGGATTGGCAGCATTAGATAACAAGTAATACTTATACAATACACGGGAATCGCAGACCGCGGTTCCCGCGTTTGCTCTGAACGTGATAGAATTCATCACTGGAATCCCCAACTATCGAGGGATATGGGATAAACGATGAAGAAAAAAACAAATCTGATAATAATATTAGCCTCAATACTGGCACTTTCGATATTAAGTGCTTGTGACTATTATGTTGTGCCAACTGTTTCTGAAGAGGAATTGGCAATGCATGTTGCCGGTACTCGTTCGGCGCTCTCAACCCAAAGCTCAGTGGAAACGCTTGTGTTCAAATATGAAGAGCTCATAAATCAACCCACTTCTCCTGCCTGCCCGACCTGCCCACCGCCCGCCACGCCCACACCGACAGAAGCTCCAACCCAGGAAACTGAAGAAAATCCATCCACCGTGATCATTACACCAATTGGCGATCAAAACGACCCCCGGTGCCTGATGTTTGATTTCCTTGGCGATGTAAACAATCCACCTGATACCCGCATGAAACCAGGCGAAACCTTCACGAAAACATGGTGGGTGCGTAACTCGGGCGTATGTACCTGGACCCTCCAGTTTGACCTGGTCAATTCAGCCGGCGAGTTGTTTGGTTCTTCCGGGAAAGTAGATTTTTCTCAAACCGTTGAACCTGGTGAGACCGTTCAGCTTTCCGTCCGCGACTTAAAAGCCCCCTCAGAGTTGGGCACCTACTACAGCTACTGGTTGATCGCCTCCCCCTATGGCAGCCGCTTTGGCTATGGTCCTAATCAGCAATGGGGGTTGGGAATAAAGATCATCGTCGCCTATGAATGAGAGAAAACCGCCTGAATTGGCGGTTTTTTTTATTTATCACCTCACGTATACAAAGAATTGGAGCAAGATAAACTGAAACACATAAAGTCAGAGAGATAAAATCGCTCATTCAGCCAGATTCTTGGATGATTGAATGGTTCTGGAACTTTTTTACCGGATATTCCGTCTACATTAAACGAGAAGTCCTTCGATAAAGGAGTAATTGAAATGGACACTAATAAAAAGAAAAAAAACGTCTTTGTCCTCGGCAGCCTTTTGGTTGTCGCGTTGCTTGTTTTCAGCGCCTGTGTGGCACCTGTTACGCCAGGAGATCCGATCGAACAAGCCATGCAAACTCTGCAAGCCCAGGCAACCCAGGATTATTACGCCACAGCAGTGGCACAATTGGAAACCGCCCAGGCTACCCAGACAAGCGTGGTTGTGCCTGACCCGACCAATATTAATCAAATTCCTACCCAGGGAACCGCGGTTCCAACTGCCGCTGTCACGATTCCGGCGAACACAGCCGTACCGCCGACTGCAATTCCGCCGACGGCAACCAGCGTCCCCCCTACGCCAACTCCGCGACCCTGTCTGCAGTTTACCTTTGTGGCTGACCTGAGCATTCCGGATGGCACCAGGTTGAATGCTGGCAGCGGTTTCACCAAAACCTGGCGCTTGCAAAATTCAGGTAGCTGTAAGTGGGATTCCGGCTTTGATATCGTCTTTTCCAAAGGCAATCAGTTGGGTGCAAATGCTGTCTACGACATTCCGCATGAAGTACAACCCGGCTCAAATATTGATATTAGCATCAATATGGTTGCTCCTTCCGTGAATGGAAAATACCGCTCTGACTGGCTGTTGAAGAGCAGCAATGGGGTCACTTTTGGCTCCGGCAGTGATTCAAAGGGCACCTTCTGGGTCAGCATGGAAAGCATTAACGGGCAGGGCGTGATTTATAACTTTGCTGAAAGTATTTGTGACGCGAGATGGACCAACGGGCTGCGCCAATCCTTGAAATGCCCTGGTGACGAGAAAGATGTCAGAAATGGTTATGCAGTCGCCAAGGGCAACCCTATCCGAGAAAATGGCGGCAAGGAAAATGAAATCGGTTTGATCACCAGACCGAACCAGGAAGCCGATGGCTACATCCAGGGTATTTACCCCGCGTTCACCGTGAAAGATGGCGATAAATTCCGTGCCACGATTCAATGTGAGGGCGGTAGCACAGGCTGTGACATTAAATTTGAGCTCTACTATACGCCCGAAGGCGGCACTGCCAAGGGGCTGGGTCAGTGGCACGAAGTCTATGATAATAACTGGAATTCGGTGGAAGTGGATCTCTCTTCACTGGCAGGTCAGAAGGTCACTTTCACGCTGGTAGTTTGGAATGAGGGCTCAACCCAAAATAACCGTGGTCTGTGGCTCTTCCCGATTATCTATCGGACGAAATAAAGATTTCCGCCATAGTTAATTACGAGGGACGGTCGAAAAACCGTCCCTTCGTGTTAGAATTTAGCCATTCCATTACAGGAGAGAGGAAATAATCAATGAAAACCCGTAGACCCATGGTTGCTGGTAACTGGAAGATGAACAAAACCATCGAAGAAGCAGCGGAGCTTATCGACGCGTTGATTCCAAGATTGCAGGAGTATAACAATATAGATTTGGTCGTATGTACTCCTTATATCGATCTCCCGGTGGCTAAAGAAAAACTCGAAGGCACTAACATCAAGGTTGGCGCGCAGAATTTGCACTGGGAGACCTCAGGCGCTTACACCGGCGAAATTTCAGCCCCAATGTTGAAAGATTTATGCGACTATGTCATCATCGGTCACTCTGAACGTCGGGCGATGTTTGGCGAAAACGATGAGACGGTTAATAAAAAAGTCGCAGCCGCCCTGGCAGTAGGTTTGCAGCCCATTGTTTGCGTTGGCGAAACCCTTGAAGAAAACGAAGCCGGTCAAACCGACGAAGTTGTCGGACGCATGGTGCGCGAAGGGCTAAAAGGGCTCAGCAGCGAGGAAGCATCCAGGATCGTGGTGGCTTACGAACCCGTCTGGGCAATTGGAACCGGTAGAACCGCTACACCAGACCAGGCAAACGATATCCACAAGAACGTTGTGCGCCCGATCTTGCGCGAGATGTTTGGCGCGGAGGTTGGTGATGGCATGCGCATTCTCTATGGTGGATCCGTCAAACCGAGCAATGCTGCCGAGTTGTTTGGTCAGTCAGATATTGACGGTGGTTTGATCGGCGGTGCCAGCTTGAAAGCGGATGATTTTGTGGGAATTACCCAAGGCGTGTAGTCATATTGAGAAAAAGAAACACCGCCAATATCCGGCGGTGTTTTTTGGCTGTGATGGCTTCTGTATAGCCACCTCTTGCGAGTGTGATTGGAAAGCCGGGGAGCAGCAAGGCAGTCAGCAAATATCTGAACGTCAAAGGATAAAATCAGTCTCGTTTGGGTCAAAGGCTGCCAGTGAAGCCCATTTTGTATAAGCATTTTAGCGAAAACCTTTTAAGGCATCGGTGGACACCGCCCAGGCGGCGACCGCCAGCACTTGACTTTCGAAAAGGAAAACTTATAATTGCCCCATCGACTGAGATTGGGAAGAGTAATTCACAAAGCCGTCGCAGAGAGGTTTCGCCCAGGCTGAAAGCGAGATCGACCGAGCAGTGAACGAAGTTCGCCCAGGAGTCGCGCGAGTGAACGCGTAGAAACTATTAGTTCGCGCCGGCAGCCTCCGTTACAAGGCATCCTGAGTGGCTCGCATGAGCAAAAAGGGTGGTACCGCGGTTTACCCCGTCCCTTTATTGGGCGGGTTTTTTTGTGCCTGCCGCCAAAAATTTGAGGTGAATATGAACGAAATCGAAACCCAATTACAAGAAGAACAACAAGCTGGTCTGGCAAGCCTGGAGAGAGTCGCCGACCCGCAAGCGCTGGATACCTGGAAACAAACCCACCTTGGCAAGACATCGTTGGTCATGACCACTTATGGTAAGATGGGCACTTTTTCCAAGGAAGAACGTCCGCTGATCGGGCGAGCAGTCAACGCCGTCAAAGTTGCCCTCGAAGCAGCCCTTGCCGAAAAAGAAGAGGTCATCAAGCATGAAGCTTTGCTCAGCAGTATGGCGAGCGAAAAGCTGGATGTGACCCTGCCTGGTTTTCTGCCGAGACGCGGCAGACTGCATCCCATCAACCTGACCATGCGCGAGGTCTTCCGAATCTTCGGTGATATGGGCTTCCAGGTCTACAGTTCGCCGGAGGTTGAGACGGACGACATGAACTTCACCTATCTCAACATCCCGCCTTATCATCCTGCCAGGGATATGTGGGACACCTTCTATACCGAAGACGAGGGCGTGGTTTTGCGAACGCATACATCGCCGGGGCAGATTCGATCGATGCGTGAGTATTATCCCAACCCGGTGCGGGTGATCTTGCCAGGCGCTTGCATGCGCTATGAACAACAAGATCAAAGTCACGAAATTGAGTTTATGCAGTTTGAGCTGCTGGTGGTCGATAAAGGTGTCACTTTTGCGCACATGAAGGGCACGCTGGACGATTTTACCAAGCGTATGTTTGGTGCCAGCGCTTACACCCGTCTGCGCCCATCGCACTTCCCCTTCACCGAGCCGAGCGCCGAGCTTGATATGGCTTGCATTTTCTGCGGTGGGTCGGGCTGCGGCGTTTGCCATGGCACAGGCTGGATTGAGTTGGGCGGCTGTGGTATGGTGCACCCGCGTGTGCTCGAATATGGCGGCTATGACCCCGAAATCTACAGCGGCTTTGCTGCTGGCGTCGGAATCGACCGCACCACCTTGCTGCGTTATCACATCGATGACATTCGTTATTTGCGTAATAACGATATTCGGTTCCTGGAACAATTCTAAACAGGAGAGAAAATATGAAAGCACCTTTAAGTTGGATTCAAGACTACGTTGACCTGCAAGATTTGAGCCTGGAAGAGATTGGGCAGACCCTGACAATGATCGGTCTGGAGGTTGAAGAGATCACCCTGGTCGGTTTGGAAAAACCCGAGGGCACGCGCTTGCAAAACAAGTATTCCGGGCTCTCCTGGGCAAAGGATAAGTTCGTGGTCGCAGAGGTTGTGGAAGTCAGGCAGCACCCTAACGCTGACAAGCTGACACTCTGCCAGCTCAACGACGGCAGTGGAAAAGAAGTCACGGCTTTGACCGGCGCGCCAAACCTGTTCCCTTTTGTTGGGCAGGGTCGCCTTGAAAAACCAATTAAAGTTGCCTATGCTCGCGAAGGTGCCCAGCTTTATGACGGGCACCAGCCCGGTCAGGTTTTGACTAAACTGAAGAAAGCCACGATCAGAGGGATTGAATCCAGCTCGATGATTGCCTCTGAAAAAGAACTGGGCATTTCGGAAGAGCACGAAGGTGTGATCTTTCTGGATGACGATGCACCTGTGGGCATGGCGCTGGCTGATTACATGGGCGATGCTATTTTTGAAGTTGCCATTCTGCCCAATATGGCGCGGGACGCTTCGGTCTTGGGAATCGCGCTGGAGCTCTCAGCGGCTTTACGGCGCCCGCTCAAACTGCCGACTGGATTAAACATCCAACCAGGAGGAGAGATTGAAGACAAAGTCTCCCTCGAGATTCGTGAGCCAGAGCTCAACCCGCGTTTTATGCTCGGGATGGTGGCAGGTGTGTCGGCTGTGCAAAGCCCCTACTGGGTGCGGAGAAGACTTGCGTTGGCGGGCATGCGTCCGATCGATGCGCTGGTCGACGCCACCAACTACACTATGCTCGAAACCGGACAACCTTTGCATGCTTTTGATTATGACCTGCTAACAGCCCGGGCTGGCGGTAAGCCGACCATTATCACCCGCAGGGCGGAAGACGGAGAAACCCTGACCACCCTGGATGGTCACGAACTGACCCTGACCAAAGAAACTGAATTGGTCAGCGATTCAGCCGGACCGCTCAGCTTGGCTGGTGTCATGGGCGGCGAGGAATCGGGCATCAGTGCTCAAACCACCAGCGTCCTGCTCGAAGCAGCCAGCTGGAACTTCATCAACATTCGCAAGACCAGCGCGCGCTACCGACTGAACAGTGAAGCATCCTATCGCTTCAGTCGTGATGTGCATCCCGCCCTTGCCGAACAGGCTTTGAGTTTGTGCCTTCAGCGAATGCACGATTGGGCTGGCGGGGATGTGGTCGCAGGTGTGCTTGATCAATATCCACTACCACACGAAGACACCAAAAACACGCTAACCGACGGAGATATTGAACGCCTGTTGGGGCTGACTATCCCCTTGGATGAGGCAAGAGCGATCCTTGAACGACTCGGTTTCACCTGTACGCTTGAAGAGGGCGTTCTGAGCGCGAGCACACCGCCCAACCGTACTGATATCGAAACGGGTTTGGTTGGGAAATCTAATCTGATCGAGGAAATCAGCCGGATTCATGGTTATGACAAGATCCCGGTTGAACGCCTGGTAGGTGAGCTGCCTCCGCAGGCTGGAGACCAGAGCGTGGCTTTTGAAGAGAGACTTCGGGAGTTGCTGGTTTCAATCGGGCTGCAAGACACCCTGGCATATCGCATGACCTCTATTCAAAGGGAAGCCCGTTTGTTACCAGGAGGGCAAGCGATTGAGCAGGATTATGTGCGCATAGCCAACCCGATTTCGCCAGAGCGGACTGTCATGCGTCGCAGTGGTCTCGCAACCATGCTGGAATTGATCGAGCGCAACAGCCGCCACGCTGCAGGGATGGCATTTTTCGAAATCGGACCGGTATTTTTACCGGTGAAGGGCAGCCTGCTCCCTGAAGAACCGCAGCGCCTAACCGTAGGTCTTTGGGGTCAAAAGCGACAGACAGGATGGTCAGGTGAGACCACTGCTGATTACGGATTCTTTGACCTGAAAGGTGTATTGGTAGAATTATTCGCCGGACTGCACCTTGAAGGTGTGCTTTTCGAAGCTGCCGGAAACCACATAACTTTCCACCCGGGCAAATCTGCGCGCATGCTGGTCAATGATGTGGTCATTGGTGTCATGGGTGAGGTACATCCACTGGTCCGGCAAAATTATGACTTCGAGGATGGTCCGGTTTTGGTGGCAGAACTCTACCTTGACCAGCTCATGCCCCTGGTGGAGGTAGGCTTCAAGAGTAAGCCGCTCTCAAATTTTCCAGCAATGGTGGAAGACATTGCCCTGATCGTGGATGAGGATGTGCCTGCCAGCCGGGTGGAAGCGTTGATCTGGAGGGCTGGTGGGAAACTACTGCAGGGTGTCGCTTTGTTTGACCTCTTTCGCAGTGAAAAGATTGGCACAGGCAAAAAGAGTCTTGCTTATCAACTGACGTATCAGGCATTTGACCGCACACTGAGTGTCGCCGACGCAGCTGCGATCCGCAAAAAGATCGTCAAGACACTGGCATATGAAATTGGAGCAGTCCTACGGGACTCATAGGAGGAATATGAAAACCGTTTTACTTTTCACGCGAAATGGATTGGGGGAAGCCCCGGAAGGGTTGCAGCAGACCCTGGTTGTAAAATATCTGAGTTTGCTCGCCCAGTCGGAAGACAAGCCCAGCAAAATTCTTTTTTACGCTGATGGCGTCAAATTGGTCTGTGAGGGCTCTTTGGTTGTCAATTGGCTAAAATTGTTGGAAGAAGACGGGGTGGAGCTGGTGGTCTGTTCAACTTGCCTGGAATATTTTGGGTTGATGGATGAAGTACGTGTAGGCAAAGTGGGCGGCATGCCCGGAATATTGGCTGCTTTACAGGAGTCGGATAAAGTCGTCAGTTTATAAAAGAAGAATTATCAAACCATGCCGCGTGATCTTTCACAATGATGAAAGCCCGGCTAACGGGCTTATCGCCAGGATGCAGGGTCGCAATGCTGTAATTGTGCTCTGTAATCACAAGCTGAATTCACACAGATTGGTCCGCGAGAGCATGCTGACAGACATCGAAGTAGCGTCTTTTGGTGTCGGTCAACTCGCGGGCTGACCTGCTGAAGGTTTGGCTTGTATTCGACCGTGATCTGATTAGCTAATTTACCAAACCCTCACCAGGTCAGGGTTATCAACCGCGCGGCGACCCACCTTAGCCATGTCGATCCATTCGCCGTGCACTTTAACCCGCACCACGTCGGCGGTGAAGTCGGTGTTCGTGGGTCCATAGTTGCTGAAAAGAGATGACCCGACAGCATAAATATCGACCGGTACGTGCAGAGTCTCGAATTTCGTGATTTTTTCTACATTAAAGCCGCCTGAAACCACAATCTTTACATTTTCACAATACTGTTTGGCGGCTTTCAGTGCTTCGTCGGGTAAATCCCAATCAAGATAGGCTGAATCAAGCGCCTGGCGGGTCTTGAATACCAGGCGAGGGTTCACACCCAGGTCCAAAACCGGATCACCGAGCGGTTGCACAGCTTCATCCCGCAGGCTTGAGGAAGTGTCCAAACGCACGCCATACAAAATGTATCGCCCGGCTTCCTCATGGTCGCCTTGCAGAATCAGTTCGTAATACTTTTCGAACATTGCCTGGCAAACCTGCAGCGACACGCCAATGCTGTTGTTGGTGAAATCCACCAGCGCGATGCGAGGGATATTCATGGGCAATACCCGCGAAAATGCCAGGGTGGCTTCTGCCGTGTCGCCGAGAAAACTGGCGATACCGGAATGCGAGATTGTGCCTCCGCCAAACCCACCCCACCAGTCGCCCTGTGCGTCCGTGGAAACATAGGTGTCGGTGTCTTCAGCATAATCGAGATTGTAGCGCTGTACGGCGATCAGGTAAGCATACCCATCGGCTGCCTGGACTTCGTGCACGTCGAAACGAGCGGGAAAAAACATCAGTGGTTTCCCGTTGGCTGCAATTTGGGTGTTGTAAACGTTGGTCGCAATGCGGCTGGCACGGGCGAGAATGCCCAAGGTTGAGGTCTCGAGCACGGCAAAATCACGATAGCGACCGCGAACGCGCATCACTGGCTGAACCTTGTGGATATCACCGTCATAGTTAACAACGTCGCCGTCCTGGACAGCCCAAACCTCTAAATCCTGGGCAGTGTTAACGAATTTGCCATCCTTGAAGTAGCCGGTAGCGTGTTGTAGCATTGTCAATGCTTTATCCACTCCAACAACCACGGTTTTACCAGGTCTTCGCGTGAACCACTGCATTTCCACTTCAATATCACCGGTGGCAATGTTATCTGCTGAAATGCCTCCAGGCAAAAGTGGCTGCTGCCCCTGGTAGAGATAGCCTTGCTCGGACAGATTTTGAAGCATCGTAGCGATGTTGACGAAATATTTGTCCGCGTACCAGCCCATACGCATCCGTTCGATATCAAGTTTAAAAGTATGGTCGTCCAATCGTTTTCCGTTGAAGAGGCTCATAGCTGCTCGCTTTCCTGACAGATCAATAAAACCGGCTTTCCCGGCAAAACCTATGATACCCCAGTCAGTGGCTGTGAGTTATAAAGTTGTAGCGTCCTTCAGATCAGAAAAGCGATTCGTGTGGATTCCTTTCATCCAGCTTTGCCAGGGCGTAGGAGATGCCAGCTGCGATGACGAAAAGTAACGCGCTTACCAGCTGCATTCTAAAACCGCCCATCCCAGATGGAATAATGGCGGCTGTTGATCCCAAAACCACACCGATGATCAGGTGATACATGAAAGCATAGTGCTTTGTGAACAACCAGTTGACCAGTTTCGCGAAAGCCAGGATCACCAACACGACACCGAGAATCAGCGGGATGATCACGCCGAGGTCAAGGCTCTTGATGCCGCTCGCCATCGGTTGGTATAAGCCTAAATAGATCAGGAAGTTCGAAGGGCTCAATCCCGGAACGACCAGCCCTAGTCCAGTGAGGGCACCGCTGAGCAGCCAGGCAAGAAAACTTGGCTGCATTTCAACAGTCCTGATGGTCTCCATCCAGCGCATCCAGAAGAAAATACCAACCGCCGCCAGCCCCAACAGCAGCCAATGCCAGTTTTGCCGCCCTTCTTTTCCGGCAGTCTTGATCAATGTGGGCAGCGTTCCGACAATAAACCCGATAAACATCCAGGTAAATTGCACCGCGTAATTTTCAAAAGCGAAATCAACAACAGCCGAAAAGGCGATCACGCCCAAAACGCCGCCGATACCAACCGGCAGGAAGAAGCGCAGATGTTCGAGGAATTTTTGGCGCAGGTTTGCCAGCCAACGCACCAATGGTTCATAAATTCCGAAGACAACCAACATCACCCCGCCAGATAAACCGGGAGTGATGGCGCCGATGCCAGCCAGGAAGCCCTTAAAAAAACGCACCACCCAACCGATAATCGGATTGCCCGAGGAATTGGTCGAGTTTATCTGGTTGTCAGCAATAACTTCTTCTTTGTTAAATTCAGTGTCAGATGCCATGTTTACTCTTTCGTGTTAGTTTCCTGTCTATTCTACAACATAGTGGCGAAATCGAAAAAAAATCATCGCACCAGCTGAAACGTTGTAGTTTACAGATAAACAAAATGATAAAATAAACCAGAGGTGAATGATGAAAGCTGAGGGCTTCAAACACATTGAGACTGTACGGGTCAATATGAACGAATGTGACTTCCATGGTCGCTGGAAGCCGGCAAATGTTTTCCGGGTGATAACAGAAGCAGCCGGCAATCACGCCGACAAATTTAGCGCTGGCATCCTGGAAATGGGAGCGCACGGTTATTATTGGGTGTTGAGCCGCTTAAAGATAGAATTTTTACGTTATCCCCAGCAAAAGGAGGTTGTGACCATCAAAACCTGGCCGCGGATGATCGGGCAAAAACTATTCTTTATTCGTGAGTTTGAGGTTTTCGATGGCCGGGAAAACCCGCTCATCCTGGCAACCTCTGCCTGGCTGGTGATCGATATCGCGGCGCGACGCTTGGTTCCTCCGAGCCGATTGGAAGGAGTGTCTGTGCCTTCAACCCCCTGGTCATTCGCCCTGGATGAACAACTCGACAAAATTGTGCTGCCTGCCGGCGGCACGCAGCGCTTTAGCCAAAAAGCAGCCTATTCAGCGATTGACCAGGTCGGTCATGTCAATAACAGCCGCTATGTGGAAGCCATCTGTGACTGTTTTGACTATGCATATTTCGATCATCATGAAATTGATTGGATGCAGATCAATTATGATAAAGAAGTGCGCCCCAACGATGAACTGGCGGTCAATCAAACAGAATTGCCCGAAGAGCAGGGTTTATTCGGCTTTACCGGTCTGAACCTGACAAACGCTACAAAAGCATTCGACGCGATTGTGAAAATGCGCCAGGTATCGTGACCCGGCAGACGCATTAATCGTACGAAGTTATTTCGTCTCCTGCCCCAGCTTTCCTGATTTGACCTTCAAGGTGATCGAGCCAGTGCAGCGTGGCACGGTCGCGGTAAAGGCGGTAGGTATGCACAATCAACTCATCCATTACTTGCGCGTCTACTGCTTGTAAATCGCTGACCAGGTGGTCATACCAGCCCTGGCTGACCTGGCGCTGCTTTTGAATCAACTCAATCGCCGCATCCTGCCCAAAACGTCGGGCGATGATCAGCTTTCCCAGAAAAATCTGGCGAAGTTCACGAGCTTTACGAACCGGCGTCGAGATCCAATCCATCAACGAAGCCTTTCCTGCACTGGTTAGTTCAAAGGCGACCCTGGCAGAGGCTCTGTCATCAATTTGGACTGGAGCTTTTCGAATGAAGCCACCAGCTTCCAGTTTGTCCAGCTTTGAATAGAACAAGGCTTGTTTTACGTTCCAGATCTTGGAGACGCCGGGCATATGATTGAGACGTTGATGGAGCTCGTAACCGTGCAGCGGACCTTCGTCCAGGATAGCCAGGATAATGTGTTCCATCGTCAATGGCGTTGCTCGCCGAGCCATAATTAACTGCCTTTTTCTACCAGGATGGTCCTGTCAGGTTGGTTTGGCACCATGCAAAGGAACTCAAAAGTCTCATCACCTAAGGCTTCGTAACTATGCGGTACTTCAGCAGGAATGAAGACAACATCCCCTGCCTGAACTTCGTAAACATCCTCGGCAATCACAATACGGGCGCGACCCTTCAGCACATATTGTTCATGTTCGACCAGGTTGAAGTGCCAGGGCATTGACCCACCGCTCTCTATCGTGAATTTGCGCATAGCAAAATTAGGACCTTCCTGATCTGATATCAAAACCGCCTTGAATGCCCCCTGCCCAACCGGCAGTGGCTCACTGAGTATTTCATGACTATGTTTCACGGACATTTTTACCTCCTATGACCTTACTATTATCTCATAATTCAGATTGCCGCGATTAATGAGAAGACGTGTAAAATAGGAGTCATGACATCAAAAACCTTTGCATTTGAACGCACAAAAAAAGCGCTAAAAAAAGAAACCAAAACATCAGATGACCTCACCAATGAGCAAAGTGATGTTTTGGCGCCAAAAAGCCAAGAGAAAGCCTTCTGGGAAGATGTTCTTGACTTCTTCCTTTGCATGCTGGGTGGAATGATCTATTCCATTGGAATTAACACGCTTATCTTGCCTTTTGGACTTTACATAGGCAACATGACCGGTATTGCGAAAATTGTTCTTGAATTGCTCCAGCGATACTTCCCAAACCTGCAGGACGCTACCGGTCTGATCTTGTTGGCTTTTAACTTGCCGCTGCTGCTAATCGCGTTTAATTCCATCAACCGTAAGTTTTTTATGAAAACCATCATTACCGTAGTAACTGTTAGTGCTGTGATGATGTTTATCCCGGTCAAGGCTGTGATTCCAGGACTGGACGACATGCTAACCCTGGCAATACTTGGTGGAATCCTCTGCGGGTTTGGCGTCGGTCTCAGCCTGCGCGCGGGAGGTTCATCTGGTGGGGTTGATATTCTTGGTGTCTTGATCACTCTAAAGAAGCCAGATTTCAGTGTTGGCAGGGTCAGCTTGTTCATCAGCCTGTTGGTATATGCCTACACTCTTTTCACAGGTCCGCCAGTAATTTTGGTTTATTCGGTGATTTTCACCTTGATCTACAGCCTGGTTGTCGACCGGGTGCATTATCAAAATGTCAAAATCAGCGTGATGGTGATCAGCAAAAATAAAGACATTCTGCAATATATCATCGACGAAACCCACCGAAGTGCTACCTATTGGGGCGGGCACGGGGCTTATTCAGGGGCTGATTTTTTGGTAATCAATACGGTGGTTTCCAAATATGAACTGCTGCGGCTGCGCCGGGGTGTCGTGGAGCTTGACCCCCAGGCGTTTATCATCGAAAACAACTCTGTCAACGTTACCGGCTATTTCCCGTCGCATTTCTTCTAACCGTTTGTACGTTCGGGCGCTGCTTCAAGCGCGTAGGGGCGACCTGCCACGCTCGCCCCGGTGGTGGTGCGGCAAAACAACCACCCAATGCGATTCCCTACAAAATTTTCCGTCCCAAAACCTCTTCCATCAATCTCCAGGCTTCAATATCCGTCTCATTGGTAATGTATGGGTCGAAGCCATAATTTAGATACAAATTGATCGCCTGGTAGCTGGTGGTTTGGGAGGTCAGATAAGCAGTTTGGTGATATTTTGCCAACACATCCATCGCCAGGCTAAGCAGTGGTTTCGAGAGCTTCTTTCCCTGGTAGGCAGGTACGATGCCCACCCAGTGAATCCGACCGCTGACCTCTTTCTCGCCTTCCAGCGTACCATACCAGGCGCTGGTGGTGCCAATCGCTTCGCCTTCCGCGTTCTCAATAAACAAACAGCGCCGGGTCATATCTTCGCGAAAAGGACCGAACTCTTTCTCGAAATGACTCAATGCCGCGGCTTCATCGGAAAATTCATCCACCGCTGTTTCGATCCTCGCCCAGGTGTTTTCGTCTCCAGCTTTAAAAAACCTTACGCTGAACCCTTCGGGCAAACTAAATTTCGGAATTTGTAACAGGTTTGCGCGTTTCATTTTTAATGGAATTCTTTTTAACATTCAGACCTCACACAGCAGCTTGGGAGCGATTTTTTTACCATTCTATCAGAACAGGTCAATGGTAAATGGACTTTTCTAAAATCCCTGCAAATTGTACACAAGTAAGTTTTTTGCCTGCAATTCTATTGTGACAAAACGTTCAGTTGGTTCACTATCTGCTGGCTAATGGCGCTGATGATCGTTCGCGACAAGCAGTGAGCTGGGTTTGCAAAGCACCAATGCAACCCAATCCTGCTCGACCAGGGTGTCAATTTGTTCTAAACCAGCTTTTTTCGCTGCGGTAAGCACGCTTTCTGCCTGGAAATCAAGAATGCCGCCCAAAATGAGCACGCCACCTGGTGCTACTGTTTCTGCCAAACCGGTTTCCAGCATTTTCACCAGGACATGTGAGAGGATGTTTGCCAGCACAACGGGTGCCTGGTTGAGACCGTCTGTGCGTGCGATGACATCGCTGTGAGTACCAACTTCGAAGATGATTTGACCTGCCATGCCGTTAAGGGCAGCATTGCGTTCGCACGATGGGATGGTCGTGGGGTCAAAATCGACAGCCAATACCCGTCCTGCTCCCAACCGCACAGCCGCGATCGATAGAATGCCGTTACCACAGCCAATGTCGAGCACGGCTTTGCCCTGGCATCCATACTTTTCCAAAGCAAGCAGACAGAGCTGCGTGGAGGGGTGCGTGCCCGTCCCGAAGGACATATCCGGAGAGATAATAACCGGTAAGCGTTTTCCAGCCAACGACCGGTCAACCCACTCTGGCAATATAATCAAATTCTCTCCGATGAGCAGCGGTTGGTAGCGCTCTTTCCAGGCATCCATCCAGTTTTGATCGGCAATTACTTTGAATTTGAGACTGCCCAGGGGCGCTATTTGACCCAGGTGGCGAATTGCTTTCTCGAGTGCCTGTCGGGTTTGCTCAACCTGGTCATCCATGGGTAAATAAACTGCCACCTGCATTTCGCCGGTGGCTCGTTCTTCGTATTCCTGGTGATTGAATTTTGTCAGGCTGTTAATCAACACACCATCAGGGGCGTAGCGTGAAAACACCTCTGCTACAGCCTCAGCCAACTCACTGCTGCAAACCAGCGAGACTTCCAGCCAGCCGGCAGCGTCATCCACTGAAGGTGTCCTTTAATTTTTCAAAGAAGCTGCGTTCCTGGATTTTGATATCCGTGCCCATGGTCTTGCCCAGCGAGGTCAGCAATTCTTCCTGCTGTTTGGAGAGGTTGGTGGGAATATTCACGTTCACAGTCACCATTTGGTTACCGCGTTCACTTCGGTTCAATACTGGAGCGCCTTTATCTTTCAGCCGAAAAACACGACCAGGTTGTGTTCCGGGCGGAATGCGCAGATTTACATCGCCGTCCACTGTCGGAACTTTAATCTCATCGCCAAGGGCAGCCTGTGCAACGTTGATATCAATGTCCAGCAAAATGTCATTGCCACTTCGCCTGAAAAACTTATGCGGAGCGACGTCCAGCTCAAGGTAGTAATTTCCGTTCGGTCCGCCATTTGCACCGGGTTGCCCTTCACCGACCATGCGGATCTGGTTGCCATCATCAACGCCGGCAGGAATGTTGACTTTCATTTGGCGGGTTTTCCGCTCCAATCCGCTTCCGCGGCAATTACGGCAGGGGCTCTCCACCATCTTCCCGCGACCACCACAGGTCGGGCAGGTCGTAACCTGGACCATCGAACCCAAAAAGGTTTGCTGCATCTGGCGTACCTCACCCTGACCCTGGCAGGTTTTGCAGGTGACCGGCTGGGTGCCGGGCTCAGCGCCGCTGCCGTCACAGACCGAGCAGCGTTCATTGCGGGTTACTTCGACTTCCTTTTCCACGCCAAAAACGGCTTCCTCGAAAGATAATTTAGCATAACCCTTGATATCACTACCTCTGCTTGGTTGGTTATGACGACGGCGTGAACTTGATGCCTCACCAAAACCGCCGAAACCACCGAAGCCAAATAAGGTCTCAAACAGGTCAGAGAGATCCATAGCAGAATAATCGGGCATGCCCTGGGTGTTGACGCCAGAAAAACCAAAACGGTCATAGGAGGCTCGTTTTTCAGGATCGCTCAAGACGCCATAGGCTTCGTTTATTTCTTTGAATTTTTCTTCCGCGTCAGCAGCCTTGTTGACATCGGGATGATACTGTCGGGCAAGGTCGCGAAAGGCTTTTTTAATGTCATCCTGGGTTGCGCTTCGGGCGATTCCCAGCACTTCGTAATAATCTCGTTTTTCTGCCATAATTCTTCTTCTCAAATAAATTCACTAAACACCTGGCATTGCAATTCTTCTAATCTGTGGCTCGGTCAGGATACCTCGCCAACACAGCCCAAGTGTTTAAATTCTACCGGAAAATGCGAGCGTTACTCCGTTTCAGTGTATTCACCTTCGACCACATCGGGGTCTTCAGATGTTGAGGGCTCTTCAGTTGACGGTTCCTCAGTTGATGTCTCGGTGCCCTGCTGTGCGTAGGCTGCCTGACCGACTTCCTGGAGGATTTTCATCAGTTCCTCAACGGCACTGTTGATCACGCTGGCGTCACTCTGGTCTCGTGCTGAGCGAACCCTGCCTGCGGCATCTTCAACCTTACTTTTATCCTCTGCCGTCACCTTGTCACCGAGGTCCTTGAGCGTCTTTTCAGCTGTATACACGGCGTTATCTGCTGAGTTGCGGGCTTCGATCAACTCACGGTGTTTGCGGTCTTCTTCGACGTGAGATTCCGCGTCGCGGCGCATTCTCTCGACTTCCTCATCGCTCAAGCCCGAGGATCCCGTGATGGTGATGTTTTGCTCACGATTGGTTGCCTTGTCTCGGGCGGTGACTTTCAGGATGCTGTTTGCATCCATATCGAAAATCACTTCAATTTGAGGAACCCCACGCGGAGCAGGCGGGATTCCGTCCAGCGTAAACTTACCCAGCGATTTGTTGTCTGCAGCCATGGTGCGCTCACCTTGCAAAACATTGATCTCAACTGAAGTCTGGCTATCTGAAGCCGTGCTGAAAACCTGATTAGCACGAGTCGGAATCGTAGTGTTGCGTTTGATCAGCGGTGTGGAAACACCACCGAGAGTCTCGATTGAAAGCGTCAGGGGGGTTACATCCAGCAGCAAAATATCGGTCACATCGCCGCCGAGCACCCCAGCCTGGATGGCAGCACCGATCGCCACCACTTCGTCAGGGTTAACGCCTTTGTGGGGTTCTTTGTTAAAGAACTGGCGCACAGCTTCCTGCACGGCGGGCATACGCGTCATTCCGCCCACCATGACAACTTCGTCGATATCGCTTGGTTTTAAGCCAGCATCATCAAGTGCCTGCTGCACTGGTTTCAACGATTTCTGAACCAGGTCGCCTGTTAGTTGGTCGAGTTTTGAGCGTGTCAGTGTGATAACCAGGTGCTTCGGACCCGACGCATCGGCGGTAATATAGGGCAGGTTGATTTCTGATTGCATTGTGCTCGAAAGTTCAATTTTTGCTTTTTCGGTGGCTTCTTTTAAACGTTGGAGCGCCTGGCGATCCTCCCTCAGGTTGATTCCGTGTTCCTTTTTGAAATCGTCTGCCAGCCAGTCCATGATCCTCTGGTCGAAGTCATCGCCGCCAAGAAAGGTGTCGCCCGAAGTCGACCGCACCTGGAAGACGCCGTCGCCAACTTCGAGGATGGAGATATCAAATGTGCCGCCACCAAGGTCATACACAGCAATAATTTCACTTCGGTCTTTTCTGTCCAACCCATATGCCAGTGAAGAGGCAGTAGGTTCATTAATGATTCGCATCACTTCCAAACCAGCAATCTTTCCGGCGTCGATGGTGGCGTTGCGTTGGGCGTCGTTGAAATAGGCAGGCACGGTAATAACCGCCTGGCTGACGGTTTCGCCCAGGTAGGCTTCTGCATCGTGTTTAATTTTGGAGAGAATCATCGCCGAGATTTCCGGGGCGGTATAGTCTTTGTTTGCCATCGAGACTCTTACATCTCCGTTTGGGGCGCTGTTGATCTTATAGGGAACCAGGCTGAGCGCGCGTTGTACTTCGGGGTCATTGGCTTTGCGACCCATAAAGCGCTTGATTGAAGAAATTGTGTTCTCCGGGTTGGTAATTGCCTGGTTGCGGGCAACCCGACCGACAAGCCGCTCGCCGTTCTTGTTAACCGCAACCACTGACGGTATCAGTCGCTCGCCTTCAGCCGAAGGGATCACAACGGGCTCACCGCCCATCATCACCGCGGCTGCTGAGTTGGTTGTTCCTAAGTCGATTCCGATAATTTTTGTCATTATTTCTCTCCTATTTTGCTACCCGAACAAGTGCGGGTCTGATAATTCGGTCGTTTAATTGGTAGCCGGTACGAACGACTTGAATAATTTCGCCGTCACTAAACTGGTCATTTTCTTCATGTGTGACAGCCTCCTGGTTGAAAGGGTTGAATGCGTCACCAGGTTTTAAATCGATAACGGTCACATTTTGCGCTTCAAGCGTTTTGAGCAGTTTCTTGCGAATCAGCTCAATACCTTCAATCCAGCTGGTGCAATCAGGATCGGAGGGAGGGTGGCTAAGGGCAAGCTCAAGGTCATCCATCACAGGCAAAAAGAGCTTGACATGCTCACCGAGCAGGCGTTCTGCCATCTGGGCGTTTTCCTGCTCTATGCGGCGTTTATAGTTTGCGAAGCTGGCTCGCTCACGCTGCAGGCTGTCCAGGTATTCTTCGGCTCTGGCGATTGATGCCTCTAATTCAGTCTGGAGATCATCTTCCTGCTGGAACACATCATCTTGTTCTTCGTTTTGTTTGGTTGTCTCTTCTTCAGTCACAGTTTCCTCAATATGTTTTTAGTTAATTAAATTGTCATAGACCAAGCCTGACATCAGTTCCGCGACATAACGGACCGTGCTGATGGTCTGGCCGTAAGGCATGCGAATAGGACCGAGAATCCCAAGCGCGCCGGAGATTTGGTCTGCCACACCATAGCGGGTCAAAATGACCGAGCAATTTTGCAATTCCTGCCAGGAATTCTCGCCACCGATCAACACCTGCACCCCGCCGATTTCTTCGGTCATCACCGTGCGCGAGATCAGGTCATCAAGCAGTGGTCGTTCTTCAAGCAGGCGTAGTAGGGAGCTTTCGTTTTGGTCGATGAAGCCCGGCTCGGTGAGCATGTGGGTAATTCCGTCCAGATAAAGTTCGCCGGTCACCAGCTCACCTGCCAGTTTAAGCTGGTCAATGACGGCAGCAAGCACTTGATTGACCAATGGGTCTGATGTAGGTGAGAGCGCTTGAATTTGCTCCAGGCTGGCGTTTGTGCAAACCTGGTTCACCCGCGCCGCAATTTGAGAGAGCTGCTCTTGTGAGCGCACTCCATCCAAAGACAATACGTGCTGCTGAATCTCACCGCCGACCAAAACCATCACCATCAAAACCTGTGTTGCGCGTGTCGCGATCAGTTCGAGATGCTTGAAGGCAATTTTTTCGCTGTGAGGCGCGGTCACAATCGAAACGGCTTGTGCCTGATTTGCCAAAACCGAAGCCGCAAGGGGCAGCCAGTGTTCCAGTCCCTTGCGTGATTGGTAAAATTGGTGTGCGATGGTATTGCGCGTCGATGGCGGAAGGGCAGTGTTCCGCACCAGGTTGCTGACGAAAAATCGGTAGCCTTCCTCGGTCGGCACGCGACCGGCAGACGTGTGCGGTTGCCGCAGGTAGCCGAGCTCGGTAAGCGAGTTCATCTCATTGCGAGCGGTTGCGGAGCTAATTTTCAGGTTGTATACAGTGATTAAGGTCTTGGACGCAACGGGCTGTGCTGTGCGCGTGTGTTCGTGCACAATCAGGGAGAGAATGATTTTTTGTCGGTCGGTTAATTCTGTCATTGTTTTTCACAATTAGCACTCTCGAGCTGAGAGTGCTAATTCTTTCAATTTAATGTTACCATGCGGTAATTTCCTCGTCAAGAAAAGGATAACGAGGGATGATTAATTTTGTGTTAGAAGCGCTTTATGAGCGTTCAGAAACGACTTCGACAACCTGGCGGTCAATGCCGCCAAAGCGATACTTATAGTCCTCGCCCCCACGCATCAGGTCGACCTCATCAAGACCTTGCTCAATTGCCCAGCGAATTAATTTGACCAGCAGCGCCCAGCCGGGCGAGGCGGAGGCGAATTGCGGGTTCCAGCCGGTGTTATAGACCCATAGTTTATTGTCATCGATGAAATTAAGGTAGATGGCAGCCTGTTTGCCCTCCAGGAGCAGGCTGGCGATATTAAGGCTGCCAGCGCTCTGGGCTTTTGTTGCCAGGGTGGTCATAAACTTCTCGGTTTGGGGTGTTAGAAACCTGGCTTTCTGTTCTTCGTTTCGCATGAGATCGAAGAAGGCAGCCATCTCTGCCTCGATATCGGGCTGGTCCTGCCTGAAGACCAGTTCTGCCGTGTAGTCCCGCTCGAGATTGCGTTCCTTTCGGCGGATTTCGTGACGCTGTTTTTTTGAAAGCGACCCCAGGTAATCATCCCAGGTTGACGGCAGGTGGATGCTGGGCGATGGCTGAAGTACGCGCTTTTCGAAACTGTGTCGGTTTTCGATGCAAAGAGACTCCAATATGCTAATCGCAGGGGAGTCGGACTGAAAATTGGCTAATTCCATTCGACTGGTCTTGTTGTGCCCTTCCTTTTCGAGAAAAGGGAGCAAATGACGCAGAAAGACTTCAAGCTCACCGGGCAGGCAGATGAAATCGAGATAGTCGGTCACCTCCACCTGACCGATGAAGCGCAGTGCCGACTGGGCTCCCGGTTTTGATGACGAAAACAACGGGGCTACACCCACCAGGCGGTTGTTTTGGCGCGCGCTTACAATTTGCAACTCCGAGTCCTCTTGGGACCATTCACCACCCCCGAGTGTCTCCCACCAGGTATGCAGATACCAGAATTCCAGGAAAGGGTAAGGGCGAAAAGTACCAGCGACCAACTGATTCCATTCAGGCTCCAGGCTTCTCCACTCATCTACCCTGGTTATCAGGCTTAATTCCATGCCAGAAATTATACTCGCTGGCACGGATTGTGTACTGAATGTACCAGGGAATATTGAATTACGATTTAAAGGATGCATATGAAACATGATCTAATTTTGTTCCGACCCGACGGTGAACAGGTGTTTATGTCATCGACCGGACGCTCAAAACAGCGTGCCCGGGGGCGGGAGGAAGACCTGCTCGTGGCATTTCTGAGTCTGCGAAAACCATCCGACGATGCTGCTTCGATCGCGAAGGAACTGGAAAAACATACAACTGCTTTTTATAAGACCAGCGGCTCGGTTACCAAAGCGATCAAGGTGTTTGTCGAAGGCATCAACCGCTTTTTCCTGCAAAAAAACAACTATTTCGACCAACCGGAATCCTGGCAGACAGCCACCCTGATGCTTGCGGTGGTTCATCATGGCACCCTCTTTCTCGCCCAGGTTGGTGCGACCCAGTCGCTCGTTTTTGTGAACGGGCAGGTTGAGCGCTACTTTGATGAAAGCCTGGACCAGCGCGGTCTTGGTGTTGCCACGGTAACAACCCCCCGATATTACCAATTGACCCTGCGTGGGAATGAAACCATCGTGTTTACTAATCCAGACGAGAATGGAGAATCTGACTTTACAGATCTGACTCCAGTGGTTGGCGAGTTAAAACTGCGCTCTGAAGAAAACCAGCCATTGAGTATTTTACAGGTTAAGCCGGGAGCAGGGGAGACAGTTTTAAGACATTTAGACGAATTCGATTTTGCGGCGTTGCTGCCTGCCCTAGTTAGTCCAGAGCCTGAAGTGACCGAAGATACTTTAGAACCAGAGCCGATTGGAGAGGCTGAGCAAGCTGCCGAACCCCAGGAACCCTGCCTGGCGGAAGACTTGTTTGGTCAGGCTGTCTTGTATAACGAGTCGGAACCGGAGGAGGGTACCAAGGAACTGACGGTTGGTCTCGTTGAAGAACAGACGCAGACGATTGAAGTCGCCATCGCACTTCCCGATGAGCCGCAAGAGCAATACGTTGCTGAGGGTCAGGAAGAAAACAGTTTCGAGAAGCCTGATTTTGGTGTCCTGAAGGCAAAGACACTGAAAGGGGTTGCCGCAGGTGCCGGCTGGCTGCGCCGGGTGGAAGACAAGGCAGGATCGATTGCTTCGACCGGGAACCCATCGGTAGCGATCAGGGAACTTCCGGTATTAACCAAAATTCTTATCGCTGTGCTGGTCCCAGTGGTGATCGTGATTTTGACAGCCATGGTGTTTTTCAACCGTGGTGAGAACCACGAATATGCCTATTTTCTCGCTCAGGCTGAGGCGTCTGTGAATAATGCCGGCTTGATGCAAACCGCTGATCTGCAGCGGGAAGGCTGGGAACAAGCCTTGCTTTGGCTTGACCAGGCGGCGGCATATCAGGACACAACCGAAGTGCAAGCGCTGCGACTGCGCGCGCAAACCGCCTTGGACGACCTGGAGGGTGCCAGGCGATTGCATTATGTCGCAGCCTTTGCCCCTGCCCTCTACCCGGATCTGGATATCGGATCTATCGTCTCGCTTGGCAGCGATCTCTATTTGCTCGACCGTGCTTCAGGTTCAGTGAAATATTTGCGCCTTCATTCGAACGGTTATGTCATGGAAAGCGATTTCACCTGTGGTCCCGGCACATATGGCGGTATCCAGGTAGGAGAATTGGTTGACCTGATCAGCATCCCGCTAAATAACCCCGCCAAGGCACCGGTGCTGGCGATCGATAGCGGCGGAAACCTGCTCTATTGCTCTCCAAACACCAGCCCGAGCTCCGTTCACCTGCTATTACCCGATAACGGCTGGGCAAATTTATCAAAAATCGTTTTCGACAGCAACAGGCTCTATGTGCTCGACTCGGGAAACGCCGCTTTGTGGATCTACCGCGGTTTCACTGCCAACTTTACGAACGCTCCTGTTGCTTACTTTGACGAGGAGATGGTTGATCTTTCAAGTGCCATTGATTTTGCGGTCGAGGGCGAAGAGCTGTTTGTATTGCACAAAGATGGGCTCAGCTCACACTGCCTGACTTCTTTTGTGACCGGCATCACCTCCTGCGAAGTGCCGTATCCTTACCACGATGCTGGCACGAGCGGGACAAATGTGGACTTTGCCACACTGAAACTGGAGCAAATTGCCTACTCACCGCCGCCGGATCCTTCAATTTATTACCTTGAGCCCGAAAGAGCCGAATTGTATCAATTTAGTTTGAAGCTCAACCTTAATAGAGTGCTTCGTTCTGGCGTGAGTAGTGGTGTATTGCCGCAAAGCAAGGTCTCAGCCTTTTATGTCAGCCCCGACCGGCGTATCTTTATGGCGTTTGGCGGCCAGCTTTATTATGCAGTTTTGCCGTAGCACGGTACAATTCGGATATGAAATTAAGCCGAATGCTTAACCTCCGCGGAACCAAATATGCATACCTGGCGCTAGCCATGGTCTTAAACATCGCCTGGGCACTGCTTTTCTTCAGCCTGGTCGATACCATGATGCTGCGTTTTGGCGAGGCGATGCAGGGGGTTGACACCACACTCATGCTGGGGATTTTTCTGGGCTCGCTCACGATCGGGTTCCTGATTACCCTGCTGGCAAAAGACCGCCGCGGTCCTACCTATGGCATTTATGGTGGTATCGCTGGTCTGGTCGTGATTGTATTGATGACCTGGAAATCCGGTTTGCTCTCCGCGCTGGTTGGTTTTATGGCGATTTTTGGCGGAATTAACGGGGGCACCCTCGGCGAGATGTATCAGCAAATCCAACGGAAGAAAAAGTAAGCAAACTGAAAAATAGTAAGAGGCGGTTTCTATGACGCCCGTTCCCCTGCCATCATAATCAACTCTTTGGTCCAAAATCTTGGGGTGGAGATAAGGGATTTATTTTTTTCTCGTCGGCAGCCAGGGCATTTCCGGTCCTTCAACTCCCAGGTGTTCTGCCAGCGCGGCTCGCATTGCCGTTCGATCGTCCCAGTCATATTCTGTTGTAAAGAAACACATCGATTGTTCGTGACCCTTGCCCAGCGAGATCACCAAATCACCCGGCTCTGCAAGCGAGATTGCACTGCGAATTGCATCTCCGCGGTCAGCGACCCTCAGAAAATTCTGCCCCTCCACACCGCCAGCCGAGATGGCTGCGTTTGCCATGTCTTCGAGAATGGCATCCAAAGACTCGGTTCGCGGATCTTCAGCGGTCAGGATGGTCAGGTCAGCACCCTTAATCGCTTCAATCGGCATCATCCGGCGCTTCTCGCGGTCACGCAGCCCAGCCGAACCAAACACCGCGATCACTTTGCCATCGGTCAGCCCCTGAGCGGTTTCGAGCGCCGCAGCCAGGGCAAACGGTGTGTGCGCAAAATCGACGATGGCGATAAAATCCTGCCCCAGATCGATCCGTTCCATACGACCCGGAACAGTCGCCTGGGTCGCCAGGGCTGCCACCGCCTGTTCGGCTGGAATGCCCAGTCCATTGACGCAGGTTGCCAATGCAGCCAGGCAGTTGGAGACATTGTAAATGCCAACCATCGGGCTCTTAACCCGATAGGTCGCCTCGTTGATGTGGCAATCAAAGCTGAGCTCGCTGGGGGTGTTCTCAATGTTTTCAGCCCAGAGATCCGCCTGGTTGATTCGTGAATAGCCCAGGTATCCTGGTGGCGAGATCCGCTCCAGATAGCCGTATGAGCGGTCATCTTTGTTTAGGATCGCCAGGCGCGGGTTGCCGATTGATTTCCGGTGGGTCGCCCACAAGCTCTCAACCAAGCGCCCTTTTGCCTCGAGATATTTCTGCCAATCGCCGTGATAGTCAAGGTGTTCGTGGGTGATGTTGGTCACCACCGCGATATCAAACTCGCTGGCAATCGCGCGCTCCTGCGCCAGCCCGTGCGACGTGCTTTCGAGGATGCAATGTGTCATTCCAGCACGCACCATCTCTGCCAGGTAAGCCTGGATATCCGGCGAATCGGGCGTGGTCACGTGGAAGCCGGTATCGATCGCCTGGTCGCCTATCAGGGCGTTTACGGTCGAGATCATGCCGGTCTGTACGCCGGCTTGCGCCAGGATGTGGTGGATCATGCTGGCAGTGGTGGTCTTGCCGTCGGTGCCGGTTACACCGATCATGCGCAATTTGCGTGCGGGAAAGTTTTGGGTGGCGGCAGCCAGCCAGGCAAGCGCTTTGCGTGGGTTATCGTCAATTTCAAGGTAAGCCGCGCCCAGGTTGCCGGGAGCAGGGCGGTTGCCGACAATCAGGGCTGCGCCGCGCTCAATCGCGGAAGCTATGTAATCAAAGCCGTCAAAATTCTCACCTTTGATAGCGACGAAGGCGTCTCCGGGTTGCACCTGGCGGGAGTCGCTGGTGACTGCCCTGATTTTCACATCCGGAATATTGCCGGTGGTGATCACGGGAATTTTGGAAAGCAGGTTGGAAAGTTTTTTCAGTCGAGGTCTGCGCATCTATTTAGCCCTTTGCCCGAGAGGTTTTTTATTGAAAATCGAGAACAGCAGCAAAAACAATGCCACCACTACCATGACCAACCCGATGATAAAGGAGTTTTGCGGGTTGAGCCCATTCGATTGCCTGACTTCAAAGGGGATTTCGAGACTCACTTGTGGAGAAATTGCGTAAGTACCGCTGAGACCACTTCCTCCCAGCGCCATTTCGAGAACACCATTTATATCGAATTTGCCGAAAGGCACAATTTCCCACGAAATAGTTTGACGCCCCTTTTCAAGCGGTGTCAAAATTCGTCTTTGGGGGGTGATCACGCTGCTGTTAGCATTGAATTGGGCATCGAAAATATAGCCACTTGCCAGGTTTTGCTCGAGCGTCTCGTCGGGTTCAAAAGTGAGAGTGATCATGTTGTTTTGGTTGGTGAGCAGTTCAGTTGGATAAGTTGCCATCACTTTTAACGTGCCGGAACTGCCGTAAGCCCAATCGCTCAAGGTTTGCGCCTGGCTGGTGGTCTCGATCGCGCTGCCGCGCCTTGCCATGAAGGCAACCCCCATGAGCAGCAGGGCAACAGCGAGAATAATCAGGGTGGGCAGTTGTTTGGTTTTCATTGTGTCTCAGTTTGTGGTTTTTATTCTTAGCTCGCCTCTATTTTACCCTCGGGAAAGAAAACCGGGGCGTAATCATAAAACCATGTGGGGCGAGATAGATATCAGCGAAGACCCCAATTTTCAGCAACCGTTCTGAGCGGTCAATCCAACAAACAGTGACCGAACGCGAAAGGTGGTCAAACGATCATTTTATCAAATTACAGATAGCAAATACGGCAGATAATGGTAAAATAATGCGTACATATTCCGGGGCGGTGGCGGAATAGGCAGACGCAACGGACTTAAAATCCGTCGGTGGTGACACTATGTGGGTTCGACCCCCACCCGCCCTATATGAGCAGCTCAGACTCCCATTGCAGGGAGTTTTTGCTTTGATTTAATAGATCTGCAAATTAATCACAGACCCATAACCGCGGCGCAGCGTAGGGGGAGGTCCCAATCACGAACGTAGAATCACCACCCAATCAGCCGATGTTTGTGTGTGATCATTGATTTCGGCGGATTGAGGAGGGACAATATCACCGGTATACCAACGCCACAACCTCCTCAATCTCGCCCTACAGAGCCAGTATGCGGTTTTTGACAAGCAATTTCCAATCGTACGGGCGGGTTCCCCCACAGATGCTCCCTGCTCACGTCCTGAACCAATCCCTACCGTTTTGGAGCCTGATTATCCGTGCATTCGGTTTTAGGACTAAAGTTTCCATATTGAAAATTCCCACCTTGCTTAAGATTCCACCGATACTTCTGCTCGAAACGTTTATAATACTAAGGGTTAAGAACGATGAGAAAACACCGAAAAACTTTCCTGCTCGTATTCATGCTGTTAGCACTGCTGCTCTCAGCTTGTAATGAAGTGGGCCAGACTGGGGATCCTACAGCCACCCCAGAATCTTTTTTTCCAGCCACCGCCGAAGTGACCCACGATCCACTCGTCCTGATCAATCCCACCCCTACGCCAGACCTGGTAAACCCCAACCCGGTGCGCATTACCGAACTGGAATATCTGCAAGAAGATACCGAATTGTTGATCATGGCAAAGCTTTTCAATAATTTGAGCGACGCGATTCTGAGAGATGTCCAGCTGGAAGTGCTTGCTCTGGACGCCAGCGGCAATCGCATTGCCCAGCAGCGCACCGCTTTCCGCTACCTCTTCTCAAACGAGACTACCAGCCTGGTGCAGAAATTTGAACTCAACGCTGGTCTGGTGATTACAGGCGTTGAAGTGCGCGTAGTTGACGGATTGATCGATCGCACCCTGAAATACGCCCAGCCCCTGACCGTTAGCCAAACTTCTGCTTTTCGGGTGGGCAATGACTACGCCGTCACTGGCTGGCTGAAAAACTCTGACCCCTACACCTACACCCAGGTGCTGCTGAACGCAATCGCCTACAATGCAGCTGGTCAAATTGTGGGCGGCGGGCAGGCGAATTTTGATTTCGTCCCCGAAGAGGATGAGGTCGGTTTCAGCATCCTGGTCAACAGCCGGCGCGGAGAGGTTGTCGACCATGTCGACGTGAGCCCCTGGATTACCAGTTATTCTGCTTCACTCGAAGGCGGCAATTGGTGGAACTCAGTCAGCACGAGTGAATGGAACTTTGCGATTGACCAGTTCAATCATATCACTGGCGGGGCGGTTCTCAAAAATGAAACAGACCAGGTGCTTACTGAAACCTTTGTCATTCTGACCGTCTCGGATGCCGAAAACCGTGTCTGTTTTGCCGGTAACGAGTATTTTGATGTTATTTGGCCCAATGAAAATATTTTTTATGCACTAAACCCATCGCGCCTGCCCGACTCATGCCTGGGGCAAAAAGTTGACCTGGTGGTTGTTCCTGGCGAATTCGGTCAGTTTCCTGCCGATTTCAACCCATTGCTGGCTTCACAGGCAGCTTTTATTGATAACAGTACTGTTAGCGTGAGCGTCGTGAATAATTTAAATGCCTCCATCAGTTATTCACGCGTTTATGTGCTGCTGCGGGACAGCGAAAACCGTATTGTCGGTGGAGGCTCTGCAAACACAGAACTTATTCGCTCTGGCAGCTCAACCAGCGCATCAATATCGGTTGCTTACCTGGGCGACAGTGAAGAATTGAGCATTTTTGCTTTCGCGACCTTGCCAGCAGACGTTGAATTTGGAAATTAATAAGGAGAAAAATACTTTTATGAAACTAAACCCTGGTTTACGCAGGTTTATTCCTACACGAATCGAATTGAAAAGTCCGGTTCCAGCAGACATCGAAATCGCCCAAGAGGCGACACTCAAGCCAATAACTCAGGTTGCCGAGGAAATGGGTTTGCTGCCCGAAGAGCTTGAGCTCTATGGCGATTACAAGGCAAAAGTCAAACTGGATGTGCTTGAACGGCTTGCAGATGTACCTGATGGGAAATATATTGACGTTACCGCTATCACTCCGACACCGCTTGGCGAAGGAAAAACCACTACAACCGTTGGTCTCAGCCAGGCGATGGGCGCTCACCTCGGTCGCAGCGTAATCACCTGCATCCGCCAACCATCTCAGGGACCAACTTTTGGGATTAAGGGCGGTGCTGCTGGCGGTGGCTATTCGCAGGTGATTCCGATGGAAGATTTCAACCTGCATCTGACCGGTGACATCCACGCTATCACAGCTGCCAATAACTTGCTGTCTGCCGCGATCGACACGCGGATGTTCCACGAATCCACCCAGAGCGACACCGGTTTGTTCAACCGCCTTTGCCCCAAAGACAAAAAAGGCAAGCGCAGTTTCGCCCGCGGTATGATCGGTCGTTTGGAAAAAATGGGCGTCACCGAACGCGACCCTGACCTGTTGACCGACGAACAAAAGGCAAAATTTGCCCGCCTGGATATCGACCCCGATACCGTTACCTGGAGGCGCTGTGTGGATGTGAACGACCGCATGCTGCGCGGCATTACCGTTGGGCAGGGTTCCGCTGAACAATTCGAACTACACACCAACTATTACATCAGTGTCGCTTCAGAACTGATGGCTATTTTAGCACTGGCTACCAGCCTGGAAGATATGCACGAGCGCATCGCCAGGATCGTAATCGGGCAAAGCCGGGCGGGTGAGCCCGTAACCGCAGATGACCTGGGGATTGCTGGAGCCCTGACCGTTTTGATGAAAGATACGATCAAGCCCAACCTGATGCAGACCCTGGAGGGGACACCAGTTTTCGTTCATGCCGGACCGTTTGCCAATATCGCCCATGGCAACAGCTCGATCATGGCAGACAAAATCGCCTTGAAACTGGCTGATTTTGTGATCACGGAGAGTGGTTTTGGCGCTGACATGGGCATGGAAAAGTTCTTTGACATCAAGTGCCGCTATTCAGGCAATCTGCCAGATGTGGTGGTTTTGGTAGCGACTGTGCGGGCGTTAAAAATGCATGGTGGTGGTCCCAAGGTGACCGCAGGGGCACCACTGGCGGCAGAATACGTCAATGAAAACCTCGAACTGGTTGAGAAAGGTGCCGATAATATGCTTGCGCATGCCAGCATCGCTCAAAAATTTGGCATCCCGGTTGTGGTAGCGGTTAATCGCTTCCCGACTGATTCAGATGCCGAGCTTGAACTGGTCAGAAAAATTGCGCTTCAGCATGAGGGCATCGTGGATGCTGTCGTTGCTGATCATTTCAGCCAGGGTGGTGCGGGCGCTGTAGAGCTGGCAGAAGCCGTGGTCAAAGCCTCGGAACTACCTTCGCATTTTAAATTCCTCTACCCGCTTGAGATGTCGCTTAAAGACAAAATCGAAACCATCGCTTGTGAAATATATGGTGCCGGTGGCGTCGATTACAGCCCGATCGCAGAGCAGCGCCTGGAGCGGTATGAACAGCTCGGTTATGGCAATCTGCCGATTTGCATGGCGAAAACGCACCTTTCGATCAGTCATGATCCGGAGCTGAAGGGCGTGCCAAAAGGCTTCCGCATTCCGATTCGGGATGTGAGCGCCTCGGTTGGCGCTGGGTTTGTCTACCCGATTTTAGGCACAATGAGCACAATGCCAGGGCTTCCCACCCGCCCGGGGTATTATGATATCGGTATTGACTTCGAAACCGGTAAAATTTTGGGTTTGAATTAATCGAACACCACATTTTAGCGACCGACCATCATGATTGATGGTCGGTTTTTAGATCTGAGAGTGTTGTTGTAGGGACCTGGACCTGCCTGTTCCTGTTACATGACCGGTCGAGGCCTGCCTCGACCCTACGAATTCGATAACTTTTTTCCCAAATGCATCGATCTTACAATTGCTTATACCGCTCAATTTGCGGGGCAATTTGCGCAAGGGAAGCTGCCCAAAACTGCTTGCTGCGAATGTCGATGCCAAAACGGGCAGCCAGGTCAGCTGCTGAGGCTTCGCCGGTGCTGGCAAGCAGCGCCTTATAATCCTCAACAAAGGCAGCGCCTCGCTCCTTATAGATCGCATACAGACCCTTTGCGAACAAACTCCCGAAAGAGTACGGGTAGTTGTAGAAGGATATCCCGGTGCTGTAATAATGCGGTTTCCAGGTCCAGGCGAACTTGTTCATCACTTCCGGATCAACGCCGTCGCCATATGCATCGCGCTGTGCCTGCAGCATGATCTCGCTGATTTCATCAGCCGAGAGCGTAGCGCTCAGACGGCGTTCAAAAACTTCTTTCTCAAACAGAAAACGGGAATAAATGTCAACTATGGTCTGGGCATCACCCGAGATGGATGACTCCAGGATCGCAAGTTCTTCCTGTGGATCATCAATTTCTTCGAGCAGCGCGTTGAAGACGATTGTTTCGCACATGATCGAGGCAGTTTCTGCCAGCGTCATTGGTGTTTCTGTTTGCAGCGGGGTTTTGTCAGCCTGGAAAGCGCAATAGTTGTGAAAAGCGTGCCCGAGCTCATGTGCCAGGGTCATCACCTGGTCAAATGAACCGTCAAAATTGGACATGATCCGGCTTTCCTTGACACCTTCGACGCCCATGCAATAGGCGCCTCCGCGTTTGCCGGGTCGCTGGAGCGCATCGATCCAATGGTTGTCAAACGCGTGGCGGGCAAAATCGGATAACTCCTGCGAGAAACTGGCAAAATTGGTTAGGATGACCGCTTTGGCTTCTTCGAAGCTGTAGGTTTTGTCCACCTTGCCAAGGGGGGCAAAAAGGCTCCACCAGGGCAATTTCTCGGTGCCCAAGTGTTTGGCTTTAGCCTGGTGATAATCGCGGAACATTGGCAGCGCTTCCTGGATTGCACCGATCATGGCGTCCAGAGTCTGGCGGTCGATTCGCGACATTTCGATTGAGGAATGCAGGCTGTCTTCACGCCCACGCTTGCGGTTGAGCGTGTTGACCTCGCCTTTGACGCCGTTCAGGCAGGCTGCCAGAGCTTCTTTCATGTCTTCAAAAGTGGCTTGCTCGACATAATATGCGCGTTCGCGCACATCCGCAACAGGATGACTGCGCAGATTAATCAGCGCCGGCAGCGGCAGGCTCTCCACCTTGCCATCGATCTCAAAATCAACTTGTTTTTGCGAAGTCAGGGTGCCCTGCAAATCACCCCAGGCAGAACCACCTGAGAGTGAGAGTTCGTTGGCGAGTTCTTCCTCCGGTTCGCTCATCAGATATTGGCTTTGTTCAGCCTCTTCCAACAGGATGAAGGCATGTTCATGAGCAGCGCCGGGGAGAGCCAGGGCTTCCGGCAGGCTTGCGCCCAGTTTGCCGAGCCAAATGGCAATCCGTGAGCTGACATTTCTGAGCGGCAGCATGCCAATCTGGAATTTTGACTGCAGTTGTTCAGCAGCCTTATCAAACGAGTCGGTAGAGGTCAGCCCGTAAAGATATGAACCAATCGTGCCGGCGCGCGTGGATATCGTGTTGTTGAGGTTAACCAGGCGATTAAGTTTTTCGTTGAGAACTTCGGGGGTTGTCTTTCCAGGCTCAACAGGGAGGAGCTCTTCTTCAAAAAGCTTGGTTAATGAAAGGGTTTCATCTTTCAGGGTGGAAAGATCGGCAGCGAGCTTGGGGTCGTCCAGCCCGGTATAAATATTACTCAGGTCCCATCGTGGAATAGTTTCGGTCATGTTAATCTCCTTTGAACATAATTATATCGATATGGTGCAAGTATTTAGACGATGATGACAATATAAAGAAAAAATGTAGGGCGCAAAATTGTTGACGCCCTACAATAAACAGTTTTTATTAATTAAAGAAATCTATTGCCGCGTCTAATTGTGGATCGCGGTCTGCGTCAAGGTCTTCCTGGGTAAAGGGCACTTCGATGTCAGGCGTGAGACCAACTTCGTTAATCTGGTTGCCGTTTGGTGTCAGCCAGCGCGCGATGGTGATGCGGACACCACCAGCTTCGGTGCGCAGCGGAATCCAGTTTTGTACTGAACCTTTGCCATAGCTGGTAACACCGATGATTGTGCCGCGACCATAGTCCTGGATGGCGCCGGCAGTAATCTCAGAAGCTGAAGCCGTGCCTTCATTAATCAATATTACCAGGGGTATTTCGGTTGCCAAGCCGCCCGGCTGAGGGCGGTAGCTTTCACGCGTGCCATCGCCATATTCTTCGTACATGACAATACCATCACTGATAAATTCTGAGGTAATCTCAATCGCAGTGATCAATAATCCACCTCCGTTGTTGCGCAAGTCAAAGATGAGCCCTTTGGGGTTTTGCGCCAATAGATCTCTCAGTGCTTCCCTAACCTGGGCAGTTGCCAGTTCATTGAAGGTATACAGCGCGATGTATGCGATATCGCCCTCAAGCATTTGGTAATCAACTGCCGGCACCTGGATCATCTCGCGCACAATGGTGATGTCCAGGAGCTCATCGCCGCGCCTGATGGTCAGGGTAACTGCTTCTCCGGCCGGACCGAGAATCTTCTGCAGTGCCAGGTCGCCGGGCACACCGATCATATCTTCTCCATCGATGGCAATGACAAGGTCTTTCGCTCGTATGCCGGCTTTTTCAGCCGGAGAGCCTTTCATTGGAGAGACGATCTCAACATATTCACCGGAAGTATTAACCCACGCACCAATGCCGGTATATTCTTCTCCGCTCATTTCGGCATTTGCCTGGGTAAATTGTTCGGGGTTCATATAGGATGTGTGCTGGTCGCCTGTGGCTGCCAGCATGCCCTGGATCGCGCCGCGCATCAGCGCAAGATCATCCAAGGGCTGGTCAACGTAATTTTTGTGCAGCAAGTCCCAGCTTTCCCAAAACGGCAAAAACAACTCTTCAAGTTCTTCCGGGCTTTGTGCCTGAAATACGGGGGTCGGTATGGGGGTTTCTCCTGGAAGGGCAGTTGGAACCGGTGTTGCCGGTGTGCTTGGGCTCTGGCTGATACCGAAAGCCTGACGAAATGAGTTGTTGGGAATCAGTGCACCAACCGCAAACCCGCTAAAAAAGGTGACACCCATCAAAAGGATGACGCCTAAAATAAGCAAGCAAGATCGTAATACTTTGTTATCCATAATTTTCTCCAATGTCTGTTCTCAACTGCTGAGAGCAGTGACCAATCAAATTTTACCAACCAACCTTCGCCAATACCTGCGGCAAATCGCACAGCTCGGCGATGGTGATGTGGCTGTTCGAGACTTCCGGCGATGGGTGCACCAAAATTGTCCGCATACCAAGCGCTTGGGCAGAATCGAGGTTGGGAACGCGGTCATCAACAAATAAGCAAGTTTCGGGGTCGGGGTTACCAGCCTTTACCAAAGCCAGCTTAAAAGCCAACGGATCCGGTTTGCAGTATGGGTAGGTATCCAAAACATCAATTATCCCGATAAACAAATCCCTGATGCCGACCAGTCTCAAAATCTGCTCGGCATGAAGCCTGGAAGCGTTCGTGAAAATCCATTTCTCGTGCGGCAAGTCCAGAAGCGCCTGGCGTAACACCTGATTTTCTTTGATCACATCTGAGAGGTTGACGTTGTGAACATAATCGAGATAATCGTGAATGTCTGCCCCATATTCGTCACTCAACCCTTTCATCGTGGTGCCATGCTTGTGAAAGAGACGCTCACGCTCCTCATGGATGATCTCAGGGGGTAAGCCAACGTGTTTCTCAATGAACTGATAAATGCGCTCACCAAGGATGTCCCAGGCGCCGGTGTCTGAGGGGTAAACTGTGTCATCCAGATCAATCAGCAAAAGGTTAAGCTTGCTCATTCCCTGGTTAGCCACCTGTTCATGTTTTGTGGGGGCACGAAACCATCCATCGATGCCAGCAGCTCCTGCGGGTCACTTGATTCGACAAAGAGACCGCGGTGTTCAGGGTAGATAAAACCAGAGCCGATGGCATGGTTAAACAGATCGAAAAGTGGGTCGTAATAGCCATCGATGTTTAAAAAACCAATCGGTTTGTGATGCTGTCCCAGCTGTGCCAGTGTGAGTGCCTCGAGAACTTCATAAAGCGTGCCAAAACCTCCCGGCAGGGCAATGAAGCCGTCTCCCAGTTCGCTCATGCGTGCTTGCCTGATCTGGATATTGGCTACCTTTTCGATTCGGGTCAATTTGGCGTAGACAAGATGAGGGAGATTGAGGTCATGATTGATCACGCCGATCACCTGCCCATGATTCTCCAACGAGCCGCGAGCGACGGCGCCCATGAGACCGGTTTTGCCCGAGCCGAAAACGATCGTGCGGTCTTCGGCAGCGAGGAGTTTACCGAGATTGTATGCCGCCTGGACATATTTTTCCTCGAGATTGTCGGCAGACCCTGCATAAATTGTGATTGTTTTCAACTTGTTTTCCATAAGTCATCGAATTATACACTTGCTTTAGCGAAGATAACGCAGGAGCATAATCTCCCAGAAAGCCAGATATGGGAAATTTCAGATGTTAATCCCACTCCGAATTTGTGAGTACTACAAGGCTATTGTGATAACGGTAGGGGGGCTCAGGATGTGAGCAGAGCTGAATTTTTTTAATCGGCCAAACCCATCCTGCTGGAATCACGGTTTTCAATACCTTTCCTGCCTTATTGATCAGAGTAGGTCTGACAATGTAAGCGTTCATTGAGTGCTCACATTGGGGACTCCTCCTACGCTTATGTGTGGTAATTTATAAAGATACTTTAAGGGCTATTGTTTATTTAGGTCTGCGCAGGAAGCCAAAGATCACCACCAGGACGATGCCAGCAGAACTGATCGCAATCATCGTCAGTCCGATGCGTTGACTATCGCCAAAAAGCAGTTGGGTGGTGCTGGGAGGGGTGGTTGCTGTCGGACTGGGGAGTGGGGTTTTGCTCGGGATGGGTGTGCGGGAAGGCACAACCACGGTTGGCTGTGGGGTGTAAGGGGCGATCGTGGCGCTGGGTTCGAGGGTGGCAGTCGCGACTGTTCCGAGTTTGATTAGTAGAAAATCTCCGCTATATATCTCGATTGCCTCGGGGCTGTTGCCGTTCAGGGTCATGATTTCGCTGGGAGTCATGCCATAGGCTTCGGCGATGTCGTAGAGCGTGTCGCCTTCCACTACATGGTGATAGATGGCGCCGTCTGCCTGCGGAGTGGAGACGATCACCGCTTGTTGGCTGGCGCTCACCTTTGTGAGCGGGACCAGGCAGAGGATGGCAATGATTAAGAATAAGCCCAATTTTTTCATCGCACTTATTATAGCCCTTTTGGCAATTCCTGTTCTTATCGTTGGGTCATAAGAGCTTCACCAATCGAAGTCATGATATCACTTACAGCGAACAGACACTGACCGTTCACAATTCCACCACTATTCACATTCATCTCCTGATGGTACTAAATCTTGGTTACAATTAACCGAAATCACCACCGGAGGAGCTAATGGCTTGTACAGATGAATATATCCAATATGTCCTGGAACAGTTGAGCCCGGCAGGTGAAGTAAGCGCTCGAAAAATGTTTGGCGAATACGGTCTCTACATGGATGGTAAAGTCATCGGTCTGATCTGTGACAACCAGGTTTTTCTTAAAAAGACTGAAGCTGCCGCTGACCTTCTGGGCGACGAAGCCGAAGAGGGTTTTGCTTATCCAGGCGCGAAAGCATCCTATGTATTTGAAAACCTGGACGACCAGGATTTCGTGGTCCAGGTCTTTAGGGCATCGTGGGAGCAAATACCTTTTCCGAAACCTAAGAAGCCGAGAAAGTAACTGAAGGGAGAAAATATGACAGAGAGCCTGCGGGAGACCATTTTATTGATCGTCCAGGTTTGCAGCCTGCTTGCCTTGATTATGTACGTGGTGAAGACTGCCGAGATGGCGCGCGAGACAAAAAAGTCTGCGGCTGCCACTGAAAAAAGCATTGAAGAAATGGTCGAAGACCGCAATATGGAGTTTGCTCCCTATGTGGTGGTCTACTTTGATGCTCAAACTGACTCGCCGATTTTTGACCTGGTGATTACGAACACCGGCAAGACTATCGCTAACAATGTGAAGGTGGAGTTTAACCCACCACTACAAACTTCGCTGAAAAATTACAAACTGAACGAGTTATCAATGCTCCACCAGGTCATCCCAGCGATTCCACCCGGTTTCGAATTGCGGACTTCATTCGATCGATTGGAAACCCGATTGGGAACCAGCGATTTGCCTAAACTGTACCAGGTTAAGGTAACTTTTTCCGGGGGGCTCAATGACAGACTCAGGGAAATTAACTACTTGCTCGACCTGAACATGTTTCATGGCATCTGGGAAAGTCACAAAAGCAGCCTGACCGACCTGACACATGCGGTCGAAGATATCCCTCGAAACCTCTCGGGAATCTCTGATGATCTAAAAAGGGTCACCACCCAATTGGGAAAATTAACCGATGATTCCGAAAAAGAAACCGAAGAGGATAGTGAAGTTATAACACGCAAGGTGGCAGAGAAGCTCGAAGCTATTACCAGGGCAATTGATGGTCTGGATCAGACGATCAAGTCAAAAACAAACAAAATTTGGTAAATGCTAAATTAACCTGGCACCATCACCAGGCTGCGCTTTATATATTTGCGATATGCCTGGTAGTCTGCTTAGCTGCTGCTCGACCCAATTTGCATGAGCACTTTCAACCAGCACGTGCACGTTGGGCCCGGCATCCACTGTGGCGCAGACCGGGATGCCTTCTTTGCGCCAGCTCTTTACCATCCACAAAACCACTTCTGTTTCCGGCAGCCAATAGTGTAAGGGTGTGTTGCTGGTGCGCATAACCGCGTGCATCAGGTTTGAATCTTCCTCCACGACCTCGGCGAAGGTTTCAAAATCCCTGGCGAGAATGGCGGAACGGCAAAGATCGACCCGCTCTTGCACGTGAGCCAGGCGCAAGGATTGCAGCGGTGAAGTGCCTGCCAGGGCGTGCCCACCTGTAGAGCCAACAGCCTTATGACCCTTGTCGATCACGCAGACAAGGTCAACCAGAGACCAGTGTTGCGCCGGGGCGATTGACCAGGCGTAGGAATCCGCGTCGCTGCTGCCGGCTTGCCATTCCACGAAACCGGTGGGGATTGAACGGCAGGCAGAACCCGAACCTCGGCGTGCGAGACGCGAAAGCTCTTTTTCTGAAAGCTCCAGTCCGATTGCTGTGCTGGCAGCCAGCGCCAGGGCAGCAAAGGCGGAAGCTGATGAGGCGACCCCCGCGCCAGCCGGAAAATTGTTTTGACTCTCGATTTGCGCGTAGCTGTCGACACCTGCAAATTCGCGGACAACATTCAAGAAAGCACTAACACGCTCTGCGGCTGCACCGGTTATGCGCTCACCTCCAAGTATAAAAACATCTTTATGCAGGGAGGGGTCAAAGTAGACTGTTGTTCGGGTTTCCAGTCCAGAGAGGTTCATCGACAGTGAACTATTACAGGGCAGGCGTAATTGCTGGTCGCGGTTGCCCCAATATTTAATAAAGGCGATGTTGGGGTGGGCAATGGCAGTAACCGGTTGGGATTCTGGACTTTTCATAGTAATTTCGTTATGATTAAAATGGATCTTAATCATAAACGATTTTGCCCCGGTGGCAACTGAGCATCTCTGAGCAGCAAACAAATGGAAATGGAGAGAATATGACAGAATTTGAAAAATCATCCCAGACTTACGAACGGGTTTCAACCTATAACGACCAGGAGATTACAACGGTTTTTGACAAAAACGGCAATATCATCCGTGTACAGGCGAAGGTGATCGGGTCTCCTGCTGCCAGGGAGAGCAAATTGGCAGGCATTATTGACCATACCTTGCTGAAAGCCGATGCCACTGCCGCACAAATTGACTTACTCTGCCGCGAAGCGATCACTTATGGCTTTGGGGCTGTCTGTGTGAACAGCTATTGGGTCAAGCGCTGCAAGAAGGCACTTCTCGGCAGCCGGTTAAGGTGGCATCCGTTGTCGGATTCCCCCTGGGTGCCATGGCTACCAAGGCTAAGAAAGAAGAAGCCGAGAAAGCAATCAAGGACGGTGCTGTTGAGATCGACATGGTCATAAACGTGGGCGAACTCAAATCGGGCAACCTGGTGGCAGTTGCGAAAGACATCCGGGAGGTTGTTTTGGAAGCCCACAAGCGCCAGGCGATTGTCAAGGTGATCATTGAGACTTGTTTGTTAACAGATGAAGAAAAGGTGACCGCATGCCTGATCGCCATGGAAGCAGAAGCCGATTTTGTAAAGACTTCGACCGGGTTTTCAACTGGCGGCGCAACCATGGAAGATGTTGCCCTGATGCGCAGCGTTGTGGGTGACAAGCTGGGTGTCAAAGCTTCAGGCGGTATCCGCACCTATGCAGATGCCATTCATGCGGTTGAAGCAGGGGCAACCCGCATCGGTGCCAGTGCTGGTATCACGATCGTGGAAGAAGAATTGGCACAATAAGGATACAGATCGCCAACCCAATAATAGTCTCGCATGTAGGGCAACATGATGTTTGCCGCGCGATTCGCAGGGAACTGGACCTGCTTGTTCCGATTGCGTAGGCGTAGGGCGTGATTGGAAGCACCGGAAACTTTGACCAACGAGAATCTTGTCGTGCTTCCAATCCGCCTTGCGAGCCATCTTATCCCCAGGTCACTATAAAATGGCGGATAGAGGGCAGAATACCTACGAATTGCACAAAACTCACGGTGCCCTCAATCTCGCCCTACAGCCTGATCCTGTCATCCTGAGCGCAGAGCATGAACATCACCACCCCCTCTTGAGAGGGGGACGGCGAAGCCGGGGCGTGACTGCCTGTTCCGATTATGGTCTTGTAGGGAACTGGACTTGCCTGTTCCCAATCTTCATCTCACCAAATGCCTTGAGGTCGAGGCGGGCCTCGACACTACGAACTCCCCAATCTTCATCTCGTCAAATGCCTCGACACTACAAATTCGATTACCTTTTCCCCAATAACCGCATGGTCGAGGCAGTCCTCGACCATGCGGTGTACTAATCCGTGGGGTTATGCGATCTGGGCTACAAACTGGCTGTTATACAGCTCCGCGTAAAAGCCATCAGCTGCAAGCAGGCTCTCGTGAGTTCCTTGCTCCAGAATATCGCCATCCCGTAATACCAAAATCCTGTCGGCGTTGCGAATGGTGGATAAGCGGTGGGCGATCACAAACGAGGTGCGACCCTTCATCAGTTTATCCATTGCCTTTTGAATCAAAACTTCTGTGCGGGTGTCAACCGAGCTGGTCGCTTCGTCCAGAATCAAAATGGCTGGGTCTGCCAACACGGCACGCGCAATGGTGAGCAGTTGTTTCTGACCAGCCGAGACGTTACTGGCGTCCTCGTTCAGCACCATCTCGTAACCGCCGGGCAGTGTGCGGGTGAAGTGATCGGCGTAAGCCATATCCGCCGCGCGTTCCACTTCCTCATCAGTCGCCTCCTGGCGACCGTAGCGTATGTTTTCGCGAATCGTGCCGTTGAATAACCAGGTATCCTGCAGCACCATTGCAAACTTGCTGCGCAGGTCTTCGCGGGTCATGTCTTGGATGTTGACATCATCAATTAAAATTTCGCCGCTATCGACATCGTAGAAGCGCATTAAAAGCTTCACAATGGTGGTCTTGCCCGCACCGGTTGGACCGACAATGGCAATTTGCTGCCCAGGCTCAACTTTAAGTGAGAAGTTATTCATTACCGGCTTTTCCGGGTTGTAGCCAAAGCGCACATTTTTGAACTCAACCGCTCCTTCAACCTCGCAGGGCTGAACAGGATTTTCAACATCGGGGGTCTCTTCCTTCTCATTTAGAATTTCAAAGACACGCTCAGCAGCTGCCGCGGTTTGTTGGAGGATATTGGTAATGTTAGCAATCTGTAGCAGGGGATCTTGAAACGAGCGTAAATATTGGATAAAGGCTTGAATTTCACCAACATTCAGGCGCCCCTGTATCACCAGGTAACCGCCCAACATTGCCACAGACACATAACCCAAGTTGCTGATCAGGCGCATGCTGGGCATGATAACCGCGGATAAAAATTGCGATTTCCAGGCGCTGCTATACAATGTGTCATTTAGATCTTCGAAACGGGCGATGCTGGCGGCTTCACCATTGAACGCCTTGAGCACAACATGCCCGCCATACATCTCTTCCACGTGACCATTAATGTGCCCCAGGTATTCTTGCTGCTGCCGGTAATATACCTGCGATTTGCTTACTACAACTCTAATAAAGATCATTGCGATAGGCACCATGGCGACCCCGATCAGGGTCATCAGCCAGTTGATGCTCAGCATCATGACCAAAACACCGATCACCCGCGTGACCGAGGTGATTATCTGTGAAAGGCTTTGGTTAAGCGTCTGGTTGATGGTATCGACGTCATTGGTAATCCGCGACAAGACCTCACCATGGGTGACCTGGTCAAAATAACTTAGCGGCAGGCGATTCAACTTTTCTGAGATCTCTCTGCGAAGTTGATAGGTGATTTTGGCTGAGATAGTGGTCAGTACATAGCCCTGCAGCACATTTAAGACGCTTGAAACCAGGTAAAGTATCATAACTTCCACCAAAATTTGGTTGAGGCGCACAAAATCGATCCCCAGGGGGTCGTTTTGGATCATGCGCTGAACGCCAAGGTAGAGTTCGGTGGTCGCTTGCCCTAAAGTTCGCGGACCAAAAATTGAGAAGATGGTTGAGCCAGCTGCCAGCAGTAACGCCAACAGGATCAACCATTTATGCTTGTCTAGGTAGCGGATCAAGCGGCGCATGCTGCCCTTGAAGTCACGTGCTTTTTCACCGGGCATTAAGGCCCCCGGACCGCCCCCTCGGCGACCACCGACAGGGGGGTGGGGTTGCTGTTTGTTTTGACTACGGTTGTTGTTGCCATTTTGAGGTTGGTTATGAGAACTCATGCTAACTCCTCCTCGCTTAGTTGTGAGCTGGCAATTTCCTGGTAGGTCTTACAAGACTCCATCAATTCTCTATGGGTGCCCTTTCCCACCATACGACCGTTATCTAAAACGAGGATTTGGTCTGACAATTTCGCGGTCGCTACTCGCTGCGTGACCACAAGCAGTGTGCTCTCTCCTAATTTTTGTCTTAAAGCTTTCCTCAATGCCGCGTCGGTTTTATAGTCGAGCGCGGAAAATGTGTCATCGAATATAAACACCGGCGGTTTATCGATCACCGCCCTGGCAATGGAAAGCCTTTGCTTTTGACCACCAGAAACGTTGCTCCCTCCTTGCGATATCTCCATATTTAATCCATCTTCATGATTGCTCACAAAATCTGTCGCCTGGGCGATTTGGATCGCATCAAGCATATCTGCTTCGGTCGCATCGGGTTTGCCCACCTGCAGGTTGGAGGCGACTGTACCGCTAAAGAGCAGCCCTTTTTGAGGGGCATAACCAATCTGATCGCGAAGTTCATGTTGGGTTATATCGCGAATATCGATGCCATCTATGGTAATTTTTCCTTTGGTGACATCGAAAAAACGTGGCAACAGGTTGACCAAAGTTGACTTGCCAGAACCGGTCGAACCAATGATCGCAGTCAATTCTCCGGGTTCGGCTTTGAAACTGATGTCATGCAAAACGTCTTCTTCGGCACCCGGATACTTGAAATCGACATCGTGAAATTCGACTACTCCCCTGATGGATTCTGGGAACTCAACCGGTTCGACAGGGTCGATGATCGCGATCGGTGTTTCCAAAACATCCGCGATACGATCGCCCGAAACAGCCGCGCGGGGAATAAAGATAAAGAGCATGGAAAGTTGCATAAATGAGAAGAAAATCTGCATTGAGTATTGCATGAAAGCAATCAGGTCACCGACCTGGATTGCGCTCTGAGCGACAAACCTTGCCCCAACCGCAATGACCAGCACCTGCCCGGCCCACATCACGATGTTCATGATCGGAAACATGAACGCCATCGTGCGACCGATGAAGATCTGATTTTCAGTAACATCCCGGTTGGCACGGTCAAAGCGGGCTTCTTCGTAACCCTGTTTATTGAAAGCGCGCACAACCATTAAACCAGAAAGGTTTTCGCGCATGACCAGGTTTAGCCGGTCAATTAATTTTTGGATGATTTTGAATTTGGGTGTGATGATTGCAAAAATCGATATGATTACAATTAACAACACACCGACAATCAGGGCGATGGTCCACCACATGCCTGGGCTCTTATCGAGTGCGTGGAAGATGCCTAATGTACCGATCATCGGTGCCTGGAACGCCATTCGCATCAACATGAACACCACCATCTGCACCTGGACAACGTCGTTGGTCGTTCGGGTGATCAATGAGGCTGTAGAAAACTCCTCAAACTCTGCTGTTGTGAAATTCTCCACCTTGGCAAAAATGGCTGAGCGGACATCCCTGCCGACTCGGGCGGCTGTACGCGAGGCGAAATGACTGACTGTCAATGAAGCAATCAGCCCGATCACAGCTACGAGGATCATTCGTAGTCCGATTTTCAAAATGTATTGGTTTTGAGTGCGCTGGTTATCGACTCCCATCCGGGCGTATTCCGTGTTGATCGACTGTACAGCCAATTGATGCAAAATTGACCCTTCAAGTGATGAAAGGTGAGCGTTGACCGCGCTTGAGATCGCCGCTTGCTGCTCTGCCGGCATTGCGTCCAATAGTTGGTCGAGGCTGACCCCTGGAGGTATCTGCATCATTTGTGCGGGGAGGTTTTCGCCAAGCAGTTGACTGGCGCCTTCCGGGTCACTTTGGAGCAAGCTGAGCGCTTGTATAAAAATTAACGGCTTGGCGACCAGGCTCTCCAGGGTTTGCTGGTCAGCTTCATCGATCGGTTTGAGGATATAGACCGATTCATTTTGTAATACCGGAAAATCCTCAGCTAATGCCAATGCCCTTTCGGAACCAGGCTCAACCAGGTCGTAGTAAGCCAGAACTGCGGAGTATTCTTCGGGGCTGAGGAGCAGGCTGAACGAGTGCATAGTCCCGGCGCTGATGGCGCCTGGCGCCCCGCTTTCGATGCCCTGCTGTTGGATGCCGACATTGATGATTTGCGAAAGCAGATCGGGCAGTTGTAAGTCTGCCGATGCCACCACAATCACCATGACAATGGCAAAAATGATGTTTTTCCAGTAAGGGACGATATATTGCTTTAATCTGAGCATAGGTTAATTTTCACCTTGAGTTGAAGATTGCTTCAGGGAAGCCTTTAATGAGTAATTTTTCTCGAGAATAATTTGGATTGATTGATTGATCAGTGGGACCTCATCGGATTGAATGGTCTCGGCTAAGGCTTTGATCCACTGATGGTGCGCATGTTTCGCATCGCTGACGATTGTTTTGCCCTCTTCGGTTAACTCGAGCAATTTTCCGCGCCGGTCACTGGGGTTGTCTATTCTGGTAACTAACTCAGACCTGACCAATTTCTCGATCAACTGCGAAACAGCCGGGTTGGAAATACCAAGATGGTTTGCCAGATCTTTTATTGAGGCACCCTGGTGACGATGCAAATAGAATAAGCTCATCATTTGGCTTTGAGACAGCCCTGATTCCTGTGTGAAATGAAATCGCTCGATATTCGAGTTTCGGGCAATCAGATCTGCCAGGTCGTAGAGAGATTGTAATAGTTGTTCGTTCATATTAATTCCGCTTAATAGTTAAGAGCGCTTAACCTTACAGCTACTTTTGGCGAAAGTCAAGCGAAATTACAAGAAGTGCAGCAATTCTCAAAATGAAAAAACATTCTACTTTGCCCTCATAAAGCGTAAAAACGAAATATATAAGCGTAAGGGGAGGTCCCTTGGTGAGCACTTAATGATCGCAACAATAGTCAGACCTTCCCAGCTTAAACACTGCGGATAGGCATTGAAAACCGTAAAATCACCGTCGTTCCATCGGGGTGGTGTTCTTTGATCAAGGAATTTCAGCTTTGCTCACATCCTGAGCCCACCCTTACCGTTGTTTATTTTGTTAGCCTCAGTTTCGGAGTCCGATTCCCCCTGCATTTTGCATTTTCGATCGAAAAACTCCATATTTAGAATTGCTAACAAGAAGTGCCATTTATTATTATGTTTTTCAAACGGGTATTAGTGATTCAGAGGAAGGAGGCAAGCCCCTATGTATGTTTAAGGAAATTGTCATCATGATCAGAGCGAAACGACGTGCATTTGGAAGGAGCTTAATAGTAGTCTTACCAGCTCCTTTGCTTCGCGCAGGACAACAGGAACGATGAGTTGCTATTCCCCAAAATTGTCCATAAATAATTCTTTCAATTCATCCAACAATGCCTGGTTGTCTGGGCCCAACGCCTCCAGGAGCAGCTCGTCACCCTGTTTTGCCCCCAGCAGCATCACCGAGATCATGCCCTTTATCAAAACGGGCTCAGTGTTATTGGTCCGGTTCGTGACGGTCAGCTGAGCTTCATGCTTTTTCACGGTTTGAATAAACAACGCGGCAGGGCGGGCATGCAAGCCAGACGGGTTTGTCACGGTCACATTGACCCCGATTTTCCCCTCATCAACCTCTTCGCATGATTCAGTTACATCGAGAACTTCGGGGTTATCAGCAGGCTGGTCGCCCAAAATCTGCTGTTGCTTGGCAGCCAGCGCGTTCATCGCCTCGTTATAAACCTCCTGCAGCGTGCCGCCCAGGTTAGCCTGCACACCAGCTGCGATTGCCCCCTCCACGAACGGAGCCGGACACATGCGCACCCTGGCGGCAACCTCCTCTTCGATCATTTGCAGCGCCATTTCAGTGCTCAAGACCGCGCTGCCGAGATCCATCAAGACCAACACATTGCCAGTTTCTGCCAGCTCATTCAATGCTTCCATAATCGCGAGCGCGTCTGTGCCAATTTCCTCATGGTCTTCGCCAATTCCTGCGGCAACCCTGATTTTGAGATCAGGAGATGTCACCATCTGACGGACGAGCTCAGCCGTTCCTTGAGCGAGTTGGAAACTATGCGATACCAGTAAGAGGCTGACCATAATGTGCCTATTTCTGTGTGTCGTTAGGTTTGCCGCGTAACATAGTTTGGAACCATGCCATGCCAAAGAAAACCAGCCAAACCATGGCAGCAAAAATGACCCCCCATAAGATGCCATGTCCCCAATCACCGCTGCCCATGATGATTTGCGCCGCGGTCAAGGCTCCGAGAGCAATGCTTACAACCGTGATTACGATATAACCGGTTCTTTTTTTGATCCAGGGTTTGCGCAGTTCGTCATAATTCACCGGCTCATTTTTCTTTGGCTCGGTTTTTTTCTTATTATTGCTCATGTTTATCTCCAGTTTGGCAAAAAATATGGGGCGAAGGCGCAAGGCACCCCGCCCCATAATTCTAAACGAACAATTAGTTTATTCTTCCACCCAATCAAAGGAGCGGGTGACCGCTTTCTTCCAACCCATATAGAGTTTTTCGCGGGTTTCTGCGTCCATCTGAGGATGCCATTCTTTGTCGATTGCCCAATTGGCGCGTAAATCTTCAACCTTCTCCCAGAAGCCAACAGCCAGACCAGCTGCATAAGCAGCGCCCAGGGCGGTAGTTTCTGCGACGGTCGGACGAATCACGGGGACGCCGAGGATGTCGGACTGGAATTGCATCAGTAACTCGTTGTAGACCATACCGCCGTCAACTTTCAGGGCGGTCAGCTCTACACCAGAATCCTTATTCATGGCTTCGAGTACTTCAGCTGTCTGATAAGCGGTTGCTTCCAGGACGGCGCGAGCCAGGTGACCACCATTAATATAGCGAGTCAGCCCGACGATAACGCCGCGGGCATCGCTCTTCCAGTAAGGAGCGAAAAGACCAGAGAATGCCGGCACGAAGTAAATGCCACCAGAATCTTCGACGGTATTGGCAAGCATTTCGATGTCAGACGATTTCTCGATCATCTTGAGGTTGTCACGCAGCCACTGCACGAGTGCGCCAGTGATGGCGATTGAGCCTTCCAATGCGTAAACAGCGGGTTCGTTGCCAATCTTGTATCCAAGTGTGGTCAGCAGACCGTTCTTGGATTGGACAGGTGTGGTGCCAGTGTTCATGAGCATAAAGCAGCCGGTGCCATAGGTGTTCTTGGCTTCGCCAGGACTATAGCAAGTCTGACCAAACAGGGCGGCTTGTTGATCGCCCAGGTCGCCAGCGATCGGAATACCGTCCAGCTGGCTGCCCTTGATATAACCGTAAACTTGGCTTGATGCTTTGATGTCAGGGAGCATTGCGCGTGGAACGCCCAGAGCTTCCAGCATCTCGGGATCCCAATCGAGGGTCTCGAGGTTCATCATGAAAGTACGGGAGGCGTTGGTCACATCAGTGACATGAACACCGCCCTGAGGACCACCGGTCATATTCCAGATTACCCAGGTGTCGATGTTACCAAAGAGGATCTCGCCTTTTTCTGCTTTTTCTTTGAGAGCAGGGTCATTCTCCAGGATCCACTTGACCTTCATACCTGAGAAGTAGGTTGCCAGGGGCAGACCAACTTTTGTTCGGAAACGATCCTGACCGCCATCTTTTGCGAGTTCGTTGCAAATTTTGTCGGTACGGGTATCTTGCCAGACGATGGCGTTGTAAACAGGTTTGCCAGTGGCTTTTTCCCACACAACTGCGGTTTCGCGCTGGTTGGTAACACCGATAGCAGCGATTTCTTTGACATCTATCTTGAGTTTATTGAGCGCACCTTCGATAACATCATTGGTCGCCTGCATAATCTCCAATGGATCGTGCTCAACCCAGCCTGGTTTGGGGTAAATCTGTTCGTGTTCTTTTTGATCATAGCCAACCACTTTGCCCGAATAGTCAAAGACCATAAAACGGGTGCTGGTGGTTCCTTGATCGATTGCTCCAACATATTTAGCCATAATTATCTCCTTTTGAATTTTGTTGATGAGTTTAACAATCCGCCCAGACATCGGCGGCTGATTTAATGAGCAGGTAGGTTGAAGTTGCCCCAGGGTCCTGGTGACCGGCACTGCGTTCGCCCAAATAACTGGCGCGACCTTTGCGGGCAACCAGGGGAATTGTTGCCAGCATGCCATCGTGCGCCGCTTCAGCGGATTTTTGCAGTGCTTCGCCGCACGAAGAGCCATTGTTTATGGCAGTCTTCAGGGCGTCCAAAGCCGGGTACAGGGCGTCGAGCATGGTCTTATCGTTTGGCTGGGCTTTGCCAAGCACTGCGATACCATTGATTCCAGCATCCAGAGCTTGTGCCCAGTCACCGACTTCCATTTCCATCTTCGCGCCAATTGTATTTCCGGCTTTCATAAAAATTGTGGAATACAGCGGACCCGCGGCACCACCAACCTTCGACAAAAGAGTCATTCCAACAGATTTCAGGATTGCGCCAATGTCTTTTTCTTCGACACTGGACAGCTTTTCGAGCACAACCTTGAAGCCGCGTCTCATATTCGCGCCATGGTCGGCATCACCGATCTCCCGGTCCAAATTGGTTAACATTATATGGTTTTCTTCAACAACCCGGGCATAATCTTTTATCCAGATTAGAACATCATCTCTTGTTATTGTCACTTTTGCCTCGAATAAAACACTACTGGAGGTTTGTCTCCAGTAGTGTCAATTTGATTCTAAATACCCCAGCGCATGCCGGCTGTCTTCACCGGTGCATCCCAGAGTTTCTTCATATCCTCATCCATCTTTAAGAGCGTGATGGACGCGCCAGCCATTTCGAGACTGGTGATATAGGGACCGATCAGGTTGCGGACGACTTTGATGCCCTTGGCTTCCAGGAGCTCCACCGCTTTTCGATAAACAATGTAGAGTTCGATCAAGGGCGTACCACCCATGCTGTTGACAAATAGCAGGACCTCGTCTCCTTCAACGAAGGGCAGGTCTCCCACGATTGGGTCAAGTAGCATTTCGGTGATTTCATCCGCCGGCGCAAGTTTCTCGCGGTGGCGACCGGGTTCACCATGGATACCGATTCCGATTTCCATTTCGTCTTCCGGTAAATCGAAGGAAGGTGTGCCGACATGGGGCACCACACAAGAGGTGAGTGCCATACCCATGCTGCGTCCCTGGTTATTGACCTTGCGTGCCAAATCGGCACATTCCTTTAAGGAACGCCCCTCTTCAGCAGCCGCGCCAACGATTTTTTCCATCACCACGGTCAAACCGACACCACGGCGACCAGCAGTCCAGGTGCTGTCTTCGACAGCAACATCGTCATCAACCAGCACCGATTCTACTTCTATGCCTTCGTCACGCGCCATATCGGCAGCCATTTCAAAGTTCATCACGTCGCCAGTGTAGTTTTTAACGATGTGCAAAACGCCAGCACCACCGTCAACAGCCTTGGTAGCTTCAAGCATTTGGTCGGGTGTTGGGCTTGTGAAGACTGCGCCTGGGCAGGCAGCGTCTAACATTCCTTTACCGACAAACCCGCCGTGCATGGGCTCATGACCGCTGCCCCCACCGGAGACCAACGCGACCTTACCCTGAACAGGTGAGTCTGCGCGAACGATAAAGTCAGGGTCGTAAAAGACTTTTACAAGGTCTGGATGAGCCAGTTCAATACCTTTCAGCTCTTCTTTCACAACGTCTTCAGCGTTGTTTATCAATTTTTTCATTTTTTTGTCTCCTTGTTTAACTTGGTATGATCGTGCCGTGACCAAGCGTCTATGTGACCAGCGGTCATAGTAAGATCAAATCAAACCCTAATCTTTCTTGGCCAGGTTTTTGGTAACCAGCACGTCATAGAGCCAGAAACCAATAGGACCAGCGATGGCGGGAACCAAGACCGGAACGATCAACCAGTAAATTCCTTCAAACAACCCTTTGGTTCCAACAATGGCGCCAAGAATACGGGGACCAAGGTCGCGGGCAGGGTTGATTGAATAGCCGGAGGGACCACCCAGTGAGAGACCAACCGCCAGCACAGCAAAACCAACGATGAATACGCCGAGGTTGTCTTTGAGACCGCTGTTCTTCAGATCGCCGCTGGCAGCAATGCCCCAGATCAGGACAAAGGTTCCAAACAATTCAGCGATGGCTGCTGTTAACATACTGTAACCGCCAGTTGCACCAGAGCTAGCTGCACCCCACCAGCTTGCACCGAAAACTGACCCAGGACCGGTTGACCAAACGTTGGGCATACCGGCAGCCACGAGTCCGTCGCGATAAATGAGGTATACAGCTGCAGCACCAAGAAAAGCGCCGATCATCTGAGCGACGATATAAGGAACAACTTTCTTCCATGGGAAGCCACGGCGGAAAGCCAGACCCAGAGTCACAGCAGGATTCAAGTGAGCACCAGAGATACCGCCAGAGACGTAGGCCGCAATGATGACTGCGAAAGCCCAGCCAATGGTAATAGTGTTCCAGTTATAGGCAGTACCGGCAAGCCGGGGTGCAAGACCAACATTGGCGACAACACCATCACCGAGCAGAATAAGGATGAAGGTGCCAAAGACTTCGCCAATAAATTCCTTCATTGTTCGATTTTCCATGAATATTTCTCCTTTAGATTTATGTTATAAGATTTACGAAATTTGTTGATAAAAAGAATTGCTGACCGTTCGATAGGACCTCACTTTCCAATATATTCATTGATGAATAATTGCGGCACATTAAAAAAGCACAACTGTTCCAAAGATTCGCCTTCACAAATCTTCTTAACTGACAGTTGCGCTTGCATTAATCTAAACAATCCTGTCTCCAAACTCCCACGAAATTGATTAGAACTTAAAACTGCGATGAAATTCCAGCGAATCTATCGCCAAATACTTCAAGGATAACTATAACACAATATTGGTACGTTGTGCAAATTTTCACAGATTTGCATAATTTATCTGTCTTAAAAACTAAAACCTGCAACCTGGTAGTATAATACTTCAGGAATAGGAAATTGGTCAAGAGTTGTATAAGTCGGCATGCCCTGAAAGTGCCATTCAACGAACCAAAAAACCGGTGATTATAGCAGCAACTTATCGCGCCCACCAAATTTTCTTTTCAAACCAACTAAATCAGATGGAGGCAAGTGTGCGAGAAAAATACGATTACATCGTGATTGGGGGAGGCGTGGTCGGTGCGATGATCGCCCGGTGGCTTTCCCGTTACGAGGGCAGTCTCTTGCTAATCGAAAAAGAACCTGATCTCGGTATGGGTTGTTCTTCGGCAAATACTGCAATTGTCCATGCGGGTTACGACCCCTTGCCCGGTTCACTAAAGGCATTAATGAACGTCAGGGCGAATCCCATGTGGGATCAGCTGGCAGGAGAGCTAAACTTCCCCTTCGAACGCAGAGGCGACTATGTGGTCGCGGTTGGTGAAGAAGAGCTTCCGTTAGTGGAACGGCTAATGAAGCAGGGTATTCAAAACGGCGTACCGGGTATGATAATGATCGACGGAGCCGAAATGCGCTCAAGGGAGCGCGATATTAACCCGGATGTCAGCGGTGCGCTGTGGGCAACCACCGGCGGCATTTGTGACCCCTTCCAGGTTACAGTCGCAGCGGCGGAGAACGCAGTTATAAACGGCGCGACGGTCATGCTCAACACGGCTTTCGAAGACTTCATCTGGGAAGGCAACCGTGTTATTGGTGTGAAAACCAATCGTGGTGACTTCTTTGCCCGCTGGGTGATCAACTCTGCCGGTATCTATTCTGATGCGGTTATGCACAAAGCTGGCGTGCGCCCTGAGTTCTTCATTAAACCTCGCAAAGGCGAATATTTTATCTTTGACCGCGCCGAAGTTCAGATCCATAATGTGCTTTTTCCGGTTCCATCCAGCCGCGGTAAAGGAATTCTCGTAACCGGCACATTGCATGAAAATACGATCGTTGGTCCTAATGCCAATGTCATCGATGATAAAGAAGATACTTCACTGACCAAAGAGGGCATGGATGAACTGCTCGATGGCGCTAAAAAACTGATCCCTACACTCAATTTGCGCCATTCAATCGCCAACTTTGTCGGCTTGCGCCCCATGGGTAACGGACCTGCCTGGACACCTGGGCTCAATTACAACAACGATTATGTGATTGAAATACCTGCAAATGTTCAGGGTTTCGTCAACCTCGGCGGCATCGAATCGCCCGGGCTGACCTCTGCCCCAGCTATCGCTGAGATGGTGGTTGACCTGATGAAAGACGCCGGCGAAGCGTTTGTTGTCAAACAGTCCTGGGATCCTATCCGCCCGGCTCGTCCGCGGTATTCCAAGATGACGCACCAGGAACGCAAGCTCTTGTGTGATGTTGACCCCCGCTATGGTCGTGTGATCTGTCGCTGTGAAAATGTAACCGAAGGCGAAATTATTGCCGAAATGCATGCACCGGTTCCCTCTCTGACTTACGACGCCATCAAGCGCCGCACCTGGTTGGGTACTGGTCGCTGCCAGGGTGGTTTTGACATGACCAGGGTGGTTGCCATCATGGCGCGCGAGCTTGGTGTTTCGGTTTTTGACATCACCAAGCGTGGTGAAGGATCTGAATATCTCTACCGGACTACCAAGGATGCGGAGGTTGCCGATGTTGGTTAAGAAACAATATGACGTGGTTGTGATCGGTGCGGGTCCAGGTGGTCTGGCTGCCGCAATTGATGCCAAAAAAGCAGGAGCGGATGATGTGTTGGTAGTCGAACGCGATGTTGAACTCGGCGGTATCCTGCTGCAATGTATTCACAATGGCTTTGGATTGCAAACCTTTCAGGAAGACTTGCCTGGTCCGGAATATGCTCAACGTTTCATTAACGAAGCACGCTCGCTTGGGGTTGAATTCCTGCTCGACACAATGGTCATGGCTGTGACCTCGCAGCGCAAACTCTTCCTCTCCAGCCGCGATTTTGGCTACATTGAAGTCGATGCCCTTGCGATTGTTTTGGCGATGGGCTGCCGCGAACGAACCCGCGCGCAGGTACGCCTCCCGGGCTATCGTCCCAATGGCGTTTTCACTGCTGGCACCGCACAGCGCTGGGTCAATGTGGAAGGCTATATGCCCGGTAACAATTTTGTGATCCTCGGTTCCGGAGACATCGGCATGATTATGGCTCGCCGCCTGACTTTTGAGGGTGCCCACGTGGAACGGGTGCTCGAGATTCAGTCTTATCTTTCTGGCTTGAGCCGCAACTATGTGCAATGCCTCGATGACTGGAACATCTCTTTACAACTCCAGCATACGGTCAAGAAGATTATTGGGAAAGATCGGGTTGAAGCGATCGAATCAGTCGCCGTAGACGACAAATGGAATTTCATTCCCGGCAGTGAAGAGATCATCCCTTGCGACACACTGCTGCTCTCGGTCGGCTTGATCCCTGAAAACGAGCTTTCCAAAAAAGCCGGTGTGGCGCTCGACCCCGTTACTGGTGGTCCTTATGTAGATGAGCATTTCCAGACCAATGTTCCGGGCATCTTTGCTGCTGGCAATGTGGTGCATGTCTATGATCTGGTCGATTATGTCTCGATGGCTGGTGGAGAAGCCGGGAAGAGCGCTGCTGAATTTGCGATTGCTGAGAAAGACCGTGCTTCCCGCTATATTCCGTTGGTTCCTGGAAAGAATGTTCGTTACATTGTCCCGCACAAACTGGATAAAAAAGCACTGGAACAAGGCGATATCAGCCTGCAAATGCGCGTGACCAGACCGATCGAAGAAGATGTCTGGATGGAAGTACGCGGCGAAACGAATAGTATTGTCAGGCGTTCTGAACGTTATGTGCGCCCGGGTGAGATGGTCACAATCGTACTTAAGCCCAGGATGGCAGCTGAAGTTGAAAAAGCTGGCAGATTGACCGTTGATATTTACCCGAAATCGGAGGCATAAGATGGAAGAAAAGAATTTTATCTGCACCGCTTGCCCGATGGGCTGTAAACTGATCGTTCGGATGGAAGGAGATGAGGTCGTCAAGATTTTAGGTCAGCGCTGCCGAAAAGGCGAAACCTATGGGCGCCAGGAAGCGATTGCGCCGCAGCGCATGGTTGCCAGTACGGTGAGGGTGCCCAACGGTTTCCACCCGTTGCTGCCGGTTTACACCAAAGGCTCAATTCCCAAGAGGAAAATTGGGGAAGTGCTCGAGAAAATCAGGGCAATTGAAGTGACCGCGCCGATCAAAGCCGAAGATGTGATCATTGCTAATGTTATTGGCACAGGCGTGGATGTCATCGCCAGCCGCGACATGCCGGCGAAAGATTAATTTATTTTACAGGATGAAAACCCGTAGGGCGGGATTGAAAACACCTCGAGCGTTCGTCTACTCGCACTTTGTGTGTTTTCAATCCGCCTTTTTCGAGTATGCATGGAAAAGAAGGATGGCTTCGTGGAATTTTAGCGCCTTTTTTTGCTCGCATGAACTGGCAGGTCTGGCAGATTGAACTTAACCATCTCGGTTGTTTGTTACACTTAATCTCACCTCGTGAGTGATCGGAAAGAATATGATTCCTAGTTATGAAGACCTGATGCTGCCGTTGCTAAAGTTCGCAGAAGATGAAAAAGAACATCACATCCACAATGCAGTTGAAGCATTATCCATAAGTTATCAACTTACTGATGATGAAAAACTGCAAACGATCAAAAGTGGTCGACAGACAGTTATCTACAACCGAGTGGTATGGGCGAGAACTTACTTAAAAAAGGCAGGTCTACTGCAAGATCCACGCAGAGGTTTTTTCCAGATTACTAAGGAAGGGGTGAATTTACTTTCAACCAATCCAAAACGAATTGATGACGAAATCTTAATGAGATACCCTTCATTTCAAGAGTTCCAATCAAGAAAAGATGCCCCGAAACCAGGCTTCAACAAAGAGAGTGACGATGAAAGAACTCCAGAAGAATTATTGGAGAGCGCATTTGATGAGATAGAAACTCGTCTGGCCGATAACCTGATTGACATAATTTTGAAAAGCTCTCCAGTGTTTTTCGAACGTTTGGTGATCGACCTATTGTTGGCTATGGGTTATGGAGGTTCACAAAACGAACTCGCTGAGGCTGTTGGAAAGTCTGGTGATGAAGGGATTGATGGGATTATTGATCAAGACAGACTTGGTCTAGACCGGATTTATATCCAGGCAAAAAGATGGGATCCGAACCAGACAGTCAGCCGACCGGAAATTCAGAAGTTTGTGGGTGCTTTGTCAGGAAAACACGCAAAAAAAGGGATTTTCATTACAACTGC
>Ga0209510_1000223_pt1 | contig 84187 bp, 67 predicted proteins | sample BiotimSIPDNA_FD_185749 | JGI IMG/M metagenome (GOLD analysis project Ga0209510, IMG submission 185749) | Anaerobic biogas reactor microbial communites from Washington, USA - Biogas_R1 time_0 SIP DNA (SPAdes) (version 2) | ecosystem: Engineered > Bioreactor > Anaerobic > Unclassified | place...
CGCGATTGATCTCCGCTGCGGTGGCGGTGACAGATTCACTGCCGACATATAGCTCGCCCACATCGACGCTGACGCCGTTAGGGAAGTATGTCCCTTTACCATCTAATCCACTCATAGGGACTAATCTCCTTTCTTAAAGGATTAAAAGGGGGCTGCATAGCCCCCTGGGTTGTCTATGCAGGGGAATGGCCGTAGATGCAGCGGGCATCGCTCCAGCCCATCGTATAATCGGCATAGGCGATATACTCCTGGATCAGGGGGTTATCAGGCTTGTTGGGTATCACCATCGGCGCGGTGATCTCCACCATCTTGACGTAGTCCTTCAGGAGCAGACTGTCAGCCACGGCCCACTGCTTGGCGCTGAAGCCCTTGATCACGACGTATTTCATCTCGTAAACCGGGTTGGCGCCGTTCTCCGCGCTCTCCGGGATCAGCTTGGCTTCCTTGCCGAAGAACTCTTTGGCCTTAGGCTCCAGCTCGGGAGCGATCAGGCACAGGTCGAAATTACAGTCGAAGTCCAAGCCGTCAAAGGTTTTAAAGCGCTGGGCCGCTGTCTGGGTGGCAGTGATAGCCGATATGGAGAAGGTGCTGGTTCCAGTGTTGCCGAAGGTGCCGTCCGAGTCGCTGTTGATCGGATGGTCCGAAGCGAACAGGGGCTTGCTGTCGGCTCCCACGAAGGCGGTATTCCAGCCCTGTGCAAACAGGTTGTAGAAGTCCCGCACCCTGGTCATGGCCAGGGAGTCGGCCATCTTGGTGCCGGCCTTGGCAGCCTCACCGCTCTGGTCGATCTTGGCATATTTATATTTGACGGTGGCCTTGGCAGCCCTCTCAACTGGTTCATATACGGTCTTGAAGCCGCGCTTCTGGTTCAATTCGGTTATGGTAGTCCCATCGTATACCGGGATGTAGCCGTAGCCGCCCATACCCTCATCGGCCCACTGGTTGGACTTTTTCAGGGGTTTAAAGCCGATTACAGTTTTTATGAGATCGGTGCGTTTATCCAGCCTGTCCTGGAAGCGTTCCAGGACGATCGGATACATGTCATCGGCCCAGGTTAAGACGTCAAGCATCTCTTAGTACCTCCTTTGTCAATTTAGGAAACTGTGTTTACCGCCCTAATTCGTGTCGGTGTAAGGGTGGCTCCCGAGCTGGTGCAGCCGGAACTTGAAATAGATCCAGTCGTTCTCCAGGTCCACGCCTACCACCTGCATCGCGAAGCCTCCGCCGGTGTTGAGATCGATGTTGGTGGCTGCAGCATTAAGATCCCAGGTATAGGACCCGACCGGCGGAAACAGCTTGTAAGTATCGCCGGCAGTTGTGCCGCCGGTGAAAGTCCCGGTGAAAGTCCCGGTGCTGGTGGCGAAGTCGGTGATCTCCACAATGTCGCCTGGGTTCAGGCTCAAAGTCGAACCGGTTCCCCTGGACACCAATTTAAGGAACCCGCCGTTGAAAGCATCGTTGCTAGGGGTGCCGTAAGACGCGTCCACCAGGGTGGTGGTATTGCCGGAATCAGCTACCACCTCGGGGGCCTTGACTTTGAAAACCGCGGTGGGGGAGCAGTAAACCTTGATGGCCGTTCCCGACTGGCGGCCCGAGGTGGCGCCGTCGTGGTTCTCAGCGGCCACACCCAGGACCGGATCGTCCTGGTCGGCGTCGACCTCGGCCACTTTCCCCACAGACAAGGCCACGACTTCGCCGAGCGATACGGCGGTGCTGGCGGCTATAGGGAATTCTTTGATCACTGGAAAAGTGCATCCAGATAAGTCAAAAGCATATTCAAATGCCATTGATTTGTACCTCCTTACTTCTTGATGAGAGACAAACTCTCGGCAAACTTTTTGAAAGGTATCCCGGCTTCTTTGGCCAGCTCCTGCTGCCGGGCGGTCAACCCATATGTGCCGCCCTCGTCACTCAGCTTGGCCTTGCCGCTGCCGGTGGAGCGGCTCAAATTGCTCTTAGTCTTCTCAATCGCCGCCCGTTCGACCCCGCCCACCAGGTCGACGAAGTCCTCGTAGATCTCCGTCAGGGTCAACTTGGGATTGGCCCGCTGGTAGAACTTGTTGAACTTCTCGTTGGCGCTCAATTTGGCGTGATCGATGTCCGGGTATTTGGCAACGAAATCGTCGATCTCCTTCTGGGCCCTCTGGTTGGCCTCCAGGCGGGCCTGCTGCTGTCGCTGAATCTCTTCCCGCTCCGCCTGTAAGCTGCTGATCTCCTTCTTCAAGGCGCGGATCTCAGCCAGGATCTCCGGGCTGGCCCCATAGCGGTCAGCCTGCTCCTGCAAATCCTCCAGCTCCTGCTGCTGGGCGGCCTGCTCCCGCTGAGCTCGGGCCTCCTTGGCCTGTTCCCTCAGGATAACCTTGATCTCTGCTGGTGTGCCCTCGTAGCCAAACTCATGCAGCAGCTCGACGATCTCCTTCTGGTCGTAGTAGCCTTCGGACTGCAGCTTGCGGCCCACTGCTTTGTCCAGCATCTCCTGGACGTCTTTTTCGGTGTACCTCTTCTCATCCACCAGCTCGGGTGATGCTTTCCCCGCCTCGGCGTCAATTTCCGGCTCCAGGCCGTCAAGTAGTTGATCCCCCATGATTACTCCTTTCCGTTTAAGGGCCGTCGCCCATTATTCCGGTCTTTCCCGTTGTCAGCCGCGAATCAGCAATAAAAAGCGCCCTTGCCCGGCGCATAAGTTATCAGTCATCAAATTAACCCATCGGCCCCACCCCAGCCATCATGATGGGTACAACTCCCTGGCCTTATATCGGCCCGAACCTAATAACCTCAGTTAAAGATTAAAATGAGAGCATGAGCTGGAACATAATACCCTTAACCTCACCGCTGTTGACGTACTGAGCCATTTCATCCAAGGCCTTCTGGTGTTCTCCAATCTCCTGAAAAGCGTTATTATCCATCTTTACCGCCTTTCTTCGCCAGAATCATGTCCTTGAGCTTGGCCAGGGCTTTACCACTGGTAGCCCTGGTAGGCCGGTCCCGGCTCCCCCTGACGGGCTGGGATTTGCGGTTCGTGGCCAGGTTGTCCACCTCCTCCCAACAGGGTCTCTACCGCTTGGGGCAACTGCTCCGGCGGGATCTGCATCAGCGCCTGGACCACGTCGCCCAGCTTCTCATGCGGCATGGCTTGATACAGGGCCCGGCCTATCTCCTCCGGCAGGCTGTCCAAAAAGGCCTCTATCTCCTCCGGTCCAGGTGCCCGCTGCATACCCAGACCAGGTCCGCCCGATCCACCAGGTCCGCCCGGCCCGCCTGGTGCCTGCGCCTGCTGCGGCTGCACCGCCTGGCGCAGACTGTCTTTGATCTGGTTGCCGTTATTGAGACCCATAAGGTCTATCATGCTGCACACCAGCTCGATGTTGACCGGGTTGACCGGTATCTTGGTCAGTTCCTGTGTGGCTTGCAGCGTCAAGGCCGGGCTCTTGGCTATGCCTTGACCGACGTTGATCTCACAGTCGATACGGGGATAATAGTACTGCGTCTCCGGCTGTTCCTGAGGCTCCTCACCAGGCAGGAAGTCTATCGGACTCTGCGCCGTCGGAACCGGCTGTTTGACCAGGTCACTGTTGAACGTCATAGACCGATCCGGCTCTCCATTCTTGCCCCTGATCAGCACGATGCGGTCGGTGGTGTAGAACTCCAGGGCCGTCCAGTCGATCAGCTCGTAGAGCCTCCTGAAGCCCCCCACGCGGTCGATTTTCTTGGGGGCCGACCGCTTCTCCCGGTCCTCCCGAATCATGGCCAGGCCGCTCGCCGTGTTGACTCTGCTTGGCACCTCGGCGCCCTTGGTGGCGAAGTTGCCGTTAACCTCCTCGATCTTGTCATGTATGAAATTGATCATGTTGATGCTGTTGCTGTTGTTGGTTATGCCTCCCAGGCGTCTCACCGCGCTGATCTTGTTGGTCTTAACCTTCCACCGCGCGCCTGGCATGTTGACCGGCTCGACCCCGTCGGCGAAGGCCCCCTCCTCTTCCAGTATGATGTCGTTGCCCAGCATAGCGCTGTTCAAGAGCGCGTTCATAAACTCGCGGTCGGCGGCGTCGATCAAGTCCTTGATGGCGTCGATGTCGCCCCGGTCCCAAAAATTCTTGGTGTTGGGGGTTTTGCAATATTTAACAAAAGGATACAATTTATTACCGCTCTCAGCGGTGTTGACCCAGTATTTCTCAATGTGCTGCACCTCGGTCTCGTTGACGCAGATGCTGCAGGCTATATCCCCGGCGTCGTCCCGGTACCAGTACTCGATCACCTGCATGGTATCGTCGTAGATGTCCCTGGTGGCGCTCTCATATATCTCAGTATCGCCGTGGTTGGCGTCGCTGCTGATGTCGTCTATGATCTCACCCCAGCGCCTGCGCGCCGCTCTCCGGTGCATCCGGTAGGCGTAGATTAGATACTCGCAGTCCTCCAAGTCGTACGCGGCCGGATCGGGGAATATGTTGGCCGGATCAGGATCGCCGATGACGATGTCTCCTATATAGCCCGGCCCCTGGATCTGGTCGTCGAAACCAACCTTCCAGAAGGCGTTGCCCAGCTTGCCCAAGGCCCGCTCCTGGTCGGGATTCATGTCGTCCAAGTGGTTGTTGTAGCAGATGAAGCGGACCACGTCCTCCCGCATCTTGGCATTGTAGCTGTCCAGGTCATCGTCCCGGCCCTTGAATTGAAAGTCGGGTACGTCAGGCTCGATCTGGCTCTCCACCTGGATGTAGGCGTCGGGCAGCACCGGCGGCCGGAAGGGAATGTTGTGCCGCTCCGCCAGCTCGGCCATCTGTCGGGCGGTGTAGTGCCGGTTGTTATAGTAGTTGTCCAACATTACGAACCGGTTGGCCGTCTCCGCCTTCTGGGTCTTGGCATACTCGTAATCGCGCCTTACCTGGGCCTCCCGAGCCTCCCTGCTGCTCATGTCCCACACGTTGCCCTTGTTGCTGGCCTTACTCACCGCCTGCCTCACCGCCCTTTTAGCTCTATCTATAAGTCCCATGTCCTCACACCCCTCACCAGGTCTTGATGCTCATATCCGGCCTCTTTATGCCCAGCCGCTCGGCCAGTTTCTTGGGCTTCTCCGGCTTCAGCTTCGGCGCCGGGCTGGGCCGCGCTGCCGTCCAATAGCGGATGGCATCCGGCCCATGCGTCAACTCGTGCGGCTCGTTGGCCACGTCATTGGGATCCCGAGCGTCGTGCTGCAGTTGAGGCAGGGTCCTGATCAAGTTATAGCAGCGGCTGAAGATCACCAGGCCTGCCGTCCAAGTCTCCTGCTCGTCCTGGTAGGGCTTGAGCCACTCCCTGAGGTTATACCAGCCCTGCACCCGGTCGTTGCTCGCCTTCTCCAGCCATACACCGTGCTCGCCGAATATTTCCGCCGTGGACTTGCCTGTATCCCGGTTGCGGTTCCACAAGTCCGGCGGAGCTACGATGGAGTATATCGGCTCGTTAATCATCGCCTTGATGGCCTCGGCCGCATCGGACACGATCAGGCCAGGCTGGTACAGCTCCTTGTAAACGTATCCCTTGCCAGTCATGTCGGTGGCGATCCAGTATGCCGCCAGCATATCCAGGCCGTAGTCTATGGTTATGTAGCGCCGCCAATCCTCGGGGATGACAAACGGCTCTATGACGTGGATATCACGCCTAAACTCGGTAAAGTACTGGCCGCTGAAAATGTCCCAGTCACCATCCCGCAGCGCTCTCCGCTCCGTCTCTGGCAGGGCGTCCAGCCGCTGGAGGTAGCCGGGATCGCGCTCTATCAAAATCAAATTATCCGTAACTCTGGCCGGGATGAAGCACCGGGTGGTCCCCCCCTCGGTCGCGAATACGGTCTCCGGTGGAGCTGGATCGATAAAGCGAGCTTTAACCCAGCTGTGGCCCACTCCGCCCGGATTGGTGCCGGACCTCATCCGCGGTTTGACGCCTGGCAGCACAGTGCGGTTACGACTGAGCATGTATGTGTATTGGTACTCGGTAAAGTGCGTCAGCTCGTCGAATATAATCAGGTCATACTCGGCCGACTGGTATTTCAGTACATCCGTCTCCCGGTCCAAGCTGCCGAACTCCAGGGTGCTTTTGTTCAAAAAGGTCCACAAATGTTTAACCTCGTTGTATTTGCCGATCTGACTCGGGAAAGTGGTTTGGCTGCGCCTTATGACCGATCTCTCCAAATCTGGGAACGTGCGCCGGAGGTACAACGCCTTGTAGCTATCGGTTTCCAGGCAGGAGATCAGCGCCTCCTGCAGCAGTGCCTCCGTTTTGCCTCCTCCGGCCGCGCCACCGTACAGCACCTCGTCAGCGGCACATAGATGGAATATCTCCTGGCGGGGTTGAGGTTTGTAGGGCAGGACTATATCCACCTAATCGCCTCCCGGTCTTGGTATGCTGGACACGATATTGAGCGCCCCGCCGCCTGGGCCGCTGAGCTCGTGCTTGTCGATAAACATTCCAAGGTGCCGGGCCACGTTCTCCAGCGCCTTCCCCTGATCCTGGAACTTAATCTCGATGCCTGCTTGCGTCTGCTTGATGCCGGCATAGAGCAGCCTGGCCTTGCCGGTCAGTTTACGGGTGTCGGCTAGGTGCAGCTCCGGATTACCCTCGCCCAAGCAGTAAGGGCAGCTCTCATTAGGATCAAGCAAACGATTGAAGCCGTAGCCGCCGGCAGCCGACGGAATTGCTGGCGTTTCGTCCTCTTTGGCTCTCTTAATCGCCTGGCCGACCGCTTGTTGGTATTCCTCCTCATCACGCCACTGGTATTGATAGCCGATACCGTAGCAGTGGCGGCAGCAGCCTCTCCTCAGATGGATGATGTCGTTGGGATCTGCCGTGGCTATGTCCCACCAACGGCGCAACACTTTATCGGCTGTGATCTCGGTCCTTTCGGCACGTTCTGTGAGAGCTTTATCTATAAAACCCTGTATCTTAGGTTTCCTGAGGTTTTCATGGCCTATCACTTCCGCGGTTTTTACACTGTAACCAGCCCTGATCGCCGCCTGCGTGGCGTTGAGATCAACAAGATACTCCTCGACAAACCTTTGCTGTTTTGCAGTTAATCCGGCCACGCTATCACCTCCAATAAAAAAGCCCCGGAAGGCCTGGCCTGCGGGGCAATATACACGATACCAATGTACCACTGTCAAGTGTGACATAGTGTGCCATAAAAATATTTTTAAAATTTTTGAAAAAAGATATTGACACGCACGCTAGCACGCTATATAATTAAATCAACAAAAACAATCGTCCACCCCCGAACCAGGGGGGAGAAAAAAGGAGGAGTAAAGATGGAAAGGAAATATCAAGGAATCGTAACCGACAGACTCGGAACATTGGAGACTCGCAAAACTAAGTTATATGCTACTTACAAAGAGGCCCACGATGCGGCGGAGAAGCTCTGCAAAAAGACCATGGGAGACCGGGGCACGATTGATGTTGAGAGCATCACCAGAGCCGAAGAAATCGCGCAAGCATTACAAGAGTCCGGCACATGGGACATAGCCCTTTTAAAAGAGCTTTGCACCCTGGCAGACATGGAGTCCGAATGGCAAGCAGCAGACGGCGAAACCTTTGAAGATGTAGCTTATGCAGCGGCTGAAAAGCTGGGAGTCGAGATCTGAGCCGAAACCGGGGAAACCCGGTGCCAGGCGCAAGCTCAACAGATACGTTAAGGGGGGATTAATCATGGCTCAGGTACAGCTCAACACCAGGATCTCGGTCGAACTGCATAACTGGCTCGACCAGTACAGCCGGGAAACCGGCACACCGAAAGCCCAATTGATAAACGAGGCTCTACTAAAGTTAAAAGAGGAGAAGGAAAGGGCCGGGGTGTAGCCCCGGTCCCTTTTTATGCCATTATCTCACACTCACCCCGGCAGGGTGTTATCCTAACGCTCCGCAAGGCGTCGGAGTGTATCCGGTGGACCTGCCGCCAGCTGTAGTTCATCTCCACCGCTATCCGCTCCCAGGTCAGCCCGTCCAGGTAGCGGTACTGCAGCAGCTGCCGCTCCCGGTCATCCTGCACCGCCTCGATGCAGTCGCTAACACCCCGCCGGATCAAGATCAACCGATCTATACCCTCGTCCATCTCCCGTTCCAGGTCGATGATCTTGGCTATGATGTCAGCCTCCGTAATCTTGGGCCCTCCCCCTGATATCTCCGGGTTTAGCCGGGACGTGATCCGCCCCAGCCTGCCCCTCCACCGCTGGCTCTCCTCCAGCTTGCGCTGGATCTCCCTATCTAGCCGGACATACCGTTTCAGATAAGCAATCTTTTCTTGGTTGCTTTTCGCCGCCGCCGACACCTCCCTCCCTGATCCTCTCGGCCTCGTCAAACCACAACCGCAGCTTACTCCCGCTGGGAAGCTCCTGCACCAGGCACAGGCTGCTGCCGTCGATCCGCATACCGTGCTGCTCCAAGGTGGACTGTATACTCTCATACAGCTCCTGCATGGTCAGTCGCCGCACGTCATCCTTGTGGCTGGCATAGTACTGCAGGTGTTTGCACCTCCCGGCCAGCTGCTTGCCTGGGTCCTCACACCGCTTACGATCTATGTCCCGCCGGCTCATCTCCTTCCCCAGGTACCAACAGAAGGCCACCGGCTGGGGTGTTTTGGGTTTCATGGCTCCGTGGGCTCCGTGTCCCCCGGCCTCTCCACTTCGGCCAGTGCTTGCACTAATATGTGTTGTATAGTTGGCTGTGTCCGCAAATATGCCACCGCCCCCCTCGCCGCATCCACAACCGCACACAGTTTGGCGTTTTCGGCCTCTAGGTAATGGACAGCTTCTATGGCCTCATCTAACCCTCCGGTTATAGATGTGACCATCAACCGCAACCGATCAACCTCGGCCCGCAGTCTCTGGAAACGCTCATGGTCATCTTCGCCTGCACATCTCATGCATCCCTCAATTAATCTGTCTAATTTGGCCTCGGCCTTGATTGCCCGCTCAATGGCATGGGGCCAACCTTCACGGGCTTCTGCAATAAATTCCGCATCCTCTTTAGATAAAGTGCTTTCAGTGCAACACCCACACCCTGTTTCAAATACCGGCTCAACTCCGGTATTTTCTTCGCCATTCCACGGACCCGGTGTGGCCCTGTTGCAAATCTCCATATCCTTCGCTAAATCCCTCATCTACTCGCCCTCCTTCTTTGACTCAAAATAACTGCAATAATCATCTAAAAAGGTTTCATGCTGATACTCTCCATCGCTATGATATGCACAAAATAATTTGTTTGTATGTTCGCTTTCTACAAGGTTTTGGCAGTTTTGACATTTGTACGTTCCTTCCGTGTCCGTTGCCCATCTAAGATGCTTTTTCAACCGTTCTACCTCGGCCTCCTTGTCATCATTAATTTTCATCCTAATCTTCCCCGACAGTGAATGATAACCCTCAGTAATCAATAGGGATATTGCAACACTAGTTTTTATCCCTAACGTCTCCTTCACGTTTTTTATAGCTTCAACTATATGATTCTCTGCTGAAAATACATATTTTTTCATCTCTCGCCCTCCTTAAAAAACCCCGTCCAGACCGTCCCTGCCACGAAGCCTATACTCAGGCTCAACCAAATCCCAATAATCCACCAAATCATCTCTCGCCCTCTTTATCCAGTTCGGCAAGGGCTTGTCTTAAATCGTAAACTGGATTTTGACCAACCCTCACTCGCCCTGCATTGTCTACTGCTATCCTCGCCGCCTCCACTACCTTGCGGAGTTTGGCGTTCTCGGCCCGTAGCTTGGCGTTCATTGTATATGCGGCGTTTTCCCAAAGCTTAAAGTTTTTATCGGCAAATTCTTCTATTGGTTTCAACCGCTCAACCTCAGTCTCGGCCTTGATTGCTCTCTCAATAGCATGGGGCCAACCTTCGCGAGAAGCGGCAATGAATTCAGCGTCTTTGTTCCACTGTTTTATACTGCCCTCTTTCCATTCTTCTTTCTCCCAATTATAGTCGCCCATCAAAGCCAGACAGCATACGCACTCTTCGTTTTCTGTTTGGCAAACCCTTACATCTTCATCAGATTCGCTGGTTGCTTCCCATGGCCCAGGCGTTGCTCTATTGCATATCTCTAAGTCTGCTTTCAAATCCCTCATCTACTCGCCCTCCTTCTTTTTCCGAACATCCGCTACCAACTCGTTGTATTCCTCGACCCATATGATAGGGATTTCCAAGTTGGCGGTTATATAACGGTTCATGGCTTCTATGATTTGCGTTATTCTGTTGTTCTGCCAAACCCACTTTGGTGCTAATCCTAACGGGTATAAATCCCTCATCTCTCGCCCTCCTTAGTCGTGCCAGGTATCTTCCCGGTTGCGGCTGGCTTCGGAAGAAAATCCAGACGGGTACCGCCTCTGGAGCTTCGCGATGTTCTGCTCCGCTATTTCCTCCAAGGTGGTGCCGATGTTCCGAGCAGCCTTGGCTATGTACCACATCAGATCCCCAAGCTCTTCCTCGATTTTGACCGTATCCAGGGTATGCCCCTGTTCCATGACCTTTTTCACATGGTCTACAACCTCGCCGGTCTCTCCGACCAACCCCATACATGCTGCTATGAGTGTGTTGAAACTTATCTCCTGGCTGTCGGTCCTGGCCGCCAGCTGCTGATACTCGTTTGGTGTCATCTACTCCACCTCCGTGATTTCTATCTCCACCCTGGGTCTGTCTGAATAATATTTAGCCGCGGTGGCCTCCACGATCTGGGAGTCGTCCTTGTATGCCAGGCCGTTGAGACTATCTGAGACCAGCTTGCCCAGGTTGTCCCAGTCTGGCCTTTTGGTCGGCCTGATCATGCCATACAGTGCGGCCTGTTGTTTTTTAGCCGACCAGCTGGAGGGGATGGTGAAGTATGCCTTAAGCAGCAGCTTTACCGGAATCTCGACCGGCTTGTGATCCGGATAAGTGACGCAGAATAATTCTTTGACCAGGGTCTCATAATTTACCGTCTTGGCGGGCGTATATGTTATCCCGGCCCTGGTAACTCTTGGCCTCGCCTTGGCGCATGGTTCCCCAGGTATAGTCAGTGTTAACCTCACCTACTCAACCCCTCCCCGTTTGTCGATAATCCCGCCCCTTGATACGCAAACATATCTCGGCACCCCATATGCGGCTGACCAGGGCCTGCCCCTCTTTGCGCTCGGTCTCCCCGCTAGACAGGTTGGTCGTGTAGATCGTTGACCGCCTACCATGACGATAATCTATGACCTCGTAAAACTTGGATCGCACCCATTCGGTGGTTTTTTCCTGTCCGATGTCGTCGATCACCAGCAGATCGACATCCTTCAGTAACCGCATAATGTTTATCTCGGTTTCGTCGTCCTTGCGGTCGTAGGTGCGTTTTAGTCTGGTCAACATGTCGATGGCCTTGACGGCCAGCACCGACATGTTTTCAAACCTTGCTTTGCGTGCCACCGATAGTGCCAGGTGGGTCTTGCCCACACCCGAATCGCCGTATAGACAGATACTGTCCCTGCCGACGGTAAAGGTTTTCAGCTTATCCAAGGCCTCCTGTTGGCTCTCGTTGGTCGGCTTATAATTGTCAAAGGCCATACGGTTGTATGCCGAGTCGGATAACAGATCATACCCGCCAAAATACTGTTGGCCCTGGTACATTAGGTTGGCCCGCCTAGTCCTTGCTTGGTCAAAATGCCAGGCAGCGTTCGCTTTCTTATGCTTTTCTAATTGGCACTTGCATGGAGTGCGCTCGATTATTGCCCACCCGCCAGGGGTTATGTAGCCACGCTGGTAGTAAATGCCCATACAATCCGGGTCATCACACACCATCTCGTTGTAGGTACCAAGCTGGGTATATCCGGGCGGCAAATCCTCAAAACACGGAATGTAGTCATCCTCGGTAAACGTCCTGTTCATACTTGTCGTATCGGCCACTTATGTTCACCACCTTCCCGCCATTCAGGCAATCAACAAACGGAGTATTCGGGCCCAAGAATGTTTTGGCGTGTTTTATATACCGTTCTTCCTTGCCAGCACACTCCTGGGCATATACCTTCACCGCTTCTAACATATCCCTGGCCAGGTGCCCCGCTTTTTTTCTGGCTTTCCAACATGCATAAGCAGCCTTCTTTTCCGTCTTTCGAGGGTACCAACTCCACAGCTCCTCAAATTCATCCGCATATTTTTCCACGGGCTTTTTATCAATCAGGTCGCCGTCAGGCGAGCAAGTATTATTATTTATATCTGTATCTGTATCTGTATCTGTTTCTGTGTATGTGGCGTGACTTGGCGTGACATCTCGTGACACGTCGTGACATTGCTTTTCGCGTTCCCGTTGTTTGCGCTTTCTATCCCTGGTGGAGTCCGGTAAATCCGACTGCTTGTCGTAATTCCGCTTTTTGAAATTAATAAACTCTATGCCATCTTCACTAACCTGGAGTATGCGAAGCTTAGCCAGGCGATTAATTGTTTGATCAAGTAACTCAATGTCCCCATCAGCAACCTCCACGGCCAATAATTCAGTTTCATACCCATTGATGGAACCACGCGCATCCTGTTCATTGGCAAAACACAAGAGATTAAACCAGACACGATGTTCCTTGTCTGACAGTGACCTGATCTTGGCATCATTGCGAGCCTCAGAATACATGCGGAACCAATCCATAAAACGCTGCTCCTCTCGGTTATTTAACTAACTTAAGATTGGCCTCTGGGAATAGCGTTGGGGGCCCCAGAATATCATCCCAGTTGGTGATGTTATCATCGAGTAAGTCTGGTATTCGGGTTCGAGTAGTGGTCCAGTTAGCCCCCAGCTTCTCAATCATGTTCACAAAATCATCAATCTCATGGCCTACGAGGTCAATTTTGGACACATCGCCGTCGGTTGTGAGTTGGATATGGCGCAGCTCGTGATAGATGACTGCTATAACCTGCTCCCTTGACATTCCATGCATATTTTCTTTGAAGAACTCAATCATGAAGGCGAACTGTTTCCCGGTCATCTGGTGAATGATTTCTTGCCAGCGCACAGATATTTTGCTTATTTGCGCAAAAACTAACTTGTGGCCTACCTTGCGCTTGTCGTCTGCATTGTCGACAAAGAGAATATTGTTCACCGGCGCAAATTGCAGCTCTCGAAACTTCTCAACCAATTTTTCAGCAATAGGCCGGTAATACTCATTGATCTGGTACTTGCCGTTCCATTCGTCCACAACCACTAATTTTCTTGTTTCAGTAGTGCTCATATAACCTCTCCTCTCCCCTCTACCTGGATTTGTATATTGCCATCAGATGCATCCCCTTTCTTCGGCTTCCAGCACCATGAAACCGGCTTGTTCTCCTCATACCGCACCTTGCCAAACAGCTGGCAGATCGGCTCCTCGCTCCTATGCGTCAGGCTGCCGACCTGGGTCTGCTCTCCGGGCTTCCAATAGCGGCAGCTGCCGCAGGTTTTTCCCATGACACATCCTCCCTAAAAAAGTGTCTGTTGTATAACCGGGGCCGTCTCCACGATCTCGATCTCCCAACTCTTCACCCAGTGGCCTCCCCTGCCGCCGATCAGCAGCATGGTGTATAGCTTACCATCGTACATGGCGACGTCACACTGCATGGTGCACTTGATCCGCTCATCCAGGTATCTGTATTGCATCTCATAGATGCCCGGGGTCCTCTTTTTGCGGTCGAACCGTATAACCTCGCCATACTGGCATGTAGAATCGTGCTTGTTTCTAATAGTTGCCCCTACCAGGCTAGTCATGGGTGGCATCTTTAACATCTACAGCACCCCTCCCCACCAGCCAGTAGCCCGGCCAAGGTTGACGATTATCAGGGCCATGATCGAAAATACCGCGAGAAAGATGATCGCCGGGCCCACGCCCTCGAAAATGTACTCCCAATTCTCGTCATAAAACCGGGCTATCCTCTTGTACCAGGGAGGCGGGTGGAGCTCCTTGAGCCCCGCCTTACGACGCAGTTTATCCATCTCGGGATCCGGTTGACGCCACGGACTTTCCCCGCCCCCCTGAGGATCCAACTCATCGAAGTCTCGGGCAACACTGTGGCGTATTTCATACGTCTGCACCTCAGGGTATGAATGCACCCTTGTGGTCAAGTCATATACCTTCCCCATGGCACTACCTCCCTCTCTTGATTCGCGCCCACACAGCACTGGGACTAACTCTTGTTATTTCACTGATCTCCTTGTAGGTACAGCCCGTCTCCCTGAGCCTGATCATCTCCCTGGTTTCGGAATCAATTTCCCTGCGCCGTCCACTTTCCGCCCTTGCGACTATGCGGTTGACACACTCTTCTGGAGTCGCCAGCTTGGGACAACATATGGCATAGGCCAGCGCCGCGTAGTTACTATCAATGTCGCGCCTGAAATAATACTCGGTCTCTGCTTGTAGCATCCGTCGTAGCCTCCCCTGCTTCCCATACTGCCCAGGCCACCAGCCTGCCGGGGCTAATGCGGTCTGCCTTGTAGTCCTGTCTGTCATTCACCCGTATGGTGGCCTTTATCCGCGGTCTCTTACGCCGTCTATGCGATTTTCTTGGCATTTCCACCGCTCCCCTCTGTTGGTTTTAACCACCCACCAGAGAAAATATTTCCCCCTGATGGGTAAAAAAAATTATAGTGGCCGTATCTGCCTATAAACGGCAATCGTCTCTAACAGGCTGAAATCCAGGCTATGTGGATTCAGTTTTTCTTTACCCGTGATATATGGCTCCAGCAGGTCCAAGAGTCTGACCACCTTCTCGTCTACCGACTGGTTCTCCAGCTGCTCGGTGAGGCTGTCCACTAATCCCTGCAGCCGGGCATTTTGTATTTCTAACTCATCGACCTGGCAGCCAATGTATTTCAAATCCTCGCTGATGCTCATGTCTTGACCTCCTAAACATTTGTTTATGTTTCCCGTACTAAGTCGTTGTTTGTTCCATAAAGTCCAATACTAGGGGCATTTGGTATAATTTATGGGGTGATTTCCCCTGGTAATGCCTGATAAAATAGGTATTGTAGGGGAGTCTAAGGTTTTCACCGCAGGTAAAAAAAGATCATGGTGGACTAATTTGCCCCTGGCCTCTTTTTTAAATATCAGCTACATAAACGGCCTTTCCGGTTAGTTCCTGGATCTCCCTCTTGAACCTACTTGCGTCCGAATTATCACCGCTCAAATGCAGCAGGTGGATCTCTGTTACCAGGCTCAGGTCATTCGCTTTCAAAAACTCCTTCACATTGCCCAGACTGAAATGTGATTGCAGCAGCCGGTTCTTCATGGCATCTGGCACCGCGCCGGCTTTGATATTTGCGTTGAGTATATCCAGGGCATAATTGCACTCGACGGCGATGATATTTAGTCCGACGAATTTGTATTTGATGTAATAGGTGTCTGTCGCGAATATGAGCTTATCCCCCGCCGGGCTGATCAGCAGGAAGCCCAGAGGCTCAGCTGCATCGTGCTGCGTCTCAAAGGGCAGTACCCACCACGTTCCGACCTGGGCCAGTACATGGGACTGGATAACCTTGATGCGGTGCCCGGATACGCCCAGGGCATTGACTGTGCCCTGAGACATGTAGCAATCTATCCCGGCCTTGGCCATGTCCATGACAGCCTTGCTGTGGTCCTTGTGCTCATGGGATACCAGGCAGCCCTTGATGTCGCGGGTCTCAAAATCGAGTTTCCGCTGAATCTCTTTGAAGGGTATCCCGCACTCCAGCAGAAGCTGGGCTGTGCCATCCGTGACATGGTAGCAATTGCCCTGGCTGCTGGATGCGAGCGGCGTAAATGTAATCATTAGAATCCCGGCCCCGGTCCCGGGCTCGGAGGTTGCGCTGGCATCCCGGGTGCCTCCTCAGGCGCCTCCTGGGGTTCCGGCGACTGCTGATCAGCGAATCTATAGTCAGCTTCGATGGTTACGCTATTAGCGTTCTCCTCGATCTCCTGGGCTACCTTAAGCTCAGTCAATGACATCTCCATCTGGCGGAGCTTCATGTAGTCGTCATCGATCTTCTGGCTGTCTATGGTTATGTCGCTGTAAGCGGCCCGGTATACGGTCTTGTAGCACATCTTTTCGTACCAGCCTTCTACTGGCTCGGTGCCGACCTTTTTGCCATTCTCCCACTTGTCTTTCTCCCCGCCCCAGAACTCAGGAGAGGCATAGGTTGGCTTGCGCTTTTCGATGTCCTTTAGGGTCATAACAACCAGTTTGTTTTTCTCAGGATGATTCTCATAGATGTGGTAATAAAAGCCGCCAACTATTTTGCCGCGATCGAAATCGTTGGTTATCTCAAAATCGTAGGTCTCAATGTTGTTGTGGCGGTCCTTCTTATAAGACTTGAATTTATCGGTGGAATAAACCAATTCGACAACAACGTGGTCCGGTACATTCAAACCGTACTTTTTGGATTTAAGCTCGATGCCCCGGTAACCCTCGACAAACACGATTTCGTACTTGTTAGTGGCGCCATTCTTAAACGGCATCATGTTAATGTGGTTCTTCTGAGCTGGATCCAGCCCGATGCGTGCGGCTGAGACCACATTGCGGGCGAGCCCTTCCATGTTGACGTTGGCCCAGGTGACTGGCAGCGCATCGCGGTATTTCTCCGACTTCTTGACCCGCTTTTCCTCGGCCAGTTTCAGCGAAGCATCCAGGGAAATAAAATAGTTCTGGGCCAGCCGCTTTTGGAATGACGTTAGGGCGACTTCCCCCACCCCGCTGGTAAACTCAGCCATTACCTTGTTCATGAACCTCTCGGACATGGTTAGCTCTTTGTTTGCAATCTCGGTACTCATCTATACAACCTCCTTAAATAGTGTTTGTTGCCTGGCGTCAGTCTCTACTCTCAGGGCCTTATCCTTGCCGGACACTACCAGTCGGATCACCTGGGCATCGACCGGGATCAGTTGCACCACCGCCTCAGCGTTGTCTACAAAGATCGGGGCACTAAAGCCGTAGTGCTCAGACAGGGTGTTGATGATGTCCAGGCCCACATTGATCCTGGCACCATTATTCAATCCACTGCCATACGGAACGCCGCCGTAGGTTGTCTCACAAACTTCAGAAAGCCCACCGTTGATTTGGACGTCGAACAGTTTGAACCTGGCATATTGGAACCGGCTGTTTATCTTCTCCTCCAGCATGGCCACCTTGGCCCGGATAAACTGCTCGGTCAGGTACAGTTCCTTCTCTAACCGTTCATATTCCGCAGCCAGATCCCGTTCCTGGTCAGACAGTTCCGCGATGCGCTCTTTGCCTAACTGCGCTTGGTCATACTGGGCAAGCTGGTTCAGGACATTCTGCAGGGCAGCGTTTACGCTTCGGATCCCAGCCTGTGCTGCCGCGATAGCAGCTCCGTTGTCATCCCTTAGTTGGTCGATGGCTTGCTGTAGTGAGTCAAACTCCTTGGACTTGGTGATGTAGGCGGGGTCCTCTTTGTAGATGTCACTATCATGGATCAGGTTTTCCAACATGGCCTGCAGGTAATTGGCCTTCTCCTGATAGGTGGGTAGCTCGCCGGTCAACCTGGCTACCGCAGCCCTGGCAGACTGGACCTCCTCGGTAAGGGTCTTCTTCTCCTGGGCCAGGTGTTGCCCGTGGCTATTGATTCTTTCGATTTCCATAGACTTGGTTTGGTTGAAATCGGCCAGGGCTTTTTCCCGGGCAGCGTTGATTTTGTCCTGTGGCAGGTGTTGCCCGCAGGTAGGGCAGGTTTCGGTGGGGTCAAATGATAATTGGCGAGCATCAACTTGAAACCAGCGGTCCCGTGCTGATGCCAATTCAACTGCAATACGCTCCAATATCTTCTCGGATTCAGTGATAGTTTTCTTTTCGTGCCGCAGGCTGTTCTCGATATCAGCGATCTTAGCCCTAGCGATATTCAACTCGCGTGTTTTCTCGGCTATGATCTGTGAGGTCTTACCCTGGCAGTTATTCTTGATCTGGATCAGCTCGGCCTCCAGCTGCTTACGCTGGACAACCTTCTCGGCAATCTCCCCGCCGGTTTCGATTCGGGCCAGCTCCTGTTCCTTGGCCTTGATATCCGCCTTGAGTTTGGCCATGTCAGCCAGGAGGATGTCGGCGTTGCCATCGCTGATGTCCGGCAGTGACCGTTGCACCTCATCGATGCGGACCGGTATCTTTTTCAACTCGTCGTTGATCTTGGCGCGCCTGGCGGCGATAATCTTTTTATGGTCCTCCAATTTGCGGTCTTTAAGTATTTCCGGCAGTTTCGCGAGGGCTTTATCGCTGGCGATCACTTCGGCATCTGAAATGTCCCCGCAAACCTCCAGCAGGATCTTGCGGCGCTGCTGCCAATCCAGGTGCTCGTTGAAATAGGCGGGATTAGTGAGTAGCCGGAAGATATTTTCATCTGTGATCTCAGCGATCCGGGCTTCATACTCTTTTTTCTTGACGGGTACCGAATCAATAAAGTAATCGGTGGTGTGGCCGGTGAAGGTCTTTTCGGCGGATCCGCGCTTCTTGGTCCAGACCTCCATGTAGACTTTGGTCAGGGTGATGACCCGGCCATCGAGGTCAAACTGTCCTTCAACGCTGTGCTCCAGGCCATGGAGTTCGCTGCCATCGGTGGCCAGGGTCTTGATGGCGAAGTCCTTTTTGTTCTGGCTGTCCTTGTCAAAGAGCAGCCACAGGAACGCATCATACAAGGTTGTTTTGCCGGTGGCGTTCTCGCCGAACACATCGGCATTATGGCCCTGGGCATCCAGGGTAAAGCTTTTTATGCCTTTGAAGTTGGACAGGGTTAGCCTTAATAGTTTCATTCTCAATCCTCCTTACTGATATACAGATTCAGCTTAAGTCCTCCTTATCTCGGGCAATCCCTGTTTACGCCACCCGGCTTTTTCGTTGTTACTTCTTCTGGCAATATCCCTCTACCCAGAACTTCTATTCTGCCCTCATCGAACCATGAGGTTCCATTTATTTTTCCGTCTTTAGCTTCTGGTGCTAAACCGAATTGGTTGCAACCAAACAAGTATTCAGCTTTGCCGACGATAATGCCCTCGAATCCAGTTACTTTGTCTTTCGCTTTTTGACCCAATTTAATCATTTATAAGTCCTCCTATTTATTAATCACTTTGAGTTCTGACTTCTTCATGGTCTTATAGCCGTACTCGCCCCTGAGTAATACCGGGGCTGGCCGACCATGGAACGTGTCCCCGATGGCAAACCGGACCCTCACATGGTCGCCCCACAACTCGATGACCTCACCCGGCGTCTCGCCGCCGCCGGTGCGGGGGACTAAAACTTTAGTGCCTATCTGCATCACATCACCCCCGGTATCACGCTAAATACCAGCCAGTCCAACACCGCGTAGCACCCGAAACAGAATGCCAAGAACCCCAATATCAGTATGTAGGGCATCAGTCTATCTATCAGGGTTGGCTGTACCCGTTTCCTCTCCACCTCCGTCAGTGGCGGCCGGCAGGCGGCCTGCATATGCTCGTATTGCTTTTGGAACTGGCGGCGCTCGTACTCCTCGAGCCCCTCTTTAATCTGCTGTCGGCTCTCCTCGCTGGGTCGATAGTTATATATCCGTCCCATTATCGTGTATCCTCCTTTTCAGTAGCTTCCAGACTGACCCCGTTGTCAGCCCGTACATGGCTCCGATACTGGTTAGACTGTAGCCCTGCTTCCGTAATGCCCTCATGGCCTGCACCGTGGCGTTGCTGTACTTGGTCATTTGATTGCTCTCGTCCACTTTCAGCCCGCCGACTCCCAGTGCAAAATCCGGGTCCACTCCGGTCTCCAAGGCCAGTAGTAACGCCAGGTAGTTGTAGGTAATAGCCCGGTCAGCGTAGTGGTCCGTGTTGCACTCTACTCCCAGCACACGAAGCACCCTCCCTCGCACTGGGCTATACAGCTCTGGCCGTCGTTGTGATGCTCGGGCAGCACCCAGGCTATCCCGCCGCATACCGGGCAGCGGGTATCGACTCTTATGTCGCCCGGCTGCATGATCGCCCGGGCGTTGTCTATCATGGTTTTTACTGAGTGGTAGTCTTTGTCGTGGAGTGTCATCTGTGCGGTTCTGGATGGTATCATCATGATTGGTGCCATTTTGTTACCTCCGTTTTCATAATTGAGGAATGATTTACCAGTTGATATAACGAAAATTTTTTGGGGTTGCCCCCGTCTGGTATAATGTAGGTGTCAAATTGCTTTGGCCGGTTTATCCGGTCTCTTTTTTTGTGCCCTTCTGCCCTCCTTTCATATGAGCTTCAGTTCCCTGAGTAACCGGTCGCGGATCACCTTGGGCTTGTCCCCTATGACCTCGCTGCACCGGTCCAGCAGCTCCTTGTTCTTGGCCAGGGTCTTCCTATCAATACCTAGCAGCTGGGCTGCCTTGTTGAGACTCATCACCACTGGCCAGGTATCATATGGTGCGGGGATCATCTAATTAGCCTCACTATAGTGAGTTTTCCAGATAAAAAAAAGATGTTCTATTGTTAAATCGTCCGGGTTTTCCCCTAATTCAACAAAGAACTCTCTGATTTTCAGCATGTCCGTCATGCTGAATTCGGTCTCATTATTTAATTTTCTTGCAAAAGTTTGGTAAGTGGTGCCAATGACACTCCCTAAATCTTGTTTGGTCCTTCCATACTTGCCCATCAATGCCCGAACTTCGGGGAATGACAGTTTTGTCTGTTTAGTGGTGTTCAAGTTTTCTCCTCCTTTCTGCAATCACTATAGTGAGTTTATCACAAAAATAAACATGTTGTAAATATTTGTTGTAATATTTTAATTTATTTTGTAATCACTATAGTGTATATTTGGTTAAAAAGGGGACCATTAAAAATGGACAGCAATCTAAAAACATTTGCAAGGCGGCTCCGGCAATTAAGGAAGGAAAAGGGCTTAACTCAAGAAAAACTCGCTGAAATTATTGATTGCCCATCCAGTTTAATTTCCTATTATGAGACTTGTCAAAGGGAACCAGGGTTCAGCAATTTGTTGGCATTGTGCGAGGCGTTGGATGAAACGCCTGATTATCTCATGGGGATAACATCCGCAAGAAAACTAAAAAAAATCGCTGAATGAAAAAATTGTCGAGAAGTGGGGAATCGAGAGGAGAGTAATTCATGGCCTGGATCGAGAAGCGGGGCAACAAGTATAGGGTAGTTTGGGACAACCAGATCGGCGGTGACAGGCGGGAGCGGGGCCGGGAATACTTTGACAGCGAAGATGAAGCTGAAATCTATCTGCTTAAGGTCAAGTATGAGCAAAAGACCCATACCTTCATTAAAGTCACCAACATGACAGTCGCGGAATACTTCGATTATTATATGGAGATCCGCGGCCCCAAGTTGGAACCGATGACCCGGGCTGGCTACTGGGGCCAGATCAACAAGCATATCAAACCCAACCTGGGCAAGATCAAACTCAAAGAACTGACCCCGCTGCACATCGAGAAGTTCATGGCCCGGCAGCTGAAAGAGGGACGCATAGAGGATCTGGTCAGGGAGCGGGCCCACCTTGAGGGTAAGACTGATAAACAGTCCCTCAAGGCAGTCGCCCGACTGACCGCGCGGATCCAGGCGGCGGAAGCAGCTGGCAAGGCAGGACTGTCTACCACCACCGTCAACACCCAGCACAAGATTTTGCATAAGGCGCTAAAGACCGCCGTCAAGTGGATGCTGATACCGCTCAATGTGGCCGATAACGTGGAACCGCCGCCCCGCAACCCTGCTAAGATCGATTACCTCAAGCGGAACGTGCTGCAGAAGTTCCTTAATGACATAGTGGACCACCCTCTCTATCCCATCATTATCACCGCCGCCTATAGCGGCATGCGTCAGGGGGAGATACTGGGGCTGCGTGCGGAAGATCTTGATTTTGAAAACCTGGAAATCCATATCCGGCGGCAGCTTCAGTACACCAAGGAGACCGGCTTCGACCCGGACAAGTCATGTAAGCAGCACTCGAAGGGTATCATCCCCATGCACCCTAACCTGGTATTTCCCTTGCGCCGCCAGCTGGTCCAGAACGACAATCGGCGTAAAGCCTACGGTGAAGATTGGAACAGTCTCAGGCTGGTATTCTGCCGGTGGGACGGTAAGCCATTGGACGGTGGAAAGGTCACCAAGGGCTTCCAGGACCTACTGGAGGAGCAGGGACTACCCAAACTAAGGTTCCACGCCCTACGTCACTCCTGCGCCACCATGATGCGGGCCACGGGCATGGACCTAGCTGACGTGCAGGATATACTCAGGCACAAGCAGTTGAACACCACTAAGCAATATTATGATCATGTGGAGATCGAAACCCTCAAGAAAAAATTCCAAAAGTTTGTGGAGTATACTCAATGATTTTTTTTTGGGGGGCAAGCGGGGGGCAGACGGGGGGCAAGAGGTGCCGGGAACCGAAAATATAAACCCTGATAAAATGGACGGTTTAGGACAGTAAGGGACGGTAATCCCATAAGTGTATGCGACTCTTAATCACAAGGTTGAAGGTTCAAGTCCTTCATGGCCCACCATTATATCGGCATTTAAGCCATCTACCCTCACAATTTGGGGGGCAGATGGGGGGCAGGCAACAGAAACCGGATTTAGTCCGGTTATTTTTTTGATTATTTTTCATAAATCCCTTGTAAATACTACAGATATGTAGTATGGTATACATATAGATAGGACGGTAGTCCACCGCAAAATGAAACTACCGTCCAGAGACAACGACCGGAGCCGTCACCTACAGTATACCAGACGGCTCCCCAACAAGGAAAGGAGCAAAACATAATGGCAAAGTACGATATTAAGTTTAGTTGCGGACATACCGAGACCCGCCAGTTGTACGGCAAGACCAGGGACCGAGAAAATACAATTAGCTGGTTAGAGGGCCAGTTATGCACTGATTGTTGGAAAGCCGAAGAAGCTCGCAAACGCGAGGAAGCGACCGCTCAGGCCAAGGAGGCGGCTCAGGAGATGGAACTGCCGGAGCTGACCGGAACTGAAAAGCAGATCAACTGGGCAATCTGCCTACGGGATAACTGGCTGGCAATCGCTAATGAGATTCTAGCCAGACAGATAAATATCTGGACACCTGTTATAAATCGGCATCCGGAACGGAAAGGTGAGGCTGAGGGAAAGATAGCTCTCCTGCAAAGGACCATCAATACCATCATAACTCAGCAAACTACCGCTCGGTACTGGATAGACAACCGTGAACGAAATGTCGAAAATACGCTAACCTTATGGGCCGAAAAAATCCAACAGGAAGACCAGTCCGAAGCCCTCCAAGCGGTTCCGGCAGAAGTAGAGGCCAAAGCTAAAGAGGAATTAACCATGCGCCCCGAAACACCAACAACCTCCCTGGTAACCGATATCACCATTAAAGATACTGCCGTATCGGCCAAGCTGCCGGAAAAGGACGAAAAATTCCGCGAGATCGTCAAGTCCATGGGATATAAATGGAGCGAAGGCAGATGGCAAAAAGCTATCAACCTCAAGACCGGGGCCGCCGTCGATCGAGCCGCCGAACTAGGCGTTAAGCTCTTGGCCGCCGGCTATCCCGTCCGGGTCTATAACGATGAAGTTAGGTCTAAAATCCAGGCTGGCGATTATCAACTGGAGACGGGCCGGTGGATAGTCCATATGACTGATAAAAATGCATTCTGTATTACCTGGGACCGCAGTGACGATGATTTTTATCCGGCATCAAAACGGATTCCTGGGGCTCAGTGGGAAAAGGGCCGGGGGATGAGGATTCCCAAAGAGTCTTTCCGCGAGGTCCAAGACTTTGCCGACCGCTACAAATTTAACCTCAGCCCCGGTGCTCAAACGCTTGTCCAAGAGGCTGAGCAAGCGTTTGCCGAGGCCATGCTGCTGCATGTGAATCCTAAAATCAAAGAGCAGCTGCCCCAGCCCGGTGACGTGCCCCCTAAGCTGGAGATAGAGACAGGTGGAATACATGCAGATCTTCGCGACGACAACTAGCCTGATGGCCCACCAGCGGGATGCTGTAGCCAAGGTACTGCCCTCTCGCGTTGGTGCGCTTTTTATGGACATGGGCACCGGCAAGACCCGTACCAGCATCGAGCTGGCCGCTCTGCGCCATACCAAGGTTGACAAGGTGGTTTGGTTCGCCCCGGTCAGTCTTAAGTTATCAGTGGCCGAGGAAATCCGTAAGCATACTGACTGTACTGACATTTATGTTTTTGATGACAAAACAAAGTCGGCAAACTTACCCAAGGTACGATGGTATGTAGTGGGCATTGAGTCCATGAGCTCCAGCAACCGGGTGGTGTCGGCCGTCAACAAGCTGGTCACTGAGCGGACCATGGTTATACTGGATGAGTCCAGCTATATCAAGGGGCATAACTCCAAGCGGACTGAACGACTCACCTATATCTGTTCTAAAGCAAAATACCGGCTGATCCTGACCGGTACACCACTGAGCCAGGGAGTGGTTGACCTGTTTGCTCAGATGCGGTTTTTATCACCCAATATACTAGGATACAACAGTTTTTACAGTTTTGCTGCTAACCATCTGGAGTACAGCGACCGGTTCCCGGGCAAGATCGTCCGGGCCCATAATACCGAGTGGCTGGCCGCCAAGATTAACCCTTATGTGTACCAGGTGCGCAAGCAGGACTGTATCGACCTGCCGCCTAAGCATTACTCTACCAAGTGGTTTGATATGACCAGAGCGCAAGGAGAGGCCTACGATGCCATTAAGGATCACTTTATGGAGATACTCGACCGGATGGACGATTGGAACAGCCACCAGGTGTTTAAGCTGTTTTCCAGTCTCCAACAGGTAGTATCCGGGTTTTACCATGAGCGTATCGGCCGGGATAAGTGGCTGATGCATGAGTACAATAGTAATCGCCCCGACCTACTGGCTGAGATCATATCGGAGATCCCGGAGGATGAGCAGGTAATCATCTGGGCCAAGTATATGTATGATATAGACCAGATTGCACAGGTGCTGGAGGGTCAGATTTATGTAGTCTATACCGGCCAGCAAAATGAGCGGCAAAAAGAGGAGGCAAAACAAAAGTTTAAAGCCGGTAATGCCCGCTTTTTTATTGCCACCCCCAGCAGCGGGGGCCATGGCCTAACTCTTAATGAGGCCAGCACTGTAATATTTTATAATAATGGTTTTAAGTATTCCGAGCGCATCCAGGCTGAGGATCGGTGCCACCGCATCGGCCAGGACAAAAAGGTCCACTATATCGACATCGTATGCTGCGACAGCATCGATGAGCGGATCATGTCCGCGCTTAACGATAAGCAGGATACCCTGCACAGTTTCCAAGCCGAGATTGATGAGGTTCAAGGTAACAAGGACAAGATCAAAGAGATGATAAGGAGGCTATAGATGCCTAAGATATATAAGGATCAAAACGTGTACGAAGCTGTACAAGATCGGCTTAAATTTATATTTGCCGAGTTTGACAATATATACGTGTCTTTCAGCGGTGGCAAGGACAGCGGGCTCTTGCTTAACCTGGTGCTGCAGTACATGGACAAGCACGGCGTCAGCAAGCGGATCGGGCTCTTTCACCAGGACTTCGAGGCCCAGTATACCAAGACCACCGAGTTTGTCACCCGGACCTTTGAACGGTATCTGGACCGCATAGAGCCTTTTTGGTGTTGCCTGCCCATGGCGTCCAAAACACCGCTGAGCAACTACGAGCTATACTGGTATCCCTGGGACGATGATAAAAAGGATATATGGGTCCGGGATATGCCCGACCTGCCGTATATAATCAACCAGGCCAACAACCCGTTTGGATTCTATAATCTCAAAATGAACCAGGAAGATATGTATAAGCAGTTTGGCCCCTGGTACCGGGACCGCAACGGCGGCGGAAAAACCATCGCCTTGATTGGAGTTAGAGCAACAGAATCACTCAGCCGGTATAGCGGGATTGTTAACAAAAAGCATGATTATAAGGGTCGCAAGTGGATATCGGCGGGACACAAAAATGTATGGACCGCCTCCCCTCTGTACGACTGGACCGCCCAGGATATCTGGATAGCCAACGGTAGATTTGGTTTTGATTACAATCGGCTGTATGACCTGTACTACATGGCCGGACTAAGTATCGACCAGATGCGGGTAGCCTCACCCTTTAACGAGTGGGCCATGGAGAGCCTCAACCTCTACCGGATTATTGAGCCCAAGATTTGGGCAAAGCTGGTGGGCAGAGTGCAGGGAGCCAATTTCGGGGCCATCTATGGCGGCACAAAGGCCATGGGATATAAGCAGATCACCTTACCGGCAGGACACACCTGGAAAAGTTACACCGAATTTTTACTGTCCACCCTACCGGAAAACGTCCGGGAAAACTACCTGGCGAAATTCAAGACCTCAGCCGAGTTTTGGAAAACCACAGGGGGCGGGTTTGCGGATGACGTAATCAAGGAGATCGAGGACTGCGGATACCGAATCCGGCGCAATGGCATATCCAACTTTTCCAAGGATGGCAAATCCCGAATTATCTTTGAGGATGAGGATATACCGGACCATACCGATGACGTAAAGTCCACTATAGATATCCCATCATGGAAAAGGATGTGCTTCTGTATCCTGAAAAATGATCATTTGTGCCGGTTTATGGGGTTCGGCCCCAACAAGGAGCAGCAAGCCCGGATCAACGCCATCAAACAAAAATACAAAAACATATAGGAGGTATCAAGATGTATAAAAGCCCGGTATACAACGTACTTAAAGTGCCAATCGGCAAAATCAGGGCTAATGAGTATAATCCCAACAGCGTGGCCCCGCCGGAAATGAAATTGCTTTATGACAGCATAAAAGAGGATGGCTATACTATGCCTATAGTCTGCTTTTATCACGCCCAGGATGACATGTACGAGATAGTGGACGGATTCCACCGGTATGCCGTCATGCTCAAACACAAGGATATCTACCAGCGGGAGGAGGGATGTCTGCCGGTATCTGTGATTGATAAGCCCATTGAAGATCGTATGGCCTCTACCATCCGCCATAACCGCGCCAGGGGCAGCCACGACGTAGACCTTATGAGTAACATCGTTGCTGAGATACACAAGCTGGGCCGCTCTGACGAGTGGATTGCCAAGCACCTGGGCATGGACGTAGACGAAATATTAAGATTAAAGCAGATAACTGGGCTGGCCGAAGCCTTTGCCAACCAAGAATTTAGCCGGAGTTGGGAGGAGTATAGCGATGCAAGGAATTAAAGTAGGAGGCTACCTAGAATGGTATCCAAAGCCGTTTGGAGAGGGGTGCCGACTGGCCTACAACGACAGCGGATTGACACTTTTTATTGCCTTTGATGGGATATCGCGCCACGAAGCTCAGAAGCTAAAAAAAGGTAAAGTCGATTTTGCGGTGTTTGAAGCAGAGGGCTTGCTTTTCCTAGTGATTAATATCCCGGGAGTGATGGGCTGGAGTGACGCCCCGTTCCATATCGGACTATATCCAGATAGGCGCAAAATGCTGGAGGATATCCCTAACGGCAGCGGTCTGGGTCTTACCATGATTGGGCTGGAGGCAAGCAATAGCCAAGTCACGTCCCTGCGTTTTATCGGCCTCGGAACAGATATATCTCGCGAGATCATACGCATCGTACGGGCCCAGGGGCCGTTAAGCCAGGCGGAATACGCCGCCAAGATACAGAGAGCCTACCGGCAATACACCTGCGACCAGATGGCTAATAAGGCCATTATTAAGTACAGGGTGGGTGAGCAGGCATGATCGGGGACAACTTAAAGACAGCCCGCCTGGAAGCCAAGTTGACACAAAAAGAATTGGCAGACAAGACCGGCATAGATTACCGGCAAATCGGACGGTGGGAAAGAAATGAAATCACGATAGGACTTGAAAACTTAAAGAAATTGAGCAAGGTATTAAATAAAACACTTGATGAATTGGCCGGGGCATAACCCCGGCCTCTCTCATTTCATCGGCGGCATACACGATACGATGATGATCGCAATCAGGAACACGACCGGTATCATAACCCCAAGCTATCCAATCGGCTCACCGCCCCCAGCTGCCTTACCGTCAACGTAGCTCTCGCCCAGGATAAACGCTGTCACAACACCGGCAATCCAGGCGTAAGCATCGGGGTCAATCCCTAAGTCCAAGCCTTCATTACAGATGATCAGCAGCGCGGTAAAAAGAGCCGCCAGGAATTTCCGGGACTTCAAACGATCGATAAACGGTCTCATCTTTAATCCTCCTTTTCCAGCCCGTAGGCTATCGCAAAGTTGTGCAGCATGGCCGCCATGGCCTCCCTGGTCACTGGCCCCTGCCAGTCATAGTTGCCCTGGCCGTCACCGTATATGATCCCCTTGGCCTTGGCCCACTCGGTATGATCTACAGCCCAGCTGGATGGATTATCGCCCGTCTTTTCGCCCATTGGCAGTCCCTCCAATCTTTGCTTAAATAGCAACCAGGCAAACTCATCCACCAGCGGTGCGGGACACAGCTTGCCGGTTACGTCATAATGTCTAACCACGTTAATAGCCGGGATGTCATACTCAGCCATCAGCTGCTTGACCAGCTGCGCGGTCTGCTCCACCGTCACATCGTCAAAATACCAGTTGCCCTGGGGATCCTTGTGGCAACACATCTCGATGCCGATTGAGTTGGCGTTGCGGCAGTCCGGGTGCTTGTACGTCTTGGCCCCACAATGCCAGGCTCGGTCCTTGGGGTCAACGCTCTGGTAGACCGCCCCATCCTCTTTTGCGTGGCCAACAAAAAAATGAGCGGAGGCTTGGATACCCGGCGATCGCTCAAAATACTGGGCGTTTTGCAGGGCCGATCCGGTAGCCCCGACATAGTGGATGACTATGTACTTATTGACCTTATCATCCATCACGGCGTAGTTGCCCGGATTGCATGGATAGCTGCGGTTAATCTCCATCAGCATCCACCCCCTCGGGGGCATCGGTGTCAAAGCCCCGGTCGTCATCATCTGTGTACATGCTATCCCCTCCTACATATCCCGCCGTAACTTCTCGGGCGGCGGGTTCTTGATCTTAGTTGTCTGTATCGCTGCTAGGGCTGTTAATTCAGTCGCGACAAAACCAAAAAAGGCTACGATCAGGGCTTTGGGCTCAGCCTGGAACAGATAAAACAGGTATAAAATAACCCCGGTGAAAACAAAGGCTGCAAGGACCACAAGCACGACGATAAAGTCTTTAAGTTTCATCAGATCACCCCCACGGCTGACAGGAGAGCAAAAAACATTCCAAGCCCACCTACGACATAACCCCACATGGTTTGACCACCTTGCCCCTGCGCGCATATCTTGGTCACGCGTTCCTCACATTTATCAACCTTTTCCCGGAGTCCGTTGTAGTCCCGGATCATCGTCTGTGTTACCGCCAGCTCAGCATTGGTCTTTTCGAGCCCTTTTGATAAGGCCACCATCATTTCGTATAGCTGTTTTGGGCTGTACCAGTCCTTTGATGCCTCGGTCAAGACCTGGCCCCCTCTCTACGTCATATAGGCTCTATCAAGCGGCTACTACTGTAAAGGTGCCACTACTCGTAAACGTATGGACGGTATAATCACCATCGGTAGTTATTGTACCACCAGTACAAGCGCCAAAAGCAGATGTCAAATACCTTACGATAACAATCCCGCTACCTCCTGCTCCACCATTATTTGAGCCGCCACCAGCACCACCGCCACCGCCTGACCCACTGTTAGCAGTAGCGGCACCGCCCGCACCACTCACGGCCCCATTACCCCCTCCTGCCTGTCCATTCCCCGCGGTAGTATATCCAGACCGGCCACCGCCACCGCCACCACCAGCATACGCAACAGAAGCTCCAGATATCGAGTTTGATATTCCATCGCCACCATTGCCAGACGCACCACCACCGCTGTTTACGCCAGAGCCGCCAGAACCGCCGCCGCCACCAGCACCACCGCCACCGCCCGTACCTCCGTTACCACCAACAGAGCCTGTACCCGGAGCGGTCTTGTCATTAGACCCACCACCACCACAAGCACCGTCTTTTGCGGCGACACTATAACCACCACCGCCACCGCCACCTACGCATAATACACCACTACCAAATGATGAGTTGTGGCCATTGGCACCAGCACCATTGCTCACCCCGCCAGCGCCACCGCCACCGACAAGAACGGCATAGCTATCTGCGACCACGGTATATGCTGGGTCATAAAAATACGCACCAGCACCGCCGCCTCCACCATAACCACTGCCACCGCCACCGCCACCAGCCACCACCAGCAATTTTACGGTCAAATCCGCACCGCCTCCGCCAGTAGATGTGCCAGTTCCGTTATAAATAACGCCAGCGCAGAATTTCTTACCGCTTGCCACATCAGCCGCCACGGCATCCCCAGCAACGATTAGATTAGCCATCTAACCCACCTCCATTATGGTTGCCGACCCAAATACCTGATCAGCAGTTCCAGCGGTGATCTTAACGTCAATAGCCGCCGCCGTGGCGTTAATCATCAACATGGGCAGGGAATAACTACCCACAGCACAAGCCTGAGCATTTAACAGGGTATTGGTCTGCGCTCCGGTTGCATCGGTGTATGTCACTTTGACCGTGACGTTGGTTGTGGCGGTAATTACACGGAAGTATATACCGACCATCACGTTTGCCGCCGCCGCTGGGGTTCTGGTTGCTACCGTAGTTTCGCTGGTTGAATCCAGTTCGACCTCTTTGCCGTTGGTCAGCAAAGGAATATTCGCATCTATATCGTCAAAGTTGGTGTTGAGCTTCGGCCCCCAACTACCTGATGATGCTCCATCCTCCGGTTTTGTCAGGCCCAATCTGGTTGTGGTTGCATCAGCCAATGCAAATTACCTCCCCTGTTGCGGCGGCACTCAGTGTCACCGTTATTTGATTTATGCTGTCATGGATGATACTGTCTGGAGTCAGCACCGCATTGGCGGTTGCATCTATGCCCCCATACGCCCCCGCACCATAGCTGCCCGCACCGTAAGCGGTCACGGCTTGCCCTACGGCTTGCACTACTGGCCGTATGCCCAGATTATGCTCAACCTCAATGGTGTCCGTGTTATCAAAAGTCTGTCGCACCACATCGGCAAAAGTTAAGGCGGCAATAATCGCATCAACTTCGGCCTCGGTGTAGTACCTGGTATCCAGTTGTCCTGCGTTTAACTCGGCTTCAGTATAATATCGACCGTCATGGTCGGATGATGCCTTGTGGGCAGTCAGATCGGCAGGGGGATTATTGACAGTAGGCGGCGGCGCACCAGTTCCGCTCGATACCCCGCTGACCACCACCCCCTCGGTCTGATTGAGTGACCGTTGGCGCAGGATTCTATCTGTCTGCTTTTTGACTACCTCGGCTATATTGCCCATGCTATGCCTCCTATTCCGCTGAGTGCCAATAGCACTTGATCGTGCTCGAAAATACTGGTGACCCCGCAGCGTCCATGTTGTGTGTCACCGCCCAGACTCGGTATATCTCGCTGATTGTCGATGATGACTCGATGACCTTGATCTTATCGCCTATCTGGATATATGGATGACCCACGATGACAAACGTGACTTGCCTTGCCTTTTTAGTTATCTCTGCGCTCGCCTGTTGGACAAGTGCGTCACATTGGGCCTGAGTGCTGGCTAGGTCGGTGGCCTGGATTATCAGGTCTTTCTGGGCGGGCAACTCATAGTAGTCCGATGCCGACCATTCGCCCATTGATGACAGACCGTTACCGTCTGCATCCTGCGACACCACGATGATTCCCCGGTACAACTCTGCATCCGATATGGTGTAGTCCAGGGAGAAAATATCCTCGCCCTCTTGATAAGTGTAGACGCTGGCCCCGGTGTCGAGTGCCGCCCGGAAATACAATGTCCCATCTTCATCACAAAACCACTCAAACGATGCGATCTCAGCCAGCCGTTGGAAAGCATCAGCGTACATCTCCTGACTGAATGTGATCTTCGCGATTGTCAACCCGCTGACATCGGTTGCCACCACATCGGTATAACCAGCCTTGCTTGCGAGATCAGAAAATATCCACTCCGGGGTTTTATTGGTATATTCCAATGTATGAGTGATATACCCGCCCTCTGTCTTTTGCACCATCTGGTCGAGTGCTAACTTGGACATATCCCGTGCGTTGATAGTAATCTCGGCGGGGTAACTCCGCATGGTCACCTCATCGATGAGGCCAGTAAAGACCAGCTGTTGTTCGGCACCATAACCCAGATATACCTCGATTCCGTTGTTGGGCCAGATGACATGATTCCATGCCCCCGCCGGGTCGGGGCTAAACTGCCCATCCTTATTGTCGATTACCACCGTGACCTGTGACGCTGATCCTTTGGATCGGTCAACGGTTATACTTTTGGGCCTTAGATTTTGTGTTTCTGCCGTAGTTCCTGCTCCACTTATCTGCCCAGCACTGCTCCCTTGCATAATGAGTGCATTTTGAGTTAAGTTCAGAAAATGCCAAGAATCCTCTACGCCACCTAGTTCATTCAAATTTACAACAAAGTCGTAATTTGTAAATGTACCAAGGTCTTGGGCAGTTGCCGGAGTGGGGCCAATATACTCCAAAACAACAGCAGGGTTACTCCCAAATGGATTATCAACGCCAGTCCTACCATAATACATATATATTTTATTCCCGACTTTTTCCCAAGACGCCATATAAGGCCGATAATCTCCACTCCACGAAAAAGTAGACAAAGAAGCACCAGAATCGGACCATTCCATCGGCCCGCCCCCAGCATTTGATGCTGTTCTCAGAGTAATAAAACTACCATCATCAAGTTCGAAGAAGTTCCTAGAATGATAGAAAACGATCCATCCCGGTGCGCCGGGATTATAAATAGCTCCCCCAGACCATGTCAACCCATCATCGTCTGAATAAAAAGCCCTAACCCCCTGATTTGACAGTGAACCGCCTGTCCACCACGGTAATAATGCAATCAATCTACCACTATTAAGTTTGTGCATTAAAGATGGTTTCCCAGCCCTAGGGTCTTGAAAAGGAGGGCCTAAATTTAATGATATGTCCGATATTTTGACAAAATCTGTACCTCTACCATCAGAGTCGGCCCAATACTCGGCCCCCCATACTTTAGTAACATTATCCATTTGATGATATACAACCAACCGCAACCTACCATCCACTAGATTAATACTAACAACGGGCTGATAAGTGTCATATCCACTTGCCAGTTTTGTCGCCCCACCTGAAAAAGGCCCAGACCCATCCAAAACACCTTGTATTGTTGGGGCAAATTCAACACTAACAGATTTATCAGCATCAGAAGTATAAGCTACAACTGCTCTGCCATCGGATGTTTCGCAGATATTGCCATGTCCTCTGTCGCCAGTAGTAAAAACTCGCCAAGTTGTCCATGTTTGCGGGTCTTTCATGTTCTGGGTTCCCGGTTGCCCTCCAAGGGTAATATATCCGGTGGGCCGGTTATCTCCGACCATCATCTTGGATTTCAACAGCGTTTGTATCTCAGGAGGTATGGTCAGCATCGGTTACACCTCCATGAAGGTTACGGAGAATTCAAAGCGTGTCGGGTAGATTTTCCGCACGGCCTGGGATAGGCTGGATATGATCATGGTCGCACTATAGCCATCAGCCCCGGTAAAGGTCCGCTGTGTCCCGGCCATACTGTCTGCCAGCATATCTTCATACGTCGAATAGCTTTTGACGTAGGTGGAGAGGGTAACTATCTGCCGCTTCCTGCCGCCCTGCTGAAGTACAGTGCTGACAGCATTTAGGTTGGCCGGATCAGGGAGCAGCGCAATCTCATTTATGGGTACCTCGGCCCAGGGTGGGTTATAGGTATCTGGTATAACGTAGAAGTCTGTACTACCCCATGTAAAGCTCATGTGCTCCCCTCCCTATGCCATACTGGGCATTACTCGGACCCGGCCAGGCAGCCTCCGATCGCCCTGCTCTATCTCTTTTGCAATGATTTTTGTCACGCCTACCAGCTGACCCATGTCGTTGACTCCCTCCACCCGTACGGTGCCACCGATAGTCAGAGATTGATTGGCCATGGCCATGCTCTGTTGGTTGGTGTAGACCTGGCTGCCCCGGGGCAGTTCCAACAGTTCCGGACCGCGCTCACCGACCCAGGCCAGGCCACCGGGGTGGTAGTTGGTGCCCGCAGCATAGGCCGCAGTTGATCCGGACCCGGTAAAGTTCCAACTTACACCGTCCCGCACACCTTTGGCCTTGAGCTTCAGTTGGTCCAGTTTGTCAAACAAACCGGCAATGGCCATGGCTATGGCATCCACAGCACCGACGATAAAACCCTTGATCTCCCCCCAGATGTTGATGGTAGTGGTTTTAACCGCATCCCAGACACCTGATACAGCCGTTTTTACGCTGGATATTTTATCAGATACCGCTTGCTTGAAGCCCGCAACGAAGTTGACCAACCAGTTTTTGATGTCGTTCCACTTCTGGACCATTGTAGACTTGATGGCATTCCAATTTTCTGCGAAAAAGTCCTTGATGCCGCCCCAAATGCTGGCCACTTTTTCTTTTATCCATGTCCAGGTTTCGGCGAGTTGTTTACTGATTTTGTCCCAGTTTTTATATATAAGGTAGGCCGCAGCTATAACGCCTGCAATAACCAGTATGATCGGATTGGCCATCAAAAACTTTGCGGCGATGCCTATGCCCTTAAAGATTCCACTAACCTTTTTTATAGCCCCGAACGCTTTGCCCAGTTGAGGCAGCACCGTCATGATCGACCCCATCGCCTTAGCCACCATGCCTAGTCCTATTAACACGGGGCCTATAGCAGCTGCAAGTCCCGCAATCACGACTACCATCTTTTTGGACGCTGGGGACATCTCGCCAAACTTTTTTGCCAAATCCCGTACGCTGGCAATCAGCGGCGTTATTATCGGCAACAGTATTTCTCCTATGTCAGTAGAAAGGTTTTTAACCTCGGTTTGAAACGCTCTCATCGATCCCGACGCACCGTCGGCCTCTCTGGCAGCTTGCCCCTGGGCTGCTGCGCTCTGCTCCATGATCAGCGCCAGAGTCGCCGCCTGCTTGGCCTGTAGCGTCATTCCTTCCTTACCCTTGATTAGCCCCATGTCTAACGCTTTTTGTTTGACCAATGCGTCGTTGACCGCCATGCCGTAGTTGTCGAGCATGGTGTTATTACCCTTGAGTGCCCCGGTCAAGGCCCGCACCGCATCCTCGGTAGTGCCGCCAAACATGGCGGTAAGATCTCCAGCCAACTCAACCAGCTGCCCCGACATCTTAGCCGCCTCTGCCTCGGACAATCCGCCGATGTTCTGCAGCATAGCCCCCATAGTGTTGGCATAAGTTAAGGCTTCAGTTTCAGCTATGCCATAGTGGCTTTTTAGCCCGTCTGCCCAAGACTGGATTTCCTTGGACGAGTTTTTAAATATCTGATCGGCTGCCCCTTGAGCATCTTCCAGGTCGGCTGCAAATTTAAAAGACGCTACCCCGGCCGCTACGATCGGGGCGGTCACCGCCATGGACATGGTTCTGCCCGCGCCGGTCATCTTGTCGCCTATGCTTTTCAGATTTTGGCCCATTTCATTGGCTTTACGGCTGAATTGCTCCATCTTATTCGAGGCTTTTTCAAGTTCCTTATTATTGCTTTCCAGGGACCGCTCCATCTTGACAAGGCTGGCTTCTGCACGATTGAGGGAGATCTGCCATTCCTTAGTCCGACGGTCGTTTTTACCAAATTCCTGTTCAGAATTGGCCAATGCTCGTTTTAATTCTTCTATTTTCTTCTTCTGCTCATCGATCTGCTTGTTATACACCTTTTGCTTGGATGCCAATGCCTCCATGCCCTTTGCATTATCGCCAAATTCAGCGGTCACCTTATCCATCTCGGTGCCTAATACTTTTAATTCCCGGTTGATTTCACTAACCGCTTGTTTAAATTTTTTTTCACCATCTAAAGCTAAGGTCGTTTTTATCTCTCGCTTCAATCGTCCTCACCTCCAACCACCTTCTTGTTCTCAATCCAGTGGAGATATTCCTCGTATTCCAGGGTCCATTTCCACAAAAGAAGGATGCGCCCCGGGGTCGTCAACCAAGCTTCTCGCTCAGTCAGCCCTGCGCGCATCCCCAAAAAGACAAAGCGCAGAGGCATTAAACCCCTGCGCCCTCGCCGTTTTTTGACGCTTCAATCTCCTGTAGCACCTCATCGATTTCTTCGTTTTCGTCATGATCACCCTCATCCCCCATGCCGGCATTGATGATTTGTATGATCAGATCAGCCTGGCCAGTCAACTCCTTGGGTGACATGAGGATTTTGATATCATCCTCGCTAATCGCTTTAAATTCAAGGCCGTCTGTTAATTTCTTCAGCGCAAACCCCTGGTTAATCATCAGGGATAGCAACCAGGCTATTTCCCCAATCGCTCCAGCCGGATTATTCATTGTGTCTGCAAGCTCTTTCAAACCGCCATACCGACGGGTGATCTCCTCCAAACCGGCCGTATTAAAAACGGCAAAATATTCCTGACCCCGGATTTTAATTATTCCCCCGTCCTCGTACATAAGCCCCTCCTAAGTCGTCTTGACTACGATGATTTCCGTAGTCTGTACAGTTTTGCCAGCTTCCTGGGCAGTGATAGTCAGCTTGGTTGATCCCACAGCTACGGGGATGCTGGCCGACGCTTCACCGCTGGTAAGGTTCTGACTAAATATGCCATCGATATAGAGCTTGAGGGTATGATCGGCCGCGGTCGCCTTAGCCGTTACAGCCGCAGCCGTCACACCATCAAAGGTATAGTACCGCACACTGGGTCCAAAGGCAGGCGACAGGGTGCCGCCGGTTCCCACCAGTTCCAAGCCAGACAGGCCGGATGATTCGGATGTCGGCACCCCGGCCAGGCCGTCCAGCCAGGCAATGGCGTCGGCTTCATTGTCAAATGTCACCTCATCGCGCCAGCTGTTAGCCAGGTCAAGCGCGGTCAATATCTCACCCTCGATAGTCGGCGTCTGCCACTCTATGGAGCCATCGGGTTTGGTAGCCGCGTTCTCGGACGGTATGCCCCATTTGGTCTTATGGTACCAGTAGGCTCGGTATGACCTCACTCCTGCTTTCTTGCGCACCCTGTAGTAGCCAAAGCCACCTTCCGGGCTGTCATAAGTGGCGGCATTACGTATGGTTGCCTCACCGCCTAGGGATGCCTCCTGCGCGCCCAGCCAGGCTTTTAGCACGGCGTCAGACAGGTCATCTACCCCCATGGTGATAGTGCCGCTGACAAAGCCGTTTTCGATCTCAGCTATGGTATCATCCGCGGCCAGTTTAGCATCAGACCGTTCAATAGTCACATCAGCGGCTATCGCCATTCCCACAACCAGGCCAGTGCCATAGGTGGGCAGACTATTTGCGGGTTCACTGGCAATCGGCGCAAAGACCGGATGCTTTAATCCTATATAGGCCATTATTGTTACCTCCTGTTCAGATAGTCGTCAAAAATATCTTCCATCGCTTGTTGGACCCTCGGCCCAGCTTCCTCATCTGCATCATCTACCCAGCGGCTGGCTGGGATACTGCTGGACCCATAATGCAGGATGAACGCCTTTTCCGCGTTCCTTACCCCTTTACGGTCTTTCCCCTGGGGGTAAATATCAATGGACCGTATACCGCCCACGTCTTTTGGTTGGCGCGGGAACCCGATGCTTTTTATCATGTCGCCAGTTTTTTTATGGCCGTGCATCCCTGCGCTGATCTCCCAGGCCAGCTTCACCTCCTCTGCGCCGGCCAGAAGCATTTCGTCCCCTACTTCTTTGCCGGCATCGCCCAGACGAGTAAGTTCTTCAATGATGTCGTCAATGCCGGACGTGTCAAAGCGTGCCATCTAAGCCACCTCGCAGTCCCATATGTGGTGTATGTAGCCGGTATCCCGCTCATAGTCAACCAGGTAGCTATAGGCTATCTCATCCCGGTCAAGCAGCGCCTGGATCTTGCCACGGTTAGGGTCGTTCTCGGTCCTGGTGAACAGATCTACCTGCACCTTCCAGGCTCTTTCCCGCAGTGCATTATCAGCGTTCATATGATGAGCCCCATACTCAGCCCAAACTATGTAGCTGTCCGGCTGCTGGTGGGCATGGTAATGCGACACTGGTGGGCCGACCGTCAACAGCAGGTTTTTTAAATCTGACAAGGTCATAAGCAATCACCCTTTACAGTGTTACAAAATACTCTGTTTTTTCCCTTACCTTGACTTCATCCACACCGCCGTCCAATTTTTGACCGCTGATTGTATCGATCACTCCCGCCGTGTTTACGGTAGCAGTAAATGGCGTTCCTTCCAGCAAGTCAATCGCCGCTTTTACCTCTGCAGCTGTTGCGTTAATAACCGGGTCAATGCCACCTTCGATGTCTGTTACTGTAACCGCCTCGCTGAACACGCCAGATCCGTCGCCGTCTGCCGCCGCAGTAAATAAAAGGTTGATGGCGACAGTGTTGTTGAGTATAGCGGCGATATCGCTTGCTTTATTTTTCGTTGGATCGAGCGCCCCCGTTGCGTCGGTCCCCAAGGTTACAGTTATTAAGCCAGTGTCCGGGTTAATGCCGGCAGTCAGGGGTTGGCTTTCGCCGGTGCCCGCTGCGACCTCAATCGAGTACCCTTCCAACACGCCGACTTCGTTGGCCGTGATGGTTATTTCTTTATTAACTCCGGCCCCTATTTTGGCCGAGGCGGCCGTTCCGGCATCCGTGCCAAGGGTGATGGTTAATGCGCCATCCTCAAACACCGCTGTGGTTTCGGCATTTCCGCCCTCGCCCTTTTCGGTGTAGCACCAGTATTCATTAGCATACGAGCCGGTTTCGCTTGCGTTGATTGTGATTTTACCCTTTCCCGCCGGCTGGAAAATGATACCTGCGGCAACTCCTGTAACAATGGCGGGAATTGTGATCGTGTCAGCGGTGTTTGAAGTGATCTTACGCACATACTCAACGCCGTCAATAACTATTTTTATCAGCTTGTCTTTCACAATATCAGTACTCAGATTCTTGCTGGTGTCCACAAGGGTGGTCACGGTTCCCCCGGTAGCCCGGCCCCGCAGCTGGCTTCCGCCATCAACTATCTTTACGGGCCATAAATTAGCCATTACATCGCCTCCTTACGCAAGGTCATAGTCCGAATCAAGCTTTTCCAGCGTTAGGTCCATGACCGGCGGCTCAACATCTGGTGGGTACTGCACCTGCTTTATCTCGTATTGAGTACCATCTACCGGGATAGCTATGTCATGTGTGGATATGGCGTCAATCCTTGGCGCTCTTATAACCATATCCACCTTCACCTGATTCTGCATAGCGGCCCAAAAACGATTCATGCCGACCGTGCGCTCGTCATAGCGCAGAGGGCCAGCCTTTAATGTCAGGCCTTCCCGGGGCATGTCTCCGGGGTCCGCGATATTGCCGACCGAGTACACATTCACTATTCCGCTGTTAAACGTCTGGGTCAGCGTTTGCGGCTTCATAGTCGGCCACCTCCTGACTGATCTGCAGGCTCAAGAGTTCATGCAGATAGTTACCCTGAAACTCAGCAAGCGCGTTGGATCGTACATACCGGCAGTAATCAAAGAGCAGTTCCCTGGGCTTGTCCTCGATGGTGTAATCCATGGCGACACCCGCAACACTGTCAATATACTTCATACCCCGCTCAATGATTCCAGTCAGTTTGGTATCTCCTGCCGCATCAACCCAGGTGATGTCCAGGTAATTACGCACTGCATCAAGCAGTCCATCTGGCAGCGCCATGCCCTATCACCCGCCTTTACAAGTGCTGTCCGGCTTATCCTTCACTTCTTCAACCAACCGTCCGAAACGAGTTGCGTTTATCTCCTCGTATCGCTGCCGAGACAAGATAAAGACGTCGCCCTTTTTACGAGCGACGTCCTGTTTTTTATCCCGGAACGATTTTATTACTCGGGCCTTCATGGACTAGGCCACGGTGTAGGTCACCGCTACGACATAGGTTTCAACATAGTCGCCGTTGGTTACGGTGATGACAACTACGTTCTGCCCTTCGGTGAAGGTCAGCGCCGATAAGGTTGCAGCCTGACCGTTCAAGGTTGCGGTGATAACAGCGTTGTCAGTATCAATCGCAGTTGCAGCGATTGCACCGGACGCGGCATCAACCTCAGCCTCGTAGTAGTGGACATTGCTGTCAAACGCTGGGGTTATGGCATCGGCGCCAGCATTTACTGTCAACCCCGCCAATCGGGCTTCAACATACGGAGTAGCTTTAATCACTGGGAAATAAGGCTTCAGGTCGGCGATATCAATGCGCTTGAACGACACTGCATCGATCGGCCGGCCGTTGCCATACAATTTGGTCAGGTAATAGCGGTCATCCTCTAGGAATTTATAATGGTCGCTGTATTCGATTTTTCCGCCCTTGCCAGTGCCCAGGCCAAAGAAATACCGTTTGCCCAGGCCGATGATAGCTTCACCCTGGGGCACATGCACCGACTGGATCACCCGGGTCGGGAACGGGAACACGTTATTTACCCAAGTGCCGTTGACCAGGAAAGTTGTAGCCGGCATCAGCTTGGTGAAGTAATCAACCGGGTTGACGATAAATAGCACCTCGGTTACAGTGCGGACCAGTCCATTAGGACCGATAGCCAGGCTGGCAATTATCCCTCCATAGGTTGCCGGAGTGATCTCGGCCAAGGGCACAGGCACCAATAGAGGGTAGCCGGTAACGGGATCAAGCGCCCCGGCCGGGTTCCTTCTCATACCGGTGGGCTGGTCCAGTCCGTCGCCGTCGATGATGGCTTCTTCCAGGCCATTGGCAATAGCTTCACCGAGGATGGTCCTGACATAGCGATCCAACCATACCGGGCCGATTTCCAGCATTGCCTTGCACACCGGCAGGAATGCGGACAACTTCTTCTGGGTCAGGTCGATCACCTGGGTGCCCGCGGTCAATTCGGTCACAACATCATCACAGAGTTTGCTCCAGGTTGCCATGTGGCGGCCGTCCTGGGTGCTAACCAGGATCTCCACCAGTATGCCGGTATCCTGGAAGTTGATTGCATCCAGCAGAGGATGGTTCTCAACGATGTCCTCAAAGATTGCATCGATGACAGTCTTGGGCAGGGTCTCATCGATCAAAGTGATTGCCTGCTGCGGATTGCCCGACTTCATCGCCCCTATCAGGGCCTCGTAGTATTTGGTCTCCTGGCTGGTCAGGGCTCTCGATCCGCGGCCGGTGAGTATCTGATTGTCAGCCGCCTGGACCATGCCGCGCGCCTCTGCCATAACCGCTTCCTGCAGCATGTCGGTATATTCAGCAAAGGCTTCGGCAAAGGCTTCCTCGTTGCCATCCTTCATGGCCTGGTTCAGCTTATTCATGATCTGGGCTTTCTGCAGCTGTAATGCGTCAAGATTTCTCATTTACCTGTCCCTTCCTTCCTGGCGTATAAGCGCCGATAAAAATTTGATCGTCTTGTTCTCCTGGGGTTCGGGTTCTGGCTCAGGGACCGGATCCGGATCAGGTTCCGTCACCGGTTCTGCCGGCGGCTCTTGTCCCTCTTGCGCGGATAAAATTAAGCCTTTCTTTATGAGATTAAACAAAGATCTGCGGGCGTTAGCTGCGGCTTTTCCGTCTGTTCCTGCTGCGCTGATAACCGCCGTAGCGAATCCCATATCCAGGGCTTCCTGGGGAGTGAGCCAGGTTTCATTATCAAGCAAATCTTTGAGTTCCTCTTCGGTAATGCTTACAACTTCCATATAGGCGTTTACCGATGCTTGGGTTATTTTATCGAGATCCTCTGCAGCCTTCCTGAGCTCATTGGCATTTCCTGCAGCGAAGTTCCAAGCGTTATGAATCATCAACAAGGAGGCGTTATTCATTATGCGCTCGTCCCCGGCCATGAACACGACGCTTGCAGCGGAACACGCAAAGCCATCATCAAAAGTCCTGATTTTGGCCTTATGCTGTTTCAGGGTGTTATAAATAGCCAATCCTTCTGATACATGGCCCCCATACGAGTTGATATGGACATTAATCAAATCAACATCAAGATCTTTTACATCTTTGACTAGGGAGTAGCCGGACGTGTCGCTTTCAAACCACTGCCATTCAGGGCATACTATATCGCCGAAGATGTAAATATCAGATTGTTTGTCCGCGGTCACCAATGAATAATATTTCGTTGGATTCTTCATTTTTTTCACCTCCCTCCAAAGCCGCCAACAGGTCAGCAACAGTCGAATAGTTTTTAGTCATGAAATGTTGGTTGGCCCAGTCCTCCGCGATCGGTTCCTCTCCAACCAGGTCCCTGATGTCATTGATGCAGAACACGCCTGATCCGATCAGCTTGTCGATCGAGGCAGATACACTCAACAGATCCACGTGTTTTATCGCCTTGGTATCGATCTTCACATAGGTGCCTTGTTTCCACAGTTTATACCCGGACCGCTTGCGGTTGATTTCCTCATGCAGCATATCGGCCAACGGGTCAATACAGAATGTCAAAAAATTATCCAGCGCATCAGATACGCCTTGGACATCACCGCGAAGTAACGCCGGGGGAACCCCGAACGCCCTGGCTGTGAAATCAAATACATCATCAATCTGCGCCCTAATGTCCCTGGTGCTCTCGCTGCTGTACGTCTTTTGGGTGAGCTCTTTCCACTCCTGGCCGCGTCCCAGGGGCAGGGCTGCGTTGTCACCTGATAGCCACTTGCTGATTTTTTCGTTTATCAGCTTGTCAAAGGCTGTACGTTCCTCGGTTCCGGCTACCGGGATGGTTTCATATTTAAAAACGCCCTTAGTCCCCCGGGAACGCCTATAGGCCTTCATGCTGTACTGGATCAGCCTGGCATAGCTGTCATACAAGCCATTGATCAGCTGCCGCATATCAACGGAATTAAGCTGAAAATATAAAACCTCTGACTGTGTAAATGACCGATCGAAGGTGAAGTTCTTGACAGTTACCTGCGAAAATATGTCATCATACAAGGCATAGGGAGTGCAGGTGAAAGCATCTGCTATCAGCAGCTGCCCATTCTGCTCGATAACCAGGCACTCATTATAACGGTAGAGCTGGGCTATCAACTTATGCAAAAACCCGCTGCTGTTCTGATTTTTGTTCGGTTCCAGATTCCACAGGTAATATTCTCGCTCTTTAGTTTCCGTGCCATTAACAAATGTCTTGATCTCGCATTTACTGATAGCATTGGCCACCAGGTTGACTGCTGACCAGAACGCCATTTCCCGTATATAGATGTCTGCCACAAGCTCTGCATATTCTTCTGTCAATTCCCCAAGGTCACTCAGCGGTACCGGTGCCCCGCCAAGTTTTTCTTTTATCCAGGTCCAAAAACTCAATCCCTCACCCCCTTACCCGGTTATAACCGGCAAGTCCTCAAATACACTTCCGCCGGTTTCCAGTTCATCCTCGATTACCATCGAATGGACCAGCGCCATGAATGGGTCAGTCTTACGACTTTTAGCTTCAATCTTTCCGTATTCATAGTTTCCTTTGTCTTTCCCCTGGGCTCTACCGACAGGGATCTTCTTGGCATTATTCGTGGCCCACCTCAACAGCGGGTTATCATCCCAAGAGAAATACTGCTGCGTAAAGCAGCTGCTGATCACCGGCTCTGTTTTCATGATGTCCGATGGCCTCACGAGCTTTATGTTTTTTCTTTCGGTGGCGTCAAAGCCTATCTTGTTCAGAGATTTGGCCAGCAAAGCATAGCGGAAGTTGTCCAAAGCTAGCTTGATCAGGTTGTATTTTGTCATCTGTTCGGCGATGTATTCAGTCAGCAGATCTGGATTGATTTCTACATCGTCAACCAATGTCAGGTATCCTTCATCCGCCCATTGCCGCCAGGGTATTTTAAGCCGGGGAATGTCAAGGGATTTTAAACACAACCAAGAGTGGTTTATGTCGTATCGCCAGTCACCCTCTCGAAAGTGGATGTTGACAGATGCCAGGTCGGTTACCTTGGTATAGTCAATCCCAACCGTAGCACTCCGACCGGTCAGGTCAGGCAGCGGCTTTTTGGTAGCCAGGATATTAGCCCATTCAGTAACGATGATTTCCCGGTTCTGTTTAGGCCAGTTCAGTCGCTTGGTGTAAAACTCCTCTTCCATAGCCGGCCGGTATTTCATCTCTATAAACTGCTGCTCCATCTCCAGTTGCAGGGTGGGCAGGTATTTCAAGGACGGATTAGCCTTGTGCCACATGGCCGGGTCTTTTGCCTCTTCTTCCTCATCGATCCGGTACACGAGCGGCAGCCATCGAAGATCTTTTATGATCCCTTTCAAAATATCGCCGGCAATGGCCAGCATATCGTCAAGTACACCTTCCCGGACATCTCCATTAGTGGTAATGTAAAAAGCCCTGGAATGCTTACGCTTTCCAAAGCCTGATGTAAATCTTTTTATTTGTTCGTAATCTTCGTATTGGTGCACTTCATCAAAGACCAGGCAGCCGGTTCGCTTGGAGTCCTTAGTCTTTGCGTTTGATGTGTTGAACTTGATGTACGAGTTTGTACGAAAATTTATTATGATTTCCTTGGTTTTATAGAAAAATTTCTTAGACTTGGCCCAGGTCCGTTCCAACACATCATAGATATCCAAAAAAGATGTCTTGGCCTGGTCCTCAGCGTTGGCCACGATGTCGATGTTATAGCCTTTGATTCCGTGATAGTGAGTGGTCAGGTACCAGCAAATAGGACTGATAAATCCATTCTTGCCGTTCCCTCTGCCCTCCATGATGAAAATGACGCTGAATACCACCGTATCATCCGACTTATAAAAGCAATGGATGCAGGCGGTTACAAAAAGCTCCCAATCGAACAGCTTGATTTCAAAGTACCGCTCCATGAGTTCCACGGCTTTATCAATTGCTGCGGTATCTATAAACACATCGGGATCACTGAGCTTATCTTCAACATAATCCATGGCCAGGCGGATATCTTCGCCGGCAATTATGGATTCGTCCCGGACCCCATCCATATAGCTATCTATATACGGGTGGTAATCACATTTCCTCGTCGTCACTGAGATCACCGCCACCCTTGGACGGCTTCAATCCCAACTCGCTCAGTATTTTCAGCATCTGGGCGTTGGTCTTGTTAAGCTCTGCAATGCTATCATTCTTTTTATAGCCAAACTGGTTGCCGCCGTTGTCCCAGCGGACGGTGACGCCGCGTTTTCTGATGTCAGCAATAAGCTGATTTTTTATAGTCCACAGGCTCATGTAATCCTTGATGAGGTCAAGGTAATGATTGCCGTATGCTCCGTTGCGTTCAAGCTGATTTATCAGATCAAGTTCGATGTCTAGTTTTTTTGGTCGTCGTGCTGCCATTACCCTACCCTCCCATCATGTGGTTTTTGAAAAAATCTCTCTTGTCTGAGAACCCTTCCGGTCGGAGTTCCCTTTTTTAATTTGCGTTTTTTTCTTGCCGGGGGTACCCTACCATCTTTCTTTTGTCAGCGGTTTGGGCTTTTCCTTCTGTCGGTGATCGTGCGCCTGCTCATGACAAGCATGGCAAAGTGGCACCAAGTTCTGCTGTTCATACCCCTGACCGTCAGTATATGTCTTGCTCAGTGCCAGCTCGGGATATCGCTTAACATGCCGAACATGATGCACCGTATTTGCTTTAGTGTAATATCCTCTGGCCTTGCAGTGCTGGCATTCATACTTGTATTCAGCCAACACCTCGGCCCGCAGTCTTTCCCAGGCTGACGATCTGTAGAATTCGTGCAACTGGCCTGGTTGAACATTGGTAATCATAGTACGGCCCCACCCCACCGCTCCACTATGTACATCCCCAGCCCAGCCGGCAGCGCCCCATAGAGTCAACCACATACGACAACAACAATGGTCCGGCCGGGCCTAACCTCAATAAAAAAGCCCCCGGCACTCCGGAGGCTAAACGACAAAAGAAGACGCGCCCTCTGTGTAGAGAGCGCACCGGTCATCAATTATATTAATCGAGTCTACAACGTTTGTCAACCCCGCTCTAAATAAATGCTTGATATTTGCTTTCTTTTTTTGGGAGGTTTTTTCCTTTTTCGTCCGGATTTGTTGCCTCCTGTAAACTTCGCTTCCCCGCGTTCATAAGTTTTCCCGTTTGGGATTGGGTGCTCTAATGGCCGGCTCCTGATGGCTTGGTCGATTGTCCATTGGCCATGCCCCCTGGGGCAACTATATGTATGATCATTGATAGCCTCAAGCGTCAGGCCGCACCTCTCACACAAATACCATTTAGTCACTCCCGTCCTCCCTCTCCCGCCAATACTTTTCTGCCTCATCCCTCCACACCCTGACGCGGCCACCGCTGGGGAGCTCCTGCACCAGCGACGCCCCATCCAAGGTTGCCCCGTACTCATCCAGGGTAGCTTGTATAGTCCGGTAGCACTCCATCAGGTCCAGCCGCCTCAGCTCCTGGTCCTGGCTGCCGTAATACTGGAGATGCTTACAGACCCGTTTCCCGGCCTGTTTCTCCGGGTCGTCGCACCCCTTATGCTTAATGGCCCTCTTGCTCATCTCCCTGCCATGCAGCCAGCAGTAGGCCACCGGCTGGGGTGTTTTGGGTTTCATGGCTCCGTGGGCTCCGTGTCCCCCGGCCTCTCCACTTCGGCCAGTGCTTGCACTAATATGTGTTGTATAGTTGGCTGTGTCCGCAAATATGCCACCGCCCCCCTCGCCGCATCCACAACCGCACACAGTTTGGCGTTTTCGGCCTCTAGGTAATGGACAGCTTCTATGGCCTCATCTAACCCTCCGGTTATAGATGTGACCATCAACCGCAACCGATCAACCTCGGCCCGCAGTCTCTGGAAACGCTCATGGTCATCTTCGCCTGCACATCTCATGCATCCCTCAATTAATCTGTCTAATTTGGCCTCGGCCTTGATTGCCCGCTCAATGGCATGGGGCCAACCTTCACGGGCTTCTGCAATAAATTCCGCATCCTCTTTAGATAAAGTGCTTTCAGTGCAACACCCACACCCTGTTTCAAATACCGGCTCAACTCCGGTATTTTCTTCGCCATTCCACGGACCCGGTGTGGCCCTGTTGCAAATCTCCATATCCTTCGCTAAATCCCTCATCTACTCGCCCTCCTTCTTTGACTCAAAATAACTGCAATAATCATCTAAAAAGGTTTCATGCTGATACTCTCCATCGCTATGATATGCACAAAATAATTTGTTTGTATGTTCGCTTTCTACAAGGTTTTGGCAGTTTTGACATTTGTACGTTCCTTCCGTGTCCGTTGCCCATCTAAGATGCTTTTTCAACCGTTCTACCTCGGCCTCCTTGTCATCATTAATTTTCATCCTAATCTTCCCCGACAGTGAATGATAACCCTCAGTAATCAATAGGGATATTGCAACACTAGTTTTTATCCCTAACGTCTCCTTCACGTTTTTTATAGCTTCAACTATATGATTCTCTGCTGAAAATACATATTTTTTCATCTCTCGCCCTCCTTAAAAAACCCCGTCCAGACCGTCCCTGCCACGAAGCCTATACTCAGGCTCAACCAAATCCCAATAATCCACCAAATCATCTCTCGCCCTCTTTATCCAGTTCGGCAAGGGCTTGTCTTAAATCGTAAACTGGATTTTGACCAACCCTCACTCGCCCTGCATTGTCTACTGCTATCCTCGCCGCCTCCACTACCTTGCGGAGTTTGGCGTTCTCGGCCCGTAGCTTGGCGTTCATTGTATATGCGGCGTTTTCCCAAAGCTTAAAGTTTTTATCGGCAAATTCTTCTATTGGTTTCAACCGCTCAACCTCAGTCTCGGCCTTGATTGCTCTCTCAATAGCATGGGGCCAACCTTCGCGAGAAGCGGCAATGAATTCAGCGTCTTTGTTCCACTGTTTTATACTGCCCTCTTTCCATTCTTCTTTCTCCCAATTATAGTCGCCCATCAAAGCCAGACAGCATACGCACTCTTCGTTTTCTGTTTGGCAAACCCTTACATCTTCATCAGATTCGCTGGTTGCTTCCCATGGCCCAGGCGTTGCTCTATTGCATATCTCTAAGTCTGCTTTCAAATCCCTCATCTACTCGCCCTCCTTCTTTTTCCGAACATCCGCTACCAACTCGTTGTATTCCTCGACCCATATGATAGGGATTTCCAAGTTGGCGGTTATATAACGGTTCATGGCTTCTATGATTTGCGTTATTCTGTTGTTCTGCCAAACCCACTTTGGTGCTAATCCTAACGGGTATAAATCCCTCATCTCTCGCCCTCCTTAGTCGTGCCAGGTATCTTCCCGGTTGCGGCTGGCTTCGGAAGAAAATCCAGACGGGTACCGCCTCTGGAGCTTCGCGATGTTCTGCTCCGCTATTTCCTCCAAGGTGGTGCCGATGTTCCGAGCAGCCTTGGCTATGTACCACATCAGATCCCCAAGCTCTTCCTCGATTTTGACCGTATCCAGGGTATGCCCCTGTTCCATGACCTTTTTCACATGGTCTACAACCTCGCCGGTCTCTCCGACCAACCCCATACATGCTGCTATGAGTGTGTTGAAACTTATCTCCTGGCTGTCGGTCCTGGCCGCCAGCTGCTGATACTCGTTTGGTGTCATCTACTCCACCTCCGTGATTTCTATCTCCACCCTGGGTCTGTCTGAATAATATTTAGCCGCGGTGGCCTCCACGATCTGGGAGTCGTCCTTGTATGCCAGGCCGTTGAGACTATCTGAGACCAGCTTGCCCAGGTTGTCCCAGTCTGGCCTTTTGGTCGGCCTGATCATGCCATACAGTGCGGCCTGTTGTTTTTTAGCCGACCAGCTGGAGGGGATGGTGAAGTATGCCTTAAGCAGCAGCTTTACCGGAATCTCGACCGGCTTGTGATCCGGATAAGTGACGCAGAATAATTCTTTGACCAGGGTCTCATAATTTACCGTCTTGGCGGGCGTATATGTTATCCCGGCCCTGGTAACTCTTGGCCTCGCCTTGGCGCATGGTTCCCCAGGTATAGTCAGTGTTAACCTCACCTACTCAACCCCTCCCCGTTTGTCGATAATCCCGCCCCTTGATACGCAAACATATCTCGGCACCCCATATGCGGCTGACCAGGGCCTGCCCCTCTTTGCGCTCGGTCTCCCCGCTAGACAGGTTGGTCGTGTAGATCGTTGACCGCCTACCATGACGATAATCTATGACCTCGTAAAACTTGGATCGCACCCATTCGGTGGTTTTTTCCTGTCCGATGTCGTCGATCACCAGCAGATCGACATCCTTCAGTAACCGCATAATGTTTATCTCGGTTTCGTCGTCCTTGCGGTCGTAGGTGCGTTTTAGTCTGGTCAACATGTCGATGGCCTTGACGGCCAGCACCGACATGTTTTCAAACCTTGCTTTGCGTGCCACCGATAGTGCCAGGTGGGTCTTGCCCACACCCGAATCGCCGTATAGACAGATACTGTCCCTGCCGACGGTAAAGGTTTTCAGCTTATCCAAGGCCTCCTGTTGGCTCTCGTTGGTCGGCTTATAATTGTCAAAGGCCATACGGTTGTATGCCGAGTCGGATAACAGATCATACCCGCCAAAATACTGTTGGCCCTGGTACATTAGGTTGGCCCGCCTAGTCCTTGCTTGGTCAAAATGCCAGGCAGCGTTCGCTTTCTTATGCTTTTCTAATTGGCACTTGCATGGAGTGCGCTCGATTATTGCCCACCCGCCAGGGGTTATGTAGCCACGCTGGTAGTAAATGCCCATACAATCCGGGTCATCACACACCATCTCGTTGTAGGTACCAAGCTGGGTATATCCGGGCGGCAAATCCTCAAAACACGGAATGTAGTCATCCTCGGTAAACGTCCTGTTCATACTTGTCGTATCGGCCACTTATGTTCACCACCTTCCCGCCATTCAGGCAATCAACAAACGGAGTATTCGGGCCCAAGAATGTTTTGGCGTGTTTTATATACCGTTCTTCCTTGCCAGCACACTCCTGGGCATATACCTTCACCGCTTCTAACATATCCCTGGCCAGGTGCCCCGCTTTTTTTCTGGCTTTCCAACATGCATAAGCAGCCTTCTTTTCCGTCTTTCGAGGGTACCAACTCCACAGCTCCTCAAATTCATCCGCATATTTTTCCACGGGCTTTTTATCAATCAGGTCGCCGTCAGGCGAGCAAGTATTATTATTTATATCTGTATCTGTATCTGTATCTGTTTCTGTGTATGTGGCGTGACTTGGCGTGACATCTCGTGACACGTCGTGACATTGCTTTTCGCGTTCCCGTTGTTTGCGCTTTCTATCCCTGGTGGAGTCCGGTAAATCCGACTGCTTGTCGTAATTCCGCTTTTTGAAATTAATAAACTCTATGCCATCTTCACTAACCTGGAGTATGCGAAGCTTAGCCAGGCGATTAATTGTTTGATCAAGTAACTCAATGTCCCCATCAGCAACCTCCACGGCCAATAATTCAGTTTCATACCCATTGATGGAACCACGCGCATCCTGTTCATTGGCAAAACACAAGAGATTAAACCAGACACGATGTTCCTTGTCTGACAGTGACCTGATCTTGGCATCATTGCGAGCCTCAGAATACATGCGGAACCAATCCATAAAACGCTGCTCCTCTCGGTTATTTAACTAACTTAAGATTGGCCTCTGGGAATAGCGTTGGGGGCCCCAGAATATCATCCCAGTTGGTGATGTTATCATCGAGTAAGTCTGGTATTCGGGTTCGAGTAGTGGTCCAGTTAGCCCCCAGCTTCTCAATCATGTTCACAAAATCATCAATCTCATGGCCTACGAGGTCAATTTTGGACACATCGCCGTCGGTTGTGAGTTGGATATGGCGCAGCTCGTGATAGATGACTGCTATAACCTGCTCCCTTGACATTCCATGCATATTTTCTTTGAAGAACTCAATCATGAAGGCGAACTGTTTCCCGGTCATCTGGTGAATGATTTCTTGCCAGCGCACAGATATTTTGCTTATTTGCGCAAAAACTAACTTGTGGCCTACCTTGCGCTTGTCGTCTGCATTGTCGACAAAGAGAATATTGTTCACCGGCGCAAATTGCAGCTCTCGAAACTTCTCAACCAATTTTTCAGCAATAGGCCGGTAATACTCATTGATCTGGTACTTGCCGTTCCATTCGTCCACAACCACTAATTTTCTTGTTTCAGTAGTGCTCATATAACCTCTCCTCTCCCCTCTACCTGGATTTGTATATTGCCATCAGATGCATCCCCTTTCTTCGGCTTCCAGCACCATGAAACCGGCTTGTTCTCCTCATACCGCACCTTGCCAAACAGCTGGCAGATCGGCTCCTCGCTCCTATGCGTCAGGCTGCCGACCTGGGTCTGCTCTCCGGGCTTCCAATAGCGGCAGCTGCCGCAGGTTTTTCCCATGACACATCCTCCCTAAAAAAGTGTCTGTTGTATAACCGGGGCCGTCTCCACGATCTCGATCTCCCAACTCTTCACCCAGTGGCCTCCCCTGCCGCCGATCAGCAGCATGGTGTATAGCTTACCATCGTACATGGCGACGTCACACTGCATGGTGCACTTGATCCGCTCATCCAGGTATCTGTATTGCATCTCATAGATGCCCGGGGTCCTCTTTTTGCGGTCGAACCGTATAACCTCGCCATACTGGCATGTAGAATCGTGCTTGTTTCTAATAGTTGCCCCTACCAGGCTAGTCATGGGTGGCATCTTTAACATCTACAGCACCCCTCCCCACCAGCCAGTAGCCCGGCCAAGGTTGACGATTATCAGGGCCATGATCGAAAATACCGCGAGAAAGATGATCGCCGGGCCCACGCCCTCGAAAATGTACTCCCAATTCTCGTCATAAAACCGGGCTATCCTCTTGTACCAGGGAGGCGGGTGGAGCTCCTTGAGCCCCGCCTTACGACGCAGTTTATCCATCTCGGGATCCGGTTGACGCCACGGACTTTCCCCGCCCCCCTGAGGATCCAACTCATCGAAGTCTCGGGCAACACTGTGGCGTATTTCATACGTCTGCACCTCAGGGTATGAATGCACCCTTGTGGTCAAGTCATATACCTTCCCCATGGCACTACCTCCCTCTCTTGATTCGCGCCCACACAGCACTGGGACTAACTCTTGTTATTTCACTGATCTCCTTGTAGGTACAGCCCGTCTCCCTGAGCCTGATCATCTCCCTGGTTTCGGAATCAATTTCCCTGCGCCGTCCACTTTCCGCCCTTGCGACTATGCGGTTGACACACTCTTCTGGAGTCGCCAGCTTGGGACAACATATGGCATAGGCCAGCGCCGCGTAGTTACTATCAATGTCGCGCCTGAAATAATACTCGGTCTCTGCTTGTAGCATCCGTCGTAGCCTCCCCTGCTTCCCATACTGCCCAGGCCACCAGCCTGCCGGGGCTAATGCGGTCTGCCTTGTAGTCCTGTCTGTCATTCACCCGTATGGTGGCCTTTATCCGCGGTCTCTTACGCCGTCTATGCGATTTTCTTGGCATTTCCACCGCTCCCCTCTGTTGGTTTTAACCACCCACCAGAGAAAATATTTCCCCCTGATGGGTAAAAAAAATTATAGTGGCCGTATCTGCCTATAAACGGCAATCGTCTCTAACAGGCTGAAATCCAGGCTATGTGGATTCAGTTTTTCTTTACCCGTGATATATGGCTCCAGCAGGTCCAAGAGTCTGACCACCTTCTCGTCTACCGACTGGTTCTCCAGCTGCTCGGTGAGGCTGTCCACTAATCCCTGCAGCCGGGCATTTTGTATTTCTAACTCATCGACCTGGCAGCCAATGTATTTCAAATCCTCGCTGATGCTCATGTCTTGACCTCCTAAACATTTGTTTATGTTTCCCGTACTAAGTCGTTGTTTGTTCCATAAAGTCCAATACTAGGGGCATTTGGTATAATTTATGGGGTGATTTCCCCTGGTAATGCCTGATAAAATAGGTATTGTAGGGGAGTCTAAGGTTTTCACCGCAGGTAAAAAAAGATCATGGTGGACTAATTTGCCCCTGGCCTCTTTTTTAAATATCAGCTACATAAACGGCCTTTCCGGTTAGTTCCTGGATCTCCCTCTTGAACCTACTTGCGTCCGAATTATCACCGCTCAAATGCAGCAGGTGGATCTCTGTTACCAGGCTCAGGTCATTCGCTTTCAAAAACTCCTTCACATTGCCCAGACTGAAATGTGATTGCAGCAGCCGGTTCTTCATGGCATCTGGCACCGCGCCGGCTTTGATATTTGCGTTGAGTATATCCAGGGCATAATTGCACTCGACGGCGATGATATTTAGTCCGACGAATTTGTATTTGATGTAATAGGTGTCTGTCGCGAATATGAGCTTATCCCCCGCCGGGCTGATCAGCAGGAAGCCCAGAGGCTCAGCTGCATCGTGCTGCGTCTCAAAGGGCAGTACCCACCACGTTCCGACCTGGGCCAGTACATGGGACTGGATAACCTTGATGCGGTGCCCGGATACGCCCAGGGCATTGACTGTGCCCTGAGACATGTAGCAATCTATCCCGGCCTTGGCCATGTCCATGACAGCCTTGCTGTGGTCCTTGTGCTCATGGGATACCAGGCAGCCCTTGATGTCGCGGGTCTCAAAATCGAGTTTCCGCTGAATCTCTTTGAAGGGTATCCCGCACTCCAGCAGAAGCTGGGCTGTGCCATCCGTGACATGGTAGCAATTGCCCTGGCTGCTGGATGCGAGCGGCGTAAATGTAATCATTAGAATCCCGGCCCCGGTCCCGGGCTCGGAGGTTGCGCTGGCATCCCGGGTGCCTCCTCAGGCGCCTCCTGGGGTTCCGGCGACTGCTGATCAGCGAATCTATAGTCAGCTTCGATGGTTACGCTATTAGCGTTCTCCTCGATCTCCTGGGCTACCTTAAGCTCAGTCAATGACATCTCCATCTGGCGGAGCTTCATGTAGTCGTCATCGATCTTCTGGCTGTCTATGGTTATGTCGCTGTAAGCGGCCCGGTATACGGTCTTGTAGCACATCTTTTCGTACCAGCCTTCTACTGGCTCGGTGCCGACCTTTTTGCCATTCTCCCACTTGTCTTTCTCCCCGCCCCAGAACTCAGGAGAGGCATAGGTTGGCTTGCGCTTTTCGATGTCCTTTAGGGTCATAACAACCAGTTTGTTTTTCTCAGGATGATTCTCATAGATGTGGTAATAAAAGCCGCCAACTATTTTGCCGCGATCGAAATCGTTGGTTATCTCAAAATCGTAGGTCTCAATGTTGTTGTGGCGGTCCTTCTTATAAGACTTGAATTTATCGGTGGAATAAACCAATTCGACAACAACGTGGTCCGGTACATTCAAACCGTACTTTTTGGATTTAAGCTCGATGCCCCGGTAACCCTCGACAAACACGATTTCGTACTTGTTAGTGGCGCCATTCTTAAACGGCATCATGTTAATGTGGTTCTTCTGAGCTGGATCCAGCCCGATGCGTGCGGCTGAGACCACATTGCGGGCGAGCCCTTCCATGTTGACGTTGGCCCAGGTGACTGGCAGCGCATCGCGGTATTTCTCCGACTTCTTGACCCGCTTTTCCTCGGCCAGTTTCAGCGAAGCATCCAGGGAAATAAAATAGTTCTGGGCCAGCCGCTTTTGGAATGACGTTAGGGCGACTTCCCCCACCCCGCTGGTAAACTCAGCCATTACCTTGTTCATGAACCTCTCGGACATGGTTAGCTCTTTGTTTGCAATCTCGGTACTCATCTATACAACCTCCTTAAATAGTGTTTGTTGCCTGGCGTCAGTCTCTACTCTCAGGGCCTTATCCTTGCCGGACACTACCAGTCGGATCACCTGGGCATCGACCGGGATCAGTTGCACCACCGCCTCAGCGTTGTCTACAAAGATCGGGGCACTAAAGCCGTAGTGCTCAGACAGGGTGTTGATGATGTCCAGGCCCACATTGATCCTGGCACCATTATTCAATCCACTGCCATACGGAACGCCGCCGTAGGTTGTCTCACAAACTTCAGAAAGCCCACCGTTGATTTGGACGTCGAACAGTTTGAACCTGGCATATTGGAACCGGCTGTTTATCTTCTCCTCCAGCATGGCCACCTTGGCCCGGATAAACTGCTCGGTCAGGTACAGTTCCTTCTCTAACCGTTCATATTCCGCAGCCAGATCCCGTTCCTGGTCAGACAGTTCCGCGATGCGCTCTTTGCCTAACTGCGCTTGGTCATACTGGGCAAGCTGGTTCAGGACATTCTGCAGGGCAGCGTTTACGCTTCGGATCCCAGCCTGTGCTGCCGCGATAGCAGCTCCGTTGTCATCCCTTAGTTGGTCGATGGCTTGCTGTAGTGAGTCAAACTCCTTGGACTTGGTGATGTAGGCGGGGTCCTCTTTGTAGATGTCACTATCATGGATCAGGTTTTCCAACATGGCCTGCAGGTAATTGGCCTTCTCCTGATAGGTGGGTAGCTCGCCGGTCAACCTGGCTACCGCAGCCCTGGCAGACTGGACCTCCTCGGTAAGGGTCTTCTTCTCCTGGGCCAGGTGTTGCCCGTGGCTATTGATTCTTTCGATTTCCATAGACTTGGTTTGGTTGAAATCGGCCAGGGCTTTTTCCCGGGCAGCGTTGATTTTGTCCTGTGGCAGGTGTTGCCCGCAGGTAGGGCAGGTTTCGGTGGGGTCAAATGATAATTGGCGAGCATCAACTTGAAACCAGCGGTCCCGTGCTGATGCCAATTCAACTGCAATACGCTCCAATATCTTCTCGGATTCAGTGATAGTTTTCTTTTCGTGCCGCAGGCTGTTCTCGATATCAGCGATCTTAGCCCTAGCGATATTCAACTCGCGTGTTTTCTCGGCTATGATCTGTGAGGTCTTACCCTGGCAGTTATTCTTGATCTGGATCAGCTCGGCCTCCAGCTGCTTACGCTGGACAACCTTCTCGGCAATCTCCCCGCCGGTTTCGATTCGGGCCAGCTCCTGTTCCTTGGCCTTGATATCCGCCTTGAGTTTGGCCATGTCAGCCAGGAGGATGTCGGCGTTGCCATCGCTGATGTCCGGCAGTGACCGTTGCACCTCATCGATGCGGACCGGTATCTTTTTCAACTCGTCGTTGATCTTGGCGCGCCTGGCGGCGATAATCTTTTTATGGTCCTCCAATTTGCGGTCTTTAAGTATTTCCGGCAGTTTCGCGAGGGCTTTATCGCTGGCGATCACTTCGGCATCTGAAATGTCCCCGCAAACCTCCAGCAGGATCTTGCGGCGCTGCTGCCAATCCAGGTGCTCGTTGAAATAGGCGGGATTAGTGAGTAGCCGGAAGATATTTTCATCTGTGATCTCAGCGATCCGGGCTTCATACTCTTTTTTCTTGACGGGTACCGAATCAATAAAGTAATCGGTGGTGTGGCCGGTGAAGGTCTTTTCGGCGGATCCGCGCTTCTTGGTCCAGACCTCCATGTAGACTTTGGTCAGGGTGATGACCCGGCCATCGAGGTCAAACTGTCCTTCAACGCTGTGCTCCAGGCCATGGAGTTCGCTGCCATCGGTGGCCAGGGTCTTGATGGCGAAGTCCTTTTTGTTCTGGCTGTCCTTGTCAAAGAGCAGCCACAGGAACGCATCATACAAGGTTGTTTTGCCGGTGGCGTTCTCGCCGAACACATCGGCATTATGGCCCTGGGCATCCAGGGTAAAGCTTTTTATGCCTTTGAAGTTGGACAGGGTTAGCCTTAATAGTTTCATTCTCAATCCTCCTTACTGATATACAGATTCAGCTTAAGTCCTCCTTATCTCGGGCAATCCCTGTTTACGCCACCCGGCTTTTTCGTTGTTACTTCTTCTGGCAATATCCCTCTACCCAGAACTTCTATTCTGCCCTCATCGAACCATGAGGTTCCATTTATTTTTCCGTCTTTAGCTTCTGGTGCTAAACCGAATTGGTTGCAACCAAACAAGTATTCAGCTTTGCCGACGATAATGCCCTCGAATCCAGTTACTTTGTCTTTCGCTTTTTGACCCAATTTAATCATTTATAAGTCCTCCTATTTATTAATCACTTTGAGTTCTGACTTCTTCATGGTCTTATAGCCGTACTCGCCCCTGAGTAATACCGGGGCTGGCCGACCATGGAACGTGTCCCCGATGGCAAACCGGACCCTCACATGGTCGCCCCACAACTCGATGACCTCACCCGGCGTCTCGCCGCCGCCGGTGCGGGGGACTAAAACTTTAGTGCCTATCTGCATCACATCACCCCCGGTATCACGCTAAATACCAGCCAGTCCAACACCGCGTAGCACCCGAAACAGAATGCCAAGAACCCCAATATCAGTATGTAGGGCATCAGTCTATCTATCAGGGTTGGCTGTACCCGTTTCCTCTCCACCTCCGTCAGTGGCGGCCGGCAGGCGGCCTGCATATGCTCGTATTGCTTTTGGAACTGGCGGCGCTCGTACTCCTCGAGCCCCTCTTTAATCTGCTGTCGGCTCTCCTCGCTGGGTCGATAGTTATATATCCGTCCCATTATCGTGTATCCTCCTTTTCAGTAGCTTCCAGACTGACCCCGTTGTCAGCCCGTACATGGCTCCGATACTGGTTAGACTGTAGCCCTGCTTCCGTAATGCCCTCATGGCCTGCACCGTGGCGTTGCTGTACTTGGTCATTTGATTGCTCTCGTCCACTTTCAGCCCGCCGACTCCCAGTGCAAAATCCGGGTCCACTCCGGTCTCCAAGGCCAGTAGTAACGCCAGGTAGTTGTAGGTAATAGCCCGGTCAGCGTAGTGGTCCGTGTTGCACTCTACTCCCAGCACACGAAGCACCCTCCCTCGCACTGGGCTATACAGCTCTGGCCGTCGTTGTGATGCTCGGGCAGCACCCAGGCTATCCCGCCGCATACCGGGCAGCGGGTATCGACTCTTATGTCGCCCGGCTGCATGATCGCCCGGGCGTTGTCTATCATGGTTTTTACTGAGTGGTAGTCTTTGTCGTGGAGTGTCATCTGTGCGGTTCTGGATGGTATCATCATGATTGGTGCCATTTTGTTACCTCCGTTTTCATAATTGAGGAATGATTTACCAGTTGATATAACGAAAATTTTTTGGGGTTGCCCCCGTCTGGTATAATGTAGGTGTCAAATTGCTTTGGCCGGTTTATCCGGTCTCTTTTTTTGTGCCCTTCTGCCCTCCTTTCATATGAGCTTCAGTTCCCTGAGTAACCGGTCGCGGATCACCTTGGGCTTGTCCCCTATGACCTCGCTGCACCGGTCCAGCAGCTCCTTGTTCTTGGCCAGGGTCTTCCTATCAATACCTAGCAGCTGGGCTGCCTTGTTGAGACTCATCACCACTGGCCAGGTATCATATGGTGCGGGGATCATCTAATTAGCCTCACTATAGTGAGTTTTCCAGATAAAAAAAAGATGTTCTATTGTTAAATCGTCCGGGTTTTCCCCTAATTCAACAAAGAACTCTCTGATTTTCAGCATGTCCGTCATGCTGAATTCGGTCTCATTATTTAATTTTCTTGCAAAAGTTTGGTAAGTGGTGCCAATGACACTCCCTAAATCTTGTTTGGTCCTTCCATACTTGCCCATCAATGCCCGAACTTCGGGGAATGACAGTTTTGTCTGTTTAGTGGTGTTCAAGTTTTCTCCTCCTTTCTGCAATCACTATAGTGAGTTTATCACAAAAATAAACATGTTGTAAATATTTGTTGTAATATTTTAATTTATTTTGTAATCACTATAGTGTATATTTGGTTAAAAAGGGGACCATTAAAAATGGACAGCAATCTAAAAACATTTGCAAGGCGGCTCCGGCAATTAAGGAAGGAAAAGGGCTTAACTCAAGAAAAACTCGCTGAAATTATTGATTGCCCATCCAGTTTAATTTCCTATTATGAGACTTGTCAAAGGGAACCAGGGTTCAGCAATTTGTTGGCATTGTGCGAGGCGTTGGATGAAACGCCTGATTATCTCATGGGGATAACATCCGCAAGAAAACTAAAAAAAATCGCTGAATGAAAAAATTGTCGAGAAGTGGGGAATCGAGAGGAGAGTAATTCATGGCCTGGATCGAGAAGCGGGGCAACAAGTATAGGGTAGTTTGGGACAACCAGATCGGCGGTGACAGGCGGGAGCGGGGCCGGGAATACTTTGACAGCGAAGATGAAGCTGAAATCTATCTGCTTAAGGTCAAGTATGAGCAAAAGACCCATACCTTCATTAAAGTCACCAACATGACAGTCGCGGAATACTTCGATTATTATATGGAGATCCGCGGCCCCAAGTTGGAACCGATGACCCGGGCTGGCTACTGGGGCCAGATCAACAAGCATATCAAACCCAACCTGGGCAAGATCAAACTCAAAGAACTGACCCCGCTGCACATCGAGAAGTTCATGGCCCGGCAGCTGAAAGAGGGACGCATAGAGGATCTGGTCAGGGAGCGGGCCCACCTTGAGGGTAAGACTGATAAACAGTCCCTCAAGGCAGTCGCCCGACTGACCGCGCGGATCCAGGCGGCGGAAGCAGCTGGCAAGGCAGGACTGTCTACCACCACCGTCAACACCCAGCACAAGATTTTGCATAAGGCGCTAAAGACCGCCGTCAAGTGGATGCTGATACCGCTCAATGTGGCCGATAACGTGGAACCGCCGCCCCGCAACCCTGCTAAGATCGATTACCTCAAGCGGAACGTGCTGCAGAAGTTCCTTAATGACATAGTGGACCACCCTCTCTATCCCATCATTATCACCGCCGCCTATAGCGGCATGCGTCAGGGGGAGATACTGGGGCTGCGTGCGGAAGATCTTGATTTTGAAAACCTGGAAATCCATATCCGGCGGCAGCTTCAGTACACCAAGGAGACCGGCTTCGACCCGGACAAGTCATGTAAGCAGCACTCGAAGGGTATCATCCCCATGCACCCTAACCTGGTATTTCCCTTGCGCCGCCAGCTGGTCCAGAACGACAATCGGCGTAAAGCCTACGGTGAAGATTGGAACAGTCTCAGGCTGGTATTCTGCCGGTGGGACGGTAAGCCATTGGACGGTGGAAAGGTCACCAAGGGCTTCCAGGACCTACTGGAGGAGCAGGGACTACCCAAACTAAGGTTCCACGCCCTACGTCACTCCTGCGCCACCATGATGCGGGCCACGGGCATGGACCTAGCTGACGTGCAGGATATACTCAGGCACAAGCAGTTGAACACCACTAAGCAATATTATGATCATGTGGAGATCGAAACCCTCAAGAAAAAATTCCAAAAGTTTGTGGAGTATACTCAATGATTTTTTTTTGGGGGGCAAGCGGGGGGCAGACGGGGGGCAAGAGGTGCCGGGAACCGAAAATATAAACCCTGATAAAATGGACGGTTTAGGACAGTAAGGGACGGTAATCCCATAAGTGTATGCGACTCTTAATCACAAGGTTGAAGGTTCAAGTCCTTCATGGCCCACCATTATATCGGCATTTAAGCCATCTACCCTCACAATTTGGGGGGCAGATGGGGGGCAGGCAACAGAAACCGGATTTAGTCCGGTTATTTTTTTGATTATTTTTCATAAATCCCTTGTAAATACTACAGATATGTAGTATGGTATACATATAGATAGGACGGTAGTCCACCGCAAAATGAAACTACCGTCCAGAGACAACGACCGGAGCCGTCACCTACAGTATACCAGACGGCTCCCCAACAAGGAAAGGAGCAAAACATAATGGCAAAGTACGATATTAAGTTTAGTTGCGGACATACCGAGACCCGCCAGTTGTACGGCAAGACCAGGGACCGAGAAAATACAATTAGCTGGTTAGAGGGCCAGTTATGCACTGATTGTTGGAAAGCCGAAGAAGCTCGCAAACGCGAGGAAGCGACCGCTCAGGCCAAGGAGGCGGCTCAGGAGATGGAACTGCCGGAGCTGACCGGAACTGAAAAGCAGATCAACTGGGCAATCTGCCTACGGGATAACTGGCTGGCAATCGCTAATGAGATTCTAGCCAGACAGATAAATATCTGGACACCTGTTATAAATCGGCATCCGGAACGGAAAGGTGAGGCTGAGGGAAAGATAGCTCTCCTGCAAAGGACCATCAATACCATCATAACTCAGCAAACTACCGCTCGGTACTGGATAGACAACCGTGAACGAAATGTCGAAAATACGCTAACCTTATGGGCCGAAAAAATCCAACAGGAAGACCAGTCCGAAGCCCTCCAAGCGGTTCCGGCAGAAGTAGAGGCCAAAGCTAAAGAGGAATTAACCATGCGCCCCGAAACACCAACAACCTCCCTGGTAACCGATATCACCATTAAAGATACTGCCGTATCGGCCAAGCTGCCGGAAAAGGACGAAAAATTCCGCGAGATCGTCAAGTCCATGGGATATAAATGGAGCGAAGGCAGATGGCAAAAAGCTATCAACCTCAAGACCGGGGCCGCCGTCGATCGAGCCGCCGAACTAGGCGTTAAGCTCTTGGCCGCCGGCTATCCCGTCCGGGTCTATAACGATGAAGTTAGGTCTAAAATCCAGGCTGGCGATTATCAACTGGAGACGGGCCGGTGGATAGTCCATATGACTGATAAAAATGCATTCTGTATTACCTGGGACCGCAGTGACGATGATTTTTATCCGGCATCAAAACGGATTCCTGGGGCTCAGTGGGAAAAGGGCCGGGGGATGAGGATTCCCAAAGAGTCTTTCCGCGAGGTCCAAGACTTTGCCGACCGCTACAAATTTAACCTCAGCCCCGGTGCTCAAACGCTTGTCCAAGAGGCTGAGCAAGCGTTTGCCGAGGCCATGCTGCTGCATGTGAATCCTAAAATCAAAGAGCAGCTGCCCCAGCCCGGTGACGTGCCCCCTAAGCTGGAGATAGAGACAGGTGGAATACATGCAGATCTTCGCGACGACAACTAGCCTGATGGCCCACCAGCGGGATGCTGTAGCCAAGGTACTGCCCTCTCGCGTTGGTGCGCTTTTTATGGACATGGGCACCGGCAAGACCCGTACCAGCATCGAGCTGGCCGCTCTGCGCCATACCAAGGTTGACAAGGTGGTTTGGTTCGCCCCGGTCAGTCTTAAGTTATCAGTGGCCGAGGAAATCCGTAAGCATACTGACTGTACTGACATTTATGTTTTTGATGACAAAACAAAGTCGGCAAACTTACCCAAGGTACGATGGTATGTAGTGGGCATTGAGTCCATGAGCTCCAGCAACCGGGTGGTGTCGGCCGTCAACAAGCTGGTCACTGAGCGGACCATGGTTATACTGGATGAGTCCAGCTATATCAAGGGGCATAACTCCAAGCGGACTGAACGACTCACCTATATCTGTTCTAAAGCAAAATACCGGCTGATCCTGACCGGTACACCACTGAGCCAGGGAGTGGTTGACCTGTTTGCTCAGATGCGGTTTTTATCACCCAATATACTAGGATACAACAGTTTTTACAGTTTTGCTGCTAACCATCTGGAGTACAGCGACCGGTTCCCGGGCAAGATCGTCCGGGCCCATAATACCGAGTGGCTGGCCGCCAAGATTAACCCTTATGTGTACCAGGTGCGCAAGCAGGACTGTATCGACCTGCCGCCTAAGCATTACTCTACCAAGTGGTTTGATATGACCAGAGCGCAAGGAGAGGCCTACGATGCCATTAAGGATCACTTTATGGAGATACTCGACCGGATGGACGATTGGAACAGCCACCAGGTGTTTAAGCTGTTTTCCAGTCTCCAACAGGTAGTATCCGGGTTTTACCATGAGCGTATCGGCCGGGATAAGTGGCTGATGCATGAGTACAATAGTAATCGCCCCGACCTACTGGCTGAGATCATATCGGAGATCCCGGAGGATGAGCAGGTAATCATCTGGGCCAAGTATATGTATGATATAGACCAGATTGCACAGGTGCTGGAGGGTCAGATTTATGTAGTCTATACCGGCCAGCAAAATGAGCGGCAAAAAGAGGAGGCAAAACAAAAGTTTAAAGCCGGTAATGCCCGCTTTTTTATTGCCACCCCCAGCAGCGGGGGCCATGGCCTAACTCTTAATGAGGCCAGCACTGTAATATTTTATAATAATGGTTTTAAGTATTCCGAGCGCATCCAGGCTGAGGATCGGTGCCACCGCATCGGCCAGGACAAAAAGGTCCACTATATCGACATCGTATGCTGCGACAGCATCGATGAGCGGATCATGTCCGCGCTTAACGATAAGCAGGATACCCTGCACAGTTTCCAAGCCGAGATTGATGAGGTTCAAGGTAACAAGGACAAGATCAAAGAGATGATAAGGAGGCTATAGATGCCTAAGATATATAAGGATCAAAACGTGTACGAAGCTGTACAAGATCGGCTTAAATTTATATTTGCCGAGTTTGACAATATATACGTGTCTTTCAGCGGTGGCAAGGACAGCGGGCTCTTGCTTAACCTGGTGCTGCAGTACATGGACAAGCACGGCGTCAGCAAGCGGATCGGGCTCTTTCACCAGGACTTCGAGGCCCAGTATACCAAGACCACCGAGTTTGTCACCCGGACCTTTGAACGGTATCTGGACCGCATAGAGCCTTTTTGGTGTTGCCTGCCCATGGCGTCCAAAACACCGCTGAGCAACTACGAGCTATACTGGTATCCCTGGGACGATGATAAAAAGGATATATGGGTCCGGGATATGCCCGACCTGCCGTATATAATCAACCAGGCCAACAACCCGTTTGGATTCTATAATCTCAAAATGAACCAGGAAGATATGTATAAGCAGTTTGGCCCCTGGTACCGGGACCGCAACGGCGGCGGAAAAACCATCGCCTTGATTGGAGTTAGAGCAACAGAATCACTCAGCCGGTATAGCGGGATTGTTAACAAAAAGCATGATTATAAGGGTCGCAAGTGGATATCGGCGGGACACAAAAATGTATGGACCGCCTCCCCTCTGTACGACTGGACCGCCCAGGATATCTGGATAGCCAACGGTAGATTTGGTTTTGATTACAATCGGCTGTATGACCTGTACTACATGGCCGGACTAAGTATCGACCAGATGCGGGTAGCCTCACCCTTTAACGAGTGGGCCATGGAGAGCCTCAACCTCTACCGGATTATTGAGCCCAAGATTTGGGCAAAGCTGGTGGGCAGAGTGCAGGGAGCCAATTTCGGGGCCATCTATGGCGGCACAAAGGCCATGGGATATAAGCAGATCACCTTACCGGCAGGACACACCTGGAAAAGTTACACCGAATTTTTACTGTCCACCCTACCGGAAAACGTCCGGGAAAACTACCTGGCGAAATTCAAGACCTCAGCCGAGTTTTGGAAAACCACAGGGGGCGGGTTTGCGGATGACGTAATCAAGGAGATCGAGGACTGCGGATACCGAATCCGGCGCAATGGCATATCCAACTTTTCCAAGGATGGCAAATCCCGAATTATCTTTGAGGATGAGGATATACCGGACCATACCGATGACGTAAAGTCCACTATAGATATCCCATCATGGAAAAGGATGTGCTTCTGTATCCTGAAAAATGATCATTTGTGCCGGTTTATGGGGTTCGGCCCCAACAAGGAGCAGCAAGCCCGGATCAACGCCATCAAACAAAAATACAAAAACATATAGGAGGTATCAAGATGTATAAAAGCCCGGTATACAACGTACTTAAAGTGCCAATCGGCAAAATCAGGGCTAATGAGTATAATCCCAACAGCGTGGCCCCGCCGGAAATGAAATTGCTTTATGACAGCATAAAAGAGGATGGCTATACTATGCCTATAGTCTGCTTTTATCACGCCCAGGATGACATGTACGAGATAGTGGACGGATTCCACCGGTATGCCGTCATGCTCAAACACAAGGATATCTACCAGCGGGAGGAGGGATGTCTGCCGGTATCTGTGATTGATAAGCCCATTGAAGATCGTATGGCCTCTACCATCCGCCATAACCGCGCCAGGGGCAGCCACGACGTAGACCTTATGAGTAACATCGTTGCTGAGATACACAAGCTGGGCCGCTCTGACGAGTGGATTGCCAAGCACCTGGGCATGGACGTAGACGAAATATTAAGATTAAAGCAGATAACTGGGCTGGCCGAAGCCTTTGCCAACCAAGAATTTAGCCGGAGTTGGGAGGAGTATAGCGATGCAAGGAATTAAAGTAGGAGGCTACCTAGAATGGTATCCAAAGCCGTTTGGAGAGGGGTGCCGACTGGCCTACAACGACAGCGGATTGACACTTTTTATTGCCTTTGATGGGATATCGCGCCACGAAGCTCAGAAGCTAAAAAAAGGTAAAGTCGATTTTGCGGTGTTTGAAGCAGAGGGCTTGCTTTTCCTAGTGATTAATATCCCGGGAGTGATGGGCTGGAGTGACGCCCCGTTCCATATCGGACTATATCCAGATAGGCGCAAAATGCTGGAGGATATCCCTAACGGCAGCGGTCTGGGTCTTACCATGATTGGGCTGGAGGCAAGCAATAGCCAAGTCACGTCCCTGCGTTTTATCGGCCTCGGAACAGATATATCTCGCGAGATCATACGCATCGTACGGGCCCAGGGGCCGTTAAGCCAGGCGGAATACGCCGCCAAGATACAGAGAGCCTACCGGCAATACACCTGCGACCAGATGGCTAATAAGGCCATTATTAAGTACAGGGTGGGTGAGCAGGCATGATCGGGGACAACTTAAAGACAGCCCGCCTGGAAGCCAAGTTGACACAAAAAGAATTGGCAGACAAGACCGGCATAGATTACCGGCAAATCGGACGGTGGGAAAGAAATGAAATCACGATAGGACTTGAAAACTTAAAGAAATTGAGCAAGGTATTAAATAAAACACTTGATGAATTGGCCGGGGCATAACCCCGGCCTCTCTCATTTCATCGGCGGCATACACGATACGATGATGATCGCAATCAGGAACACGACCGGTATCATAACCCCAAGCTATCCAATCGGCTCACCGCCCCCAGCTGCCTTACCGTCAACGTAGCTCTCGCCCAGGATAAACGCTGTCACAACACCGGCAATCCAGGCGTAAGCATCGGGGTCAATCCCTAAGTCCAAGCCTTCATTACAGATGATCAGCAGCGCGGTAAAAAGAGCCGCCAGGAATTTCCGGGACTTCAAACGATCGATAAACGGTCTCATCTTTAATCCTCCTTTTCCAGCCCGTAGGCTATCGCAAAGTTGTGCAGCATGGCCGCCATGGCCTCCCTGGTCACTGGCCCCTGCCAGTCATAGTTGCCCTGGCCGTCACCGTATATGATCCCCTTGGCCTTGGCCCACTCGGTATGATCTACAGCCCAGCTGGATGGATTATCGCCCGTCTTTTCGCCCATTGGCAGTCCCTCCAATCTTTGCTTAAATAGCAACCAGGCAAACTCATCCACCAGCGGTGCGGGACACAGCTTGCCGGTTACGTCATAATGTCTAACCACGTTAATAGCCGGGATGTCATACTCAGCCATCAGCTGCTTGACCAGCTGCGCGGTCTGCTCCACCGTCACATCGTCAAAATACCAGTTGCCCTGGGGATCCTTGTGGCAACACATCTCGATGCCGATTGAGTTGGCGTTGCGGCAGTCCGGGTGCTTGTACGTCTTGGCCCCACAATGCCAGGCTCGGTCCTTGGGGTCAACGCTCTGGTAGACCGCCCCATCCTCTTTTGCGTGGCCAACAAAAAAATGAGCGGAGGCTTGGATACCCGGCGATCGCTCAAAATACTGGGCGTTTTGCAGGGCCGATCCGGTAGCCCCGACATAGTGGATGACTATGTACTTATTGACCTTATCATCCATCACGGCGTAGTTGCCCGGATTGCATGGATAGCTGCGGTTAATCTCCATCAGCATCCACCCCCTCGGGGGCATCGGTGTCAAAGCCCCGGTCGTCATCATCTGTGTACATGCTATCCCCTCCTACATATCCCGCCGTAACTTCTCGGGCGGCGGGTTCTTGATCTTAGTTGTCTGTATCGCTGCTAGGGCTGTTAATTCAGTCGCGACAAAACCAAAAAAGGCTACGATCAGGGCTTTGGGCTCAGCCTGGAACAGATAAAACAGGTATAAAATAACCCCGGTGAAAACAAAGGCTGCAAGGACCACAAGCACGACGATAAAGTCTTTAAGTTTCATCAGATCACCCCCACGGCTGACAGGAGAGCAAAAAACATTCCAAGCCCACCTACGACATAACCCCACATGGTTTGACCACCTTGCCCCTGCGCGCATATCTTGGTCACGCGTTCCTCACATTTATCAACCTTTTCCCGGAGTCCGTTGTAGTCCCGGATCATCGTCTGTGTTACCGCCAGCTCAGCATTGGTCTTTTCGAGCCCTTTTGATAAGGCCACCATCATTTCGTATAGCTGTTTTGGGCTGTACCAGTCCTTTGATGCCTCGGTCAAGACCTGGCCCCCTCTCTACGTCATATAGGCTCTATCAAGCGGCTACTACTGTAAAGGTGCCACTACTCGTAAACGTATGGACGGTATAATCACCATCGGTAGTTATTGTACCACCAGTACAAGCGCCAAAAGCAGATGTCAAATACCTTACGATAACAATCCCGCTACCTCCTGCTCCACCATTATTTGAGCCGCCACCAGCACCACCGCCACCGCCTGACCCACTGTTAGCAGTAGCGGCACCGCCCGCACCACTCACGGCCCCATTACCCCCTCCTGCCTGTCCATTCCCCGCGGTAGTATATCCAGACCGGCCACCGCCACCGCCACCACCAGCATACGCAACAGAAGCTCCAGATATCGAGTTTGATATTCCATCGCCACCATTGCCAGACGCACCACCACCGCTGTTTACGCCAGAGCCGCCAGAACCGCCGCCGCCACCAGCACCACCGCCACCGCCCGTACCTCCGTTACCACCAACAGAGCCTGTACCCGGAGCGGTCTTGTCATTAGACCCACCACCACCACAAGCACCGTCTTTTGCGGCGACACTATAACCACCACCGCCACCGCCACCTACGCATAATACACCACTACCAAATGATGAGTTGTGGCCATTGGCACCAGCACCATTGCTCACCCCGCCAGCGCCACCGCCACCGACAAGAACGGCATAGCTATCTGCGACCACGGTATATGCTGGGTCATAAAAATACGCACCAGCACCGCCGCCTCCACCATAACCACTGCCACCGCCACCGCCACCAGCCACCACCAGCAATTTTACGGTCAAATCCGCACCGCCTCCGCCAGTAGATGTGCCAGTTCCGTTATAAATAACGCCAGCGCAGAATTTCTTACCGCTTGCCACATCAGCCGCCACGGCATCCCCAGCAACGATTAGATTAGCCATCTAACCCACCTCCATTATGGTTGCCGACCCAAATACCTGATCAGCAGTTCCAGCGGTGATCTTAACGTCAATAGCCGCCGCCGTGGCGTTAATCATCAACATGGGCAGGGAATAACTACCCACAGCACAAGCCTGAGCATTTAACAGGGTATTGGTCTGCGCTCCGGTTGCATCGGTGTATGTCACTTTGACCGTGACGTTGGTTGTGGCGGTAATTACACGGAAGTATATACCGACCATCACGTTTGCCGCCGCCGCTGGGGTTCTGGTTGCTACCGTAGTTTCGCTGGTTGAATCCAGTTCGACCTCTTTGCCGTTGGTCAGCAAAGGAATATTCGCATCTATATCGTCAAAGTTGGTGTTGAGCTTCGGCCCCCAACTACCTGATGATGCTCCATCCTCCGGTTTTGTCAGGCCCAATCTGGTTGTGGTTGCATCAGCCAATGCAAATTACCTCCCCTGTTGCGGCGGCACTCAGTGTCACCGTTATTTGATTTATGCTGTCATGGATGATACTGTCTGGAGTCAGCACCGCATTGGCGGTTGCATCTATGCCCCCATACGCCCCCGCACCATAGCTGCCCGCACCGTAAGCGGTCACGGCTTGCCCTACGGCTTGCACTACTGGCCGTATGCCCAGATTATGCTCAACCTCAATGGTGTCCGTGTTATCAAAAGTCTGTCGCACCACATCGGCAAAAGTTAAGGCGGCAATAATCGCATCAACTTCGGCCTCGGTGTAGTACCTGGTATCCAGTTGTCCTGCGTTTAACTCGGCTTCAGTATAATATCGACCGTCATGGTCGGATGATGCCTTGTGGGCAGTCAGATCGGCAGGGGGATTATTGACAGTAGGCGGCGGCGCACCAGTTCCGCTCGATACCCCGCTGACCACCACCCCCTCGGTCTGATTGAGTGACCGTTGGCGCAGGATTCTATCTGTCTGCTTTTTGACTACCTCGGCTATATTGCCCATGCTATGCCTCCTATTCCGCTGAGTGCCAATAGCACTTGATCGTGCTCGAAAATACTGGTGACCCCGCAGCGTCCATGTTGTGTGTCACCGCCCAGACTCGGTATATCTCGCTGATTGTCGATGATGACTCGATGACCTTGATCTTATCGCCTATCTGGATATATGGATGACCCACGATGACAAACGTGACTTGCCTTGCCTTTTTAGTTATCTCTGCGCTCGCCTGTTGGACAAGTGCGTCACATTGGGCCTGAGTGCTGGCTAGGTCGGTGGCCTGGATTATCAGGTCTTTCTGGGCGGGCAACTCATAGTAGTCCGATGCCGACCATTCGCCCATTGATGACAGACCGTTACCGTCTGCATCCTGCGACACCACGATGATTCCCCGGTACAACTCTGCATCCGATATGGTGTAGTCCAGGGAGAAAATATCCTCGCCCTCTTGATAAGTGTAGACGCTGGCCCCGGTGTCGAGTGCCGCCCGGAAATACAATGTCCCATCTTCATCACAAAACCACTCAAACGATGCGATCTCAGCCAGCCGTTGGAAAGCATCAGCGTACATCTCCTGACTGAATGTGATCTTCGCGATTGTCAACCCGCTGACATCGGTTGCCACCACATCGGTATAACCAGCCTTGCTTGCGAGATCAGAAAATATCCACTCCGGGGTTTTATTGGTATATTCCAATGTATGAGTGATATACCCGCCCTCTGTCTTTTGCACCATCTGGTCGAGTGCTAACTTGGACATATCCCGTGCGTTGATAGTAATCTCGGCGGGGTAACTCCGCATGGTCACCTCATCGATGAGGCCAGTAAAGACCAGCTGTTGTTCGGCACCATAACCCAGATATACCTCGATTCCGTTGTTGGGCCAGATGACATGATTCCATGCCCCCGCCGGGTCGGGGCTAAACTGCCCATCCTTATTGTCGATTACCACCGTGACCTGTGACGCTGATCCTTTGGATCGGTCAACGGTTATACTTTTGGGCCTTAGATTTTGTGTTTCTGCCGTAGTTCCTGCTCCACTTATCTGCCCAGCACTGCTCCCTTGCATAATGAGTGCATTTTGAGTTAAGTTCAGAAAATGCCAAGAATCCTCTACGCCACCTAGTTCATTCAAATTTACAACAAAGTCGTAATTTGTAAATGTACCAAGGTCTTGGGCAGTTGCCGGAGTGGGGCCAATATACTCCAAAACAACAGCAGGGTTACTCCCAAATGGATTATCAACGCCAGTCCTACCATAATACATATATATTTTATTCCCGACTTTTTCCCAAGACGCCATATAAGGCCGATAATCTCCACTCCACGAAAAAGTAGACAAAGAAGCACCAGAATCGGACCATTCCATCGGCCCGCCCCCAGCATTTGATGCTGTTCTCAGAGTAATAAAACTACCATCATCAAGTTCGAAGAAGTTCCTAGAATGATAGAAAACGATCCATCCCGGTGCGCCGGGATTATAAATAGCTCCCCCAGACCATGTCAACCCATCATCGTCTGAATAAAAAGCCCTAACCCCCTGATTTGACAGTGAACCGCCTGTCCACCACGGTAATAATGCAATCAATCTACCACTATTAAGTTTGTGCATTAAAGATGGTTTCCCAGCCCTAGGGTCTTGAAAAGGAGGGCCTAAATTTAATGATATGTCCGATATTTTGACAAAATCTGTACCTCTACCATCAGAGTCGGCCCAATACTCGGCCCCCCATACTTTAGTAACATTATCCATTTGATGATATACAACCAACCGCAACCTACCATCCACTAGATTAATACTAACAACGGGCTGATAAGTGTCATATCCACTTGCCAGTTTTGTCGCCCCACCTGAAAAAGGCCCAGACCCATCCAAAACACCTTGTATTGTTGGGGCAAATTCAACACTAACAGATTTATCAGCATCAGAAGTATAAGCTACAACTGCTCTGCCATCGGATGTTTCGCAGATATTGCCATGTCCTCTGTCGCCAGTAGTAAAAACTCGCCAAGTTGTCCATGTTTGCGGGTCTTTCATGTTCTGGGTTCCCGGTTGCCCTCCAAGGGTAATATATCCGGTGGGCCGGTTATCTCCGACCATCATCTTGGATTTCAACAGCGTTTGTATCTCAGGAGGTATGGTCAGCATCGGTTACACCTCCATGAAGGTTACGGAGAATTCAAAGCGTGTCGGGTAGATTTTCCGCACGGCCTGGGATAGGCTGGATATGATCATGGTCGCACTATAGCCATCAGCCCCGGTAAAGGTCCGCTGTGTCCCGGCCATACTGTCTGCCAGCATATCTTCATACGTCGAATAGCTTTTGACGTAGGTGGAGAGGGTAACTATCTGCCGCTTCCTGCCGCCCTGCTGAAGTACAGTGCTGACAGCATTTAGGTTGGCCGGATCAGGGAGCAGCGCAATCTCATTTATGGGTACCTCGGCCCAGGGTGGGTTATAGGTATCTGGTATAACGTAGAAGTCTGTACTACCCCATGTAAAGCTCATGTGCTCCCCTCCCTATGCCATACTGGGCATTACTCGGACCCGGCCAGGCAGCCTCCGATCGCCCTGCTCTATCTCTTTTGCAATGATTTTTGTCACGCCTACCAGCTGACCCATGTCGTTGACTCCCTCCACCCGTACGGTGCCACCGATAGTCAGAGATTGATTGGCCATGGCCATGCTCTGTTGGTTGGTGTAGACCTGGCTGCCCCGGGGCAGTTCCAACAGTTCCGGACCGCGCTCACCGACCCAGGCCAGGCCACCGGGGTGGTAGTTGGTGCCCGCAGCATAGGCCGCAGTTGATCCGGACCCGGTAAAGTTCCAACTTACACCGTCCCGCACACCTTTGGCCTTGAGCTTCAGTTGGTCCAGTTTGTCAAACAAACCGGCAATGGCCATGGCTATGGCATCCACAGCACCGACGATAAAACCCTTGATCTCCCCCCAGATGTTGATGGTAGTGGTTTTAACCGCATCCCAGACACCTGATACAGCCGTTTTTACGCTGGATATTTTATCAGATACCGCTTGCTTGAAGCCCGCAACGAAGTTGACCAACCAGTTTTTGATGTCGTTCCACTTCTGGACCATTGTAGACTTGATGGCATTCCAATTTTCTGCGAAAAAGTCCTTGATGCCGCCCCAAATGCTGGCCACTTTTTCTTTTATCCATGTCCAGGTTTCGGCGAGTTGTTTACTGATTTTGTCCCAGTTTTTATATATAAGGTAGGCCGCAGCTATAACGCCTGCAATAACCAGTATGATCGGATTGGCCATCAAAAACTTTGCGGCGATGCCTATGCCCTTAAAGATTCCACTAACCTTTTTTATAGCCCCGAACGCTTTGCCCAGTTGAGGCAGCACCGTCATGATCGACCCCATCGCCTTAGCCACCATGCCTAGTCCTATTAACACGGGGCCTATAGCAGCTGCAAGTCCCGCAATCACGACTACCATCTTTTTGGACGCTGGGGACATCTCGCCAAACTTTTTTGCCAAATCCCGTACGCTGGCAATCAGCGGCGTTATTATCGGCAACAGTATTTCTCCTATGTCAGTAGAAAGGTTTTTAACCTCGGTTTGAAACGCTCTCATCGATCCCGACGCACCGTCGGCCTCTCTGGCAGCTTGCCCCTGGGCTGCTGCGCTCTGCTCCATGATCAGCGCCAGAGTCGCCGCCTGCTTGGCCTGTAGCGTCATTCCTTCCTTACCCTTGATTAGCCCCATGTCTAACGCTTTTTGTTTGACCAATGCGTCGTTGACCGCCATGCCGTAGTTGTCGAGCATGGTGTTATTACCCTTGAGTGCCCCGGTCAAGGCCCGCACCGCATCCTCGGTAGTGCCGCCAAACATGGCGGTAAGATCTCCAGCCAACTCAACCAGCTGCCCCGACATCTTAGCCGCCTCTGCCTCGGACAATCCGCCGATGTTCTGCAGCATAGCCCCCATAGTGTTGGCATAAGTTAAGGCTTCAGTTTCAGCTATGCCATAGTGGCTTTTTAGCCCGTCTGCCCAAGACTGGATTTCCTTGGACGAGTTTTTAAATATCTGATCGGCTGCCCCTTGAGCATCTTCCAGGTCGGCTGCAAATTTAAAAGACGCTACCCCGGCCGCTACGATCGGGGCGGTCACCGCCATGGACATGGTTCTGCCCGCGCCGGTCATCTTGTCGCCTATGCTTTTCAGATTTTGGCCCATTTCATTGGCTTTACGGCTGAATTGCTCCATCTTATTCGAGGCTTTTTCAAGTTCCTTATTATTGCTTTCCAGGGACCGCTCCATCTTGACAAGGCTGGCTTCTGCACGATTGAGGGAGATCTGCCATTCCTTAGTCCGACGGTCGTTTTTACCAAATTCCTGTTCAGAATTGGCCAATGCTCGTTTTAATTCTTCTATTTTCTTCTTCTGCTCATCGATCTGCTTGTTATACACCTTTTGCTTGGATGCCAATGCCTCCATGCCCTTTGCATTATCGCCAAATTCAGCGGTCACCTTATCCATCTCGGTGCCTAATACTTTTAATTCCCGGTTGATTTCACTAACCGCTTGTTTAAATTTTTTTTCACCATCTAAAGCTAAGGTCGTTTTTATCTCTCGCTTCAATCGTCCTCACCTCCAACCACCTTCTTGTTCTCAATCCAGTGGAGATATTCCTCGTATTCCAGGGTCCATTTCCACAAAAGAAGGATGCGCCCCGGGGTCGTCAACCAAGCTTCTCGCTCAGTCAGCCCTGCGCGCATCCCCAAAAAGACAAAGCGCAGAGGCATTAAACCCCTGCGCCCTCGCCGTTTTTTGACGCTTCAATCTCCTGTAGCACCTCATCGATTTCTTCGTTTTCGTCATGATCACCCTCATCCCCCATGCCGGCATTGATGATTTGTATGATCAGATCAGCCTGGCCAGTCAACTCCTTGGGTGACATGAGGATTTTGATATCATCCTCGCTAATCGCTTTAAATTCAAGGCCGTCTGTTAATTTCTTCAGCGCAAACCCCTGGTTAATCATCAGGGATAGCAACCAGGCTATTTCCCCAATCGCTCCAGCCGGATTATTCATTGTGTCTGCAAGCTCTTTCAAACCGCCATACCGACGGGTGATCTCCTCCAAACCGGCCGTATTAAAAACGGCAAAATATTCCTGACCCCGGATTTTAATTATTCCCCCGTCCTCGTACATAAGCCCCTCCTAAGTCGTCTTGACTACGATGATTTCCGTAGTCTGTACAGTTTTGCCAGCTTCCTGGGCAGTGATAGTCAGCTTGGTTGATCCCACAGCTACGGGGATGCTGGCCGACGCTTCACCGCTGGTAAGGTTCTGACTAAATATGCCATCGATATAGAGCTTGAGGGTATGATCGGCCGCGGTCGCCTTAGCCGTTACAGCCGCAGCCGTCACACCATCAAAGGTATAGTACCGCACACTGGGTCCAAAGGCAGGCGACAGGGTGCCGCCGGTTCCCACCAGTTCCAAGCCAGACAGGCCGGATGATTCGGATGTCGGCACCCCGGCCAGGCCGTCCAGCCAGGCAATGGCGTCGGCTTCATTGTCAAATGTCACCTCATCGCGCCAGCTGTTAGCCAGGTCAAGCGCGGTCAATATCTCACCCTCGATAGTCGGCGTCTGCCACTCTATGGAGCCATCGGGTTTGGTAGCCGCGTTCTCGGACGGTATGCCCCATTTGGTCTTATGGTACCAGTAGGCTCGGTATGACCTCACTCCTGCTTTCTTGCGCACCCTGTAGTAGCCAAAGCCACCTTCCGGGCTGTCATAAGTGGCGGCATTACGTATGGTTGCCTCACCGCCTAGGGATGCCTCCTGCGCGCCCAGCCAGGCTTTTAGCACGGCGTCAGACAGGTCATCTACCCCCATGGTGATAGTGCCGCTGACAAAGCCGTTTTCGATCTCAGCTATGGTATCATCCGCGGCCAGTTTAGCATCAGACCGTTCAATAGTCACATCAGCGGCTATCGCCATTCCCACAACCAGGCCAGTGCCATAGGTGGGCAGACTATTTGCGGGTTCACTGGCAATCGGCGCAAAGACCGGATGCTTTAATCCTATATAGGCCATTATTGTTACCTCCTGTTCAGATAGTCGTCAAAAATATCTTCCATCGCTTGTTGGACCCTCGGCCCAGCTTCCTCATCTGCATCATCTACCCAGCGGCTGGCTGGGATACTGCTGGACCCATAATGCAGGATGAACGCCTTTTCCGCGTTCCTTACCCCTTTACGGTCTTTCCCCTGGGGGTAAATATCAATGGACCGTATACCGCCCACGTCTTTTGGTTGGCGCGGGAACCCGATGCTTTTTATCATGTCGCCAGTTTTTTTATGGCCGTGCATCCCTGCGCTGATCTCCCAGGCCAGCTTCACCTCCTCTGCGCCGGCCAGAAGCATTTCGTCCCCTACTTCTTTGCCGGCATCGCCCAGACGAGTAAGTTCTTCAATGATGTCGTCAATGCCGGACGTGTCAAAGCGTGCCATCTAAGCCACCTCGCAGTCCCATATGTGGTGTATGTAGCCGGTATCCCGCTCATAGTCAACCAGGTAGCTATAGGCTATCTCATCCCGGTCAAGCAGCGCCTGGATCTTGCCACGGTTAGGGTCGTTCTCGGTCCTGGTGAACAGATCTACCTGCACCTTCCAGGCTCTTTCCCGCAGTGCATTATCAGCGTTCATATGATGAGCCCCATACTCAGCCCAAACTATGTAGCTGTCCGGCTGCTGGTGGGCATGGTAATGCGACACTGGTGGGCCGACCGTCAACAGCAGGTTTTTTAAATCTGACAAGGTCATAAGCAATCACCCTTTACAGTGTTACAAAATACTCTGTTTTTTCCCTTACCTTGACTTCATCCACACCGCCGTCCAATTTTTGACCGCTGATTGTATCGATCACTCCCGCCGTGTTTACGGTAGCAGTAAATGGCGTTCCTTCCAGCAAGTCAATCGCCGCTTTTACCTCTGCAGCTGTTGCGTTAATAACCGGGTCAATGCCACCTTCGATGTCTGTTACTGTAACCGCCTCGCTGAACACGCCAGATCCGTCGCCGTCTGCCGCCGCAGTAAATAAAAGGTTGATGGCGACAGTGTTGTTGAGTATAGCGGCGATATCGCTTGCTTTATTTTTCGTTGGATCGAGCGCCCCCGTTGCGTCGGTCCCCAAGGTTACAGTTATTAAGCCAGTGTCCGGGTTAATGCCGGCAGTCAGGGGTTGGCTTTCGCCGGTGCCCGCTGCGACCTCAATCGAGTACCCTTCCAACACGCCGACTTCGTTGGCCGTGATGGTTATTTCTTTATTAACTCCGGCCCCTATTTTGGCCGAGGCGGCCGTTCCGGCATCCGTGCCAAGGGTGATGGTTAATGCGCCATCCTCAAACACCGCTGTGGTTTCGGCATTTCCGCCCTCGCCCTTTTCGGTGTAGCACCAGTATTCATTAGCATACGAGCCGGTTTCGCTTGCGTTGATTGTGATTTTACCCTTTCCCGCCGGCTGGAAAATGATACCTGCGGCAACTCCTGTAACAATGGCGGGAATTGTGATCGTGTCAGCGGTGTTTGAAGTGATCTTACGCACATACTCAACGCCGTCAATAACTATTTTTATCAGCTTGTCTTTCACAATATCAGTACTCAGATTCTTGCTGGTGTCCACAAGGGTGGTCACGGTTCCCCCGGTAGCCCGGCCCCGCAGCTGGCTTCCGCCATCAACTATCTTTACGGGCCATAAATTAGCCATTACATCGCCTCCTTACGCAAGGTCATAGTCCGAATCAAGCTTTTCCAGCGTTAGGTCCATGACCGGCGGCTCAACATCTGGTGGGTACTGCACCTGCTTTATCTCGTATTGAGTACCATCTACCGGGATAGCTATGTCATGTGTGGATATGGCGTCAATCCTTGGCGCTCTTATAACCATATCCACCTTCACCTGATTCTGCATAGCGGCCCAAAAACGATTCATGCCGACCGTGCGCTCGTCATAGCGCAGAGGGCCAGCCTTTAATGTCAGGCCTTCCCGGGGCATGTCTCCGGGGTCCGCGATATTGCCGACCGAGTACACATTCACTATTCCGCTGTTAAACGTCTGGGTCAGCGTTTGCGGCTTCATAGTCGGCCACCTCCTGACTGATCTGCAGGCTCAAGAGTTCATGCAGATAGTTACCCTGAAACTCAGCAAGCGCGTTGGATCGTACATACCGGCAGTAATCAAAGAGCAGTTCCCTGGGCTTGTCCTCGATGGTGTAATCCATGGCGACACCCGCAACACTGTCAATATACTTCATACCCCGCTCAATGATTCCAGTCAGTTTGGTATCTCCTGCCGCATCAACCCAGGTGATGTCCAGGTAATTACGCACTGCATCAAGCAGTCCATCTGGCAGCGCCATGCCCTATCACCCGCCTTTACAAGTGCTGTCCGGCTTATCCTTCACTTCTTCAACCAACCGTCCGAAACGAGTTGCGTTTATCTCCTCGTATCGCTGCCGAGACAAGATAAAGACGTCGCCCTTTTTACGAGCGACGTCCTGTTTTTTATCCCGGAACGATTTTATTACTCGGGCCTTCATGGACTAGGCCACGGTGTAGGTCACCGCTACGACATAGGTTTCAACATAGTCGCCGTTGGTTACGGTGATGACAACTACGTTCTGCCCTTCGGTGAAGGTCAGCGCCGATAAGGTTGCAGCCTGACCGTTCAAGGTTGCGGTGATAACAGCGTTGTCAGTATCAATCGCAGTTGCAGCGATTGCACCGGACGCGGCATCAACCTCAGCCTCGTAGTAGTGGACATTGCTGTCAAACGCTGGGGTTATGGCATCGGCGCCAGCATTTACTGTCAACCCCGCCAATCGGGCTTCAACATACGGAGTAGCTTTAATCACTGGGAAATAAGGCTTCAGGTCGGCGATATCAATGCGCTTGAACGACACTGCATCGATCGGCCGGCCGTTGCCATACAATTTGGTCAGGTAATAGCGGTCATCCTCTAGGAATTTATAATGGTCGCTGTATTCGATTTTTCCGCCCTTGCCAGTGCCCAGGCCAAAGAAATACCGTTTGCCCAGGCCGATGATAGCTTCACCCTGGGGCACATGCACCGACTGGATCACCCGGGTCGGGAACGGGAACACGTTATTTACCCAAGTGCCGTTGACCAGGAAAGTTGTAGCCGGCATCAGCTTGGTGAAGTAATCAACCGGGTTGACGATAAATAGCACCTCGGTTACAGTGCGGACCAGTCCATTAGGACCGATAGCCAGGCTGGCAATTATCCCTCCATAGGTTGCCGGAGTGATCTCGGCCAAGGGCACAGGCACCAATAGAGGGTAGCCGGTAACGGGATCAAGCGCCCCGGCCGGGTTCCTTCTCATACCGGTGGGCTGGTCCAGTCCGTCGCCGTCGATGATGGCTTCTTCCAGGCCATTGGCAATAGCTTCACCGAGGATGGTCCTGACATAGCGATCCAACCATACCGGGCCGATTTCCAGCATTGCCTTGCACACCGGCAGGAATGCGGACAACTTCTTCTGGGTCAGGTCGATCACCTGGGTGCCCGCGGTCAATTCGGTCACAACATCATCACAGAGTTTGCTCCAGGTTGCCATGTGGCGGCCGTCCTGGGTGCTAACCAGGATCTCCACCAGTATGCCGGTATCCTGGAAGTTGATTGCATCCAGCAGAGGATGGTTCTCAACGATGTCCTCAAAGATTGCATCGATGACAGTCTTGGGCAGGGTCTCATCGATCAAAGTGATTGCCTGCTGCGGATTGCCCGACTTCATCGCCCCTATCAGGGCCTCGTAGTATTTGGTCTCCTGGCTGGTCAGGGCTCTCGATCCGCGGCCGGTGAGTATCTGATTGTCAGCCGCCTGGACCATGCCGCGCGCCTCTGCCATAACCGCTTCCTGCAGCATGTCGGTATATTCAGCAAAGGCTTCGGCAAAGGCTTCCTCGTTGCCATCCTTCATGGCCTGGTTCAGCTTATTCATGATCTGGGCTTTCTGCAGCTGTAATGCGTCAAGATTTCTCATTTACCTGTCCCTTCCTTCCTGGCGTATAAGCGCCGATAAAAATTTGATCGTCTTGTTCTCCTGGGGTTCGGGTTCTGGCTCAGGGACCGGATCCGGATCAGGTTCCGTCACCGGTTCTGCCGGCGGCTCTTGTCCCTCTTGCGCGGATAAAATTAAGCCTTTCTTTATGAGATTAAACAAAGATCTGCGGGCGTTAGCTGCGGCTTTTCCGTCTGTTCCTGCTGCGCTGATAACCGCCGTAGCGAATCCCATATCCAGGGCTTCCTGGGGAGTGAGCCAGGTTTCATTATCAAGCAAATCTTTGAGTTCCTCTTCGGTAATGCTTACAACTTCCATATAGGCGTTTACCGATGCTTGGGTTATTTTATCGAGATCCTCTGCAGCCTTCCTGAGCTCATTGGCATTTCCTGCAGCGAAGTTCCAAGCGTTATGAATCATCAACAAGGAGGCGTTATTCATTATGCGCTCGTCCCCGGCCATGAACACGACGCTTGCAGCGGAACACGCAAAGCCATCATCAAAAGTCCTGATTTTGGCCTTATGCTGTTTCAGGGTGTTATAAATAGCCAATCCTTCTGATACATGGCCCCCATACGAGTTGATATGGACATTAATCAAATCAACATCAAGATCTTTTACATCTTTGACTAGGGAGTAGCCGGACGTGTCGCTTTCAAACCACTGCCATTCAGGGCATACTATATCGCCGAAGATGTAAATATCAGATTGTTTGTCCGCGGTCACCAATGAATAATATTTCGTTGGATTCTTCATTTTTTTCACCTCCCTCCAAAGCCGCCAACAGGTCAGCAACAGTCGAATAGTTTTTAGTCATGAAATGTTGGTTGGCCCAGTCCTCCGCGATCGGTTCCTCTCCAACCAGGTCCCTGATGTCATTGATGCAGAACACGCCTGATCCGATCAGCTTGTCGATCGAGGCAGATACACTCAACAGATCCACGTGTTTTATCGCCTTGGTATCGATCTTCACATAGGTGCCTTGTTTCCACAGTTTATACCCGGACCGCTTGCGGTTGATTTCCTCATGCAGCATATCGGCCAACGGGTCAATACAGAATGTCAAAAAATTATCCAGCGCATCAGATACGCCTTGGACATCACCGCGAAGTAACGCCGGGGGAACCCCGAACGCCCTGGCTGTGAAATCAAATACATCATCAATCTGCGCCCTAATGTCCCTGGTGCTCTCGCTGCTGTACGTCTTTTGGGTGAGCTCTTTCCACTCCTGGCCGCGTCCCAGGGGCAGGGCTGCGTTGTCACCTGATAGCCACTTGCTGATTTTTTCGTTTATCAGCTTGTCAAAGGCTGTACGTTCCTCGGTTCCGGCTACCGGGATGGTTTCATATTTAAAAACGCCCTTAGTCCCCCGGGAACGCCTATAGGCCTTCATGCTGTACTGGATCAGCCTGGCATAGCTGTCATACAAGCCATTGATCAGCTGCCGCATATCAACGGAATTAAGCTGAAAATATAAAACCTCTGACTGTGTAAATGACCGATCGAAGGTGAAGTTCTTGACAGTTACCTGCGAAAATATGTCATCATACAAGGCATAGGGAGTGCAGGTGAAAGCATCTGCTATCAGCAGCTGCCCATTCTGCTCGATAACCAGGCACTCATTATAACGGTAGAGCTGGGCTATCAACTTATGCAAAAACCCGCTGCTGTTCTGATTTTTGTTCGGTTCCAGATTCCACAGGTAATATTCTCGCTCTTTAGTTTCCGTGCCATTAACAAATGTCTTGATCTCGCATTTACTGATAGCATTGGCCACCAGGTTGACTGCTGACCAGAACGCCATTTCCCGTATATAGATGTCTGCCACAAGCTCTGCATATTCTTCTGTCAATTCCCCAAGGTCACTCAGCGGTACCGGTGCCCCGCCAAGTTTTTCTTTTATCCAGGTCCAAAAACTCAATCCCTCACCCCCTTACCCGGTTATAACCGGCAAGTCCTCAAATACACTTCCGCCGGTTTCCAGTTCATCCTCGATTACCATCGAATGGACCAGCGCCATGAATGGGTCAGTCTTACGACTTTTAGCTTCAATCTTTCCGTATTCATAGTTTCCTTTGTCTTTCCCCTGGGCTCTACCGACAGGGATCTTCTTGGCATTATTCGTGGCCCACCTCAACAGCGGGTTATCATCCCAAGAGAAATACTGCTGCGTAAAGCAGCTGCTGATCACCGGCTCTGTTTTCATGATGTCCGATGGCCTCACGAGCTTTATGTTTTTTCTTTCGGTGGCGTCAAAGCCTATCTTGTTCAGAGATTTGGCCAGCAAAGCATAGCGGAAGTTGTCCAAAGCTAGCTTGATCAGGTTGTATTTTGTCATCTGTTCGGCGATGTATTCAGTCAGCAGATCTGGATTGATTTCTACATCGTCAACCAATGTCAGGTATCCTTCATCCGCCCATTGCCGCCAGGGTATTTTAAGCCGGGGAATGTCAAGGGATTTTAAACACAACCAAGAGTGGTTTATGTCGTATCGCCAGTCACCCTCTCGAAAGTGGATGTTGACAGATGCCAGGTCGGTTACCTTGGTATAGTCAATCCCAACCGTAGCACTCCGACCGGTCAGGTCAGGCAGCGGCTTTTTGGTAGCCAGGATATTAGCCCATTCAGTAACGATGATTTCCCGGTTCTGTTTAGGCCAGTTCAGTCGCTTGGTGTAAAACTCCTCTTCCATAGCCGGCCGGTATTTCATCTCTATAAACTGCTGCTCCATCTCCAGTTGCAGGGTGGGCAGGTATTTCAAGGACGGATTAGCCTTGTGCCACATGGCCGGGTCTTTTGCCTCTTCTTCCTCATCGATCCGGTACACGAGCGGCAGCCATCGAAGATCTTTTATGATCCCTTTCAAAATATCGCCGGCAATGGCCAGCATATCGTCAAGTACACCTTCCCGGACATCTCCATTAGTGGTAATGTAAAAAGCCCTGGAATGCTTACGCTTTCCAAAGCCTGATGTAAATCTTTTTATTTGTTCGTAATCTTCGTATTGGTGCACTTCATCAAAGACCAGGCAGCCGGTTCGCTTGGAGTCCTTAGTCTTTGCGTTTGATGTGTTGAACTTGATGTACGAGTTTGTACGAAAATTTATTATGATTTCCTTGGTTTTATAGAAAAATTTCTTAGACTTGGCCCAGGTCCGTTCCAACACATCATAGATATCCAAAAAAGATGTCTTGGCCTGGTCCTCAGCGTTGGCCACGATGTCGATGTTATAGCCTTTGATTCCGTGATAGTGAGTGGTCAGGTACCAGCAAATAGGACTGATAAATCCATTCTTGCCGTTCCCTCTGCCCTCCATGATGAAAATGACGCTGAATACCACCGTATCATCCGACTTATAAAAGCAATGGATGCAGGCGGTTACAAAAAGCTCCCAATCGAACAGCTTGATTTCAAAGTACCGCTCCATGAGTTCCACGGCTTTATCAATTGCTGCGGTATCTATAAACACATCGGGATCACTGAGCTTATCTTCAACATAATCCATGGCCAGGCGGATATCTTCGCCGGCAATTATGGATTCGTCCCGGACCCCATCCATATAGCTATCTATATACGGGTGGTAATCACATTTCCTCGTCGTCACTGAGATCACCGCCACCCTTGGACGGCTTCAATCCCAACTCGCTCAGTATTTTCAGCATCTGGGCGTTGGTCTTGTTAAGCTCTGCAATGCTATCATTCTTTTTATAGCCAAACTGGTTGCCGCCGTTGTCCCAGCGGACGGTGACGCCGCGTTTTCTGATGTCAGCAATAAGCTGATTTTTTATAGTCCACAGGCTCATGTAATCCTTGATGAGGTCAAGGTAATGATTGCCGTATGCTCCGTTGCGTTCAAGCTGATTTATCAGATCAAGTTCGATGTCTAGTTTTTTTGGTCGTCGTGCTGCCATTACCCTACCCTCCCATCATGTGGTTTTTGAAAAAATCTCTCTTGTCTGAGAACCCTTCCGGTCGGAGTTCCCTTTTTTAATTTGCGTTTTTTTCTTGCCGGGGGTACCCTACCATCTTTCTTTTGTCAGCGGTTTGGGCTTTTCCTTCTGTCGGTGATCGTGCGCCTGCTCATGACAAGCATGGCAAAGTGGCACCAAGTTCTGCTGTTCATACCCCTGACCGTCAGTATATGTCTTGCTCAGTGCCAGCTCGGGATATCGCTTAACATGCCGAACATGATGCACCGTATTTGCTTTAGTGTAATATCCTCTGGCCTTGCAGTGCTGGCATTCATACTTGTATTCAGCCAACACCTCGGCCCGCAGTCTTTCCCAGGCTGACGATCTGTAGAATTCGTGCAACTGGCCTGGTTGAACATTGGTAATCATAGTACGGCCCCACCCCACCGCTCCACTATGTACATCCCCAGCCCAGCCGGCAGCGCCCCATAGAGTCAACCACATACGACAACAACAATGGTCCGGCCGGGCTTACCTCGACAAACAAAAAGCCCGGCAGTAGCCGGGCTGTGACACCATAAGAAATAGCCGCCTCCATTTGGAGACAGCTATACTCAGAGTATCACGCAATGTCAAAAATTTGTCAAGAACTTTTTTCATGTGTCTAATAAATTGCCGTCGATCCTGACCGCTTTAGGAGGCTTTCTCCGCCTCCGGCCTTTGCTCTGGCTCTGGTATACAGCATGTCCCCGATGGTAGCAGCGGGCCTTAACCTCTTCTGGCGGATCGGGCTTAGGCTTGGACGGATCAGCCCATATCCCCAGAATCAGCTGTCCGCATTCCGGACATTTATGTGCATTAGTTTTTCTTCTCACGCTTAGTCTTACCCCTCTCCCCATACATCTGCAGCCACTTACACATGCCATCTATCTGTTTCTCCGGGTCCGCGCAACCCTTGTGCTTAATGGCCTTCTTGCTCATCTCCCTGCCCTGCAGCCAGCAGTAGGCCACCGGCTGGGGTGTTTTGGGTTTCATGGCTCCGTGGGCTCCGTGTCCCCCGGCCTCTCCACTTCGGCCAGTGCTTGCACTAATATGT